>OUWB010000026.1_pt1 | contig 78914 bp, 66 predicted proteins | sample 1779821 | NCBI WGS metagenome assembly OUWB01 (sample SAMEA3914806, study PRJEB12502) | metagenome | biome: forest; material: soil | place: Canada | collected 2011-08-03 | depth 0.1 m
GGCATCGCGGTGGCGTTCGTTGCGACGATCTACGGCGTCGGCCTGGCCAACCTGGTGTTTCTGCCGATCGGCAACAAGTTGAAGGCCATGGTGGCACGCGAAGTGGCCAAGCGAGAATTGATCGCCGATGTGTTCTGCGGCATTGCCACGGGCGAAAATCCGCGCATCATCGAAGAGCGACTCTCCACGTACTAAGGGAATTTCCATGTCGCGGCGTAAGCACGAAGAAGAGCACGAAAACCACGAGCGCTGGCTCGTGTCCTATGCCGACTTCATCACCCTGCTGTTTGCTTTTTTCGTCGTGATGTATGCGATTTCCTCGATCAATACCGGGAAGTACCGTGTGCTGTCGGATTCGCTGGGCAGCGCCTTCGGCCGCAACGCGCCCGAGATTCCGCCTTCGCATGCGCAGATCGAACTCGGCTTGAGCGGCCTCAAGCCGCTGGCTGTGTTGCGCCGCGAATCGGCGATACGGTACGAGCATGAACAACTGGCGACTGTGTCGCACGAGCTGCAGAAGTCGCTGGCGCCCCTGATTGCGCAGGGCAAGGTGCAAGTCACGCAAAGCAGTCGCGGCGTCAACGTCACGATCAATTCCAGCGTCTTGTTTGCCACGGGCGATGCGCGTTTGACGAACGACGCCAAGGATATCCTGAAGTCGGTGGCGCAGACCCTGAAGGACGACAAGCATACGATCCAGGTCGAGGGCCATACCGATAACGTGCCGATTGCCACGCCTTTGTTCGCTTCGAACTGGGAATTGTCGTCGGCCCGTGCCGGCAGCGTGGTGCGTTTGTTTGCCGAGAGCGGCGTCAACGAAAGCCGCATGCTTGCCATCGGCCACAGCGCAACGCAGCCGGTCGATTCGAACGATACGACCGAGGGCAGGGCGCGTAACCGGCGTGTCGAGGTCATGATTCTGGCGAATATGCCCGATGTCAAGGTGCAGGCGACATCGGGATAATCCTGGCTGGTCTCCTCCCTGCCTGGCGTGCCGTGCAGTTTGCACGGCACATATGCCGTTAGTGCCTGGCCTTTCCTGGCCACGCCCGGGTCGCACCAGCGGCTTCTATTTCGAAGGTATGGCAAGGAAACCGCTGCCCAAGGCATTCCCGGACATCTGTTTCTGCATGGCGCTCTCATCGACTGCGGCAAGCTTGCCGGCACCTTCCTGCCAGCGTGCAGTCATGTCGAATTGACCCAGCAGGCTGGCTATGCCGGCTACGTTCTGCGCCAGCGGGGAAAGCTGGCCCGGTTCTGCGCCATGCGCGAAGGCCGCCGCGGGCAAGGTTCGGGCATTCAAGACGCCTGCCGGCCCGTCTTCGTATGAAGACATGGCCTTGACCATGCTCTTGACGTTTGCGCCTGCCGTTGCCGTCTTGTTGGCCGATCCGCCTTCCGACTCGGATAACGAATCGATCTTTCCGATCGAAAGGGTGCCGAGCCTCCTCGTTTCCTCGAAGTTCAGCACCACGAATTGCGTCGTCGTCATCGCGTCGAGTTGCGTGGAGGTCAGTCCTTTGGTCGTCTGTAACGTCGTCATCGCGGCAAGTTCCGTCGTGGTCAGCGCCGTGATTTGGTCCGTCGTGAACGACGCAATTTGCGCAGTGCCGAGCGCGACGATCTCGCTGGTGGTCAAGGCGCCAATCTGGCCGTTCGTCAATCCCTGGCTGATTTGCGCTGTCGTCAATGCGGCAATCTGGCTGGTGCGCAGCGCCACGAGCTGGTCGGTCGTTATTGCCGCGATTTGATCGGTGTTCAAACCTTTCGCCACCTGCGCCGTTGTCAATGCCGCCATCTGTGCCGTGGTCAGCGATTGGATCTGGTCGCTGCCGAGGCTGCTGATCTGCGCGCTCGTCAGCGCGGCGGTTTGTGCCGTGCTGAAGGCATCGAGCTGTATCGTGCCGATGCTTTCGATCTGCGCCGGACTCAAGGCCTCGATCTGCGTAACGGTCAGCGCGGCGATTTCGCTGTTCGAGAGCGCGGCAAGCTGGCTTGTCGTCAGCCCATGGTTGACTTGCGCCGTCGTCAGGGCGGCGATTTCCGCAGTCGTGAAGGCCGCCAGTTGGTCGGCGGTCAGCCCCTGGTTGATTTGCGCCGTCGTCAGGGCCGCGACCTGGGTGGCGTGCAACGCCGTAATCTGGGCGGTCGTGATCGCGGCGATCTGGTCGGTGCTCAATCCCTGGGCTATCTGCGTGACGGTCAGTGCCGCGATTTGCGCCGTCGTCATGGCCTGGACCTGGTCGGTGCCCATGGCGCGAATCTGTGCCGTGGTCAGTATCGCGATTTGCGCAGTATCGAACGCATCGATCTGCATCGTGCCCAGGCTTTGGATTTGCGCGGTGCCGAGAGCGGCGAGCTGGGTATTGCTGAGCGCCGCGATGTCGGCGTCTGGCAGCGCGGCAAGCTGAGCGCCGGTCAGGTGGCTGATCTGCGTCGCGCTGAGTGCCGCAACGTCGGCAGTGGTGAATGCCGTCATTTGGTCCGCAGTGAGGCCCTGGCTGATCTGGGCCGTCGTCAAGGCGGCGATCTGATTGGTATGCAGCGCCGCAATTTGCGCGGTCGTGAACGCCGACACCTGGTCGGCACTCAAGCCTTGTGCGATCTGGGTGGCGGTCAGCACCGTTGCCTGCGTGGTGCTCAAGGACTGGATCTGGTCGGCACTGAGGCTGCGGATCTGCGCGGTGGTCAGGGCCACGATTTGCGCCGTGCCGAGAACATCGATCTGGGTCGTGCTCAGGCTCTGGATCTGTGTCGTGGTGAGCGCGGCGATTTGGGCGGTGTTGAGCGCCGCCATGTCGGCGCTCGAGAACACGGCAATCTGCTCGACGCTCAAGCCGTGGCCGATCTGGGTAGCGGTGAGCGCCGCAATTTCCGCGGTCGTGAAGGCCGCCACTTGGTCGACGGTCAGGCCCTGGTTGAGCTGGGCCGTCGTCAGGGCGGCGATCTGGCCGGTACGCATCGCCGCAATCTGCGTTGTCGTGATCGCCGAGACCTGGTCGATGCTCAAACCCTGCGCAATCTGCGCCGTGGTCAAGGCTGCGGTTTGTGCGGTGGACAGGGATTGAATCTGGTCGGCGCTCAGGCTGCGAATCTGCGCGGTGGTCAAGGCTGTGACTTGCGCCGTGCTCAAGACATCGATCACAGCCGTGCTCAGGCTCTGGATTTGCGCTGTGCCGAGTGCGGCGATTTGCGCGGTGCCCAGTACCGCGATATCGGTATTGGACAATACGGCAAGCTGTGCGGTGGTCAGGCCGTGGTCGATCTGGGCGGTGGTGAGCGCGGCAATCTCCGCGGTCGTGAAGGCCGTCAATTGATCGACGCTGAGGCCTTGGCTGATTTGAAGCGTCGTCAGGGCGGCGATCTGATTGGTATGCAGCGCGGCAATTTGCGTCGTGGTGAATGCGGCGATCTGATCGGTGGTGAACGCTGCGGTCTGGGCTGTCGTAAAGGCATCGACCTGCGTGTTTGTCAGGGCGGCGATCTGGACCGCCGTTAGCGACGTGATCTGCAATGTCGTCAATGCGGCAAGCTGCGCGACGGTCATGGCGGTAACCTGCGTGACGCTCAGGCCCTGGATTTCGGCGGCGGACAATGACGCAATCTGCGTAACGGTCAAGGCGGCAATGCCGGCATTCGACAGTGCGGCGATATCGGCAACGGTCAGGCCGTGGTTGATTTGCGCAGTGGTGAGGGCGGCAAGCTCCGCGGTAGTGAGGGCCGTCACCTGATCGATGGTCAAGCCCTGGCTGAGCTGCACCGTGGTCAGTGCGGCGATCTGGTTGGTGTGCAAGGCGGCAATCTGCGCGACGGTCAGCGCGCCAACCTGGGCCGTGGTCAGCGCGGCGATCTGCGTGACGGTCAAGGCGTCGACCTGGGTGGTGGTCAGCGCAGCAATCTGGGCCGTCGTGAGCGACGATGCTTGAAGGGTGGTCAACACGGCGATCTGCGCGGTAGTCAGCGCGGTGATTTGCGTGACGCTGAAACCCTGGATCTGCGCGACGGTCAGCGCCGTGATCTGGGTCGCTGTGAACGCGGCGATCTCGGTGGCCGAGAGTGCCGCGATGTCGCCGACGGTCAGGCCTTGGCCGATTTGCGCGGCAGTGAGCGCAACGATTTCCGCCGTGGTGAATGCGGCCAATTGGTCGGGCGTCAGCCCCTGGTTGATTTGCGCCGTCGTCAGGGCGGCAATCTGGTTGCTATGCAACGCCGCGATCTGCGCGGTCGTGATTGACGATACCTGATCGGCGCTCAAGCCTTGCGCAATCTGCGTGACGGTCAGCACCCCGATCTGCGCGGCGGTCAAGGATTGAATCTGATCCGCGCTCAGGCTACGGATCTGGGTGACCGACAGCGCCGCGGTTTGCGCGGTGCTCAGTGCTTCGATCTGGCTTGCGCTCAGACTTTGAATTTGCGTCGTGCTGAAAGCAACGATCTGGGCGTTGCTCAGCGCCGCAATGTCGGTGTCCGACAGAACGGCGAGCTGACCGGCCGTCAAGTGGCTGATTTGGGTGGCGGTGAGCGCGGCGATCTCGGCGGTGGTGAAGGCCGCTACCTGGTCTGCGGTGAGGCCCTCGCTGATCTGCGCCGTGGTCAGGACGGCGATCTGGCCGGTGTGCAGTGCCGCAATCTGCACTGTGGTGAGTGCGGCGATCTGGTCGGTGGTGAACGCCACGATCTGGGTGGTGGTGAAGGCTTCGACCTGAACGGCCGTCAGCGATGCTACCTGGATGCTTGTCAGCGATGCCACCTGGGCATTGGTCAGCGCCACGATCTGGGTGGCGGAAAGGGCGCCGATCTGCGCGACATCGAGGCCCTGGATCTGGACGGTAGTGAAGGCTGCGACCTGTATGGCCGTCAGGGCGGCGATGTCGGTAACCGACAGTGCAGCAATGTTGGCGATGGACAAGTGGCTGATTTGTGCCGTAGTGAGCGCCGCGACCTCCGCAGTAGTGAGGGCGGCCACCTGATCGGCGGTCAGCCCCTCGCTGATCTGGGTGACGGTCAGCGCGGCGATCTGATTGGTATGCAAGGCGGCAATCTGCGTGACGGTGAGCGCGGCGACCTGGTCGGTGGTCAGGGCGGCAATCTGCGTGACGGTCAAGGCGTCGACCTGGGCCGTCGTCAGCGCGGCGATCTGGGTCACCGTCAGCGACGACGCCTGGAGCGTGGTCAGGACGGCAACCTGGGTGAAGGTCAGGGCGGCGATTTGCGTGATACTCAGGCTTTGGAGCTGCGCGACGGTCAACGATTCGACTTGGGATAAGGTCAGCGCGGCGATCTCGGTGGTCGACAATGCCGAGATGTCGCTAATGCTCAAGCCCTGGCTGATTTGCGCGGCGGTGAGCGCAGCGATTTCCGCCGTGGTGAATGCGGCCAATTGATCGAGCGTCAATCCCTGGTTGATTTGCGCCGTCGTCAAGACCGAGATCTGGCTGGCATGCAGGGCCGCGATCTGTGCGGTCGTGAATGCCGAGACCTGATCGATGCTCAACTCTTCAATCTGGCCGGCGGTTAATGCGGCCATCTGGGCGGTAGTCAAGGATTGCAACTGGTCTGCGCTCAGGATGTGAATCTGTGCCGGCTGGAGGATCGCAGTCTGTGCCGTGCTGAGCGCGGCGATTTGGGCCGTCCCCAGGCTTTGGATCTGTGTGGTCGTGAGATCGATGATCTGTGCGTTGCTCAATGCCGCGATATCGGCGACCGACAATACCGCAATCTGGGCGACGGTCAGATGCGCGATCTCGGCGGCGGTGAGTGCCGCGATTTCGGCGGTGGTGAAGGCCGCCAATTGGTCGACGGTGATGCCTTGGTTGATCTGCGCCGTCGTCAAGGCGGCGATCTGGCCGGTATGCAGCGCGGTAATCTGTGCCGTGGTCAGCGCGGCGATCTGATCGGTGGTGAATGCGGCAATCTGCGCGCTCGTGAAGGCATCGATCTGGGCCGTCGTCAGGGCGGTGATCTGCACGTTCGTCAGTGACGTGACTTGCGTATTCGTCAGCGCGGCGATCTGCGTGACGGAGAGCGCGCCGATTTGCACGATGCTCAAGTTCTGTATCTGAACGGTGGTCAACGAGGCAATTTGCGTGACGCTCAACGCAGCGATGTCGGCAACGGACAAGGTCGAGATCTCGGCCACGGTGAGGCCGCGACCGATTTGTGCCGTGGTCAATGCCGCGATTTCTGCGGTGGTGAAGGCGGCCAATTGGTCGAGAGTGAGACCCTGGTTGATCTGTGCCGTCGTCAAGGCAGCGATCTGGTTGGTATGCAGCGCGGCAATTTGCGCCGTGCTCAGCACGCCAATCTGGACCGTGGTGAACGCGACGATCTGGGCAGACGTGAAGGCATCGATCTGTAGCGTCGTCAGGGCGGCGATCTGGGTCGTCGTCAACGACGAAACCTGTAGCGTCGTCAAGGCGGCGATTTGGGTGACTGTCAACGCGCCGATCTGGTCGACGCTCAGGCTCTGGATTTGCGCGGCAGTCAACGCCGCAACCTGTGTGACGCTCAATACGCCGATGTCGGCGACCGACAATGCCGACATGTCCGTCACGCTCAAACCCTGGCTGATCTGCGTTGCGGTGAGCGCGGCGATTTCGGCGGTAGTGAAGGCGGCCAATTGGTCGACGGTAAGGCCCTGGCTGATCTGGGCCGTCGTCAGCGCGGCGATCTGGTTGGTCCGCAGTGCGGCAATTTGCGCGGTCGTGATCGCCGAGACTTGATCGACACTCAAGCCTTGCGTGATCTGCGTGACAGTCAGCGCCGCGATCTGCGTGACGCTCAAGGCCTGGATCTGGCCGACGCCCAAGGCCCGGATCTGCGCGCTCGTCAGCATGGCGATCTGTGCCGTGCTCAATGCTTCAATCTGTACCGTGTCCAGGCTTTGGATTTGTGCCGTACCCAAAGCGACGAGCTGGGTGGTCGTGAGGGCCGCGATGTCGGCGGTCGTCAGCGCGGCAATCTGGTCGACGCTCAGGTGATTAAGCTGGGTGGCGGTCAGCGCCGCGATCTCCGCGGTGGTGAAGGCCGCCAATTGATCGACGGTGAGACCCTGGCTGATCTGGGTCGTCGTCAAAGCGGCGATCTGGTTGGTATGCAGCGCCGCAATCTGCGCATTAGTCAGCGCCGAAATTTGCGATGTGGTGAGCGCTTCGATCTGGATCGTCGTGAAGGCATCGACCTGGGCGGTCGTCAGCGCGGTGATTTGGACGCTCGTCAGCGACGAGACCTGCAGGGTCGTCAACGCGGCGATTTGCGTGACGGTCAATGCGGCAATCTGATCGACGCTCAAGCTTTGGACTTGTGTGACAGTCAGGGCCGCAACCTGTGTGACGGACAATGCCTCGATATCGGCGACCGACAGCGCGGCGATGGCGGTGCCGCTAAGGCCATGGCTGATCTGTAACGTGGTAAGCGCCGCGACCTCTGCGGTGGTAAGCGCAGCCACCTGGTCGAGCGTCAAGCTTTGAAGCTGTGCCGTGGTCAGCGCGACGATCTGGCTGGTGCCAAGCGCCGCAATCTGCGTCGTGGTGAATGCGGTAATCTGCGCGGTGGTAAAGGCCGCGATCTGGGTGGTCGTGAAGGCGTCGACCTGGATGACCGTCAGCGCGGCGATCTGGGTCACCGTCAGCGACGACACTTGAAGTATCGTCAATGCGGCGACCTGGGTGACCGTCAGGGCGGCGATTTGGGTCACGCTCAGGCTTTGGATTTGCGTGACGGTCAGCGCTGCGATTTGCATCACGGTCAAGGACGCGATGTCGGTAACCGACAGCGAAGCGATATCGGTTGCGCTCAAGCCCTGGCTGATCTGCACGGTCGTCAAGGCGGCGATCTCTGCCGTGGTGAAGGCAGCCAATTGACCCGTGGTCAGACTTTGAATCTGCGCGGTGGTCAGGGCAGCGATCTGATTGGTCTGGAACGCGGCAATCTGCGTCGTGGTGAATGCGGTGATTTGCGTGGTGGTAAAGGCCGTGATCTGGGTGGTCGTGAAGGCGTCGATCTGGATGGCCGTCAGCGCGGCAATCTGGGTCACCGTCAGCGAGGACACTTGAAGTACCGTCAATGCAGCGACCTGGGTGACCGTCAATGCGGCGATTTGCGTGGCGCTCAGGCTTTGGATTTGCGTGACGGTCAGCGCCGCGATTTGCGTCACGGTCAAGGACGTGATGTCGGTAACCGACAGCGAAGCGATGTCGGTTGCGCTCAAGCCCTGGCTGATCTGCACGGTCGTCAAGGCGGCGATTTCCGCCGTGGTGAAGGCGGATAGTTGAGCGGCGGTCAGGCCCTGAATCTGCGCGGTGGTCAGGGCGGCGACCTGGTTGGTATGGAGTGCCGCAATCTGCGTCGTGGTGAATGCCGAAATTTGGGAAGCGCTAAATGCGAGGATCTGAGTCGTCGTGAAGGCATCGACCTGGGAGACGGTCAAGGCGGCGATCTGGATGGCCGTCAGCGAGGAAATTTGAAGCGTCGTCAGCGCGGCGATCTGGGTGACGGACAGTGCGGCAATCTGCGTGGCGCTGAAGCTTTCAATTTGCGTGGCGGTCAACGACGCGATCTGCGCGACGCTCAGCGCGACGATGTCGGCGACCGACAGTGCCGCGATATCGGCGGAGGTCAGGCCGTGGCTGATTTGCGCCGTGGTGAGCGCGGCGATTTCCGTGGCTGTCAGCGCGGCCACCTGATCGGCAGTCAAACCCAGGCTGATTTGGGTCGTTGTCAGGGCAGCGATTTGATTGGTTCCCAGCGCGGTAATCTGCGTCGTGGTCAGTGCGGCGATCTGTGCGGTGGTCAATGCCGTTATCTGGGTGGTGGTGAAGGAACTGATCTGCGTGCTGCTGAAGGACGAAATCTGGGTCGAGGTGAACGACGAAATCTGGGTCGATGTAAACGACGAAATCTGCGTTGAGGTAAATGATGAAATCTGGGTCGAGGTGAACGACGAGATCTGGATCGACGTGAACGACGAAATCTGGGTCGAGGTGAACGACGAAATCTGCGTCGAAGTGAACGAGGATACCTGGCTCGAGGAGAATGCCGTGATTTGGGTTGCCGTGAACGCAGCAGTCTGCGTCGACGTGAACGACTCGATTTGCGACGATGTCAGCGAGCTCAACTGGGTTGCGGTCAACGCCGTTACCTGCGACGTCGTCAGCGCGGTGATTTGCCCGGTCGTCAGCGCACTGATTTGCGTCGCGCTGAAGGCGGCGATCTGCGACGACGTAAAAGAAGAGATTTGCGACGACGTGAACGACGAAACCTGCGTCGCGGTAAACGATGCAATCTGGGTCGACGTGAACGAGGAAATCTGCGTGGACGTAAACGACGCAATCTGCGTCGACGAAAACCAGGAAACCTGCGTGGACGTAAACGACGAGATTTGCGTCGACGAAAACCAGGAAATCTGCGTCGACGTGAGCGACGATATCTGGCTGTAGGTCAGCGACGAGATTTGCGTCGATGTGAATGCGGTAAATTGGGACGAACTCAGCGAAGCGAGCTGGCTCGACGAGAGAGAAGCCACTTGCGTATCGGTAAACGCGCCGATCTGCTGATTCGTCAGCAGCGCCATCTGGGCCGGGCCGAACGACGCCAGTTGCGTCGTTGTCAAGCCCGCGATTTGCGACGAAGTCAGGGCGGCGAATTGGCTGCTTGAGAAGGAATCGAGCTGCGAAGCGGAAAAATCCGCAATTTGCGAGGATGAAAAATCCGCGATCTGCGAGGACGAGAATGCCGCGATCTGCGAGGATGAAAACGACGAAATCTGCGACGACGTGAAGCCTGATATCTGTGTCGAGGTAAATGAAGAGATTTGGCTCGAGCTGAATGAAGAAATCTGCGAGGAGCTGAACGAGGATATCTGCGACGACGTGAAATCGGCTATTTGCGACGAGCTGAACCAACCGATCTGCGAGGAGCTGAACGATTCAATCTGCGAGCCCGTGAATCCCGAAATGGCCGACGCCGAGAGGGAACCGAATTGGGACGACGTAAACAGGGCAAGCTGCGACGACGAAAACGAAGAAATCTGCGCGCCCGTGAACGCGGCCATCTGGGAGTCGCTCAGGTAGCCGATTTCGGCCCCTGTGAATGCGACGAGCTGGGAGCCGGTAAACGCCTCGATCTGGAGGGCCGTGAACCCGCCGAATTGCGTCGAAGAAAAATACCCGAGTTGCGTGGTCGAAAACTCAGAGATCTGCGAGCTTGAGAATGCGCCGACCTGGGTTGAGGAAAAATAGGAAATCTGGCTCGACGTGAACGACGATATCTGGCTCGACGTGAACGACGATATCTGCGACGATGTGAACGAGGAATACTGGCTCGACGAGAACGAGCTTAACTGCGACGATGTAAACGAGCTCACCTGCGAGGACGTAAACGAGCTGACCTGCGACGACGAGAACGAGGATATTTGCGACGACGTGAACGACGATACTTGCGACGAGGTGAAGGAAGATATCTGCGACGAGCTGAATGCCGTGATTTGCGATGAGCTGAATGCCGAAACCTGCGAGGACGTGAACGACGATATCTGCGAGGACGTGAGCGAAGAAACCTGCGACGAAGTGAACGCCGAGACCTGGCTATTCGTCAGCGCCGGTATCTGCGTGGTTGTCAGCGCCGGTACCTGGGTGGTTGTCAGCAAGGAGATTTGAGAGGTCGTCAGGCTGGAAATTGTGCCGGTACTGAACGCCGCGATCTCGGCGGTCGATAATGCGATTTCCTGGGCGCTGGTCAGTGAGGTAATCAGATTCGCTCCCACGGCAGCAATCTGCGCCGGCGTCATGGCAGCGATCTGGGCAGAGGTCAGGGAGGCGAATTCCGCTGCCGAAAACCAGGATACCTGTTCGGTTGTCAATGCGGCTATCTGTTGCGTGGTGATCTTGTACGCGTCGGGCGTCAACAGCAGGATCGATACGGCCAATTCTTCTGCTTCAAGTACTGAATACCCATCTCCGCCGATCTCCAGTCCCGGGCCGATGGCTGACGTTGCCAGATTGGCGATGCTTGTGGTGACATCAAAATAGTCGATCAAATTGTCGGTGGCATTCCTCAATGTGACGTCGTTCGTATCCGACAGTGTGCCCAGCTCGGCTAGATCGTAGCTTTGTAAAACGGGCAAGGACACTGCGAGACTAGAGACGGTTGCGACCTGCTCGGGAAGCATTTCCATCCGCGATATTTGCGTGGTCGTCAGCGCGGAAATTTCGTCGGCGGTCAGTGCGCTCAGGTTAACATAGTAATTGGCCATGTTTTTTCCAAGTATGGAGATTTGGGGAATTCGGGGAATGGTCGCGCACGGTGCACACCTCGATCGAGGGCAGGGCGGCGTCGGTGCTGCGCTTTGCGGTAGCCGGCAAAAACATTCGTGTCATCAAATCCCGTCGGTTTGCATCTGGTTTTTGGACGCAAAAGCACTTCCGCAACCGTCGTTTGACGTTGCAGCAAGAAATTCCGGGCTGAATGGAGTGTGGTGCTGGAGTTAGATTAAGCGGAAGCGAACTGGTGTAATTCGCTTACGTTGCACCTTGCGCAAATCATAACGGAGAACTTGTATCTCATGGCGCAAAATTTGTTAACGACGAGTGACATTCTCGTCATATTTGTAGGGTACGTTATCGACTCGCAAATTTTGTGCGATATTCGACTAGAGGAAGGTTAAACCGGGCTGCCGGCCTTCTCGATGATCCGGGCCAGCGGTTCCAGGTGCTTCTCAAAGCGCTGCCAGCGCTTCATCGAGCCGGTATAGATCGGCTTCCTGACCTGGGCCGCGCTGGCGGTATCGACGCGGCGCGGATTGCGGTGGAACTCCAGGCAGCGTTCGTCCCAGGGCAGGCCGATGTAATCCAGTACGCGCCGCGCTTCCGCCGCGGTGTTTTGCACCAGGTCTTCATAGCGCAGCGCGAGTATCGTGTCGGGCAGCACGGCATGCCAGTGCGCCATGACGTGGGCGTAGCGCGTGTAGTAGCGGCCCAGCATTTCCAGATCGTAGCTGAAGGCTTGCTTGTCGCCGTCGAACAGGAGCCCGTAGCAGGACAAGCAGCTATCCATCGGGTCGCGCATGATGTGGATGATCTTAGCCTGCGGCAGCATCAGCCGGATCAAGCCGACGTAAAAGAAATTCTCCGGCATCTTGTCGACCAGTACGGCCGCTTGCGGCGCGAGGCTCCACGCGCGCTCCATGTATTGTCGTCCCATGTCGGCGAGCTTTTCGGGCGGCAAATCCGGCACGGTCAGCGGGAATGCCCTGGCTTGCGGGCCACGGAAGGTCTCTTCGGCGATCTCGCTAATAAAGCGCAGTTCGCCGCCGCCGTGAACATCCTGGCACGAGGCCAGGATCTGCTCAAGCAGGGTGGTGCCCGAACGCGGCATGCCGACGATGAAGACCGGAGTTTTGCCCGGGGCCGCATGCCCTTGTCCATGGCGGGCCGCGAACAGGGTGCTGTCGAACGTGGCGATGATGCGCTCGACGACGGCATCGTCGTTTTTCTCGTCGGCACGGATCGTGCCGTGTTTCAGGCGGTTGCCTTCACGGTAGGCGGCGAAGGCGTCGTCGTAGCGCCCGAGGTCTTCGCGCATTTTGCCCAGGGTGAACCAATAGCACAGGCGCAGATCGAGCGGCAGGAGGCCGGCGTCCTGGACGCGGCTCTCGAGCATGGCGGGGTGAGGGTCGTCTGTCCCATATGTTTTCAATTGCGAGAGACCGTAATGCGCCGGCACGACGCCCGGCTCCAGCTTGAGCGTCTGTTCGAATGCGCGCCTGGCGTCGTCGAGGCGGCCCGACTGGTTGCAGGCGATACCGAGATTGCAATGCCACGACGGATCGTTCGGACGCAATGCGATGGCGCGCTCGTAATGGGCGATCGATTCGGCGAGCCGCTTCAATTGCAGCGCGGCCTTGCCGAGGTTGGCATGCGCCTCGGCGTAATCGGGATACAGGGTCAGCGCCTGCGTGGCGGCGGCAAAGGCGTCGAGCGCCCGGCCGCCGTCGAGCAGGGCGGCGGCAAGATTATTGTGCGTTTCAGGGTCGCCAGGCAGCAATTGCGCCGCCTTGGACAAGGCATGCAAGGCATCCCTGCCTTGCACCTGCAATGCGGTTCCCAGCGCTTTCCAGGATTGGCCCGACTCGGGAAATTGCCGGGTCAGGTCTTGCCCCAGGGCTGCCATTTCGGCATGGCGGCCGCTGTTGAACAGGTCGGCCAACAGATTCAACTGCTCCGGGCGTGGATGAATCGGCTTGGGCGTTGGCGTCGGAAGCGGTGGGGATGCCGCCGCCGCATCCTTCGGCAGGCAGCACTGCTTGTATTTCTTGCCGCTGCCGCAGGGGCAGGGGTCGTTACGACCGGTTTTTTGCATGAAGCCGCGTCAGCCGACCACAACGCCGCGGCGCTGTACCTTGGTGGTCGCCTGGCCATCGGGGCCATAAAAGCCCGTGGCGCGCGTGCCCCGCAGAACGTTCAGGGCATTCTGGTTATAGGTGAGGTGCTTGCCGATCAGGATGCCGTTGGTGTTGTTGAGCGACTTGACCGAATGCGCGAGCTTGAGCAAGGCGGTCCATTCGGCATCGTATTGGGCATCGTGCGGCGTGCTGTCGAGCCAGGCGCGCATGCCGCCTTCCATGGCCTTGAACCCGGCTTGCGCAAGGCGGCTGTAGCGCTGCATGGTCAGCACGGAAATACGGGACACGACGCGGGATTTGTGTTCGGTGACGTCGACCAGACCCTTGATGTCGGCCGCCACGAGATGCGACTGCTCTTCTTTGAGGACGCCGATCAGTTCGGTGGTCAGCTCGACTTCTTCTTGCAGGCTGGAGACAGGCGTTTCAGCATTCATTGGTAAAGGAAAACTCAGGCTGTGCGCGCCTGCAGGAGATCGGACACGTTGCTGATCAAGCCGCTCGCCACCTTTTCAGGGTCTACCTGGAATTGACCGCCGGCAATTGCCGCCTTGATCTCTTCCACCTTGTTGGCATCGAACACGCTGCTGCTGGCAACCTGGCCTTCCAAACCTTGCAATTGCGACGATATATGGACATTGTCGGACGAAGTCGAGTTGGTGCTGGTCTTGCTCACACCTTTCCCGGAGCGCGTCTGGGTCGACGTTACGCCTGCGCTACCGGTTTTCTTGATTGAAGAATCATCAATTTTCACGACTTCACCCTCATTGCACAATAGTTCGGTTTCGGTTTGGTTAGCAAGCTACTTAACAACCGATTTTGGCTTTCCTGATTCTGTTACGGCAGGATAACCCCGAACTTTAGCGCGGTACAGCAAAAAATTTGCATCAGAGCATGCTTGCTTTTCGTTAAGTCCATTTCTTCAATTATTTTCATCAAATTTAATTTCTCAAATTCAATATATCAATAATTGACTTCGACGGTGCCGCCCAGCCGGGCGATACCGCTGACCACTTGGCCATTCGGCGTTCTGGCTTGCACCAGTTGTCCTTCGCCGGCATTGGCAAGCGCCCGGCCTTCGGTCGAGACACTGAAACCATCGCCTGCCGACACCAATCGTACCACCTGGCCCGAACTGACGGCTTGCTGGCTCTTCAGGGCGTCCTGGCGTACCGGCATGCCGGCCGGCACCGAGTGCGCTACCGTCATGCCGACCGCCTGGGACAGGGCAGTGACGATGCCTGCGGGCAACACGGTCAAATCCCCATGCACGACCGCCACATCCTTCTCACTCACTTGCTGGCCCTGCCCTAAAGGCGTAACGGCAGCGACGTAATCGCCGTTGACATGAACCATGGCGGAAACATAGACGGTCCAGTGCGCCGTTTCGGCGCAGCGCACGCCGACCGTCGTTTTGCCCCAAGCCTTATTTCCCGCAGGCAAGAAAGTTTCGAACCCGGGGCAGGCGGCCAGAAACAGGCGCGGATCGATCGGGCCGACCGTCACGTTGACTTCGCCGGGCAAGCCCTTGGATTGGTTGACCAGGAATTGTTCGACCGCTTTGCGCAACGCGGGTTCATCCTGGCGCGCGCTGGTTGCCGTGGCCTGCGTGAGGGTGCTGCAGCTCAGGCCAATCAGGACTAGTGCCAGTCTGGCAAGTGCGGATTTTGTCAACATGCTCATCATCGGCGCGGGGTGTGACGGGAATAGCACCATGGTAGCCCTAACGCGCGAGGCTAAAGCAGGGAATAGATTGGGGTTTTACGGTCTGATTGCGGCATTGTTGCAAGGGGCGCCGCGTATGATCGATGGCATATAAAAGGCATCATGTGCCCTGGAGCAAAGCATGGGAAAACTCGACGACTATTTGCGCGTAAACGAAACGGCAATCAACATGCGCGAACGCCGTGCGCAGGTGATTGCGTCGAACATCGCCAACGCCGACACTCCAAACTACAAGGCGCGCGATATCGATTTCAACTCGGCCCTGCAAAGCGCGCTGCAGCGTAACGATGCGTCGTCCGGCGCATCCGGTGCATCCGGCGCATCGGCGGCCACGCTGACCAAGACCGATCCTGCTCACCTTGACGGCAATGCCGACGATACGACTGCCGATGGAACGCCGCTATTGTACAGAGTGCCGACCCAGCCGTCGGCCGACGGCAACACGGTCGACATGGATGTCGAGCGCAACCAGTTTGCCGACAACGCCGTGCGTTTCGAAGCGGGATTGACTTTCATCTCGTCCCAGATCAAGGACATGTTGTCCGTGATCCAGAATTGATGCAATAGCTGACCACGAGGAAGATTGCCATGTCGCTTTCCAATATCTTCAACGTTGCCGGCTCGGCCATGAGCGCGCAGTCGCAGCGCTTGAACACGACGGCTTCCAACATTGCCAACGCCGACAGCGCTTCCGGCCCCGATGGCCAGGTGTACCGCGCCAAGCAGGTGGTGTTTTCCGCCGTGCCCATGGGCGGGCCCGAATCTTCCGGTGTGGCCGTGCAGCAGGTGGTGGAGGACAGCTCGCCGCCCAAGATGGTCTACGACCCGAGTCATCCGATGGCCGACGCCAACGGTTATGTCGCCATGCCCAACGTGAACGTGGTCGAGGAAATGGTCAACATGATATCGGCGTCGCGTTCGTACCAGAGTAACGTCGATACGATGAATGCAGCCAAGACCATGCTTTTGAAGACGCTGACCATAGGCCAGTAGTTCGCACTTTTTCGCAAGGAGTAGCATATGTCAACCTCAACCAACAATACCGTGTCGAACGCACTGATGGCGGCAATGAATCCGCAGGCGACGTCGACCTCGGCCGCGCAGGCGGCGCAGAACCAGTTCATGACGCTCCTGTTGACGCAGATGCAAAACCAGGACCCGTTGAATCCAATGGACAATTCGCAGATGACGAGCCAGCTCGCGCAGCTCTCCACGGTCAGCGGCATCGATACGATGAATACCACCTTGCAGTCGCTGATCTCGAGCTATCAGCAAAGCCAGACGTTGCAGGCGACGTCCTTGATCGGGCAGGGCGTGCTCACGGCCGGCAATAGCATGACGCTGGCCTCCGGCTCGGCGCCTTTCGGCGTCAACCTCTCGACTGCCGCCGGCGACGTCCAGGTCGCGATCAAGAATTCCTCGGGAGAGACGGTCGATACGATGGACCTCGGCTCGCAACAAGCCGGTGCGGTTCCGGTGGTGTGGAACGGCACCACCACCACCGGCGCGACGGCGCCAGCCGGCAATTACACCTTTACTGTGACGTCCACCAATAACGGGCAAAGCACGGACAGCGCCACCGGCCTGATGTACGGCACGGTGCAATCGGTGTCCACAGGCGCCAGCGGCGTCAATCTCAATCTCACCAATGGCAGCACGATCGGTTTGTCGAGTGTGATTCAGGTTTATTAAACAGCAACCATATTCAGCGTCGCCGGCAGGCAATAGGAGAACAGCATGAGCTTCGAACAGGGATTGAGCGGCTTGGAGGCAAGCACGCAGAATCTTTCCGTCATCGGTAACAACGTCGCCAACTCGAGCACCGTCGGCTTCAAGGGATCTGAAACCTTGTTTGCCGATGTCTATGCCAATTCGCTCACCGGCGCGGGTTCCAGCCAGGTCGGTATCGGCGTGCAGGTTGCCGGGGTGGAACAGCAATTCACCCAGGGGAATATCACCGCGTCGTCCAATCCGCTCGACATCGCCATCAACGGCGGCGGCTATTACGAGATGAGCAACAACGGCACGATCAGCTATACGCGCAACGGCCAGTTCCAGCTCGACAAGAACGGTTTCATCGTCAACGCGGATGGCGACCAGTTGCAGGGTTATGGCGTGGTCAATGGCGTGCTGCAGACCGGGTCGACCGCCAGCCTGCAAATCAATACGGCCAACATCCCGCCCTCAGCGACGACCACGGTGTCGTCGGTGCTCAATCTCAATTCGCAAGACACGGTTCCGGCCACCACGCCGTTCTCGGCCACGGATCCGACGACGTACGATTATTCGTCCTCAGTGACGGTCTATGACAGCCTGGGGGACGCCTATCCGCTGCAAACCTATTACGTCAAGACCGCTCCGACCGCCCCCGGTGCCGAATCGACTTGGGATGTCTATGCCACGCTCAACGGGAACGACGTCAGCGGCAACACACCGCCGACGCCGGTGGGCACACTGACTTTCAACAGCTCCGGCGCACTCGACACGGCCGCGAACACACCCATTGTCTTGCAAAATCTTGTTGTCACCAGCGGCGCCATTTCACCCATGGGATCGAACCTGCCGGCACAAGGCGTAACGCTCAATTTTACCGGCACCACGGACTATGGTGCTACGGACGCAACCAGTTCTATCAAGCAGGATGGTTACACATCGGGCCAATTGTCGAGTTTCTCGGCCAGCGCGAACGGCACCATTGTGGGCAGCTATACCAACGGACAGTCGGCCACGCTGGGCCAGATCGCCCTGGCCAATTTTACCGACCCGAACGGCTTGCAAAATCTCGGCAACAACCAGTGGGCGGCCACGGCAACGTCGGGTCCTGCCTTGGTGGGCCAGCCGGGCAGCGGCAACCTCGGCGTGCTGCAATCGTCGGCCACCGAAGATTCCAACGTCGACCTCACGGCCCAACTGGTGAACATGATCACGGCGCAGGAAGACTATCAGGCCAACGCGCAGACCATCAAGACCGAAAACGACTTGCTGCAGACCCTGGTGACCCTGCGTTGATGGGTAAGGGCGACGTAACGGCGACGGCAACTGGGACGATAGGGGAGGCGGGGGAGCGAGCATGGATCGTCTGATCTATACCGCCATGAGCGGGGCCAAGCATACCATGGAGCAACAGGCCACGGTGTCGAACAACCTGGCCAATGCGACGACCACGGGTTTTCGCGCGCAGATCGACGCGTTCCGCGCCGTGCCGATCGTGGGCGACGGCTTGCCCACGCGCAGCTTCGTCGTCGATGCCAGCGTGGGCAACGATTTTACGCCCGGCGTGTCGGAGCAAACCGGGCGTTCGCTGGACGTGGCGGTGCAGGGCCAGGGCTGGATTGCGGTGCAGACGGACGACGGCAGCGAAGCCTACACGCGCAACGGTGCATTGCAGACCAACGAAAACGGTGTGCTGCAGACGAAAAACGGGCAGGCGGTGTTGGGTGCGGATGGACCGATCACGATTCCGCCAAACCTGAAGATTGCCATCGGGGACGACGGTACGGTGTCGTCGATCGATACCACGACTTCGCCTTCCACCGTGACCATATTGGGCACCATGAAGCTGGTCAATCCGCCGGCCCAGACGCTGGTGCGCGGCGACGACGGCCTGTTTCGCACCAAGAGCGGCACGGCGTCGGACGCCGACCCAACCGTCAAGGTGCAGGGCGGTGCGCTTGAGGGCAGCAACGTCAACGTGATTGATTCCATGGTCAACATGATCAATCTGGCGCGCCAGTTCGATTTGCACATGAGCATGCTGAAGACGGCCGAGACCACCGAGACCGGCGCCGAGCAGATATTCACGCTGAGCTGATGGCGTGACATTAGAAAATTTCTGGAGGAACACATGATACGTTCGCTATGGATTGCCAAGACCGGGATGGAGACGCAGCAGACCTCCATGGACGTCATTTCCAACAATCTGGCCAACGTCAGCACGACCGGCTTCAAGCGCTCGCGGGCGGTATTTCAAGACCTGCTCTATCAGACGGTGCGCCAGCCTGGCGCCCAGTCGTCGCAGCAAACCGAGTTGCCGTCCGGCCTGCAGCTCGGTACCGGTGTGCAGACGGTTGCGACCGAACGCATGTTCGACCAGGGCAATCCGCAGCAGACCAACAATCCGCTTGACGTCGAAGTCAACGGCGCCGGCTTTTTCCAGGTGTTGATGCCTGACGGCACCACATCCTACACGCGTGACGGTTCGTTCCAGACCAACAGCCAGGGCCAGCTCGTTACGGCCTCCGGCTATCCGGTGCAACCGGCTATCACCATTCCGGCCAATGCCTTGACGGTGACCATCGGCAGCGACGGCACGGTATCGGTGACGCAACCGGGCTCCAGTGCTACGACGCAGGTCGGCACGCTGCAACTGGCAACGTTTGTGAACAATGCCGGCTTGCAGAGTCTGGGCGACAACCTGTATTCCGAGACGGCCGCGTCCGGCAACGCCGCCACCAACACGCCCGGCAACAACGGCACCGGCACGCTGCAGCAGGGGTATGTCGAATCATCGAACGTCAACGTGGTCGAGGAAATGGTCAACATGATCCAGACCCAGCGCACCTACGAATTGGACAGCCAGGCCATTACGACCTCGAACCAGATGCTGCAGACGCTCTCGCAACTCTAATGCAACAGTAACGGGTGCAATGATGAACCTTCGTATTACCGCCGTGTTGGTGCTTACGGCAGGCATGACGGCCGGCTGTGCGGAGACGCCGCCGACTGTCACGCAGCATCCGAGCACGGCCAGGCCCGAGAAGATTACGGCGCAACCATCCAATGGCGCCATTTTCCAGACCGCGACATACCGTCCGATCTTCGAAGACTATCGCGCACGCATGGTCGGCGACGTGCTGATCATGACGATCAACGAAAGCACCAGCGCCGGCAAGACCGATTCGAGCGCCGACACCAAGGCCGGCAGTGTGGCATACGGCGCGCCGACCATATTGGGCTCGACCAACAACAAGGCAGTGTTCAATTCGGCATCGTCGAACAAGTTCAGCGATGCCGGCGCGATCACATCCTCCAATAATTTCACCGGTACAATGGGATTGACGGTGTTGGACGTACTGTCCAACGGCAACCTGATCGTGAGCGGGGAAAAGCAGATCTCGCTCGACAAAAGCACGGAATACATCCGCTTTTCCGGCGTTGTTAGCCCCTCGGCCATCGTCGGCAATACGGTATCCTCGACAGACGTGGCCGATGCGCGCGTCGAATACCGCACCAACAGCCATTATGACGGCGCGGAGCTGATGTCGGAAATGGCGCGCTTCTTCCAGAGCCTGGCGCCGTTTTGAACTAGTTGGGATGGGAACATGAGGAAGATCGTCAATCGTAGCCTGACCAAGTTCGCCGCAGCTTTGGCGTGCGCCGTGCTGTGCGCCGTGCCGACGCTCGTCGCGCACGCGGAGCGGGTCAAGGATCTGGCGTCGATTCAGGGCGTGCGGGAAAACCAGTTGATCGGCTACGGCCTGGTCGTCGGCCTGGACGGTAGCGGCGACCAGACCACGCAGACGCCGTTTACCATCCAAACCGTGGTCAACATGCTGCAGCAGATGGGCACCAACCTGTCGGCGACGGAAGTGGCCAATCTGCAATTGAAGAACGTTGCGGCCGTGGTCGTGACCGCGTCGCTGCCGGCTTTTGCCCAACCGGGCCAGACGCTTGACATCACGGTGTCGTCGATGGGCAATGCCAAAAGCCTCTCCGGCGGAACGCTGTTGATGACGCCTTTGAAAGGCGTCGACGGCAAGATCTACGCCATGTCGCAGGGTAATGTGCTGGTCGGCACTACCGGCGGCGCACCCCCCGGCGCCAAGGCGACGCCGAATCATTTGAGCGTTGGACGCATTACCAACGGTGCCACGGTGGAACGCGCCGTGCCGGCGGCAGTGGGGCAGGGCAACCTGGTCATTCTCGAACTGAACCAATCCGATTTTGCCACCGCCAGCCGCTTGGTCGATGCGGTCAATCAGCGTTTCGGTTCTGATACCGCCTCGGCCCAGGATGCGCGCGTGATTCGCGTCAAGGCGCCCACGGGCAGCGACGACCGCGTCGCCTTTCTCGGCGCACTCGAAAGCGTCAACGTGACACCCGCAGCCCAGGTGGCCAAGGTCATCATCAACGCGCGCACCGGCTCGGTGGTGATGAATACCTCGGTGACGCTTGAGCCTTGTGCGGTATCGCACGGCAATCTGTCGGTGGTGGTCAATTCCGAACCGGCGCCGGCGGCGGCCGGTGCGCGCGGCGCTGCAGCGGCGCCGCAGATCGAGGTGGCCAAGGATAGCGGCCAGGTACTGATGCTCAAGGGCGGCGCCTCGCTGTCCGATGTGGTCAAGGCGCTCAACGCGATCGGCGCCACGCCGCAGGATTTGCTGTCCATCCTGCAAGCGATGAAAGAGGCGGGATCATTGCGCGCCGAATTGGATATCATCTAAGGGAATGGGACTGCCGCCATGATCAGGACGCCCGACGACACCAACAACAATCTCGCGATCGATGCGAACAATCTCGCCAAGCTGCGTGTCGCGGCAAAGCAGAACTCGCCCGAGGCGTTGAAGGCGACGGCGAAGCAGTTCGAGGCCTTGTTCGTCAACATGATGATGAAAAGCATGCGTGATGCCACGCCGCAAGACGGCATCATGGATAGCAGCCAGAGCAAGATGTTTACAGGGATGCTCGACGAGCAGATCAGCCAGAAGATTGCCAACCGCGGCATCGGCCTGGCCGACATGCTGGTGCGCCAGATGTCGAACAACCCAAAGTTGAACGGCACCGGCAAACTCAGTCCTGTTGGGCAACCCGATGCTTCGGGCAAGACGCAAACCGAGAGTCTTGATGCGACCAAGGGCGCGGCGGGCAAGAACCAGGCGCCGCACGTCAAGGCGTTCCAGGATACGATGCGGGCACACGCAGAAGCGGCGAGCCAGGCCACCGGCATTCCCGCCAAGTTCATGCTGGGCCAGGCGGCGCTGGAAAGCGGCTGGGGCAAGCATGAGATCAAGGCGGCCGACGGCAGCGCGAGCCACAACCTGTTCGGCATCAAGGCAACGGCCGGCTGGACCGGGAAGACGGTGAGTGCGCCCACCACGGAATACGTCAATGGCGTGCCGCGCACGGTGATGCAGAAATTTCGTGCCTACGATTCGTATGGCCAGGCATTTAACGATTACGCCAATTTATTGGCCAGCAATCCGCGCTATGGCAACGTGATTGCCAATTCGCGCGATGCGACGAGTTTCGCGCAAGGTTTGCAGAAGGCGGGCTATGCTACCGACCCGAATTATGCGGCCAAGTTGAGCAACATCATCAATCGCACATTGGTTTGATCGTCCGTTTGATGTCTGTTTGGCATGCGCGTTTTGACAAGCTGATCATTTAGGCAATCTGTTTTACAATTGTTTGCAAATTCATGCGGTATCCGGTGGATCAAGTTACCCGAGGCGGTGCCGTTAATAGAGAGAGTTACGGGAACATCCAACCATGAGCATCCTCAGTATTGGTCAAAGTGCACTTGCCGCCGCGCAGATCGGTCTGCAAGTCACGTCCAACAACATTGCCAATGCCAGCACGCCTGGCTATAACCGGGAAACGATCGTCCAGACCGAAGCCGGCGGGCAAAATCTCGGCAATGGCTTCATCGGCGACGGTGCAGACGTGCAAACCGTGCAACGGATGTACAACAGCTTCCTTGCCACTGCGCAAAACAATGCGCAGGCGACGTATTCCAGCCTGAACACGAATTACACGCAAATCTCGCAGATCAACGACATGTTCGCCAGCACGACCACGGGGTTGTCGCCGGCGATCCAGAATTTTTACAATAGTGTGCAGACGGCAACGTCGGACCCAAGCGCGTCGTCGTCGCGCGAAGCGATCCTGACCGCCGCGCAGGCGCTGGCTTCGCAGTTTCAAAGCTCCAGCCAGCAGTTGCAGCAGATCAGCCAGGGCGTCAATACCCAGGTGCAAACGACGGTGCAAAGCATCAACAACTATGCGGCGCAAATTGCCAGCCTGAACCAGTCGATCCAGACCGCCGAAGCCGGCAATTCCGGACAGCAGCCCAACGATCTGCTCGACGAACGCGACGAGGCCGTTGCCAGCCTGTCGCAACTGGTCGGCGTTACCGTCGTCGATGAAGGCCAATCTGGCTATAACATCAGCATCGGCAATGGCCAGCCTCTCGTGGTCGGCACCCAGCAGTACCAATTGACGACGATGGAGTCGCCCACCAATCCCAGCCAGCTTGAAGTCGGTTACGTGACGTCGGGCAGCACCAATGAAATTCCCGAAAGCAGCCTGAGCGGCGGCAGCCTTGGCGGCTTGCTGCAATTCCGCTCGCAATCGCTGATTCCCGCTGAAAATACGCTGGGCCAGATGGCAATCGGCGTAGCCGACACGGTCAATGCACAACAGGAAGTGGGTCAGGATTTGAACGGCAATCCCGGTGCGGCCATGTTCGCAACAGGCAGCCCCACCGTCACATCGAACAGCAACAACACCGGCAACATGACGGTTGGCGCCACGATCACCGATTCGAACGCGCTGACCAACAGCAATTACACGCTGGAGTTCGACGGCACCAATTACAACCTGACGCGTCAGTCCGATAACACCGTGGTGTATTCCGGTACGACTTTCCCGCCGCCGACCGCGGTCGACGGTTTGACGTTTACGTCAACCGGCACACCCGCCGCGGGCGACAATTACCTGATCCAGCCTACCGTCAACGGCGCGTCGCAGTTTGCCGTCACCATGACCAATACTTCGCAGGTCGCGATGGCTGCGCCGATCGCGGCCAGTGCCGGGACGATTACCGGCGGTGTGATCAGCAACACCAATACCGGCACCGGCGTGATCAGCGCCGGCTCGGTCAATGCGGTGCCGAATGCGGATAGCGCGACAACGCCGGTTTACGGCAGCAACGGCTCGCCTGCCACGGCGGCTTACCCGAACCTGCAAGATCAGGTGACGATCCAGTTCAACGGGGCGCCGAACGCCGGTACCTACAACGTGACCGACAACACCACGGGCGCGGTACTGGGTACCAATGTCGCTTATACCGCAGGGCAGCCCATTACCTATAACGGCTGGACGGTAAATATCAGCGGTAACCCGGCTGCAAACGACACCTTTACCGTCGGTCCCAATACCAGCGGTTCGGGCGATAGCCGCAACGGCGTGGCGATCGCCAACCTGCAAACGACGCAGAACCTCGACAACGGCACCAACAGCATCCAGAGCGCCTATGCGCAATTGGTCAGCAACGTCGGCAACCAGACTGCCGAATTGCAGGCCACCAGCGATGCCGCCAACACAACACTGACCAATGCCACCAATGCGCAGCAGTCGGTGTCGGGCGTGAATCTCGATGAGGAAGCAAGCAACCTGATCCAGTACCAGGAAGCCTATCAGGCCGCGGGCAAGCTGATGTCGACCGTCAGCACGCTGTTTTCCAGCTTATTGCAAGAACTCGACTGAGGAGCGTAAAGAATGCGTATCAGTTCCAGCATGATCTACGCTGCCGGATCATCCCAGATCGACAACCTGCAGGCGCAACTGTTGCAGGAGCAGGAAGAGATTTCATCGGGTACGTCGGTGCTGACGCCGGCCGACAATCCGGTCGCTGCGGCACAGGCTTTGCTCGTCAATCAGGCGCAGGCGAACAACACGCAATACACGTCGAACCGGCAAGACGCCAACAATTCTCTGTCGCAGGAAGAAACCACGCTGGCAAGCGTCACGACCCTGATTCAGAACGCGCAAACCGCGATCGTCGATGCCGGCAACGGCAGCTATACCACGCAACAGCGCCAGGCGATTGCCACCAGTTTGCAAGGCAGCTACAACCAATTGTTGGGCCTGGCCAATTCCCAGGACGGCAACGGCAACTATCTTTTTGCCGGCTATCAGACCGGTTCGCAACCGTTTACGCAAACGGCCACGGGCGCGCAGTACAACGGCGACCAGGGGCAGACGATGGTGCAGGTCAGCGCTTCGCAGACCATGGCGATCGACGACTCCGGCAATTCGGTTTTTGAAAACAATGTGACCGGCAACGGCACCTTCACGACGACGGCAACGACGACCAATGTCGGCTCGGGCGTGATTTCCACCGGTTCGGTGGTCAACGCCGCGGCACTGACGGGCGATACGTATTCCATCGCGTTCTCCGGTATCCAGACTTCGGCCGGGACGGGCAACACCGGTTCGGGCAGCATTTCTTCGGCGACCGTCACCGATGCGACCCAGTTGAATGGCGATACCTATTCCCTGAATTTCCACGTCGGTGCGAACAGCACGACGTATGACGTGGTCGATACCACCACGGGCAACACGGTCACGCAGGGCAACACCTATCAGGCGGGCCAGCCGATCACCGTCGGCGGTGCGCAATTTTCCATCACGGGCAATCCGGCCGACGGCGACCAGTTTACGGTGGTGGCCAACCCCACGACTTACACGGTGACCGATACCACCAATCCGGCATCGACGACGGTGCCGCCGGCGAACCAGCCCTACGTCAGCGGCCAGACGATCAATTTTGACGGCCTGGAATTCAACGTCACGGGCCAGCCTTCGAATGGCGACTCGTTTTCCGTCGCGCCCAGCACCACGAATAGCGTTTTCAGCACGTTGACCAGCTTGATCAACCTGCTCAACACGCCGACCGGCACCGGCGTCGCCACCGAAACCAACCTGACCAACGGACTCAATACGGCCAGCAACAATTTGTCGAGCGCGCTCAACAACGTCTTGACCGTGCGCGCTTCGATCGGCGCACGCCTCAATGAACTCACTTCCCTCGATTCGGAAGGCCAGGATCTGAACACGCAATATGCGACTTCGCTGCAGAGCCTGACCGGGCTCGACTATGCGCAAGCGTTATCGACCTACTCCCAGGAACAGACGACCTTGACGGCGGCGCAGCAATCGTTCGTGAAGATATCGAACCTGTCGCTGTTCAACTACCTCTAGGCCATGCGCGCTGCGGCGCGTTCAACGTAACGGCGGCAGGTTTGCCGTCGTTATTTTTTGCATGACGTTGATGGCTTCTTCCATCAGGCTCAGGAGCGGCGTGGTCATGTAGGGCAGCGTCAGGGCGATCATGACGAAGCCCACGCTCATCGTCACCGGGAAACCGATACCGAACAGGTTCAGCTGCGGCGCGGCGCGCGTCAGGATGCCCAGCGCAAGGTTGGTGATCAGGAGTGCTGCGACCAGCGGCAGCGACAGCTGCAGGCCCGAACTGAAGATGCGTCCGCCCCAGGCTGCGAGCAACTGGAGGCTGTTGCCCTCGAACGCGTGCGTCGAGATCGGCATGGTTTGGAAGCTGTCGACCAGTGTCGACAGCACCACCAGGTGAAGATTTGCGGCCAGGTAGATCATGATCATCAAGAGCGCGAAAAATTGGCTGATGGCCGACGACTGGCCTTCCGATTGCGGATCGAAAAAGGTGGCGAAGCCCAAGCCCATGGTGAGGCCGGTGATCGTGCCGGCCATTTCGGCGGCGGCAAAGGCCATGCGCATCACCAGGCCCAGGCCCAGGCCGATCACCATCTGCTGCGCCAGGATCAAGAGGCCGGTCATGGACATCGGATCGGCTGCGGCGACGGCGGGAACGGCAGGGGCGACGATCAAAGCCAGCAGAAAGGAGAGGCCGATCTTGATGGGAGCCGGGATGTCGCCGTTGTTATACAGCGGCGCCAGCGCCATCACGCCCAGAATGCGCGTCATCGGCCACAGGTAGGCCGCAACCAGGGTATTGAGCTGGACGGCCGTAAAGGAAATCATCGCGAGGAAAAAACCGGCACTAGCCTATCATTCCCGGTATGCCGGAAAACAGCTCGCGCATGTAATCGAGCATCACCGTCAGCATCCACGGCCCGGCGACGACCAGTGCGACGAAGATGCCGACCAGCTTGGGAATGAAGGACAGCGTCATTTCATTGATCTGCGTCGCGGCCTGGAAGATGCTGACTATCAGGCCGATGATCAGCGCCACCAGCAGCATGGGAGCAGCCACCATCAGCGTGACTTCCATCGCGTGGCGGCCCATGGTCATGACGTATTCGGGGTTCATGATTCTATAACCTTACTCAGTAAAAGCTTTGCGTCAGCGACGAGATCAGGAGCGACCAGCCGTCGACCAATACGAACAGCATGATCTTGAACGGCAACGAGACCGTCGATGGCGATACCATCATCATGCCCATCGACATCAGCACTGACGCCACCACCATGTCGATGATCAGGAACGGCACGAAAATGGCAAAGCTGATTTGAAAAGCCGTCTTCAGTTCGCTCGTGACGAAGGCGGGAATCAGGATGCGCAGCGGCACCTCGTCCGGGCCTTGCAGTTGCGCGTGGTTGGACAGTTTGACGTAGAGGGCAAGGTCGGCCTGACGCGTCTGCTTCATCATGAAGGCTTTCAGCGGCGCCACGCCCTTGTCCAGGGCCTGTTCCATGGTGATCTTGTTTTCCGATAGCGGCTGCCAGGCGTCGGTATAGATCTTGTCGAATACCGGGCCCATCACGAACAGCGTCAAAAACAAGGCCAGGCCGGTGATGACCTGGTTCGGCGGCGCTGTCTGCACGCCGACCGCCTGACGCAGCAGGGACAGCACGATGACGATGCGCGTGAAGGCGGTCATCATCATCAGCGCCGCCGGCAGGAACGACAGCGACGCCATCAGCAGCAGCGTCTGCAGCGACAGCGTATAAGTCTGGCCGCCGCCCGGCGCCGGCGTGCTGGTCAAGGCGGGCAGGCCAGGCACTTGCGCCGCGGCGACGGCGGGCAGGGCGAAGATCAGGAAGGGCAGGAGGCAGGCGAACACGCCTCGCAGACGGCGCAGGCCACGCATGGGGCCGCCGGCCGCGGAATTCTTACTGGTTTGCATTGCGTTTTTCTATCTTTTGCTTCAGCCATGCGGCGAACTGGCCCGTTTGCGGGTGCGCCGCTGCCTGGACGAACTGTTCCTGGCGCGGCATGTTGGCCAGGGCATTGACGCTGCCCGGCGCGACACCGACCACGATCCATTGATCGGCCACTTCCAGCACCAGCACGCGTTCGCGGTTGCCCACGCTGACGCCACCGACGATCTTGACCGCACCGCCGCGTTGCGCCGGGCCCAGGCCCGTGCGCTTCATCAGCCACAGCATGCCGGCGATGGCACCCAGCACCACGATCAGGCAGAGCAATACCTTGAACATGTCCAGTAGGGGACTGGGGCTTGGGCTGGGCTGGTCCGCAGCACAAGCGGCGCTGCAGATCAGGAAGGTGCCGAGCAGCCAGGCTTGCTTCATTTATTGAGCTTTCTGATCCGTTCCGACGGCGTGATGATGTCGGTCAGCCGGATGCCGAACTTGTCGTTCACCACCACCACTTCGCCCTGCGCGATCAGGCAGCCGTTGACCAGCACGTCCATCGGTTCGCCGGCCAGGCCGTCCAATTCCACCACCGACCCCTGGGCCAATTGCAGCAGGTTCTTGATGGCGATCTTGGTGCGGCCGAGTTCGACCGTCAACTGCACCGGAATATCGAGGATGAAGTCGATGTCGTTGTGCGTCTCGCCCTTGATGCCGGAGGAAAGATCCTTGAACACATTGGCCGCTGCCTGCTGCGTCTTTTGTGCTGCGGCTTCGGCTTCGGCCTGTTCCGCGATGGCCGCGCCCCAATCGTCTTCCGCGGCGGATTGCGCGTCGTTTTCGTCAGCCATGTTCATCTCCTTGCACAAAATCGTTGGCGCTGTGGGTCAACAGTTTTTCGACCTTCAGCGCGTATTGGCCGTTCAACCTGCCGTAGGTACATTCCATCACCGGCACGCCGTCGATCTTGGCTTCGACGGTGGACGGCACGGCGAGCGGGATGATGTCCCCGACCTGCATGTTGAGCACCTTGCCGAGCGTGGACTTGGCGATGCCGAGGTCGGCCACGATTTCCACTTCGGCGGTCTGGATCTGTTGCGTCATCAGCCGAATCCAGCGCTTGTCCATTTCCAGCGTTTCGCCCTGCAGGCTGGAAGTCAGGAGGTCGCGGATCGGCTCGATCATCGAGTAGGGCGTGCAGAAATGCATTTCGCCGGAAACCGGGCCCAGCTCGATGGTGAAGGTGGTCGAGACCACGACTTCGTTGGGCGTGGCGATGTTGGCGAACTGCGTGTTCATTTCGGAGCGGATGTATTCGAACTCGATCGGATAGACCGGCTCCCAGGATTTGGCGTAGTTCTCGAACACGATGCTGAGGATGCGCTGGATGATGCGCTGCTCGGTCTGGGTGAAGTCGCGGCCTTCGACGCGGGTGTGGAAGCGTCCGTCGCCGCCGAAGAGATTATCCACCAGCAGGAACACCAGGTTCGGGTCGAACACGATCAGGGCCGTGCCGCGCAGCGGCTTCATGTGCACCAGGTTCAGGTTGGTCGGCACCACCAGGTTGCGGATGAATTCGCTGTACTTCGATACGCGCACCGGCCCGATCGAGACTTCGGAGCTGCGGTGCAGGAAATTGAACAGGCCGATACGCAGCAGGCGCGCGAAACGTTCGTTGATGATTTCGAGCGTCGGCATGCGGCCGCGGACGATACGCTCCTGGGTCGCCAGGTTGTACGGGCGCACGCCCGAATCGTCTTCGAGCGAAGAACCTTCATCCTGGTCGCCGTTGACGCCCTTCAAGAGGGCATCAACTTCTTCCTGGGAGAGAAAATTATCGGCCATATATCGCGCTTACTCGATCACTTATTGGATCACGAACGATGTGAAAAACACCGCGGAGACTTCCTGCGGCTCGCCTTTATCCGCAAACGGCTGGTTGACCGTCGCGATGATCTCGTCCGTCAGTTTTTTCTTGCCGTCGACGTTGGTCAATTCCGACGCCTTCTTCGACGACAAGAGCAGCAGCAGACGGCTGCGTACCTGCGGCATGAAGTTCTTGATCTTCTCTTCCTGTTCCGCGCCGGGCACCTGCAGCGTCAGCGCAACCTGGAGGAATTGGTCGGCGCCGTTTTCATTCTGCAGATTCACGGTGAACGGTTCCAGCGTGACGAACACGGGCGCCTTGGCCGGCTCGGCCTTGGCTTCCTTCTTTTTGGCGTCGCCGGCAGGCGCATTGGAACCGCTGTGCAGGAACATGAACGCACCACCGGCGGCACCCGCGACGATCACGACGGCGGCGACGATGATGATGATCAACTTCATTTTTGATTTTTTCGGCACAGGGGCTTCCGCAACTTCGGGAGCGGCCTGCTTGGTTACTGCTTTTGGCGCTGCCTTGGGGGCTGTAGCCATGTAAATTCCTCCTTGGATAGCAGTCATTATCAAGAAAAAGTTGAAAGCAGGATACCTTGAATAGAAGCCAAAGTTCCAAGGTATTCAACTGTTCCTTGCGTGCACGCAAGCCCGCGATGAGCGCCGGGGAACGGCTTGCGTGCCGGTGGTTTTCCGACTGAATGAAAACCGGGGAGCGGCACTCCCGGTTTTCATTGTAAACCACCCATGAACATAGAGAGGATGAAGCGACGATGCGCTGTGGCAGTCTTGCCGGGCAGGAATAACGGCAGACGGAAGATTTGACCCCGTTTTGTACTGGATTCGGGCCTGATCAGGCGAAGGTATCGACTAGGCCCACGCCCGAGCTGATCTTCGTTGCCGTTTGCGCCACGACCGTGCCGATGTCATCGAGTGCGCCGACGCTGCTGTCGCCATTGCGGCCGCTGGAGCCCTGCGACGACTGGCCGGCGAAATTCTGTTGCTGGGCGTTGCCGGCATTGACCGAGGTTTGGCCCAACTGGATACCGGCGTCGCCGAGCATTTCGCGCAATTTCGGCATGGCGGCTTCGAGCGCCTGGCGCACTTCGGGCTGGGCCGCAGTAAAGGTTGCGGTGGCGTGGGAGTTCGTTACGTTCAATACCACTTGCATCGGCCCCAGGTCGGGCGGATTCAAGGTCAGGGAGGCGCTTTGCTGGCCGCCTGCAACCATCCAGACAACTTTCTGGCCCAGCGCCTGATCCCAGTCCGGGCTGCCTACCTGCGGCGTCAATTTGTCGCCGGCTGCGGACGCCGGGTTCGCCACGTCGCTGACCTGGGCATTGTTGACCATCGCCGGTGCGGCATTGGTCGTGGCAATGGTATTGCGGACCGTATCGGCGCTTTTGGCTGCCGCCTGATCGAGATTGGCAATGTCGGCCTGGATATCTTTTTGCGCGCTCGCCGCGAGATCGGCTGCCGCTTGGGTCGGCGTGGTATTTTGCGTGTCGACGTTGGTCAAAGCGGTTTGCCCATTTGTCTTCGCGGCGGCCGCGCCCGATTGGGTGCCGTCTGTGGTGACGTCCTTCGTCTCCGCGTCGCTGTCTTGCGGCAACGCGTTCTTGATTTCCTGGGCGAAGTCTGACGTGGCACTCGCGGTGTCCGCAACTGCCGTCTTGTCGCTTGCTGCGCTATTGACGGCGGCCGCCTGGAAGCTGGCCAGTGCCGCCTGTGCGCTGGAAGCCGAATTGGCAGCGAGCGTGCCGATTGCGCTGCCGGTGCCGTTGCTCGTGTCGGTTGACGATGTACTGCTGCTGGCCGTACCCGTTGCCGTTTGCTGTACATTCGAAACCAGTGCCAGCAACTGGGCCGAGCCATTGGTGGCGCTGGTGTCGGTGCTGGCCTGGGCGGTGCCGGTCGTGGCGCTGTCGTCCTGGTCGTGCTTCGATTTCACTGTTTTGCCGCCAGCGGCGGTGTCGTTGCCATTTGTGGTGCCAGTCGTTGCGGGGACGGCATTCTGGGTGCCACCGTTGCTGCTCGAGGACGACGAAGACGATGCCTGCGTGCCGTGGACCTGCTGGGCCAGCACCTGGCCGAACGATTGATCGGAAGATGAACCGCTCGCGGGCTTGGACGGCGCGCTTGGCGCGGGGGGCGCAACATTGATGACAGGGGAGGGTTTCATGACGTTGCCATCTCTTTCGGATTCGTTCGTGGGCGACCTGCGCCGTCAAAATCGTTTCAGTAGTCCGGACCTTGCCGCGTACTCGTCGTTGAGCTTCTGGTCGCGTTTGTTCTCAAGCTTCATTTCCTGCTGCAACTGGCGATTGGCCAAGGTGTCGTAAGACATGCGTTTGCGTTCGCTTTCCTGCCATGCGCCCTTTTCGCGCGTCACGCCTTGTTCCGCGTCCTGCACAACTTGTTGCTGCCCTGCAATGGCTTCGTCGAGTTTGTCGATGAAGGCCTGGAAATTCCGGTAACCCATGGGCGACAGGCCCTGCGCCATCTTGGACTGGAAGCGGCTGGAATAGTCGTCGCGGTATTTTTGCAACAGCTCCAGCTTTTTTTCGGCCCGGTCGGTCGCGCGGATCGCGTTACCCAGACGTTTGGCGGCCTCGTCCGTCTCGGCAGTCGCCAGCTCGATCAATGTGTCCAAAGCCGATTTGGAGGCCATGATGAAAATTGTAGGACTAGTTCGTCAACGGGCATCATTCGAAAAGAGCGGTAAGTTCCCTCAAACTCTCCGCTATGCTCGATTGCTCGCTGATATCTTGTTGTAAAAATGACTCGATTTTGCCGCGCAGCCGTATGGCCTCGTCCAAGACCGGGTCCGTCCCTGCATTATAGGCGCCGACGCTGATCAAGTCGCGGCTCCGTTCATAGCGCGAAAACAATTGCTTCAAGCGGCGCGTCAGCTTCTGGTGCTCGGGTGAGGTGATGCTGTGCATGGCGCGGCTGATCGATTGCTCGACGTCGATGGCCGGGTAATGCCCGCTTTCAGCCAGATTGCGGTTCAAGACGATGTGTCCGTCAAGGATCGCGCGTGCGGCGTCGGCGATCGGGTCTTGCTGGTCGTCGCCTTCGGTCAGCACGGTATAGAAGGCGGTGATCGAGCCGCCGCCTTCGCGCCCGTTGCCGGCGCGTTCGACCAGGATGGGCAGCTTGGCGAATACCGAAGGCGGATAGCCCTTGGTGGCCGGCGGCTCGCCGATGGCCAGCGCGATTTCGCGCTGCGCCTGGGCATAGCGCGTCAGCGAATCCATGATCAGGAGCACGTTCTTGCCCTGGTCGCGGAAGTATTCGGCTATCGTCGTCGCATAGGCCGCGCCCTGCAGGCGCATCAGGGGCGGCGTGTCGGCCGGCGCCGCCACCACCACCGAGCGGCTCAAGCCGACGGTACCGAGAATCTGCTCGATGAATTCCTTGACCTCGCGGCCGCGTTCGCCGATCAGGCCGACCACGATCACGTCGGCGCCCGTGTAGCGCGCCATCATGCCCAGCAACACGCTCTTGCCCACGCCTGAACCGGCGAACAGGCCCATGCGCTGGCCGCGCCCGACGGTCAGCGTGCTGTTGATGGCGCGTATGCCCACATCCAGCGGTTCCGTGATCGGCGCGCGCGACAAGGGGTTGACCGCACGCACGTTGAGCGGCGCGGCATGCGACGTCACGAGCGGGCCGAGATTGTCGAGCGGGCGGCCCGAGCCATCGAGCACGCGCCCGAGCAATTCATCGCCGACCGGCAAATGGCGCGCGCGGTCGGAAGGGCGCCGGCGCGGATGCTCGACCGAGCCGGCGCGCGGCAAGGATTGTGCGGTTTCGATGGGAAAGACGCGCGTTCCCGGCACTACGCCTTCGACGTCGCTTTGCGGCATCAGGAACAGCTTGTCGTCCTCGAAGCCCACGACTTCGGCCTCGATGCGCGTGCCGCCGGGCAGGGGAATGCTGCAGGCGCTGCCCACGGCCAGCTTCAGGCCGATGGCTTCCATCACGAGGCCGGTCACGCGCGTCACGCGGCCCGACACTTGCATCGGTTCGGTCAATGCAAGCACCGCGCTGCAATCGCGCAGGTAGGATTGCCAGCGCTTGATGCCGACGTGCGCGTCGCTCATTTTTCCAGCCAGCCGCTGGTTTGGCCCAGGCCTGCGGCGATGCGTTCCCAGCGACCGTTGATGGTGGCGTCGATCTGGTTCGACGCGGTTTCGATGCGGCAGCCACCGCGCGCAACGTGGTTGTCTTCGGCAACGCGCCAGCCGGCCTTCGTCAATTCATCGCCCAGGTGTTCGCGCACGATGGGCGCGTCGTCGGGATGGAGGAACAACAGGGCCGGCTGCTGCAGGCTGGTCAGGTAGCGGATCGATTCGCCGACGATGGGCAGCACCAGCTCGGGCTGTACGTTCAGGGACGTTTTCAACATGGCCTTGGCAACGTCAAGCGCAAGCTTCAGCAAGTCTTCTGCGATGACGTCGTCGGCGCGCGCCACTTCGGAGGCGAAGGATTCGGCCAATTGCCTGAATGCTTCGCGTTCCTTGGCTGCCTGAGTCCGGCCTTCCTCGAGGCCGCGCATGCGCCCTTCAGCCAGGCCTTCGGTACGGCCCTGCGCCCTGGCCTCGTCGCGCAAGGCGTCGAGCTCGACATTGAATTTGGCCAGCGCCTCTTCCTGCGACACGGTGGGCACGATCGGAGGAGGCGGGGGCGGATGAGTGAGTGAATGCGAGGGCTGCTGCGGTTCTTCTTCGCCGAAAGAAGCCAGCTCCCACCGTTGGTAGGCAGTCTGCTTTTCCTTGGGCAAGAGATTAGACAAAGGCGTCGTCTCCCTTGGCGCCTAGCATGATCTGGCCTTCGTCGGCCAGGCGGCGCACGATCTGGAGGATTTCCTTCTGCTGCGCCTCGACTTCGGAGAGCCGCACCGGGCCCTTCGATTCGAGGTCTTCGCGCATCATTTCCGCGGCACGCTGCGACATGTTCTTGAAGATCTTCTCGCGCAGCTCCTGTGCCGCGCCCTTCAGGGCGATGATCAGCGATTCGGATTGCACCTCGCGCAGCATGACCTGGATGCCGCGGTCGTCGATGTCCATGATGTTGTCGAACACGAACATCTCGTCCATGATCTTTTGCGCCATGTCCGCGTCGTAATTCTTCAGGTTGGCCATGACCGAAGCTTCGTTCTCGCCGGAGAGGAAGTTGAGGATTTCGGCCGCGGTGCGGATGCCGCCCATGGGTTTTTTCTTCAGGCTTTCGTTGCCGGTCAACAGCTTGGTCAGGACTTCATTCAATTCGCGCAGCGCGGCCGGCTGCACGCCGTCGAGCGTGGCGATGCGCAGCACCACGTCGTTGCGCAGGCGCTCGGTGAAATGGTCGAGCACTTCGCAGGCGTGATAACGCTCGAGGTGGACCAGGATGGTGGCGATGATCTGCGGGTGTTCGTTGCGCACCAGTTCGGCCACCGATTGCGCGTCCATCCACTTCAGGCTTTCAATGCCGCTGGCGTCGCGTGTGCCGAGGATGCGGTTCAACAGAGAGGCCGCCTTGTCTTCGCCTAACGCCTTGGTCAAGACGGTGCGGATGTATTCGTCGGAATCCACGCCCAGCGAGGTGTTCTTGTCGGTTTCGGTACGGAATTCGTCGAGTACCTTTTCCAGTTCTTCGCTCTGGATCGATTTCATGACCGACATCGCGGCGCCAAGCTTTTGCACTTCGCGCGGGCCGAGGTATTTCATCACCTCGGACGCTTCCTCCTCGCCCAGGGCGAGCATCAGGATCGCGCCTTTTTGTACGCCGGCCTCACTCATTGCCACCTCCTACCCAGCCCTTGATGATGGTGGCGACGACCTTGGGGTCTTGTCGCGCCAGCGCCTTGGCCGCTTCGAGATTGTTGCGATAGATCGGTTCGGCCTGACCCATCGGCTCGGGTTCATTCGACAGTTGCACGATTGCGTCTTCCTCTGTTCCTTCGGCGCCGGCTGCCGACTCGGGGGGCGTCGGATTGATGGTTTCCTTGGCCTTGCTGACCGCCGGCTTGATAAAGTTGCGGTAGCAATACAGGAACAGGAAGCCGAACACCAGCCACTTGGCCGCGGTCTTCAGGATCTCCCACCAATTCGCGATGACGGCGTCGAGTATGCGCTGCCACCATGGCACGTTGTCGGTACCGTTCTCGGGGCCGGCAAACGAGGTGTTGACCACGTTCAAGGTGTCGCCACGGTCTTTGTTGTAACCCATGGCTTCCTTGACCAGATTCGTGATCTGCGTCTTCTCGTCCTCGCTCAAAGGCCGCATGCTTACTTTACCGCTTTTATCGACTTCGCGTTTGTAATTGACTACCACGGCAACCGATAGACGCTTCAAGCCGCCCATCGGCTGTTGCACGTAGCGCACGGTCTTGTCGACTTCATAATTGGTCGTGCTGTCCTTGTGGGTGTTGTTCGGCGCGGCTGGCGACGTGCCGCCCTGGGCCGGCGCGCCGGTGATCTGTGCCGTGGCCGGAGCGGGCGGCTGGTTGGTCAAGGCGCCGGGTACGCCCGACGGCGCACCGCCGTTGGCGCTGCTGCTTTCGCTGGTCTGCAGGCTGCGCACCGCGGCTTCGTTGGGCGGCTGGTTCGGCTTATAGGTCTCGGCGGCCTGCTCGGTATGCGAAAAATCCACGTCGGCCGTCGCTTCGGCGCGCACGTTGTTGGCGCCGACGATGGGCGCGACGATCGATTCGACGCGTGTGGCGATGTTGTGCTGCAACTCTTGCACGTACTTCAACTGATTCGGATCGAGGCCGTTGCTGCCTGCCATCTTGTCGGCGGAAGAAAGCAGGTCGCCGTTCTGGTCCACCACGGTGACGTTCTTGGCCGACAGGTCGGGCACGCTTGACGCAACCAGGTGCACGATGGCCGAAACCTGCTGATCGTCGAGCGAGCGCCCCGGGCTCAGGTTGAGCAGGACGGAGGCGGTCGGTTTTAACTGGTCGCGCATGAACACCGATGCCTTGGGAATGGCCAGATGCACGCGCGCGGCCTGCACTGCCGCCAGCGATTGGATCGAATTGGCCAGCTCGCCTTCGAGCGCGCGCTGGTAGTTGACCTGCTCGAGAAATTGCGACACGCCGAGCTTCTGGTTTTCCATGAGCTCGAAGCCGACATTGCCGCCTTTGGGCAAGCCCTGCGACGCCAGCTTCAGCCGCGCATCGTAGACCTGGTCGGCAGGCACGAGGATCGCACCGCCGCCGTCGGAAAACTTGTAGGGAATGTTCAACTGCTGCAGCGAGGCGACGATGGCGCCGCCGTCGCGGTCGGAAAAGTTGGCGAACAAGACCCTGTACTCGGGCTTTTGCGCCCACATCCAGGTTGCCACGATCACGGCCAGGGCCAGCGCCGCGCCGACCGATAGGGCGATGTTGCGCCCGGTCGGCGACTGCAGGAAGGTCGCGATGCCTCCCGGTGCCGCTCCTGCTGCCGGCTCGATTGCTTCGCCCGTTGCTGTTGCCATGTTGCTTCTCCCCGCTGTACTGCACTGTCAAATTATGGTTCGAGATTCCCCGCGCCGCCATGCGTAATACGCGCACGGACGGCGAATTAAACCGAATTTTGCGCTCAACGCGGCTTTTCAATCGTTGGAAAAGGGCAAAGTTTCAGCGCCTAATTGGGGCGAAACCCTTGTATTTGCCGTGATAACGTGGCGCCATGGAAAAAGTGCCTCAAGCTTTGCCGGGTCGTCAATTCAGGCAAACGCAGGCCAGGAGCCCAATATGAGTTCGATCGGACCGATAGACAGCAGCAGGATACAAGCCATGGCGCAGCAATTGCAGGCCATGGCGGCCCAGGCGCGTGCGCCCTCAAGCGATGTCGCCAGCGCGGTCAATGGCGCAGACGATACCAATGCCGCAGAGCCAGCCGCCGCACCGATCGACTTTGGTTCCGTGCTCAAGTCTTCGCTCGACCGTGTCAACGACATCCAGCAGAGCGCAGGACAACTTGGCGATCGCTACACCAAGGGCGATGACAGCGTCAGCCTCTCGGACGTCATGATTGCCGGCCAGAAGGCCAATATCGCCTTGCAGGCGACCATCCAGGTCAAATCCAAGCTCGTTGCCGCCTACAACGACATCATGAACATGCAGATTTGAACCGGATCAGCTAAACCCGGTGCTTTTGGCGTTCTGCTCGCGCTCGAGCTTGGTGATGTAGCGTTGCACCGCGCCCATCATGGACTTGGGCATGTCGACAAAGAGGCAGCCCAGGCGGCGTATGGCCTTGCCGTTGGGCAGGGTGATTTCCTGCGAATTGCGGATCTGCAAAGTCGTCACCACGAGCGAACCGCCGGGCAGGTCGATGCGGCAATCCTTGTAGATGCGGCCTATCGTCGGGTCGAGCAGCTTCTTTTCGTCGAGTATCGCCACCCCGCCGCCGCTGACGTTTTGCAACACCACCGCGACGGTGGTGGAGGCTTCGTCCACTTCGTGCGGAATCGTGATCGTGCAGCGCACCGGGTTGGTGACAGGGGTCAGGACGCGGTAAAACTCGCGCCGCTGCAGGCGCACCATGGACGCCGGGATGGTGAACTGGAAAGCCGGCAAATCTTCGTAGGTGCACGATTCGATCTGCGTGGCGAAAAACAGGATGCGGATATGTTCGAGCATGGTCTCGAACGAAATATTGTCGCTTTGCAGTATCCGCTGATTTTGCTGTTGATTGGGGGCCACGTCGATGATCACCAGGCCGTTCTCTTCATCGACCGAGAGAATGGACGTGACGACGGCTTCGGTGCCGTCGTTGATGACCATCCGGACGAGCTGATTGCTTTCGCCGACATTGCGCAACAATGCGATGATTTCGCGGCGCGAATAGATCTGGTAAGGACCGAGATCATCGACGCCGAGATTCGTGTGCAAATTCATGTGTTGTGTGTTGGCAGTTGGCCTTTCCCCGATGCCATTTTACACAGAACTTTACGGCGTTAGTGTTAGATAGGGGCAACCATTCCCATGTGTTTGCCCCGAAAACAGGGCGAAGACACAATAGTTCACAATGTCGGCGGCGTAAGGTCGGCATCGGCCTGGCCTGATTCGATGCGATATAGCCAGGCCAGCAGTTCGGCCACGGCGCGATACAATGCAGGGGGGATGCGGCCGTCGAGTTCGACCTGCATCAATAGCGCAACCAGCTCCTTCGACTCGTGCACGAACACGCCGTGCTCCTTGGCGCGCGCGATGATCTGGTCCGCGATCAGGCCGCGGCCCTTGGCCACGACTTGCGGCGCAAGTTGACCTGTCTGGTAGGCCAGGGCGACGGCCTGCTGGCGGGGATTAGGCTTGCTCATCCTGGCTGATCGAAAGTGAATCGAGCGGAGAGCCCGCATCGCCCAGGGCCTGGGCCAGTGCCTTGCCGTGTGCCCTGAGTTTGCCGGCGGTATCGGCCGAGGCTGCAGCCACGCGCATCTGCACGTGGCCGCCGGAGAGGTGGATGGTCGCCGAGACGCGCCCCAGGTTGGGCAGCTCGAAGCGCACGGTGCTGTTCCATGACGCTAAATCGGCATCAGCCTGGTTGTTTTGCCCCCCTTTGTTTTGCTCTTCCTCTATTTCCCATTCCATGCGCTGGCCGGGCCAGAGTTCGCCTTGCCAGGCGTAGCGGTTCTGCTCAAGCGCGTTCAACTGCAGATGGATGGTCTGCGAATTGTCCGGCGTGATGCCGGCCGGCTTGACCATGGTGTCGGCGTCGGTCGGCAGGCCGCGCGTGTTGTTGAGCAAGGTAGCCAGGGTCTGGCCCAGCGTGGAGCGCTCGTCGACGTCGGTGCGCGCATTGTCGATCAACTTGGCCAGGTCGGCCTCCGTGGTGGCGGGGCGCTGCAGCACATTGCTTTGGGAGGCGCTCTGTGCACTGCCTTGCGTTTTCGCCTGGTTCGTCTGCGCCGTTGCCTCGCTACCGTCCGCATCGGCTGTGGACTGCATTTGCGGTTCGCGCATCAGATCGGCCAAGGGCCGCTCGCCGCTGGCCCATTGGCTGAGATGCGACTCATAGAACAGGCCGGAGAATTCGACGCTGTCCTGCATGGCGCTGGCGATATGCGGCGGGTCTGCGGCCGCGCCCGGTTCCGGCAGGATGGGCGCCTTGCCGACCAAAGTGGTGGGCGCATCGGTCTCGTCGGCGCTTTGCAGCACATTACTGATGATTTTCCCGGCCGAGGAGAGCGATGCGGAATTGCTGTCGGTCTGGGATTCGAGCAAAAATGTCGGGCGCGGGCTGTCGCCGAGGAAAGTCAGCTGCAGCTGGCTGCCGACCGTGGTGCCCTCGGGCAGCGACATGCGTAGCGCCGCGTCATTGACGCCGACGATATAGCTGCCGTCCTCCAGTTGCGTCAGCACCTGCGCTTGCAGCAGGCGGCCGACCGCCACCTGGGTCAGGATGCTTTGCGAATTCTCGGTGAGGGCGGTGGCGACCGCCGCCGAATCGAGCGAAGGCGCGATCGGCGCAGCGGAGGTTCCGCCGGCCGGAGCCGTCTGGGTGAAGGTGGTGATGTCTGCCGGAGGAATCATGCTGGTTCCCTATCCTCGGGCGGACATGGATCAGCTGGCCGCGCCGGCGCCGTATGCCTTGGCCAGTTTGCGTTTGGCATGGCCGCTGCTGATCTGCATCGACAGGCGCTGCATCCACGGTTCCGTGATGTTGCGGATTTCCCGGTCATCGGCAAGGATCTTCTTGATGATCTTGATCTTGCGTTCGCGCATTGCGCCTTGCACGGGTTCCCGGTCGCTGATCTTGATCGTTTCGATATGCTGCGCGCATTGCTTTTCCAGCGAAGCCAATTGTACCCAATTGGCATTGCGCGCGGCAGAAACCATCTGTTCCGTGATCACGGAGATCGTTTCGTACAGGGACACCACTTCCTGGCTATTCATTGTTCAAGCCTTCATGAGACGGGATTGACGCGGTGACAACGGGTCCGGCTTGGCCGCGGAGGCGGCGGGGACAGCGGGCATGACGGCCTTGCCTTCGGTGCCGATGGCTTCCCACGCGCCCTTGAGTTCGCCCAGCAGGCGGTAGACTTCTTCCAGCGGCTCCAGCGTATTGTTGACGTTGGCTTCGAGCAGGCGCCGGCCCATGTATTCGTACAGGGAATCGAGCGTCATCGCCAGCTCACCGCCGACCTGCTTGTTCAGGCTGGTGCGCAATCCGGTCTCGATGAAGGCAATGGCGCGCGACACGGCCTTGCCGCGTTTGGCGGTCTCGCCTGCCTTCATGCTCTGGGTTGCAATCGTCACCTGGAGCATGGCCCCTTCGAAGAGCATGACGATAAGCCGGTGCGGGCTGGCTGCCATGACCCCGGTTTCCATGCTCACATTGGCGTAGGCCTTGGCGCCTTGTTGCTGCATTCCAAACATCGCTATTCCTCTTCGTTAATCTCAGCTGCCGGACGACGTGCTGGCCAGTGATGCCAGCTCTTGGGTCAGGTAGGTTTGGGTGGCGTCAAGGCTGGCGATCGTGGTGTCGAGCGCCTCGAACTCCGCCATGTAGTTGGCCTGCTGCTGCGTCAGCGTCTGATTGAGCGCGGTGATCTGCGTTTGCAGACTGGTGATCGTATTGTTGATGCCGCTGGTTTCGTTCGAAATCGGACCGGTGCTGCCCATGTACTGCGTGAGCAGGTTGTTCAACTGGTCCGAATAGCCTTCGGAATAGGTGATGCTGCCGCGCGAACCGGTCGTGCCGCCGGACACGGTGAGCGCCAGGCCCGCCGTTGCGCTGCCCGCTTCGCCGGTCAGCACCTGGCCCGATCCGGTCGCGGGGTTGCCGCCTATCGTGCCTTCCACGTCCAGGCCCGTGGTCATCGTGGGGGTCTGGCCCAGAATGGCCGTGGCGCCGCTGCCGGTGAGATTGACCAGCGAAGCCGAACCGTAGCGCTGCGACGTGATCGAGAGCGCCCCGCTGCCGTTGACCGAGACGGCTACCGAACTGCCGGCATTGGTGATTGCACTCGATCCATTGATCAAGCCCTGTACTTCCGACGCCAAGGTCGTGGAGGTATAGGTGCCTGCGGGAATCGTGACGTTGGCGGTGACGCCGTCGATGTTGACGTTGATGGCGTCGTTGCTGCCGGCCGTGATCGTCAGGCTCGGCGCGGCGGTGCCGACTTCAGTGCCTTGCGTCGCCATCTGGGTGATGTTCACGGCGTAGGTGCCGGCCTGGGTCGACGAGGTGGCCGTTTGGTAGCTGACCTGGCTGTCGCTGGTGTTGCCGATGGCGCCGAACAGGGCGGCGACGCCGCTTGCGTTGCTGGTGATCGCGCTTTGCAGCGTCGACGAATTCAACTGCATGCTGCCGTCGCTCTGGAACGTGATGCCGAGCTGTTGCAGCGAATTGAGATTCTGGCTGGCGCCGGCGATCGTGTTGCCGAGCAGTTGGCGCAAGCCTTGCTGTACGGTCAAGACGCCGGGGTCGCCGATCAGCGGACCGGCGGTTTCCGTTGACGAACTATAGGCCGTGGCCGCGGTAAAGGTACTGTTGAGCGAGTTGTAGGCGGTGACGAAGGCGCTGACCGCCGACTGCAGCGTGGACGTGTTTTGCGCGACGCTGACCGAGGTCGAGCCGGTCGCGGCGACATTGAGCGTGACGCCCTGGATGGCGCCCGCAATCGTGTTGTTGGCGCTGGTGACCGAAATGCCGTTGACAGTCAATTCCGTATTCTGCGCGGCGACGCTTTGGGTCAAGGTTTGCGTGCCGGTCGGATCGTTCGTGAGCAGGTTGCTCACTGTCGAGTCGCCGCTGACGCTGATCTTCATGCTTGACGCGACGCCCGTGGCGGTGGAGGTCAGCACCAGGCGGTAAGGCGTGCTGCTGCCGTCGTTGATGATCGACGCCGTCACGCCGAGGTTCGCCGAGTTGATCGCCGAAGCGATGCCTTGCAGCGAAGAGTCCGACGAGTTGATCGTGACCGAGCCGCCGGAGATGGCCGAATTCGGTGAAAAGGTCGGGCTGTTGGTGGCCGTGCCGGCGGTGAGGCCGGCCAGCGTCGGGTCGTTGCCGCCGACCGTGATCGCGCTCGACGACGACAGCGAAACGCTGCCCATGTAGGTTTCCGTGGCGCCCGAGTCGTCGAGGCCGGTGAAGCCGCCCGTGGCTGTGGTGCTGTTGTCGGTCAGGTTTTGGCTGATCGTCAGGTTGGTGCCGTTGCTGCTGGAAAATTGCAGCGTGCCGGCGGCGGCCGAACCGGTGAAGGTGATGCCGGCGGCTGCCAGATTGGCGCCGACCGAGCCGGCGCCGGTGCTGTTCAAAGCAGCGTCGAGATCGGACGCGGTGAAGCCTGAATCGGCGCCGATGTTGGCAACCGTGACGCCGCCCACAGTGAGCTCGTAGGAGTCGCCATCGCCCGTCGTGACGGGGGTGAAGCTGAGGGTACCGCTGTTGGCCGGATTGGCCGTCGCCGTGACGCCGGTCGTCCCGGTGGCAGCGTTGATCTGGGCCGCCAAGGCGCTCGCGCTGTCGGTGGTCGAATCGGTGGTGATGGCGGTGCCGTTGATCGAAAGCGAACCGGCAGCGATGCCAGAGCCTGCTATCGAGTCAGCCAGTGTGCTGCCGTTGACGCCGCTGCCGATGGTGCCGAACTGGAAACTGATCGTGGTGGCCGCGCCGCTGCCTATGGCGGCGCTGGTGCTGGCAACCCCTGCCGTTGCCAGCGATTCCGCCTGCGCCAGTTGGGTTACGTCAATATTATAGGTACCGGCGGTGGCGGTGGACGTGGTCGTGCCGGAAAGGACCGAGGTGTCGCTTGCCGTTACGCCAAGGGCAACCGAACTCGCTGCCGAATTCAGGCTTTGTACTGCCGATTGGAAACTGCTGAGCGCCGACGTGACCTGGCCATACGCGGAAAGCGTGGCTTGATAACTGGTAATCTGATTGTTGAGCTGGGTGACAGGTTCGGATTCAACCTCCATCAGCTTCGAAACAATACTGTTGACGTCGAGACCGGAGCCGATGCCCGTATCGGTAAGCGCCGCCGCTCCCGAAGAAGTAGCGGTCGGTGCAACGGAAGAAATAGACACAGCGCGCCTCCAGCAAAAACTGCAATATAAGTGTTTATCGGCGCAAGTAAAGCAGACTTTAGAGGGAGATTTTCCTGCCTTTTTTGAAACGCATGCTATATCGTCAAGCTTGTTGCTTGATCAGCAAGCCAGAACTTGGCGTTTCGTCAAGCGAATCGGCGATGGCCAAGGCTTCCTTTGAAGGAATTTGCCGGATGACCTTGTTGGTGCTTTGATCGACCACCTTGACGACGATACGATGGCTCGTGGAGTCGATGGAAAACTCGATGCCCTGGGCTTGCACGGTGGGGCTGGCGTTGATTTTCTGCACGGCTTGCGTGACCTGGCTGCTGCTCGGTTCCGGCGTGGAAGTGATGCTGGGAGTCGTAGCTGTCCCATTCGTCGCTTCTGTAGAGGGTGTCGACGGATTGGTTTGCGTATTCGAAGCAGGAGATGCTGTTGCAGCAGTTCCAGGCTGCACCCCGCTTCCAAGGGGCCTGATATCCATGATGCTCTTCCTTCCTGATGGGCGAAAACCCGGCCTGAATTTCAGGCCGGGTTGCTCATGCTACCGATAAGCGGTTACCGCAACAAAGTCAAGATCGAGTTGGGCAGCGAGTTCGCTTGTGCGAGCATCGCGGTGCCGGCCTGTTGCAGAATCTGGTAGTGAGCCAGGTTCGCGGTTTCCGCTGCGTAGTCCGTATCTTCGATACGGCTTTGGGCGGCGGACAGGTTGGTCGACGAGGTTTGCAGGTTCGAGATCGTCGACGTGAAGCGGTTCTGGACTGCGCCCAGGTCTGCTTGCTGGCTGTTGATCTGATTGATCGCTGCGTCGATGATGTTGATTGCGGCATTCGAACCGGTCACCGAACTGATGTCAAGCGAGGCCAGGCTCGAGAGCTGCGACGAGTAGCCGGTCAAGCCACCTGCAAACAGCGCATCGCCTGCGGCATCGGGGGCTGCGGTATTTTGCTCGGTAATGTTGATCGCTGCCGACGAATTGAGCGTCAGGGCGCCGGTGAACAAGCCCTTCGAACCGGTGTAGGTCGCTGCGCTCGCGCCGCTGGTAGCCAAGTCGCCGTCTGCCAGTTCGGAAGTCGTGAGATTGCCCACTGCGTCGGCGGTCAGGCCGGTCGCTGAGGTCACGACTGTTGCGTCGGCAGCACTGTCTGTGGCGATCTGGATGTCGCGGCCATCGGCGGCATTGAGGACGAGCTTGCCGGAGCTGGCGTCGGCGATCGCGGTCACGCCCGATTGCGCCGAGACGGCATTGATGGCGTTGGCTGCGTTCTGGATCTGGCCGAGCTCAGTGCTCGATGCGCTGATCGAGCCGACTGCGACGCCGTTGATCCACAGTTGGCCCGAGGACGTGGCGCTGTTGGCGGTTGCTGTCGTCACGGGGGTGGCCGTGCCGGTAACGGCGCCTTGCGACGAATCGGTCGTGGTGAATGCCGTGGCGGTCACGCTGGTCAGGGACGTTTGTGCATTGATCGCGGCTGCCTTGGCGTAGGCGCTGCTGGCGCTCACGCCGGGCGTGCTGGTCGCGTTCGATGCGCCGATCGTCGTGCCGTTGATGATGATCGAATTGCCGACCGACCATGCAGACGTGGTGGGGCTGGTGCCGACTGTGGTGGCACTGGCGCCGCCGTAGTTGCCCAGTGTGTTGGTCGTCGCACCGGCCACGCTGACGCTGATGGTCTGGTTGGCATTGGCGCCGACCTGGAATTGCTCGGCAACGAACGAGCCGTCGAGCAGGTTCTGGCCGTTGAACTGGGTCGTTTGGGCGGTGTTCTGGATTTCGTCGACCAGCTGCTGCGCTTCAGCGTTCAGCGCCTGGCGGTCCGACGAAGTGTTGGTGGCGTTGGCCGATTCCACAGCCAATTGGCGCAGCGTCTGCAGATTGGCGCTGACGGAGCTCAGGGCGCCGCCGGCGGTTTGTGCCAGCGAGATGCCGTCGTTGGCATTTTGCGCGGCCTGGTTCAAGCCATTGATCTGGGAGCTCATGCGGGTGGAGATCGCCAAACCTGCGGCGTCGTCGGCAGCACTGTTGATACGCAAACCGGAAGACAAACGTTCCAACGATGTGGACAGGCCGCCTTGCGAATTGGCCAAGTTGTTCTGGGCCGTCAGCGACGCTACGTTGGTGTTGATATATGAAGCCATGTTAATTCTCCTATGTGGACCTGGTGTTCCGGTTCAGTCACTGCCAACCTCGATTTGTCTTTCGTCAATCGGCGACAAACCGCTGTCATCCTGTTATCGGCGGGGACTGGAAAAAGTTTAGAGCTTCGCGGCAACTTTCTCTTTCCGGTCCCCTACGACGTATCGAACCGATTGTTTGCTTCATCGGTTGCGCGGGGGTAATTCTTTAGGCTCGAAGGAAGAAAAATGACGGACTTTTTTGTCCGGTGAAGCGAGGGTATTCGGTGGGGCGTAATGCGGGGTATCACGTCGTTATCGGCGGCATTTGAAAAAACTTTAGGGCTGCGTCAAACTCTTGCCAAACTTTGGAATACGCGTGGAATTCCCGCGCTTATAGGGCAAGTGCGGGCGCGTTGCGGGGAAGATAATATAGAGTAGGGTATTCGTGCCGGTGCCGGCTGTGTTTTGCGGCGGCGCCTTTGGACAATACGGGAGAAACAAGCCAAATGGATTATTCGCAAAAGACTGTGCTGGTATCCGGAGGTACAGGATCGTTCGGAAATTTCATCGTCCGCCGCCTGCTCGAACTCGGCGCGAAGGAAGTGCGCGTCCTGAGCCGCGACGAAAAAAAGCAGCACGACATGCGGGTGTTCTACCGCGGCTTGCAGAATCTCTCCTTCGTCATCGGCGACGTGCGCAACCGCGACCGCCTCGACGAGGCGATGGCCGGCGTGGACATCATGTTTCACGCGGCGGCGCTGAAGCAGGTGCCGGCTTGCGAGAATTTTCCGCATGAGGCGATACATACCAACGTCATCGGGGCGCAGAACGTGGTCGACGCGGCCCTGCGCAACGGGCTCGAGGCGTTCGTCATGGTCAGTACCGACAAGGCCGTCAAGCCGGTCAACGTGATGGGCATGACCAAGGCGCTGCAGGAACGCATCGTATTGAAAGGCAACCAATCGCGCCTGAACAAGGGTACGCGCTTTGCCTGCGTCCGCTACGGCAATGTCCTGCGTTCGCGCGGTTCGGTGATCCCGCTGTTCCGCCGGCAGCTCGCGACCGGGCGGCGCCTGACCATCACCGACGACCGCATGACCCGTTTTCTGCTCACCTTGAACGACGCCATCGACCTGGTCTTGTATGCCGCCGAAAACCAGCAGGGCGGCGAGATCTTCGTGCGCAAGGCGCCGGCGGCGCGCATCGTCGACCTGGCGCAGATATGCTGCGAGGAAGTGGGCAAGCCATTCGAATACGACACCATCGGCCTCCTGCCGGGCGAAAAGCTCAACGAGATCATGCTGACCGAAGAGGAATTGGTGCGCACCGAAGACATGGGGGCGTATTACAAGATCCATCCGTGGTGGGCCAGGATCAACCTGAAAGACATCGATTCCGAATATAGCTCCTTCGATAACGTGGTCGGCAAGGAACACATCAAGCAATTGCTCGAGCGCGCCGACAGCGAGTTCGAAACGATGGAAATGGCCGGCGGCGAGTTTTCCCATTTCTGACCCGAGCCCGGAATCCGCGATGCGAGACATCCCTCTGTTCAAGGTCTTCATGCCGCCGCGCGAGGCGCTGATGCCGCGTCTCGAACAAGTGTTGTATAGCGGGCAGGTATCGGAAGGCGCCGAGGTTGCGGCATTCGAGGATGCCTTTGGGCGTGGGCTCGGGCTCGATTCGAGCAGGAGCGGCGTATTGTCGTTCTACTCCGGCACGGCGGCATTGCATGCCGCCCTGGTGCTGGCGGGCGTTCTTCCCGGCGGCGAGGTGATCTCCACCGCAATGACGGCAGAGCCGACCAACATGGCGATCTTGCATGCCGGCGCGCAGGTGGTCTGGGCCGACGTCGATGCGCAAAACGGCAACATCGATCCCGCTTCAGTGCGGGAAAAGATCACGCCCCGCACACAGGCCATCATCGCGGTGCATTACGGCGGCATCCCCGTCGATCTTGACGCCTTGCGTGCCGTCGCGAAGGCGGCGGGCGTGCCGCTGATCGAAGACGCCGCGCATGCCATGGGCGCGCGCTACGCCGGACTGCCTATCGGCGCGCACGCCGAATTCGTGATGTTTTCTCTGCAGGCAATCAAACATACCACCACGGTCGACGGCGGCATGCTGGTCTGCAACGGGGCGGACGATCTGGATTCGCTGCTTGCGCAGGGGCGGAAGTTCCGCTGGTTCGGCATCGACCGCGCGGCGCCGCGCACCGAGGTCGACGTGGCGCAGGTGGGTTACAAATACCACATGAATAACGTCACGGCGGCGATCGGCCTGGTGCAATTGGAATATCGCGATGCCGTGATCGCCAGGCACCGTGAAAACGGCCGTTACTTCGACGCGGCCCTGGCCGGCATTCCCGGTTTGCGCGTGTGCACCTGGAGCGAAAAGGCCGAGCCGTCCTACTGGTTCTATACCGTGCTGGCGGAACGGCGCGACGCCTTGATGCGTCACCTTGCGGCACACGGCATAGCCAGTTCGCTGGCGCACAAGCGCAACGATCTGCATTCGGTATTTGCGGCAAGCCGCTGCGACTTGCCGGGGCTCGACGTGTTCTATCGCGACATGCTGCACATCCCCTGCGGCTGGTGGGTCGGCCCGGCCGAACGCGAATTCATCGCCGACACCTTGCGCCAGGGCTGGTGACGATGAGCTTGTCTATTCCTTTGTTCAAGGTGCATACCCCCCGCGCCGCGCATGCCGCGCTCAAGCCCGTGCTCGAGAGCGGCCGGCTGGCTTGCGGGCCGCAGGTGGCCGAATTCGAAAGGCGCTTTGCGCAATGGATCGGCGCGCCGGCCGCGCTGGCCTTGAGCGACGCCAGCGCCGCGCTGGCGCTGGCGCTGTATGCCGCGGGCGTGCGTCCCGGCAACGAGGTGCTGACGCCGGCCCTGGCCTGTTCGGCGACCGTGATGCCGGTTGCGGCCTTGTTTGCCAGGCCGGTCTGGTATGACGTCGATCCTGCTACCGGCATGCCGAACGAGCAGCATCTTGCCGCCGCATTGACGCCGAAGACGTGCGCGGTCCTGCTCTATCACTGGTCGGGCGATGTGGCAGCGGTTGCCGCAGCATCGGATTTTTGCAGGCGCCACCATCTGAAACTGGTCGAAGACGCCAGCGAAGCCCTGGGTGCGCGTCTGCGCGGCAACTATTTGGGCGGCGTGGCCGACTTCACGGTGTTTTCGTTTTACCCTACCAAACCGCTCAATACGGGAGAGGGCGCCGCGCTGCTGGCGGCCGATTCAACAGCGTTGCAGCAGGCAAGGCGCCTGCGCCGCTTCGGCTTCGAGCCCGCCGGCTTGCGCCTGCCCAACGGCGACTTGAATCCCCAGCTCGACATCCCGGTGGCCGGATTCAACGTCCCCATGAATGAACTCGCGGCGACGCTCGGCCTGGCTGCGCTGGGCGACATCGATGGCATCGCGGCGCTGCATCGCGCCAATGGCCTTTATTACGAAACCGCCTTGGCCGGCACCGCCGGCGTGCGCTTGCTCAAGCGCGATGCGCAAGCCGAATCGGCTTACTGGACCTATTCGCTCTTGGCCGAACGCCGTGACGATTTGGTCGCCAAGCTGACCTCGCATGGCATCGGCGCCCAGCGGCTGCACTTGCGCAACGACGGCTTCAGTTGCTTCGGCGGGGTACGTGCTGCGCTGCCGGGAACGGCGGAATTCGATGCCTGCAACCTGAGCATCCCATGCGGCTGGTGGGTTGACGAAGGCGCACGCGAACGCATCGTGCAATGCATCCGCGACGGCTGGTAGGCATGGAGACGGTCTTTCGTACCGCCACGGCGCAGGACATGGCGCCGTTGTGGGCGCTATTGGACCGGGAATTCATTGTGTCGCGCGGCCGCGCAATGTCGCTGCGGCAGCGCTATCCTGCCACCTATGACCTGGCCAATGCTCATCATTTCCATCTCGCCCGGACCGCCGATGGCGCATTGGCAGCGGGACTAGCCACGCGACGGTTTTCGTGGCGCGATGGCGGGTCGACCTTTGTCGGTGCCATGCTGGGCGCCGTCTGCACCGAGGCAGGCTTTCGCCGGCAGGGCATAGGCAGTGCGCTGCTGCGATGGAGCCTTGCACAACTGCAGAGCGAAGGCGTGGAATTCGCCGTGTTGTGGAGCGCTCGGCAGGATTTTTATCGCCACCTGGGATGGCTCGCGGTTGACGGTGGCGTGGTGGGACGTGCGACGGGGCGTGCGATGGAATATGTTGCTGTGGCACTTGCTGCTGCGCTTGCAGTGGAGCGCATCCCGGCGCCTGCGTGCGATACCGAAATCATCGAAGCAATCCGTTCCCAATATCTCGATGTTCGCGTACTGCGCCAGGCGCACGACTACGCGCAACAGCCGATTCCCGTCGACGACGTCGAACTGCTGTTGTGGCGCCATGCCCGCTCGGCAGCCTATGCGCTGGTGGGAAGCACCGCCGCGCAGACTATCGTCTATGAAATGGTCGGCGCGGAAACCGGCTTTCCCGCTCTATGGCAAGTGGCGCAGGCGCGCCCCGCGTCCATCCTGGTCAACGATTGTCGTGGCAGCGCTTCGTTTGCCTGGCTAAGCCGGCATGCCGACATCGCCTGGGAAGACAAGCAACTGGCGATGTGGCAGCCTTTGGCTGCCGGTTTGGGCGCCGCCGATTTCGCGCGTTGGCCCATTCCCTATTTCGATCGCATCTGAGGGCCGCGCCCTCACGGCTTGTCGGCCGGTCTGGCGCACCAGGCGCGCCAAGCCTCGCGGTATAGCGATTCCAGCGATCGCGCAAAGGACGGCTGGTCCAAGAGCGGCGTACCCTGCAAATGTTCGCGCAGCCCGGCACGGATGTTTGCCAGCAGGGGGAGATTGTTCGACAGCAAAACGGCCATCTTGACGAAATCTTCGACGCTGGGCGCGGCGAAGTCTGCCATGCGTGCCGCGCCAAGCACGCTCAAGCCCGCGCGCGACAGAAAACGCTTGCCCACCACGCCAAGCACGGGCACGCCTTGCCAGAGCGATTCGCAGGTGGTGGTGGCGCCGTTGATCGGGTAGGGGTCGAGCGTGATGTCCACCGTTTGCAGGCGCTGCTTGAATTCGAGCGGCGGCAGCTTGCCTTCGAATTGCACGCGCTCGCTTGCAACACCCAGTTCGGCGAAGCGCCGGTGCAGCTTGTGCCGCACCTCGCCTTCGGGCACCGTCACCATGAGCAGGCGCGCGCTCGGCACGCTGCACAGCAGGTGCGCCCAGAGGATGAGGCAATCGTCGCCGATCTTGTTGATGTTGTTGAACGAACCGAAGGTCAGGTAGCCGTTGGACAGGGCCGGCAGCGGCAGGAGCGGGCCGGCCATGTCTTCGCTGGGGCGGTAGCACCAGACGCTTTCCGGTAGGCGCAGCAGGGTTTCGACATAGGGATAATCCGGGCCTTCGGGTTCGATCCTGCCGTCGGTGATGCGATAGTCCATTGCCGTCAGGCCGCTGGTGCCGGGGTAGCCGAGATACGTCATTTGCACCGGCGCGGGCTTGCGCGCGAACATCGTCAGCCGGTTGTGTGCCGAATGGCCCGACAAGTCTACCAGGATGTCGATCCCGTCCTGGTCGATTTGCCGCGCCATCGCCTCATCGTCGAGGTGGGCGCATTCGCGCCAATGATCGGCTTCGGCGATCAGCCGTTCGGTGAAGAAGTCGCGGCGTCGACTGTTGGAATAACAATAGACTTCGACCTGGGCCGCGTCGCGCTGCGCGATGGCCGGCTCGATGAAATAGGCTACCGCGTGGATGCGGAAATCGCCCGACACATAACCGATTTTCAGGCGCTTGCCGGGATCGCGCAGGTTGCCGTGGCGCGGCCACGAAGGCTTCCAGGGCGCCTCGAAGATGTCGCCGAAGTGCCGATGTGCGGCGAGCACTTCCTCGGGCGGCGTATCCTGGACGAACAGCATCGTCATCAGCAGGTTGTGGTGCGCCGCCACGTAATCCGGCCGCAGCTGTATCGCGCGGCGATAGCATGTTATGGCTTCTTCGTGGCGGCATATTGCATGGAGCACGACGCCGAGGCTGAAATGCGCTTCAGGAAACCGGGGATCGAGGACGAGGGCGCGCTGCAGATAGGCCATCGCCTCGTCCAACCCGCCCAGCTCGTAGCAGGCCATGCCGACATTGATGTGGGCGCGCACCGAAACGGGATCGATGGCCAGCGAAGCGGCGAAGCAATCCCTGGCTTCCGCGGCTTTGCCATCGGCTTGCAGGGCCACGCCGAGGTTGTTGAGCAGCTTGAAGTCGCCGGGCTGGAGGGCAATCGCTGCGCGGTAGGTGGCAGCGGCTTCGGCGGGCCGGTTCAGCTCTTGCAGGCAAGCCCCGATGTTGCACAGGATGTCGAGGTTGCCGGGCGAGTGCGCCAGCGCGCTACGGTAGCTCTCCAGCGCGGCGTCGAATTGCCGCTGCGCTTGCTGCGTGCAGCCGAGGTTGAACAGCGCCGCCGGATTATTTCCATCCTGCGCCAGGGCACGCTGAAAGCACACCGCAGCTTCGTCGAGCCGGCCCGCGCGGGTGAGCAGGCCGCCCAGATCGGTCAAGGCCGCCACATGCATGGGCGCAACCGCCACGGCCGACTCGATCAGGGACAGGGCGCGCTCCGATTCCCCGTTTTCATAGGCAAGCAAGCCGGCAAGATGCAGCGCATCGGCGTTGCCCGGTTCGTCTTGCAGTAACGCTGCGCAAAGCGTCGCAGCTTCGGCGTGGCGGCCGGCCTGCCTCAGCGTGCGGACCTGTTCCAGTCGCGCAGTCACGGCGTCTCCTGCGCCAGCGGCAGCAGAGGGCCCAGAAAGCGCTCGTAGCGGCGCCAGCGTTCGACCGAGGTTTTATGCATTTTTTGGCGCACCTGCCACTTGCTCGCCGTGCTGACCGAGCGCGCCACGCTATGGAATTCGAGGCAGGCCGGATTCCATGGCAAGCCGATGAAATCGATCATGGCGCGGCTCCAGCGTTCCTGGTCTCCAACCAGGTCTTCATAGCGGATTTCCAGCAAGCGGCCGGGCGGAATGTGTGCGCGCCAGTGCGCCATGATGCGGCGGTATTGCCGGTAGTAATGCGCCAGATCGTCGAGGTCGTTGGCGTAGCGGTGCGAATCGTAGAAATGCTGAAAGTAAATCGACAGGCAGGTATCGACGGGATGGCGCTGCATGTGGACGATGCGCGCATCGGGAAAGGCGGCGTGGATGAGGCCGACGTATTGGAAGTTGCCCGGCATCTTGTCCACGACACGTGCCGCGTCCGGCGATGCGGCATTGAGCCGGCGCAGATATTGATCGACCAGGGACGGCAGGGCTTCATCGAGTGTGCCGCTGCCAAGCGGCTCTAGCCGCGCTGCCGCTTCGCCCCAGAACGGCAATTCGCCCGCGCCGGCTGCTTGCGGATGGGCCGCGATGATTTGCTCGGCCAGGCTGGTGCCGGAGCGCGGCATGCCGAGCACCAACACCGGGCGTTCGGAGCGTGAGGCGCTCGCGCGGCGCGTAGACAGGAAGGCGGCGCCATGGCAATCGATCAAGCGTGTCACCTTGGCCTCCTCAGCCATCCGGTCGTAGGGCGGCATCAGCGAGCGGTCCAGCGCGTTGCCGCGCCGGTAGTGCGAGAACGCGTTGTCATACTCGCCGACATCGTCGCAATACTTTCCGAACGCGTATTGCAGATAAACTTCCTGGCGCGGCGGCAGGCCCTCTGCCAGCAATTTTTCGGCGCCCACCACCCAGGACGCATCGTCCATGCCCATTTTGCGCAATCCGGTCAATCCGGCCCAGGCTGCCGGCATGCTTGGCGAGATGGCCAGCGCCTCGCGCAGCAACCTCTCCGCTTCTTCAAAGCGGCCTTGCTCGGAGCGCAAATCGGCCAGGAAAACCAACGCCTCGGGCAAACGGGGATTCCACTGCAGCGCCTGCAGGCAGCAGCCCTCCGCCTCGGCATCGCCGAGATCCTTCAGTGCCAGCCCGAGATTGACGAGCGCCTCGGCATAGTGCGTGCGGTATCGCAGGGCCGTCCGGTAGCAGGCCGCGGCCGGGCCCGGCTGGCCGTCCAGTTTCAAGGCATTGCCGAGTCCATTGTGCGCCTCTGCCATTTCGGGGCGAAGCTCGATCGCGCGGCGATAGCTTGCCTGCGCCTGGGCAAGGTGTTCCTGCTTGAGCAGGGTATTGCCCAGGTTAAAATGCGCTTCCGCAGCGCCCGGCTGCAGACGCAACGCCTCGGCATAGCTTGCAACTGCCGCAGGCAGGTCGCCCTTTGCCTGGAGAATGTTGCCGAGGTTGAGATGCGCCTCGAACAAGCTGCCATCGGCCGCAAGCGCTTGCCGGCAGGCCGATTCGGCCTCGACCAGGCGCCCTTCTTCGAACAGGGCGTTGCCCAGGTTGCTTTGCGCCTGGGGAAAACCGGGACGCAGCGCGGCGGCCCTGGAGAAGGACAGCAGCGCAGCTTCGCGCATTCCCAGGCGGCGCTGCACCGTGCCGAGGTCGTTCCAGGCGTCGGCATGGTCCTTGTCGAGTGCGATCGACGCTTGCAAATGCCCGTGCGCTTCGTCCAGCCGTCCAAGTTTTTGCAGGATGCGGCCGGCTCGGTAGTGGCTTTCTGCGGCCTGCCCATCGAGCGCAAGCGCCTGCTGTTGGCATTGCAATGCTTCGGCCAGACGGCCCGCGTCTTCCAGCGTCAAGCCAAGCAGGCGAAAACCTTCCGCATCGCCGGGAGCCAGCGCGAGCGCTTGTGCCAGGCTGGTGATGGCGTCGTCGAGTTGCCCGTAACGGCGCAACAGCAGGCCGAGCTGGCGATGAGCGGCGGAGAAATCGGGCGCGGCAGCAATCGCGTGGCGAAAGCATTGCTGCGCTTCGTCGTATCGGCCCAGGTCGAGCAACAGGCTGCCGAGGTTGTAGTGCGTCAGCGCGTGCTGTGGGTCCAGGGCCAGCGCGGCGCGGAAATGTGATTCCGCCTCGGTGGGCAGACCCTGCATACGGGCGGCGTTGCCGCGGTTGCAGCGCAGCGCTGCCGAATCCAGCCCGGCATCGAATGCACGGTCCAGCACTTGCGCCGCCTGGTCGGGCCGGCCCGCATCCATCCATGCCCCGGAAAATGACAGGGCATATTGCCCATGGCTGGGAACGGCCGTCTCGGCGCGTTCCAGGTGCATCAAGCCCTCATCCGACCTGCCCGTCGCGCAGAGCAGCAGGCCGAGGTTGTGGTTGGCATCGCCGTGCTCCGGTTCCAGGCGCAAGACCTCGCGGTAGCAAGGCTCGGCTTCAGCGAGACGCCCGGCCTGATGATGGGCCAGGGCATGACGCATGGCGATGTCAGCGGGAGAAGCGCTCTGGTCGGTAGTGGTTGTCATGACGCATGGGTTTGAGGGGCAATATGGCTCAACTATGGAGATTAATGCAAATTTGCCGGGGGCGACCTGAAAGATAAAGGGCATTCCCGGCCATGTTTCGCCCACGCTTGCGCCGTTGGAGCGATCATACTAGCTTGACGGCGGGAAGGCGGATGCGCTTTACTGCCGGGTAGCGGTCCGCGCGGGCCGATCGACACGGGACAATATGAGCGTTATCCGGCTATACCAAATCGTCTACTCCAAAGAAACCCTGGAGGGTTTGTCGCCCGGCTATGCCGCGCTCGACAATCTCGACAGCGTGAAGAACGATTGGCGCGAATACTGGCCGATCCGCAATTTCCTGTTGAACGAAGCACTCCAGGACGATTGCCTGTACGGTTTCTTTTCACCGCGATTCCAGCAAAAAATAGGCTTGGATCACGGACAAGTTGTTGATTTTATTCAATCTTCTCCGCCGGAAACCGATGTCTTCACGTTCAGCCCGCAGCCCGACATGGGCGCGTTTTTCCTCAACGTGTTCGAGCAAAACGAGGTATTCGATCCCGGTTTCATCGCGGCCTGCGAAGCGTTTCTCTCCGCCGTCGGCATGCCCATCGATCTGGGCGCCCTGATCATGGATTCGCGCCAGATCGTGTTCAGCAATTATTTCGTCGCCCGGCCGGCGTTCTGGCGCACCTGGTTGATCTTGAACGAGAAGCTGTTCGAGGTCTGCGAAGGACCGGATAACGCGATCAAGGCCGGGCTGGCCGCAGAAACCACCTACACCGGCGCAGTGCAACGCAAAGTGTTCCTGATGGAGCGCGTCGTCTCGCTGCTCTTGACCATCAACCCGACGTGGAAGGTGCGCAGCTACAACACCTTCGACTGCGCCTGGTCGGCCAGCAGGCTCAACCAGAGCCGCGAAGACGCAGTCATCAGCGATGCGCTGAAAATCGCGATTCGCGAGCAGGGCTTTCCACAATATTTGGCCGCGTATGCGGCAATCCGCGACAAGTTCCGCTCAGGGCATTGAAGAGAAGCACATGAAAGATCTGCCGATACTGAATCTTTATCACAGCGAGATCGAGCCGGACGTCGCCGAAAAGATCGCGCACGCCGACATTGAACAAGCCCTGGTCGCCGTCGCGACAGGCGTGGACTCGTTTTACCGTACTCCCTACGTATTCGGGCACACGCTGTTTTTGTCCGGCTTTGACGGCTTGGTGAGGCAGCTCGGCGACATCCTGCACGACGACCCGCAAGGCAAGGCCGAATGGACGCCGGGTACGGCGCACATGCTGATCCTGTCCGAGTTCTACGGCGCCGGCGGCCATTCGCTGGTGGCCGCCGATCTGGTGCACGCGCTGGGCGGCGCGGTCGTGATCCTGACCGACGTGTTCGGCCAGTATGCTGCAGGCAAGGACACGATGGAGACGGCCAGCAACAGAATGCCGCAGGCCATGGTCCGCATCCTGCGCAAACCAGGCATGATTGACAAGGTGCGGGAGCTGCAGACCATTTTCCGCGCGGTGCGGCCTGCCAGCGTCATGTTCCTGGCGCATCATCCGGACCCGGTTCCGTTTGTGGCGGCGGCCAGCCTGCCCGGCTCGGTAAAAAAGGTCTTCCTGCACCACTGCGACCATAATCCTTCGATCGGCGCTACGCTCGACGGCTACAGGCATGTCGACTTCACCCATCACATCGCGCATATCTGTGCGGAATTCCTGCATACCAAGCCGATCGTGCTGCCTTTGTTCGTGGAAGATCACGGCGTCAAGACGTTTTCGGCACCCAAGCCGGGCGCCTTCAATATCGTGACGGCCGGCTCGGCCACAAAGTACAAATTCGAGGGCCCGTTTGCCTATCACCAGGTGGTGGCCGACATCCTGCAAGCCTGCGGCGGGCACTATTGGCACATCGGCACGCTCAATGACGGCATGCCTGAACTGATACGGCGCACGCTGGACGAGCGCGGTATCGACCAGGCGCGCTTCACCTACATGCTATCGGTCCCGTCCTTGTGGGACACGCTCAAGGAAATCGACGCGCATGTCTTCCTCAATTCGTTTCCGGTGGCCGGCGTGCGCGGCTCGATCGAAGTGCAGGGCTGCGGCTATCCGATCGTGTTCTTCGCCGATGATGAGCGGCCGCCCTTGCTGCAGCACACCGAATTGTTCGCCGACCAGGACCTCGGCTGGCGCACGGTGGCGGAACTGCTCGAAAAATTACGCCTGGCGAGCGGGCATCACCCGCAACGCGTGGCGCGCGCACGCGAGTTTTACCTGCAAGGATTCGGCGAAGAAGTGTTCCGGCAGGCGATCAAGGAAATGCTGGCGTAGCTGTCAGGTACATTCTGTTGTCATGGAAGGGACAGGCGCAAATCTCATGTTGAAAATGTTTTCGATCGAATACGATTACGTGACCCACCCGCTGCCGCCTGGGTGGATCGAGCCGTTTGCGACCGGCGATCTGGCGCTGGCTGAGCCAGGTTACCGCTACAAGGACGACGGATCGGGCGACAGCATCGCGCGCTTGCATTCGGCTTTCAGCGAATTCGTCGCCCACTATTGGGTGTGGAAGAACTTGCCGAAGACGGAGTACATCGGCTTTTGCCACTATCGCCGCTTCTTCAACTTCATGAAGATACCGCAGATTAATCTGGCGCAGTTGAATACCCCGGCCACGCCCGAGATCCTGCAGTTCGTCAATCAGCAAGAGCAAAAAGACCGGGCCCTGGAGATATTGCAAACCTGGGACGGCATCGCGCCGAAACAGATCAGCATGCCGATCTCGATCCACGAGCAATATTGCGACAACCATCCGCCCTATATCTGGGATGAGTTCATCCGCGTGATCCAGCATGTTTCCCCGCCATGGCTCAGCAAGTATGTTCCGCTGTTCGAATTGTCGCGCGAATTCCAGATCGTCCCGATATTCATCCTGCGCTGGGAGATCTTCGAGGAATATTGCGCGCTGTTGTTCGACGTGCTGTTCCTGGTGTTCAAGAATATCGGTCCGCTGGCAGAAGTGGAGGGCGCGAGGTTCCAGCCCCGGCGTTATTCCGCCTTCCTGGCGGAGCGCTTTCTGATGCTTTATTTCCACGCCAAAGGGCTGCGCCTGTTCGGGACGCAGATCATCATGCTCGACGGTGCGCTACGGCCGCGCGCTTGAGCACGCACCCCCTTATTTTCAAAGAAAGGCCAATCTCATGAGTGACGGCTTCCTGCACAAATACTTCCTCAACAACTCGGACAAGCGGCTTCACAAGTGGATTCATTACTTCGATATTTATGAACGCCACTTCACGCGCTTCCGCAACAAAGCCCCCGTGATGATAGAAATCGGGGTCTATGGCGGCGGCTCGCTGGCCATGTGGAAGGCATTTTTCGGACCCGATTCCAAAATCATCGGGATCGATATCGACCCCCGCTGCAAGGCCTATGAGTCGGAAGGCATCGAGATTTTCATCGGCAGCCAGGACGACCCTGCACTGATCGAGCAGATATTCAAAAAGTATCCCCACGTCGATATCGTGCTTGACGACGGTAGCCACAAGATGAATCACATGATCGCTTCATTCGAATTGATCTATGAAAAAATGCACAAGAATGGCATTTACATGGTGGAAGACACGCACACCTGTTACTGGCCGGAATATCAGGGCGGAGTGGGGCGACCGGGCAGTTTCATCGAGTTTGCCAAACACAAATTCGACGAATTGAATGCGGTGCACTCGCGAGGCGTGCTGCCTCCTTCGGCGTTTACCAAATCGACGGACTATATTGCCTGCTACGACAGCATCGTCGCGTTCGAACGCCGTCCGCAAGGAAGCCGGCAAGCGCCGATCACGCATGCGATGGGTGACGATTCGGCCGCCGGGTAATGTCGGCGACCGTCATACGCGGCGCAGTTCAGGAAGAGCTTGCTCTTCGCCCTTCCTGTTTTCCGAAGCGCAGGTAATGTTCACGCCCGCTACGGAACTGGCCTTTTTGAACGGCAAGTGCGACGTCCGGGTTCAGCTTCAGGTAGTCAGCTTCGCTGAAATCCGGATTGTCGGCCTGCCGCTCTCCCGCAAGATGCTCGATCCGTGGCGGCCACGCGTAGCTTAGCTGGCCTTCGCTCAATGCCAGGTTGGGATTGAAATTGGGATCGTCCAGCAAAAGCTCGCCCCAGGCCGCCTGCATTTCGCAGATCTCGTTCCGGTAGCGGTTGATCTGGTCCGACGGTATCTCCGCAGACAAGGTGCCGTGGTAACGCATTTCTGCATGGGGCGTCCAAACATTGCGGTATCCGGCCTTGCGTACCCGCAAACTGAAATCGAGATCGCTGAAGGCAAGTGTCAACGTGTCGTTGAAGCCGCCGACCTTGTCGAAAATCGATTTTTTGACCAGGAAGCAGGTTGCGGTAACGGCGCTCACCGACTGATGAAGCAGCGCATTGCCGAAGTATCCGGGATTCGTGCTTCCCACCAGGTAGTGACGGTAATGCGGCCCGGCCCATACGCTGTCGAGGATGTTGAGGAGTTGCAAGGCGCCATCGGGCGTAGCCAAGCGTGGCGCGACGCAGCCGACGTCCGGTTGCATGGCAAAGGAAACCATCTCCTCCAGCCATCCCGGCGTCAGGCTTTCGATCCGGCTGTCCATCAGGCAGAGCAATCCGCCCTTGGCCGCTCGGGCAGCGCGGTTGATTCGGCCCGGCAAATCGGACGACGAGTCGTCATGCACAGTGCTGATGCGCTTCTGCAATGCATCGCCGGCCTGTTGCTTTGCCTTGGTCACCGCATCGGCATGGCCTGTGAAGAGGATGTCGTAGTTTGCGTAGGAAGCAAGGTCTGCCAGCGAATGCAGATATTCGGCGGAAAAGGGTTTTCTTTCATCGATCGGCATAACGATGCTGACCAAAGGCTGCGGCGCCGGGCACGCGTAGCGCACCCGGAGGAACGCCGGATGCGCCGGCAGCAGGCCGACGTCCGCGCGCACGCCTTTGCGCTCCAGATGGGCCGCCACCGCCCGGCGCCCCGCCTCGGCCGCATAGTTCTTTTCGCTGCCTGCCAAGGCCGTGCTGCCGGAAATGGCGCGCCAGTGGTACAAAATACGCGGGATATGCACGACTTGATGCGGCTCCAGGCATTCGATCATGCGCAAGGCCAGATCGTAATCCTGCGCACCTTCGAAGCCGACGCGGAAACCCTGTATCTTGCGCAGGATATCCGTGCGATACACGCCGAGATGCACCACGGTATTCTTTGCCAACAGCAATTCGTAGTTCAAGTCACCCTTGAAATAAGGCATGAAGCGGCGGTTCGATTCATCGACTTTATCTTCGTCCGAATAGATCAAGCCGGCATCGGGATGGCGGTTGATCGTATCGGCAACCCAATACAGGGCATGTTGCGCCATCAAGTCGTCGTGATCGAGCAGGGCGACGAATTCGCCTCGGACAAGCTCCAGCGCCGAATTGCTGGCCCGTGAGATATGGCCGTTCTCGTTGCGATACACGACTTCGATGCGCGCGTCCTGTTTGGCATGCCGCTCGAGAACTTCCCGCACCTCGGCATTGGAAGACGCGTCGTCGGCGATGCAGAGTTGCCAGTTCGTGTAGATCTGGTTGCGTACCGACTCGATCGCCTGATCCAGAAAAGAGGCCGGGGCGTTGTAGACCGGCATCAGCACCGAAATCAGCGGCGTCGATGCGAAGCGGCCCATCTTCGCTTGCATGCTTTCCCGGTCGGCTTTCCCTATCGTATCGAAACGGCTGACCCATTCGGCATAGTCAAACTTGTCGCGAACGGGCGCGGCCTGGTCTTGCCAGGCGATCGACGTTCTGGCCGGGACGGTTTGTTTGATCCCGACGATGATCTGATGATAGGGCGGCGTCAGGGCCTTGCCGACGATCTTGATATTGAAGTATCGGTATATCTTTTCCAATAAATCAAAGTCGAAAACGTGCTGATGGAAGCAGCGATTATTGAAATTGTCCAACGACCTGGCCTTGAACTGATTGAACGTTCCCGCTCCGGGGTCCAATGCCAAATCATGAAGCGTCATGATTTCTTCAAAATGGGTCAGGTCGGTTTCATCGACATTGTTCTGGTAATCGCTCAATAGATGATCGAACGTCGTCACCGGACGCCGGTGGTCGAAGGTGGCCGATTTCTCGGGCAGGATCATGAGGACGGCGCCGCCGGTTTTCACGACGCGCAGCCATTCTTCCACCACCTTGAGCGTATTGGCGCAATGTTCCAGGCAATGGCTCGATATCAGAAAATCATAGTGCTCGTCGGGAATGGCCGACAAATCGCTGGCTTCGGAAACATATTGCGTGCCCGCCTTGTCGCCGAAATAGCGATATTTCCCGCCCGCCTCGATGCTGCCCTCCCACACCGTCTGCGCGCTGAAATTGCATCCATCCAACTGACGGACCATTTGGTAAATCGGAAGCTCCGCGCCAAAAACAGCGCTGGGTCCGCCAACCTCGATGCCGCTTTTGTCGTCAAAGCAGGCTTTTAACAGTTCGATGGTCATGATGTGCGGTGGCGGCAAGAAATTTTGAAAAAATCACGAAACAAGGGGAAGAACCTGGGCAAACATCGGGTCGCCCTGCAGGCCGGGGAGGCATTTGGCGATGCAGGACTCCGCTTCTTCCCTCTCATGGGCGCTGAACCCGGCGTGATCCGCAAGTATGTTCCGCAAGTTCACGATGATCTGGATGGTCCGCAACGCTTCCTGATGGGCAAGTTCCGTGGGGAAATCGTTGTTTTTAAGAAATTGATACAAGCTGAGCTGTATATGGGGATTGCCATGCGCGTCCCAGCCCGCCGTGGCAGTTGTCGGAGGCGCTTCGGGAGCAGGAATTTTCTGCAACATGGCAAAGAGATGCGGCCCATGCCACCTTTGCGTCACGGTGCGGAATGCGCCGTAAAAGCCGTACATGGCCGCATAGCGCAAGGTTCCGTCGAAATAGGATGGAAAGGTTGAGGTGGTGATGAAATTGACGTGCGTCGGGTCTTGAAACGCTTCGATATGCGGATAGGCCGGCGTCGACGACAAAAACAGGCCTCCCGGTTTCAAGGTCCGATACACCTCGTTCATGAATTCAACGAAGGGGTTGCGGCGGGTCGGGGCATAAATGACGCGTGGAATATGCTCGATAAAATCGAAGGCCGTCAGGTACTCGAACGATTCGTCTTCATAGGGAATCGGCCCGATCACCAGATCCGCTTCCTTGACGTTGGCTTCCAGGTCGCTGCGCACGTCGACGCCGAATAGCTCGTCGGCGCCGAACGGATTTCTCGGCTTGGACCCGCATCCCAGATCAAGTGTTTTGGTCATTTCAGTTGATTGAACGTTTTTTCAATGCCTTGCCGCAAACTGTGCTTCGGCTGCCATCCGGTAGCCGTGGTGAGCTTGCGCGAATCGAGGACGTTGGCCGACACGTCGAACGTGCGTAGCGGACGGTGCGTCACGCGCAACTGGAAATCGACGCTCAGCACGTCGCGCAGCGAGGACACGACATCCATGTTGTCGCTGCCGACACCGCTTCCGATATTGTAGGTCTCGCCGGCGACGCCATTTGCCAGAAGAGAGGCGAGACCATCGGCCAGATCGTCGATATACAGGTAGTCCCGCACAGTTCCCCGTTCGCCGAAAATGTCCACTTGCAGGTTATTCAGGGCGGCGTGCATGGCGACGCCGATGAAGCCTTGCGGGCGCGCGCCGAACTGTCCGATGCCATAGGCGTTGCCTGGGCGCGCGACGATGACCGGCAGGCCCGCCATCTTGAAGAAGAAATTCGCGTATTTTTCCGTAACCAGCTTGGAAATGCCATACGGCGAGATGGGATTGTTGGGATGCGATTCGTCGATCGGCAGATACTGGGGGTTGCCATAAACCGTGCCGCCCGACGACACCAGCAGATAGCGCTGGATATTCTTTCGCTCGCTGGCCATGCGCTGCAGATTGACCGAAGCGGGCAGGTTCGATATCACGTCTTGCACCGGGTCGTCGAAGCTGGTCTTGGGCGTGGTGCCGTAGGCGAGGTCGATGACTTCGGTTGCGTTGTCGAGCAGCGGGCCGATAAAGGTCGCGTCGCCGATGTCGCCGGCATGGTAGGACACGGCTTGCGGCAGCGCAAAGCGGGGAACCGGCGAGCGCCCGACGGCAACGATGCGGCGATCCGAGGTGGCGAGGAGCTTTTCGATCAAAATCTGGCCGATAAAGCCGCTGCCGCCGGTGATCAGCGTGGTTGCCCTGGAATTCAACACGTCTCCTTGCTTGAGTTTGCCGCTTAGGCCAATCCGGCCGGTATGGCTTCGGAATTGGCCGCTAACTGGCCACCAAATGGCCACCAACTGGCCGATTGATCTTAAGTCCTATTGTTCCAAGGGTCAAATTTTCAAGAGCCGGAACAGTGCCGGTGCATGCGGCTTGATCCCCGGATTCATTCGTGCATGGCGGCCGGTTTTCCGCCTCTGTGCTACAGAGAATGCCGGGGAACGTGATATTCTTTAACGAATTTCAACAGGTGCCGGGGCTGGCGTTGGGTCAAAAATGAAAGCAGTGATTCTTGCGGGCGGACTGGGGACGCGCCTCTCCGAGGAAACCGACGTCCGGCCCAAACCCATGGTGGCGATCGGCGGCAAGCCCGTGTTGTGGCATATCATGCGCCTGTATTCGCACCACGGCATCAACGATTTCGTCATCTGCTGCGGTTATCGCGGCTACGTCATCAAGGAATATTTCGCCAATTATTTCCTCCATACGTCGGATGTCACCTTCGACATGGCCAACAACCGCATGGAAGTGCACAGTCAGCACGCCGAACCCTGGAAAGTGACGGTCGTCGACACCGGCGACCACACCATGACGGGCGGGCGCATCAAGCGCATCGCGCCCTTCATTGCCGATGACGAGGCATTCTGCCTGACCTACGGCGACGGCTTGAGCGACGTCGATGTCGGCGCCTCGATCGCTTTCCACCGGGAGCACGGCAAGCTCGCGACCCTGGCCACGGTGCAGCCCCCGGGCCGTTTCGGCACGCTGGTCCTCGATGGTACGACGGTATCGAGCTTCCAGGAAAAGCCGCAAGGCGACGGCGCCTGGATCAACGGCGGCTTTTTCGTGCTTTCGCCCAAGGTGCTCGACTACATCGAGGGCGACGACACTGTATGGGAGCGCGCGCCGCTTGAACGGCTGGCCGGCGACGACCAGCTGCGCGCCTTTTTCCATACGGGCTTTTGGCAGCCGATGGACACGCTGCGCGATAAAGTCTTGCTCGAGGGCTTGTGGGAATCGGGGAAGGCACCTTGGAAAGTCTGATCGACCGTTCTTTCTGGGCCGGCAAGCGCGTATTCCTGACCGGCCATACCGGCTTCAAGGGCGGCTGGCTCGCCTTGTGGTTGCAGCAGCTTGGCGCCAAAGTGACCGGTTTTGCGCTGGCCGCACCGACCGATCCCAGCCTGTTCGAGGCGGCGCAAGTCGCATCCGGCATGCGCTCGATCATCGGCGACATCCGCGATGGCGCTGTCCTGCGGCAGGCGATGAGTGAAGCCAGGCCCGACATCGTGTTGCATCTTGCGGCACAGGCGCTGGTCAAGCGGTCCTATGCCGATCCGGTGGAAACCTACGGCACCAACGTGATGGGCCTGGTGAACCTGTATGAAGCGATACGCGCCACACCGGGCGTGCGCGCGGTGCTCAACGTCACCAGCGACAAGTGCTACGACAACAAGGAATGGGCCTGGGGCTATCGCGAAAACGACAGCCTGGGCGGCTACGATCCCTATAGCAACAGCAAGGCATGCGCCGAACTCGTCACGGCGGCCTATCGCAATTCGTATTTCAATGCCGACCGTTACGCTGAACACGGCGTGGCGCTGGCGTCGGCGCGTGCCGGCAATGTGATCGGCGGCGGCGACTGGGCGGCCGACCGCCTCATTCCTGATATCCTGCGCGCCATTGCTAAGGACGAGCCGGTGGCGATCCGCAGCCCAGGCGCGATTCGTCCCTGGCAGCACGTGCTCGAACCCCTGTCGGGCTACCTGATCCTGGCGCGCAAATTGTTCGAAGAAGGCGTGGCCTACGCCGACGGCTGGAATTTCGGCCCCTACGAAGGCGACGTGAAGCCGGTGGCGTGGATCGTCGAACACATCGCCCGTGCCTGGGGGCCGGGCGCCGCGTGGCGACTCGACGCGAGCCCGCATCCACACGAAGCGCACTATCTCAAACTCGATTGCGCCAAGGCGCGCAGCGCCCTCGGCTGGAAGCCGCGCTGGAACATCGAACAGGCAATCGATCGCATCGTCGACTGGCACAAGGCGCGCGAAGAAGGCGCTGACATGCGCCAGGTGAGCTTGCGCCAGATCGAGCAATACTCTTTTTCCGGGCATTAGCAGTATGAACAAGGACCAACTCAGGCAGGAAATCATCAAGCTGGTGGGCCAATACGGCGCATTGGCTTCGCAGCCCGCCGAATTCGTGCCGGGCCAGAGCGTGGTGCCGCCGGCCGGCAAGGTGGTGGGCGCCAGGGAGATGGAGTTGATGGTCGAGGCCTCGCTTGACGCCTGGCTCACCACCGGGCGCTTCAACGATGCCTTCGAGGCCAGGCTTGCGCAATATCTCGGCGTCAAGCACCTGATCACGGTCAATTCCGGTTCCTCGGCCAACCTGATCGCCTTTTCCACGCTGACTTCGCCCAAGCTCGGCGAGCGCGCAATCAAGCCCGGCGACGAAGTCATCGGCGTCGCTGCGGGCTTTCCCACGACGGTCAACCCCATCCTGCAATTCGGCGCGGTGCCGGTATTCGTCGACGTCGAACTGGGCACCTATAACATCGATGCCTCGCGCATCGAAGCGGCCATCGGCGAAAAGACCAAGGCCATCATGCTGGCCCACACGCTGGGGAATCCCTACAATCTCGAGGTCGTCACGGCGCTGTGCAAGAAGCACAAGCTGTGGCTGATCGAAGACTGCTGCGACGCGCTCGGCTCGACCTATGACGGCAAGCTGGTCGGCACCTTCGGCGACATCGGCACGGTCAGCTTTTACCCGGCGCACCACATCACGATGGGCGAGGGCGGGGCGGTCTTCACCAACAACGGCGAATTGAAACAGGTCGCCGAATCGTTCCGCGACTGGGGGCGCGACTGCTATTGCGCACCGGGCAAGGACAACACCTGCGGCAAGCGCTTCTGCTGGAAGCTGGGCAATCTGCCGCAAGGCTACGACCACAAATACACCTACTCGCACCTCGGCTACAACCTCAAGATCACCGACATGCAAGCCGCCTGCGGCCTGGCCCAGCTCGATCGGCTCGACGGCTTCGTGGCAGCGCGCAAGCGCAACTTTGCGTGGCTGAAGGAGCGCTTGCAAAGTTGCGCCGAATTGCTGATCCTGCCCGAAGCAACGGCGAATTCCGATCCATCCTGGTTCGGCTTCCCCATGACCCTGCGGCCGGAAGCGAATCTCTCCCGGGTCGATTTGCTGACCTACCTCGACCAGGCCAAGGTCGGCACGCGGCTGCTGTTCGCCGGCAACCTGACGCGTCAGCCCTACATGATCGGCCGCAACTACCGCGTCGTGGGCGACCTCGACAACTCGGACCGCGTGATGAACGATACGTTCTGGATCGGCGTCTTCCCCGGCCTCAGCGAGGCCATGCTCGATCATGCAGCAAGCAAAATCGAGACTTTCCTCGGCGTGAATTTCTGACGATGGGCCGTTTGCTGGAGACGCAATACGAAGATATTGCGGCGATCGCAGGACGCGATTTGCCCTGGGGCGCCTTGTCCGGCTGCACCGTGCTGGTCACGGGCGCAGCCGGCTTCCTCGGCAACTACGTGGTACGCACGCTGCTGTCGCTACATGGCTTGGGCAAGGTGCAAAAACCGGTCAAGGTGCTGGCCATGGTGCGCGAAGCCATACACGGCCATGAACGCTTTCCCGATCTCGATGGCAATGCCCAGCTGGAACTGCTGCCCTGGGATCTCAACACCATCGCAGTTCCGCCGCTGCCCGGCGTGCACTACGTCATCCATGCAGCAAGCCAGGCCAGCCCGCGCTTTTACGGCAGCGATCCGGTCGGCACGCTGCTGCCCAATACGGTGGGCACGGCAGGCTTGCTCGAAGCGTTGCGTCGTTCGCCTGATCCGCGCGGTTTCCTGTTCGTCAGCAGCAGCGAAGTCTATGGCGCCGTGGATGGGCAGGCCGCGCTGGCCGAGACGCAATACGGCACGGTCGATCCGGCAACGGTGCGCGCCTGCTATGCCGAAAGCAAGCGCATGGGCGAAACCATGTGCGTGGCCTGGCAGCAGCAACACGGCATACCGACTTACATTGTTCGTCCGTTCCATACTTATGGGCCGGGCCTGGCGTCTGACGACGGCCGCGTGTTCGCCGACTTCGCCTTCAACGTGGTGCGTGGCGAAAATATCGTGATGAACAGCGATGGTTCCGCACGGCGTGCCTTCTGCTATGCCAGCGATGCGGTGGCCGGGTTTTTCAGCGTACTGTTGAGAGGCTCAGCCGGCCAGGCTTACAACGTGGCCAACCCGGCGGGCGAGCTATCGGTGATGGAACTGGCCGACATGCTGGTCGGCTTGTTCCCCGAAAAAAGCCTGCAAGTGGAGCGGCGCATGCCGACCGGCGCCAAGTCCTATCTGCAAAGCACCTACAACCGCCTGGTGCCCGACGTGGCGCGCCTTGAAGCGCTGGGATGGCAGGCGGAAATCACGCCGGAGCAAGGATTTCGCCGCATGATCGCGGCGCATTCATAGCGGCGCATCCGTGACGGCAGTGGGCGGGAATCCGTCCCTTGCCAGCTTCCCCAGCATCGCATCGAACGCGACCTTGATCTTGGCAATATGGGGATTCTTGTAGACGAAGGCGTTATTGAGCTCTTCATGCACCAGCATGGTCGCGTTCGCTTCGAACATCACGATGTTGCCCGCCTGGTCGAGCGAACAATCCATGCCGCAATAATCGAGGCCGATTGCTTGCGCGGCCTGGGCAAAGGCGGCGAAATGCGCTTCGTTGAACACGCCTTGCGGTTCGCGCAGAAACGCTTCTTCTTCCTGACGCATCCATTCATGCTCGCCCATGTCGGTGCGGAAGTGATGCACCATCCAGTGGTTGTGGATGGCGAGGTGGTAGGGCAGCACCTCGTCGTTGACGAAGATCAGGCGGTACTTGCGATAATAGCCGTCGGCTGAACGGTAATCGACGAATTCCGTGATGTACATCGTCGTGCCGGGATGCTGCGCGATGAACCCTGTGATCGCGCCCATGTCCTCGGCCTTCTCGAAATCGTCGCCCCCGTGCGTGCCGCCGCAGCGGATCAGGAGCGGGAAGGCCAGGCCTTTGATCGCTTCCGGTATCGTGTGCTGCTCCTCGGCGGCGAAGCGCATCGTGCGCGGCACGCGGAGCAAGGGGATGCCAGTCAGCTTGCGCGCGATCGAGGCGCGGTCGGTCTGCATGATCTTGCGCGGATGGTTGACCACGGTGTGAGTCAGTCTGTCGGCCAATTCGCGTGCCAGCGGCAGTACGTCCTTGCCATTGTCGGCATCGGCGATCATGTTGAATACCAGGTCGCATTTGCCGTTCAACATCGCCACGTCGTGTTCCAGGCCGGGCATGATGCCGATGAAATGGCAGTCGTAAGCGGCGTTGCCGGCAAGGTAGTTCAGCGGCGTCGAGCCGGCCCCCGGGGCGTCGAGCAGCAGGAGCGAAAACGTCGGCTTGCCCAGCTTGGTCGGCCAGGTGATCAAGGGCTGGATTTGCCGTGCACGCAGGAACAGCGAGCGCGCCTCTTCAGTGCGGCCTTCGGCCATCAGGACGTTGCCCAGCGTGATCACCGAGCCGGCATCGGCCGGATTCAAATCGATGGCGCGCTGCAGATGCGTTATCGCATCGACACCGCGGCCGGGGCTGCGCGAAAGCAAATCGCCCAGGCGGCGATGGATTTCGGCGAACTCCGGCTTGGCTTCCAGCGCCAGCCGATAGCAGGCTTCAGCCTCGACCCAGCGCAGCAAGTGGCCATAGGCGAAGCCGAGGTTGATGCGGGACTGGACGTAGCCGGGATCGATTTCCAGCGCGCGGCGGAATTCGGTTTCCGCTTCATCGAAGCGGCCCAGATCGCACAGCAGCGCACCCAGCGTATCGTGAATGGCCGCCGTGCCCGGCATCAGCTTGAGCAGGCGGCGATAGCCGGCAATCGATTCCTCGCGTCGGCCCAGGTTGGCAAACGTGACGGCGAGATCGTTATGCGTATCGGCATCGTTGGGCGCGATCTTCGCCGCATGTTCCAGCGCGCTAATCGCCTCCTGCGGCTTGCTCAATTGCAGCAGGCATTTGCCGAGCGCCTTCCAGCCGAACACATGTTCCGGATGTTGCTTGACGGTCTCGCGCGCCGCGACTTCCAATTGCTGCCACTGGCCGGCGCCATAGAGCGCGACCAGCCTGTTCATGGTATCGGCCGAGAGCGGTTGCCTGCCTGTTCGCGATGGCACCGTTGGGCGGCTGGCTTTCTTGTTCACGTGCTTGCTCCCTCTCTTGCTTTACTTGTCGGTCAGGCCGCCGGCTTCATTCAACACGTCCTGCCCGCCCACCATGCCGCACACATCGGGCGAGAGCGCCTTCGTGCGGATGCGGCCCATCAAATCCTGCTCCTGACACAGCGCCTCGAGCATCCACGAACCGAAACCGCCATCGTGCAAATGATCTTCCACGGTGACGACTTCATCCCATGCCCGCACCTGAGCCGCCTGGGCCGGCTTGGCGGCCATGCCCCACAAGGGCAGGGAGTGCAGCGCGTAGTCGCGGTATTTGCCGTCGCGCTTGATCCAGGCACCGGCATAAGCCAATGGCGCGCCGGTGGTCAGGAGCGTCTTGCCGGGTCGCGTTGCACCTGTCGGGGCGACGGCAACCCATTGCCCCGGCTCGATTTGCGGCAGCTCGGCATGGAAGTTCGGCTCGCCGTTCTTGCCCAGGCGCAGATAGGAAGGCTGCGGATGCGCAACGAGATAATGCAGGCAGGCGCGCACTTCCATCGGGTCGCCCGGCGCCGCGATCAGCATGTTGGGCATCAGGCGTATCAAGCCGTAGTCCTGCACCGCATGATGCGAGTAACCGAGATTGCCATAAGCCAGCCCGCCGCCGACCGCGACCACGGTGACCGGCAGCTTGTGATAAGCCACGTCGTTCCTGATCTGCTCGGCGCAGCGGAAGGTCGGGAAATTGGCAATCGAATAGACGAACGGATGATAGCCTTCGGACGCCATGCCGGCTGCCAGCCCCATCATGTTCTGCTCGGCCACACCGGCATTGATGAAGCGATCGGGAAAACGCTCGGCAAACGGCTCGACCACGGAAAAACCGAGGTCGCCCACGATCAGCGCGATCCTGTCGTTGACTGCCGCCAGTTCGATCAATTCCCTGATGAAGGTGTTACGCATGGCCCGCTTCCAGCTCGGCCAGGGCCTGTGCCAATTGCTTCTCATCCGGATTGCGGTAATGCCATAGCACCTGGTTTTCCATGAAGCTCACACCCTTGCCCTTGGTGGTGTGCGCCAGCACCAGCGTAGGCTTGCCGGCTTCGCGCGGCACTTCGCCCAGCGCCGCACGCAATTGCGCATGGTCGTGACCGTCGACTTCACACACCGCCCAGCCGAAGGTGCGCAGCTTGTCGGCCAGCGGTTCGAGGTTCAGGGTCTGTTCCACCGTCGTCAGGCTTTGCAGCTTGTTGTAGTCGATGATGGCGACGAGATTGTCGAGCTTGTGGTGCGCCGCGAACATCAAGGCTTCCCAGTTGCTGCCTTCATCCATTTCGCCGTCGGACAATTGCACGAACACGCGCCACGGCGCCCGGGTACGCTTGGCAACCAGCGCCTTGCCCACGCCGACCGGCAAGCCGTGGCCCAGCGAACCGGACGAAAACTCCACGCCCGGCACCTTGTGGCTGATGTGGTTCATCAGATTTGAATTGTCCTGCCCATAGCTTTCCAGCTCGCTGGCCGGGAAAAAACCACGCGCCGCCAGCGCAGCGTAAACTGCCACGCAGGCATGTCCCTTGGAGAGGATGAAGCGATCGCGCGCAGGCATGTCCGGGTGCGCCGGATCGACGTTCATCACGCCGCTATAGAGCACCGCCACGATGTCGGCAATCGACAAGGCACTGCCGATATGCGAAGCCCCGGCGCGCGTCACCATGCGCAGCGCGTGGGCGCGGATGTCTTTCGCCAACGCCTGTGAATCGATTGCCATCACGGCTCGTCTATCGATTCGTCGACGGTCTTGTGCAGCGGCCACAGCAGGTAAGACATCACGGAACGCTTGCCGACCACGATTTCCGCCGACAGGGTCATGCCCGGCAACAGCTTGGCCTGTGGCGGCAGGTTCTTCAATTTTTCGCTGCCCAGGCCGACGCGGCCGAGGTAGAACGCATCGGTGCCCTGTGCCAGCAGCGACGGGTTGCCCTGGTTGTCGCGGCGGAAGGCGTCTTCGCTGATGGTCTTGATCGTTCCGGTCATCGCGCCATGCTTCTGGAACGGGAAGGCATCGATCTTCAATCGCACGGTGTCGCCGATCTTGACGTAGCCCGTATCGATAGAATCGATCTGCACCTCTGACTCAAGCTCGGTATTGGTCGGCACCAGCGTGAACAGCGTTTCGGCTTCGCGGATCACCGACCCTTGCGAAAGCTTGGCGATATCGAGCACCACGCCATCGGCCGGCGCGATCAGGGTGATCAGGTTGTGCCGCCGGTTGGCCTTGAGCAATTGCTCTTCCTGGGTCTCGCGGTCGTGCGAGGTGGCGAGCAAATCTTCCAGCATCTTTTGCTTCCAGCTCAACTCGAAGGCCGACTTGTCGGCCTCGGCGGCTGCCAGTTGGCGTTTCAATTCCTGCTCGTGATTCTTCGACAAGGTCAGGTCGCGCTCCACTTCAAGCCGCTTGTCGCGCGCCTGCAGCAATTGCGCACGCGCGCCGAAATTCTGCGCCACCAGCTTTTCCTGCATGTTCTCGATTTCCTGCAGCGACTTGACGCGCGCCGTCAGCACCTGCTGGTCGCCCTGGTTGGTGTCGATCTGGGCGCGCAGCGTGGCAATGGTCTCGGTCATCTTTTGCGTCTGGGCCCGATAATTGGCTTGGCGCTCGCTCGAGAGCTGGCCTTCCAGCTTGCTGTCGGCATCGCCTTTGCCATTCAATTGCGGCGCCTTGCCGGCCAGTTCGGCCTGAAGGCGCGCAGATTGATTGTCCAGGCTTTCGATATGGCTTTGCAGCTCGGCCTGGTCGGCCGAAGCAAAGGTCGAATCGAGCGTGGCCAAGGCCTGGCCTTTCTTGACCACCTGGCCCACGCGCACGTTGATGCTTTGGATCACCGAGGTTTCAATCGGCTGCACCACGATGTTCGGCACGGTCGTGACGAGCCGGCCATGCGCCACCACCACACGGTCAACCTGGAACAGGCTGGCCCACAGCACGAATACGATCACCATCGTCACCAGGACGTAAAGCGTCGCACGCGCCGTGGGCGGCAAGGGCCGGCGCTCGATCTCGTCGGCGTCGGGCAGAAAGTCGATGGCGGTTTCCGCCTTCGATTTCCCTTTTACAGGTGGCTGGTTTGCTGGTTCCATAATTGCTGATAGGTGCTGCTGCGCGTCAACAGTTCTTCGTGGCGGCCGCTGTCGACCAGTTTGCCGTGCTGCATGACCAGGATGGCGTCGGCATTGACCAGCGTCGAGAGGCGGTGCGAAATCATGATGACGGTGCGTCCCACCGCGATGCGCGACAGGTTGCGGATGAAAATGGCCTCGCTCTCGGGGTCGAGCGCGCTGGCGGCTTCGTCGAGGATCAGGATGCGCGGTTGCGACAACAGGCAGCGCGCAATCGAAAGGCGCTGCTTTTGTCCGCCGGAGAGATTGGCGGCGTTTTCCTCGAGCATCGTGTCATAGCCTTGCGGCAGCCGCTCGATGAATTCGTCGGCGCCGGCAGCCTGGCAGGCGGCGACGATGTCCTCGAACGAGGCGTCGGGCCGCGTCACACAGACGTTTTCGCGCACCGTGCCGCGGAACAGGAAGTTTTCCTGCAGCACCACGCCGGTCTGGCGCCGCAGGTGCGATAAATCGATTTCGCGCGCATCGACGCCGTCGAAACGGATGATGCCTTCGGCAACCGGATACAAGCCCTGGATCAGCTTGGTCAGCGTGGTCTTGCCCGAGCCGCTGCGGCCGACGATGCCGACCACCGTGCCGGCCTTGATGGTGAAGCGCGCGCGGTCGAGCGCCATGTGCGCTGCGCCAGGATAGCGGAAGGTGACGTCCTCGAACGAAATGTCGCCTTCGAGTTCGGGGCGCAAACCGCCGGCGCCGAGGCGGCCTTCCGGCGCGCGGTTCATCACCTCGGCCAGCATGCGTACCGAAAGGGAGGTCTCCTGATACTCGTTGATCAGGGCCACGATCTGGATCAGGGGGCCGGTCACGCGGCCCGAAATCATCTGGAACGCGATCAAGGCGCCGACCGACAGCGTCTGTGTGAACACATCCTGCGCGCCGATGACGATGATCACCACCGGCAGCAGCTTGCCGAGGAAATCGGTGATCGCATTGCCGCCGATCGAGAGTTGGCCGACGTTGAAGTGCGCCAGGATGGCTTGCGCCGATAATTGATCCCAGTGGCGCCGCTGCGACGGCTCGATCGCCAGCGCCTTGACCGTACGCATGCCGTGCACGGTTTCCACCAGCATGGCCTGGCGCTTTCCTTCGGCGCTATACAGCGCATTGAGACGACGTTGGAAGGTCGGAATCAGCGCCGCAACGATCAAGCCGATCAGCACGGCAAACCCCAGCGTCAGGCAAGCCAGCTTGATCGAATAGGAAAACAGGATGGGGATGAACAGCAACAGCGCGGTGGCGTCCAGCGCGGTGAAGAACATGCGCCCGGTCAGGAATTGGCGGATGCGTTCCAATTGCTGCATGTGGCGCACCACCACACCCGCCGTGGTGGTTTCGAAATAATCGATCGGCAGCGAAAGCAAGTGGCTGAAGGTGCGGCGCGTCAGGCGCATGTCGATCTTGTTGGTTGCGGCCAGCGCCAGGTATTGGCGCAGGAAGCCGAATACGGAATCGAACACCAGCGCGATCACGATGCCGACCGCCAGCACCCACAGCGTGGACGAGCTTTGGTGCACCAGCACCTTGTCGATCACGAGCTGGAAGAAGATCGGCGAGGCCAGCGCCAGGATATGCAGCATGATGGCCGCGATGGCGATGTCGCGAAACGCCGTCTTCTGCTTCAAAATCTCCGGAATGAACCAGCGCAACCCGAAAGGCTGGTTCGGATCGGTCAGCGCATGGTGGCGCTTGAGGAAGATCACGCTGCCGTCCCAGATCGCCTGCATGGCGGCCCGGTCGAGCAATTCGACGCCGGCCGTCGCAGCCAGCGGGTCGATGACTGCAATGCGCCCGCCGTGCTCGTCGCTGCGTGCGCCGACGATGATGGCGGAGTGGCCGTTCTTCAGCCGCGCCATGATGGGAAACACGCCGCCCTGGACGAACAGCGCGTCCCAGCCCAGGGTATCGGGCTTGGCCTTCAGGCCGATCTCGGCGGCGATGCGCAACAGCTTCGCGGTGGACGGTTCCTCATCGGCCAGCGCGTTGTCGTGGATCAGGCGTTCGGGATTGATCTGGATGCCGTGGTGCTGCGCGATGGCGGTCAGGCACTGGATGGCTGAGTGTTGGTAGGGCATATCGTTATGGTTTGGTCGCGCTACGCACCAGGTGTTCGATGGCGGCGCCGAACTCAGCGGCGAACTTGGCCGTGTTCAAGGCGGCACTGTTGGTCTTGGCGGCACGCAGCGTTTCACGGCTCCTGGCCTGGCGCGCGGCATCGTGCGCATAGGCCACCGCCTGTTCTTCATACGCTTGCGCGGTGAAGGTGACAAGCTCGGGCAGGCCCGCCGAATGCAGCAGGCTGCCTGCCATGCGCGACACATAACTGCGGCCCGACAAGGTCACGATCGGCAGGCCGGCCCAGAGCGCATCGTTGGCCGTGGTGCCGGCGTTATAGGGAAAGGTGTCGAGGAACAGGTCGGCGGTGCCGAAGCGCGCCAGATACTCGACAGGCGTCACGCGGCCGGCAAAAAACAGGCGGTCCGGGTCGACGCCATAGGCGCGCGCGGCGGAAAGCATATTGGCTTCGGCCCATGCGTTGTCGCGCAACAGCCAGAGTATGCCGTCGGGTACCTCGCGCAGGATGCGCATCCACGAGCCGAACATTTCGGGCGTGATCTTGTAGTTGTTGTTGAAGGCGCAGAACACGAACTTGTCGGCCGGCAGGCCGTATTTGGCCGGATCGTCCACCACGGCTTGCGGGCGCTGGTCGTCGGCGACCTGGAAGCAGTCGGCCAGGTACAGCGGCTTTTCGGTGAAATAGGGCCGCAACTCCGGCGGATAGATGAACGTGTCTGCCAGCACGTAATCCACGTGCGGGATGGCCGAGCAGTTCGGGTAGCCGAGCCAGGCGATCTGGTAGGGCGCCGGACCTTGCCCGATGATGTTGTAGCGCGCGCCGGCAGTCAAGCCCTGCAAGTCGATCACGACGTCGATTTCATCGTCGCGTATCATGCGCGCGGCCACGTCGTCGGGCACGTCGGTGATATCGACGTAGCGGTCGAACGCCTCGACCACGCGTTTGCGAAACGGCAGGTCGTCCTTGCGGCTCCAGCTATAGGCCACGACGTCGAACCTGTCGCGGTCGATCAACTCGAACAGCCGCACCGTCAACAGCGACACCGCGTGCATCGACAGATCGCCCGAAACGAAGCCCAGGCGAATCTTGCCGTGGCCGTAGTCATGGCCGAACGGCGCCAGGCGCTCGAACTGGCGCACGTTCTTGGAGGTATAGGTAGCGGCGGTCTTGAGCAGGCGCCCGGGATCGTCGGTCATTCCCAAGATAGCCAGCGGCGAAGCCGCCTCCCACATGTCCGCCACGCTGATGGCGGGCAGGGGCCGCATGATGGGCCAGTTGCACTGCTTTTGCCGCGCATGCAGCCAGTGGTACAGTGCGTCGCCCTGGCGTGGATCGAGGGCCAGGCTTTGCTTGAGCATTTCTTCCGCTTCTTCGTAGCGGTAGAACTTGTCGTACAGCCGGCCCAGCCCGTTGTAAAACAGCTTGCGTATGTCTTTTTGATCGGGCTTTTGCAGGCTCTCGACGTCGAGCGCGCTTTTCCACTGCGCCATGGCATCGTCGAAGCGCCCCTGCTTTTCCATCTGCACGCCGAGGTTGTATTGCGCCTGCGGGAACTCGCGCTTCAGGTGCACCGCCTGGCGGTACGCCGCCTCGGCTTCGGATTGGCTGCCGGCGTCGGCCAGCAGGACGCCGAGATTGAAGTAGGCCGCATATTCGAGGTTTTGCACCGGCTTTTTGAGCCAGGCGCGGTACAGCGCAATGGCTTCGGACTGCTTACTCGCGGCAATCAGGCCCTCGGCGACCGAAATGAGTTGGAACAGATCCAGGCTGCCGCTGGCGGCAAGGACTAGCTGTTGATCGTAGGGAATAGTTCCAACTTCAGGGATCATTTTTGGGTGTTTGACATGGTTTCGGCAGCCGCACACCTGCACCTGCGGGTACAGTCTACCGTTCTACACTGTTCCGTGCAATCGACGCGCATGCCGTAACAACCGCGCAGCATCCTGCACGTCGCTGCAATCCGGGTACTTTATACCGCAAATGCGGGTCACCGGGATGCGCCGAAAAGAAGGACTTTTGTTGCTTGTTTGTTGTTCCCGGGTTACGCAGGGCTATGTGCCCCTCTACTTGGGCGGGATGGCCAGCCTACCCGGCGGATCTTCGACAGGCGCCAGGGCCTGGCGTTTGTCATAGGCTGCCAGCGGCGTGCCTTGCGGTTCGTCGAAGCGGAACTGGCCGATTGCCTGGGCCAGTACCCCGGTCGCCGGCATCTGTTCCACGCTTTGCTCGCGCGGCGTGAACGTGGCAGCCTGTTCCGTACCGCCGTATTGCACCATGGTTTGCACCATGGTTTTTACGTTTTGCTGCAGGCTCGTGCCCGCCGGGTCGTGCGGCTTCCTGAGCTCGATGAAGTCCAGGGCCTGGAATTGCGCAATGCTCAAGGCACGGATCTGCGACGAGGTCAGGTGGGTTGCCTGGAACGAGGTCAGGGCCGCCATCTGGGCCGTACTCATCGCCGTGATGTCGGCCGTGGTGATGGCGTCGATTTGCGCCGTCGACATGGCCACCAGCTGGTCGGCGGTCAGCGCGGCGATCTGCGTCCCGCTGAGCACGCCGATGACGCTCGTGTGCAGGGCCGCCACGGCAGCGGTGCTCAATGCCGCGACCTGGTCTGCGCTGAAGCCGAGGCCGACCTGGGCCGTACTCAAGACGCTGGCCTGGGCCGAAGTCAGGGCGGCAACCTGGCTCGCGGTCAAGCCCTGGTTGATTTGCGTCGTGGTCAGGGCGGCGATGTCGGCCGTGCGCAGCGCCGCGATTTGTCCGCTGCCGAGCGCGGCGATCTGTCCGGGATTCAAGCCCTGCGCGACCTGGGTCGTGCTCAGGGCGGCAATCTGCGCCGTGGAAAGCGCCGCCACCTGGTCGGCCGTGAGGCCGGCATTGATCTGCACCGTCGAAAGCGCCGCAATATCGGCAGTCTTGAGCGCCGCGATCTGGGCGGTAGACAAGGCCGACAACTGGGCGGTATCAAGGCCCTTGCCGACCTGGGCCGTCGTCAGTGCCGCGATTTGCGCCGTCGTCAGCGCCATCGCCTGGTCGACCGTCAACCCTTGGGCGATTTGCCCCGTCGTCAGGGCGGCAATGTCGGCTGTAGAGAGCGCGGCCACCTGGGCGGTGGACAGGCCGGCGCCGATCTGTGCCGTGGTGAGCGCCGCAACCTGGGCGGTTTTCAGCACCGCCATCTGTGCCGTGGTCAGGGCCGCGACCTGGTCTATGGTCAAGCCCTGGTTGACCTGGCTTGTGGTGAGCGCGGCGATCTGGGCCGTCGAGAACGCTTCCAACTGATCCACCGACAGGCCTTGCCGGATTTGCGCCGTCGTCAATGCCGCGACGTCCGCCGTCTTGAGGGCAGCGACCTGGGCGGTGGACAAGGCGCTGACCTGATCGGTGGAGAAACCCTTGTTGATCTGGGCCGTGGTCAGTGCCGCGACCTGCGCCGTGGTCAAGGCGCCGACCTGGTCGTTGCTCAAGCCCTGGCCGATCTGCGCCGTGGTCAGGGCGGCGATGTCGGCCGTCGACAGCGCTGCCACCTGATCGGTCGACAAGCCCTGGTTGATCTGCGCCGTGGTCAGGGCGGCGACCTGCGCGGTCTTCAGCGCCGCTACCTGCGCCGTGGTCAAGGCGGCCACCTGATCGACCGTCAAGCCAAGGTTGACCTGGGCCGTGGTCAGCGCGGCGATCTGTGCGGTACTGAAGTCCGTGATCTGGTCGGGCGACAAGCCCAGCCTGATCTGCGCCGTGGTCAGCGCCGCCACGTCGACCGTGCGCAGCGCGGCAATTTGCGCGCTGGACAAGGCGCTGACCTGGTCGGTGGTCAACCCCTTGTTGACCTGGGCCGTGGTCAGCGC
>OUWB010000452.1_pt3 | contig 78171 bp, 53 predicted proteins | sample 1779821 | NCBI WGS metagenome assembly OUWB01 (sample SAMEA3914806, study PRJEB12502) | metagenome | biome: forest; material: soil | place: Canada | collected 2011-08-03 | depth 0.1 m
CCTTCCGGCGTTTCGTCGGCCAGGGACGACAGCTCAGCGGCCTCGGCCAGTTGCTGCTCGGTAATGCCCGGCGCCGGGAAGAACTCGGTCGCCTGGCGATTGCCGAACGTGATCGTGCCGGTCTTGTCGAGCAAGAGGACATTGACGTCGCCGGCGGCTTCGACGGCGCGGCCCGAGGTGGCGATGACATTGGCCTTGATCAGCCGCTGCATGCCGGAAATGCCGATGGCCGAAAGCAGGCCGCCGATGGTCGTCGGGATCAGGCAGACGAGAAGCGCGATCAGCACGGTGATGGTGATGACCGTCCCCGAGCCCGCCTTGGCCACGCTGAACAACGAGTATGGCAGCAGGGTGGCGCAGACCAGGAGGAAGATGATGGTCAGGGCCGCCAGCAGGATCGACAGGGCGATTTCGTTCGGCGTCTTCTGACGCTTGGCCGATTCGACCAGAGCGATCATGCGATCGAGGAAGCTCTCCCCCGGATCGGAGGTGACGCGCACCACGACCCAGTCGGACAGGACCCGCGTGCCGCCGGTGACCGCATCGCGGTCGCCGCCGGATTCACGGATGACGGGGGCGGATTCGCCGGTCACCGCGCTTTCGTCGACCGAGGCAATGCCCTCGATGACCTGACCGTCGGCGGGCACGAAGTCACCAGCCTCGACGACGATAATGTCGCCCTTGCGCAGGCTGTTGGCCGGGACGGTCAGGAACTTGCTGCGGTCGCCGATTTTGTTCAGCTTCTTCGCCGGGACGTCGCGGCGGGCCTTTTTAAGCGAGTCGGCCTGAGCCTTGCCCCGGCCTTCGGCCATGGCCTCGGCGAAGTTGGCGAACAACAGGGTGAACCACAGCCAGAAGGTCGTCCAACCGACGAACCAGACGGGCTGGTTGCCGCCGATCAGGGCGTGGGGATCGAACAGCATGACGACGAAGATCGCCGTGGTGACGACCGAGCCGACGAAGACCAGGAACATCACGGGGTTACGCAACTGATAGACAGGGCTGAGCCGAAGCACGGTATTCTTCAATACGACGCCCATATCGGCGCCTTCGAACAGCCCGCTCTTTTTGGATTTTTCGGTAACGGACATGGGAGCTTAACCCTTGAGCATGTGAAAGTGTTCGACGACCGGGCCCAACGACAGGGTGGGCGCGTAGGTCAGAACACCGACGATGATGACGACGCCGACCAGGCACGCGATGAACAGCGTATTGTGGGTCGGCAGGGTGCCGGCGGAGCTAGGCACCGTCTTCTTAGCGGCAAGAGAGCCGGCGATGGCGAGAACCGGGATGGCGATCCAATAGCGGCTGAACAACATGCACACGCCCAGGGCTATGTTATAGAATGGCGTATTGACGCTGAGGCCGGCGAAGGCCGAGCCGTTATTGTTGCCGGCCGAGGTGAAGGCGTACAGGATTTCGCTGAAACCCTGGGCGCCCGGATTCTCGATTCCGGCCAGGCCGTCCTTGGAGAGAACCGCCCACGCCGTGCCGATCAGAACGCAGAAGCCGGGGACGAGCATGGCAACGGCTGCCATCTTGATCTCGAACGCCTGGATCTTCTTGCCGAGATATTCCGGCGTACGGCCGACCATCAGACCTGCGATGAAGACGGTGATGATGACCATGATCAGCATGCCGTAAAGACCCGAGCCGACGCCGCCATAGATGACTTCGCCGAACTTCATCAGCAGCAAGGGCACGAGACCGCCCAACGGGGTGAAGCTGTCATGCATCGAATTGACCGAACCGTTGGAGGCGGCGGTGGTCGCCGCGGCCCACAGGCCGGAGTTGGTGATGCCGAAGCGGGTTTCCTTGCCTTCCATATTGCCGCCGGCCTGAAGGTGGCTGGCCATCTGGTCGATATGCAGGGCGGTGAAATGCGGATTGCCGCTCTGTTCCATCGCCACGCAGAACAGCAGCAGCGGAACGAAGATCACCGTCATGGCGGCGAATATGGCCCAGCCCTGACGCTTGTCGCCGACCATGACGCCGAAGGTGTAGCACGAGGCGGCGGGGATCAGCAGGATCGACAGGACTTCAAGGAAGTTGGTGAGCGGCGTCGGATTCTCGAACGGATGCGCCGAGTTGACGTTGAAGAAGCCGCCACCATTGGTGCCGAGCATCTTGATGGCTTCTTGCGAGGCGACCGGCCCAAGCGCGATCTGTTGATCGGCGCCGTTCAGGCCGTGCGCCGTGACATAGGCCGCGAAGGTCTGGGTCACGCCGGAAAAGCCGAGCACGAGCGCCAGGATCAAGGCCAGCGGAAGCAGCACGTACAGGTTGGCGCGCACCATATCGACCCAGAAATTGCCGATGCCGTTGGCTGACTTGCGCGTCAGGCCGCGGATCAGCGCCACCATCACCGCCAGGCCTTCGGCCGGGGTGAGGAAGTTTTGCACGGTCAGGCCGACCATCTGGCTGAAATAGCTCATGGTCGTTTCACCGCCATAAGCCTGCCAGTTGGTATTGGTGACGAAGCTGGCAGTGGTGTTGAACGCCAGGTCCGGCGACAGGCCGGCGAACTTCTGGGGGTTGAGCGGCAAAAGGTTCTGATAGGTCAGGATGCCGAAAAGCAGCACGAAACTGATCATGGAAAAGACCATGATAGCCATGGCGTATTCGACCCAGGTCATATCCTTGTCAGGATTGGCGCCCGAGACCGCATAGATCGACTTTTCCAGCCAGCCCAGAACCGGCGAAAGGATATGGCGTTCCCCCTGGAACACCTTGGCCATGTACCCGCCCAGCGGAATAACGCAGGCGGTGAGCACGGCCATATAGAGGGCAAGCTGCAACCAGCCATTGCCCGTGATGAAGCCAGACATTGTAGCCCCTTGATTTTATGGAAACATTTCGGGTTTAACCAGCGCTACCAGCAGGTAGGCCATAAGCAGGCCGACAACGACGCCGGCCGCGATATAAAGCTCGGTCACGATCCGCTCCTCTGCAGGCGCTCACAGATCACGACGAAGGCGGCGGACAGGGCGAAAAACACCACGCCGCCGGCGAGATAGATATAGCTCATTGGACAGACTCCATGACCCGACGGCCTCATGCCGAAAACGAAACATCGTCCGGAAGACGACGCCCTTGAGAGGGGCATGAGGCGCCAATAAAGCCGGGATCGGCATGGCCATGATTAAAGTCATGCTGGTCCCGCGGATCAGGCATTTAGTCCTGAAAGCATATGCCCGGCGTATAGACTGGCCGAGGGCGCATATAGGTTTTGTATAGAAGCTGTATAGCGAGGTTTTTAGCTGGGATAGTCCTTGTCGACGGAGGGGGCCGCCGACATCATCCACTGCTGGATCTGCGCCCGCACGTCTTTCGGCAATGCCCTGGTCATCGACCGGACGATCTGAGTCCGCATGTAGTTTTCGAGCTTCGCACTCATGGGGCCGAGCATGCCGCGACGGTCCTGCGGCAAATAGGGGACCGGGTCGCCACCGGTCTGAAACACATAATGATCGAACATTTGCTGCCAGATTTCGCGCCGGCTTTCGGGTAGCGCCGATATCGACAGCAGGCCGTGCGCCAGGGCCGCGAAGGGTGATGCCGGCCCCCGGCTGGAGTCGAGCCACCAGAAGTTGACCAGGAGATTGACCGGCTCCAGCGATTCGACGTTATGCCACCAGTGGTTCGGGATAAAGACGGCGTCACCCAGTTCCAACTCCGCCGACTCTCCAGCGGCCAAGGCCTTGGCGTAGTTGGGATAGCGCACCAGATCGGGCTCGGCGACCCTGACCATGCTGGTCGGCATGCCGCCGGGCGTGAGATCCAGCGGTCCGATGTACAGATTGCGCAATTGATCGGGCGGAAAGAAGGTGAAACGTCGACGCCCGGCCGCGACGCAGGCGACGTTGTCCACCGTGTCGTAGTGCGTCGGCGTGGTGACCGCATTGCCGCCCCAAAGCCTGAGCTCGGCATTCTTCGCCAATATATCGAGTGTGTTCTCGCGGACGAATTCGGGAAGAATGGTCCCCAGAGCCCCCGGTGCAAAGAGCGCCGGCGCATCGGAACGATTGGACAGCGCAATGATGGCCGAGATCGTCTCGTGGAAAGGCAGCAGGCGGCGGTCGAAGTTCAGACCGCTCATGTCGTCGTGATAAAAAAACGTGCCCTTGATATTCGGCGGCCCGATATAGGTTTCCGTCGGATGGCCGGTATCGCGCTGACGGATATAGTCGTAAAGCGCCTGCCGCGACTGCGTGGCGGCCCGCACGACGGGCCAATCGGCGGCAAGTCCTTTCAGGACGGCGGGTCTATCAAGCGGCCTTATTTCGTTATCAAACGTTTCCCGATCGACATTACGCCACTCTCGCGTCCTCGCGAGCACTCTTTTTTCCACCACGCTGGTGCCGGCCACTGACGTCTCTTTCCGCCACACCCAAAGTCTCGAAACACGCGGTCTCAGATCCGTGTGGCGCACGGATGGAAGATCTGAAAAAGGTGTTTTTTGAAAAGGGTTTAGGCCAGACTTAGAGGAGTCCCCGGACGTCCGGATTGTAACCCGGAAGGGTGGGCTTTTTCCAGTGTCGAATCGCGTCGCGCCGTCAGATTTTTCGCGTTTTCCAGGCGGCGATCGGTGTCGAGACCGCCAGCGCCGGGGTCCCGGACGCTTCACATTGCCCCTCGCCTCAGATCGAGCGCAACAGGTGCATAATTCGCGTTCTCAACTTGCCGTAATTGTCTTTCATCGGCCCCAGGACGCCGTGTTGCTCCGCGGGAAGGTGGGCCAGCGGGTGGCCGTCGGGTCGAAACACATAGTGGTCGAAAAAGGCGCGCCACGCCTGCCTTTCCTTTTCGGGGCGCTCGGCGATGGCAATCATGGCCAGCATCAGGCTCGTATAGGGCGCGTCCGGACCCTGGCGAAAGGCGTCCCACCAATAGTTGATGAGGCCGTTGAACGGCGCCGTGCCCTCGACCTGGTGCCACCACAGTTTCGGCAGGTAGAGCGCGTCGCCGGGCCCGAGATCGGCGATCAGGGCCTGGTCCTTGACGGACTCGAACCTTGGGAATCGCTCTGGATCCGGCGGCAGCGACGCCGCGAGACTGACGGGCTGGCCGGCCATGGTATGATCGATCGGCCCGACATACAGATGCGATATCGTCTCCGGCGCATACAGAGTGAAGCGCCGCGTTCCCGCGACGACACAGGCGATATTTTCCATCGTGTCGTAGTGGGCGGACACATTGGATTCGTGGCCGATCCATAGCCTTGGGCCGATATCGGCGCCGATCACCCCAATGGGATTTTGCCGCGAGAACCCGGGCAGATAGGTATCGGTGGGCAAGGACCCCAGATAGATGGTTTCAGACCCCGGATGATCGAGCGCCGCCAAAATAGCGTCCAGCGCGGCGCCGACCGACATGGGGCGGCGTTGAAAATTGAAGGCCTTGAGATCGTCGCTGTAGTAATACTTGCCGGCAATGCGCGCCTCGCCGCAAAACACCTCGGTCTGGCCGCCGGCATCGAATTGGCGGACCAGCTCGCAAAAGGCCGCGGGCGACACCCGCCCCGCGGCGACGGCCGGCCAATGATCGACAAGACCCGAAAGGACGACGGGGCGGCAGGGCGCGACGACCTCGCGAAAGAATATATCCGGGTCCCGCAGATTTCGGGCATCGATCTGGGTGGGCGCCTGGGTCACGACATCCTCAGCTAGAGCGCAATCCGATAAAGTGGACACCACTTTTCGTTTAAATTGCGCGATAAAACAAAGGTCTAGAGCGACGAGACGGGATCGGTCGCCCCAAGCCCTTGAGCATTTTTGCGCCGCGCCAGAACCGGAACCTGCTTCAGGGACCCGATCACGGTGTAGATCAACTGCAGATAACCGCGATGGAACAGGTCCAGCACTGTCGCGTCCGGCAGCGCCCGCAGCGCCTCCGTGTTGACGGTGTACAGGCCTTCGATCTGGCGCTTCGTGCCGTCGTCAAATCCGACATCCAAGTCTATGGCCTCGAGCAATTTGAGCCCGAGAAGGGTGTCGATAAACTGACGGGTCTGCTGATAGCCGGCATGCAACTGGCGCATCAGCGCCATGATGCTTTCCAGATAGGCGGACGGTTGGCCATCCTCGCCGAACAGAGCCTGCCCATCGGACGCACCCACGCGAGGATGGGCCAGATCGATAACCAGGTCGTCACCGGCGGTGAGAAACGGCCCCCGCTGGAGATTCAAAGGTCGGTAGGTGCCATTGGCTTGGCCCTCAAGAAACAGGTTTTCCTCGAGATCGAAGCCCAGCATGGCGCCGGGATAAAAAGCCCCGTTTTCCGAATCCTTCGAAAACAGAATCGGGTAATGCGCCGCGATCATGGTAAACTCGCCGAGGATGACCGGCACAAAGCCCCGGTTATCACCAAGCGGGGCGCCGGCGGAGGCATTGACGCGCACCGTGCGATGCGTCTGGCTGTTCAAGATGGCAATATCGGTCACGCGTGGGTCATCTTCCGTTTGAAGCCTTAGGGGTTTGACGTGTGGGGCGGCAAACGCCCCTGGCCAATTCAGGACATGCTATATGGTCTGCAGGCCGAATTCATGGATCTTTTTGATAAGGTCGCGGTTCTTCGGCAGTTTCGATCTTATGCGTTGCGTAAGCTGCGCGTTCTCATCGAACAGGCGCTTGGCCGCGGATTGCGTCATGTCGGTCTCGAGCGGTTCGACGTCCGTTTTGAACCCCATGCCGTAGAGCACGTACTGGTAGCTCGCCGCCGGAAAAACCTCTTCGAGACGATCAAACTCGTCCAGAAGACCGGGCGATTGGTGTTTCCACAGGCGCATCAGCCTTTGCAGACGTTCCGGCACCGTCGCCGGATCGACATTGTCCCGCCAGAACGCGCTGTCGGTGCGCTTGGTGAGCACATAATGCAGTTTCAGGAAATCGATGATGCGGCCCCAGCGATAGGACGTCACCTCGTTGAAGCGCCGGGCCACGATGTCCATGACGTCGCGATTGGCCGGCATCTGTTCGGCGATCAGCTTGGCCGACAGTTCGATCAGCACGATGGCCGAGGCTTCGAGCGGCTCGAGGAAGCCGGCGGCCAGGCCGACGGCGACACAGTTGTTCTTCCAGAAGGTCTCGCGGTGACCGGAGCGGATCGAAATCTTGCGGACGCTGTAGTCCTTGATGACCGGACCGACATAGTTTGCCAGTTCGTCTTCGGCCGCCTGCTGCGTGGTGTGGCGGCTGGAATAGACGTGGCCGATGCCGCGCCGGGTCGGCAGGCCGATATCCCATATCCAGCCGTTCGACTGGGCCGTCGAAATGGTATGCGACGACATCGCGGCGTCGGGCGTGTCGTAATTGACCTGGACCGCCAGGGCGGTGTCGCAGAAGAGGACGTCGCTGCAATCCTTGAACGGCACGCCGAGCGCCTCGCCCAGCAGCAGCGAACGGAATCCGGTGCAGTCGACGAACAGGTCGCCTTCGATGTCGCCGGCCTGTCGCGTCGAAACGCTGACGATATCGCCGGTCTCGCCGAGATTGACCTTCGAGACGTCGGCCAGGACGTGGCGGACGCCGAGCTTCTCGGTACAATGTTTGGTCAGGAAGGGCGCGAATTTCCCGGCGTCGAGATGATAGGCGTAGTTGGCGATGGCCTGGTATTCCGGCGTGGTGATCATTTTGGGCGCCAGGCCCTCATCGCACAAAATGCCCTGCGGGCAGACGGCGTCGCAGAATGTGCGGCCGTTTTCGTCGACGAGCCAATGCGGCGCCAGATTGAGCTGGGTGAAGCCTTGCGGTAGCATCAGCGGGTGATAATAGGCGTCGTCTTCCGCGCCCGTCGTCCATTTGGCGAACTTGGCGCCCTGTTTGAAGGCGGCGTCGCACTGGCGGAAAAAATCCGTTTCGGACACGCCCATCTTTTCGAGGGTCGATCTGAGGCTGGGCCATGTGCCCTCGCCCACGCCTATGATCGGAATATTGGGCGACTCGACCAGGGTGACCGTGAAACCGGCCTTCATGCGCCCCTGATGCCGCGCGGCGATAACCCCGGCCGTAAGCCAGCCGGCCGTCCCCCCGCCGACAATAACGATATTTTTCACTACGTGGGTCATATTCTATACGTATAGCTAGAGCGCAATCCGATAAAGTGGACACCGCTTTTCGGATAAATTGCGCGACCAGGCAAAAACTTAGAGCGGAGTGGCGATTCTACTTAAAGCCATTGCGCTCCAAGGCGAAGTACTAAAACTATAGAGCAAAAAAGAAAGGGACCGCCAGTAACGGCGATCCCCCTCTCACAAACGTGATAGACCTAGTACTTCCAGTGGACGCCCAGGGTCCAACGCTGGCCGTAGCTGACGGCATCAAGCAGTTGTTCCTTGTAACGACCGTGGGTGCTGTAGGTCGCATTGGTAAGGTTGTCACCGGTAAGGTAGACCGACCAGTTGCGGGCGAAAGCATAGCTGCCCGAGAAGTCGACGGTCGTCGCCGAGTTGACGAAGGTCGGTTCGATCCCGAACGACGAGCCGTTTTGCAGCTGGCCGAAGTGATCGAGATACGAGGCGCGATAGTTGACCGCGACACGGGCTTGCAGGCCGTCCTTGTCGTAGAAGCCGACAAAGTTGGCCGAGTTGGCAAGACCCGGAAGGGCGGACGACGTACCGAGCAGGTTCGGGTTATACGGGTTGTTCGTGTGAACGAGCGTGGCGTTGGCTTGGTAGCCCCAGCCCGTATCGCCGAAGACGTGCTGCCACGCCAGTTCCAGACCCGTGACCTCGGCCGATCCGCTGTTGGTATTGTCGCTGATCGTCCAGGTGCTGGTCGCGGACGTCTGGTTGCCGTTGACGTCCTTTTCCGGCGCGTTGATCGTCTGAGTGAAGGAGTTGTTGTTGATGAAGTTGGTAACGTCCTTAACGAAAACGTCCGCCGACACGTAGGAGTTCTTGTTGTAGTAGTATTCCGCGCCGAGATCGATATTGTCGGAGAGGAACGGCAGGAGCGTCGGGGTACCGCTGGAGCCCGTCAACTGACCGATACGCGGGCCGCTGGAATAGTTGAAGTCCGGCGTCAGGTCGCTCAGAGGCGGCCGCGACAGCGTCCGCGAGGCGTCGAAGCGCACCTTCAGATCATCGCTGACCTGCAGGTTCAAGTCGATATTCGGCAGGAGATAACGGTACTTGTTCGTTCCACGTTCCGGGGTCAACGGCCCGAAGGTGGTCAGGTACGCCGTATGGTCGCTCTGCTGGACTTGCAGGAAGACGGGCAATTCGCCTTCACCGGTCGAGACGACATTGGTCTGCTCGTCACGAAGACCGACATTCGCCTTCAAAGGCATATCGGCGATTTTCGTCGAGAACAGCAGGTTGAGGTAGGCGGCGAAGGTGGTTTCCTTGACTTCCTGAACCGACGACGGGCTTTCGGCCATCGTGATCGTCCCGTTATAGCCGCAGTTGCTGCAGTTGGCGTTGGCGGCGGCGACAGCGGCGGGGTTGCTGCCGAGACCATCCAGGTAGCTCAGGATGGTGAACGGATTGGTTTCCAGGATTTGCGGCGGCAGGTTGCCCGAACCGGCGAAGCCCGGGATGAAGTTGGCCGTCGAGAAGGTGTTGGTAAACCACGACGCGGGCAGAGAGACGCCGTTACCGCCGGACGCCGGACCGTAGCCCGCGAAGGCCTGCCAGTCGTTATTGGTGAAGGTGTCGAATTCGGACAGCTTCTTGTCGTCGTCGATATATTGCGCACCCGCGGTGATGACGACATTGTCGTCGGTCCACTTGCCTTCGAACTTGGCCTGATTGATCGTGTCGTCGTTGCGCTGGCTGGTCAAGGGCGCGACGTGCGACCCGATGAGGGCCGGATTCAGGAATTCCGAAGCATTCCCGGCCGGACCGTAGTTTTGCAGATACGGAATGGCATTGACGCCGACGCCGGTCAGGCCGAGGTTCGTGGCATTCTGACCGCCATAGCCATAGTCCATATCGAGCGAGCTATATTGACCGTTCGGGTTCAGCTTCGAATCGGACGAGGCGAGATCGGCCATCAACTTGAACTTGTCGTTGACGTTCCACTTTACGTTCAGGCCGATATCGTTGTTCTGCAGGACCTGACCGTTGAACTGCGCCTGGAAGTCCTGCGGCGTGCCCGGCTGATGGAAGCTGGTGATCGTACCGTCGGAAGCCTGGGTGATGTTGGTCAGGCTGCCGGGGCTGAACCAGACCGACATACCGTATTGATACTGTTGGACCGTATCCTTCGAGTAGTTGTCGTCCAGGGTGATATCCCAATCCGCGTTCGGACGCCATTGGAAGGCCAGGCGGCCGTCAACGCGCTTTTCATCGGTTTGTTCGTGGTAGATACCGTAGTCCTGGATAAACCAGGCATTGATCCCGGTCGCCGTGGTCGGCGTCGCCAGTTGCGAACCGTTGATCGTCGTGCCTTCCCAGCCCTGAATATTCAGGTGGTTGGCCGTGGTCTTCTTGTCCGAGCTATGGAAGTCGGCCAGGACGCCAAACGTGTCGTTGGCGAAGGTGTCGCTGATCAGGAAGCCGCCGCTGCCCGTATTGCCGGCCTTGGTGGAGGCGCTGTCATCAATGCCCACGGCCATTTGCAGACCGGGGTGGTCGAACGGCTTCGGGAACTTGATGTTGATCGTGGCGCCGATGGAGCCCGAGGACAGGCTGGCATCCGGCGTCTTCAGGATGTCGACTTCACCGACATAGTCGGAGCCGACCGAGCTCATGTCGAAAGCGCGGGTATTGGTGCCGGTCGCGGCTTCGCGGCCGTCGTACAGCGTGTCATTGAAGGTCGGGCCGAAACCGCGAACCGTGATTTCAGTCGCGCCGCCGGTCGAGGTCGTCGAACCGGTGCTGGCCATGGAGCTGACGCCGCGGCTGACCGAGATGCCCGGGATACGCTGAATGGCCGCGGCCAGGCTCGAATCCGGGAACTTGCCGATGTCTTCGGCCGAGATGGCGTCAACAACGCCGACGGCGTTCTTCTTGACGTTCATGCTCTTTTGCAGCGAGCCACGGAGACCCGTGACCACCACAACGGTGCTGTTGTCCGTGGCCGCCGCGGGCGTGGCCGGAGCCGCCGCCGTCTGTGCAAACCCGGGCGCCGCGAATGCGAGCGCCATGGTCGACACGCCGCCGAGTACCGCCGTACGCAACACCATGCTTACGCGATAACCTGACTTAGTACTTCTCATGTGAAAACCTCCCAACGTGATCCAGCCAAAAAACACGCGCCCCCACCGCCCGCTCCCCTGCGTTGTGGCCGCAGTTAAGAGCACGCCGCTTTACGGACGCACTTCTCCCCGCCGCGACGGGCCGGAACCACCGCGACATGAAGCCTTTTTCGAATTTTCGCCTGGGGTGTTGACCCTCAGCGTTTACATTCCCTGATGGGGCGGTTTCGATACGAATCCGGCATCGCGCCGGCCCGTCCGCCCACCAACTTTAATTGAGATTACGCTACGCCTACTCGACCCTGTGTGGCGCATTTACCACCCAAAAGCCGCCGTCCGAGTCGGACAGCGAGCCGCAGAGTTCGCTGTCTGAAACTCAGTTGTGGTACCGCAAACATGTTAGCGATACCAGTCCTGAGTTCGAAAAACGCGTAACATTGGATGATAGCGCTGTCAATTTTGCTCTAGGTCTGACCTTTTGATTTCGCACAGGCTTTTGCGCCAAGTTACATAAATGTCTCAACCATTGCAGCCGTGTAACATTACACGTTAATCCCCCGGGGGATTGTAATACTTATATCAAAAGTTGTTATTAATGACATCGATAGACAGGGGAATCGCCCTAACGGCGATTTATCTGTAAAAATATTTTTATATAAAGGTCAGGCCTTTTTGCGCCCGAGACAGATGCTGTTCCGGGCTTGCGTCAGCGTTGTCATTTCGGCCAGGGTTCGCGACAACGCTGTCGCCGATAGCGGACGGGCCGGTTGAATAACGGCCGCCAAGCCGTGCAAATGTGTGGAAAAAGCGGGGCTGCCGCATCCATTTGCCGAATCGGACACTGTCGACACGTTCGGCGGCGACCGTCACCGTCGGCCCTGCGGCCATAACGCGCCGCCGCACGGGGGTGAAGATATGAACGTGGAAGGGGGATCTTACGTTCTTTCAGGTACCGCAAGTCAGAAACCCCACCACCACGCGCCTGAAGAAGGCGCGCGGTCCCCCTTGCAAAAGCTGGGGAGGTCTGATTTCGATCCGTCAATGCGACGGATCGAAATCCTCCGGCGCCGACGTCACATAGGCGTCCCAGTCCGCCTTGGTATGGAAGTCGAGACCGTTCGACCACGCCGAACCGGCGTAATAGACGAACGGCTTGCCCGGCGTGACCTTGACCAGGATCAGGTAGTTGTCCTGGTCGGCCTTGACGTCGACGATCTGCTTGGGGTCGATCAGCACGGCGACGGCCATGGTGCCCTTGTTCGGCACGTCCGGGCCCCACCAGATGAAGCGGCCGGTCGCGCGATCGGCTTCGAAGGTGCCGTTGGCCGAGGTCGTCGGGTGCTTGCTGATGCCGATGCCGACGACCAGGTCGTCCGGCTTGTCGGACTGCATGGTCGAGACCATGCGCGTGAAATTGGTGCCCATCGGCAGGGTAAAGGTGCGCGTTTCCCAGACCTTGCGGTCGATATCGACCGGCCATGGCGCGTAGTCGACCACGAAGCTGGCGACCTTCGGGCCGGGGTTGAGGATTTTCGCGTGGACGTAGTTGCGCGACACCCACAGCTTGTTGTCGTACCAGATGCCGAGGCCACCCATGCCGCGGAAGGTGTTGACGTCATAGAAGTCGAGGCCTTCGCCGTGAAACTGGTGCTGGTCGCCGCCGTGCAACTGGCGCTCCATGAACGGCCAGCGCACATTCTTGCCCCAGGCGTCGATGCCCGAAGACGACGGCGGCTCGGGCACTTCGAGATCCGTGCTGTAGATACGGTGCGCCGTGCGGTCGTTTTCCCACAGCACGTCATTATAACGGTAAGGCGCGATGGTGGCGAAGGCGGCCGGCTTGTCCTGACCCGGCGGCGGCGGCGGCAAGGGCTCGCCTGGCGTCAGCTTGGTGCGATCCTGCGCCTGCGCCTGCGCCATCCCGGCGAGACTGAGCGCGGCGGCCAGGGCCAGCCCGAAACGGAATTTGCCCATATCGTCTTCCTTCCTTCTGTTTTTCATCATTGTCAGGCCACTCATGCCACATCTCGAGAAATTGGCCAAGCCTCTTGTCGAAATTCGTCCCTGTATATGATTTCATACATCACAAACCGTGACGGGCCGGTCACGGCACCTGTTCAACGCTGATCGCAAACGCTCCCGTCTGAGCATAGTTATGCCAAATGCAATGCCGATTGGAAAAACACGCGATAGGCTTGAGCGAGGGCGGAAAAGGCCTTGACCTGCGCGGCCTGCCAGGCGTCATCCCGGCCCAGTTCCTCGGCCAATATCTCCGCGACGCGCGGCGCGATGGCGACGCTGATCGCCGCGTCGAGCAGCAAGGCCCGGGTCCGCCGCGCCAACACATCCTCCACTGTACGGGCCTGCTCGAAGCGCGCCGCCCAGCGCACTTCGGCCTCGGTATAGGGCAGATCCGGGTGCAGCAAAACCGCAGCATCGGGCAAGGCCTGGAGCGCGGCACGATCACTGCCATAGGCATCAAAGTCGGGCGCCCAGCCGTGCAGGCGCAGGGTTTCCGTCCGGCTTTCGGCCGGGGCCAGCCCGGCCACGGCGGCGGCTCGGTCGACCACGTCCTGGCCCATGCGGCGATAGGTCGTCCATTTGCCGCCGGCCAGGGTAACGAGGCCGTGCTTCGACACCACGATCATATGTTCGCGCGACAATGACTTCGTATCAGCCGCTTGCGCTTTGATCAGCGGGCGCAGGCCGGCGAAGACGCTCAAAATATCCGACCGCCTGGGCGCCGGATCGAGATAACGCGCGGCCGTGCGCAGGATAAAGTCGATCTCGCTATCCAGCGCGCGCGGCTCCAGATCGATCGACTGGACCGGCGTGTCAGTCGTGCCGATCAGGGTGCGGTCGTGCCACGGAACGGCGAACAGGACGCGGCCATCCTCGGTCTTCGGCACCATCAGGGCCGTCCGCCCGGGCAAAAAATGCTGCGCAACAACTATATGGACGCCCTGGCTCGGCGACAGCAGGCTTTCGGCGGCCGGATCGTCCATTCGGCGGACGGAATCGGCGAAGATGCCGGTGGCATTGATCACCGCCTTGCCTTTTATTGTATGGGGTTCACCCGTTTCGGCATCGACAAACCGCACGCCGCAGATGCTGCCGTCACGCTGCAGCAATTCCGTTACGGGCGCAGCATTCAGCGCCACGCCGCCATGGTTCTCGAAAGTACGCAGAAGCGTGACGGCCAGCCGGCTGTCGTCGAACTGGCCGTCGAAATAGAGAATGCCGCCGCGTAAATGCTGCGCCCGCAATGTCGGCACTTCGGCCAGGGCGGAGCGCCGGCTCAAGGTCCGGCTCGGCCGCAGGTTCAGACGCCCGGCCAGCAGATCGTAGAGCGCCATGCCGGCGCCGTAGAAGGGAATCCGCCAGGCGCGATAGGCAGCGATCAGAAAACCCAGATCGTGCACAAGATGCGGCGCATTGCGCTTCAGCACACCGCGCTCGTGCAGGCTTTCGCGTACCAGATGCAGATGGCCCTGGGCCAGGTAGCGCACGCCGCCGTGGACGAGCTTGGTCGACCGGCTGCTGGTGCCCTTGGCGTAGTCGTGAGCCTCGAGCAAAAGCGTCCTGTAGCCGCGCGTCACCGCCTCGACCGCCGCGCCCAGGCCCGAGGCGCCGCCGCCGATGACGATGACGTCCCAATCGACGTCCGCGGTCGCGGCGGAGAGGATAGCTGGACGCGGATCGCTCATTCGGCCCCGATGCGTTCGACCTGAGCGCGTTCGACCCAGCCCGTGCTGCGCGCGACCGCCTTGTGCCACAAGGAAAGCCGGCTTTCGCGTTCATCGGCGGACATGCAAGGCTCGAAGGTGCGATCGACCTGCCATTGCGCGCTCAAGGCGTCCGCATCGCGCCAGAAGCCTATGGCCAGGCCCGCCAGATAGGCCGCGCCCAGCGCCGTCGTCTCGGTGATCTTCGGCCGCACCACCGGCACGCCCAGGAGATCGGCCTGGAACTGCATCATCAGATTGTTGCGCGAGCCGCCGCCGTCGACGCGCAATTGCTGCAGCGAAACCCCACTGTCGGCGTGCATGGCGGACAACAGTTCGGCGGACTGAAAAGCAATGGACTCCAAGGCGGCGCGGGCGATGTGCGCACGGGTACTGCCGCGCGTCAGCCCGTGCATCGTACCGCGCGCATAGGCGTCCCAATGCGGCGCGCCCAGGCCGGTAAAGGCCGGCACCAGATAGACACCATCGCTGTCAGGCACACTGGCGGCCAGGGCCTCGACCTCGTCGCTGGAGCGGATGATGCCGAGACCGTCGCGCAGCCATTGCACCACCGCGCCGGCGACGAAGACCGAGCCTTCCAGCGCATAGGTGCGTTTGCCGTCGAGCTGCCAGGCCACCGTGGTCAGAAGCCGGTTGCGGCTGGGCACCGCTTCGTCGGCCGTATTCATCAGCATGAAGCCGCCGGTGCCGTAGGTATTCTTGGCCATGCCCGGCTTTGTGCATGCCTGGCCGAAGGTCGCGGCCTGCTGGTCGCCGGCGATCCCGGCGATCGGGATACGCGCGCCGAACAGGCCAGCGGCGGTTTGGCCGTAGATTTCGCTGCTCGAACGGACCTCGGGCAGGAGGCTTTTCGGCACGCCCATTGTGCGCAGCAATTCGTCGTCCCAGTCGCCGGTATGGATATCGTACAGCAGGGTGCGGCTGGCATTGCTGGCGTCGGTCACGTGCAGCGCGCCGCCGCTCAGGTTCCACACCAGCCAGGTGTCGACCGTGCCGAAGGCCAGCTCGCCGCGCTCGGCGCGGGCCCGGGCATCCGGGACATTATCGAGCAGCCATTTGATCTTGGTGCCGCTGAAATAGGCGTCGAGCAACAGGCCGGTCTTTTGCCGGAACAGGTTTTCGTGGCCCTCAACGCGCAACTGGTCGCACAACGCCGCCGTGCGCCGGTCCTGCCAGACGATGGCGTTGTGGATCGGCTCGCCGGTTTTGCGGTCCCAGATCAGCGTCGTTTCGCGCTGATTGGTGATGCCGATGGCGGCGATATCGGAGGCGCGCAGGCCGGCGGCGGCGATGGCTTCCTGCGCCGTGCCGAACTGGGTCGACCAGATATCGCGCGGGTCGTGCTCGACCCAGCCGGGCTGGGGGAATATCTGGCGGAATTCGCGCTGCGCCTGGCCGCGCACACGGCCGTCGCCGTCGAAGACGATGGCGCGGCTGGACGTCGTGCCCTGATCGAGAGCCAGGATGAAGGATGCCATGCCTTCGGTATGACGCAGTTCGTATCCGAAGCAAATGAGGATTTGCGAGGGTCACTTTCCTCCCCAGCGATAGCGGGGGAGGAAAGGCTATTTCGCTATCTTCACTTCACCCGCCTCCGCCATATCCGGCAGGGCGATCGTCACCGTCTGCGCCTTGGCGTCCACCGTCACCGGCACGGCCTTGCCACCCAAGGTCACCTTCGGCGCGATGCCGCTCCAGGCATGGATCACCACATTGATCCCCGTCCACCACGGCTTGTAGCTGCCTTCACGCGCCGAGAAAGCAATCTTGGCCTCATCGCACGTCACCGCCTGGCGCAGATACGCGCCCTGGCGATAGGCAAAGCTCGATCCGTCGTCGAGATAGATCGACCCTCGACAGTCTGCACCCGGATAGACGTCGAGCTCCAAGGCACCCTTCGGCGTTTCCATGGTGCTCTCGACCAGCGGCTGCCTGGGGATGATGGCGCCCGGCCGGACATAGACCGGCAACAGGTCGAGCCGCGGCGTGATCTCGACCGTATCGGCCACGACCTTCGCACCCGTCCAGTAGTCGTACCAGCCGGCGCCCGGCAGGGTGACCGTATATTTCGCCTGGGATTCCATGGTCGGCGACGGCGCGATCAACAGATCGCCGCCCAGCATGAACTGGTCCTGCGTTTCGCCGAGGCGATCGCCCTTGCCCAGCACCATCGGGAAGTTGAGGAACACCGGACGCATGATCGGCATGCCGTCGCGCGAATCCTCCTCGGCCAAGCCGTAGATATACGGCATCAGGCGGTAGCGTTCCTCGATATAGCGGCGGCGGATGGCTTCCTGCTCGGGGCCGTGCACCCACACTTCCTGCGGCGCCTTGTCCTTCTGGTAGTGGTCGCGGAAGATCGGATTGAAGGCGCCGATCTCGATCCAGCGGGTCAAAAGCTCCGCCGTCGGCGCCTCGCCGGCGAAGCCGCCGATGTCGTCGCCGGAATAGGCAAAGCCCGAGACGCCGAGATTGCTGAGTTGCGAGACCGAAAGCCGCAGATGCGCCCAGCTCGACGAATTGTCGCCGGTCCAGGTGGCGGCATAGCGCTGGCCGCCGGCGAAGGAGGCGCGCGTCAGCACGAACGGGCGATGGCCGGGATCGAGCTTGAGCACGCCCTCATAGGTGGCGCGCGAATTCAACATGCCGAAGACATTGTGCATCTCGGCCTGGGTGGCGTCGCGCGGCGCAAAGCCCGGCTCCTCGATGCGGTCGAGATTGTCGAGCGGCATGGTCTTGCTGCGCGTCTTGAAGATCGCCGGCTCATCCATGTCGTTCCAGAACCCGGCGACGCCGTCCTTGACGAAGTCGCTGTACAGCGTGCCCCAGTAGTCGCGCGCGACGGGGCGGCTGAAGTCAGGGAAGACGGCGTCGCCCGGCCACACCGGCGCGACATAGGTCGACCCGTCGGCCTTGCGTACCCAAAGCCCCTGCCTGGTGCCGTTGTCGTAGGCGGCATAGTTCTGGCCAGGCGCATAGGCGATGTGCAGGTCGGTGATCAGCACCAGATGCATGCCGTCGGCCTTCAGATGCTGCACCAGACCGGGCAGGTCGGGGAAGGCTTGTTTATTGACGGTGAACGGCCGGTCGCGATCCTGGTAGTCGATGTCGAGATAAAGCGCGTCGGCGGGGATCTTGTCGGCCTTCAGGCGGTCGGCGATGCCCGCGGCCTCGGCCTGGGTCATATAGCTCCAGTGCGATTGCTGGAATCCCAGGGACCATTCCGGCGCCAGCGGCGCGGTGCCCGTCAGATAGGCATATTGCCCTTCCACGGCCTTGGGATCGGGGCCGGCCATGACGTAGTAGTCGACTGGGCCGCCTTCGGATCCCAGATCGAAATTGCTGCGCTCGCTCTGGCCGAAGTCGAACCAGGTGCGGAAGGTATTGTCGAGGAACAGGCCGTAGGCGTGGCCGCTCTCATCGGCCCCCATGACGAAGGGGATCGCCTTGTACAGCGGATCGGTCGACACGCCGTAGCCGAAATTGTCGGTGTTCCACAGGGCAAACGCCGCGTTACGGCGATCGAGCGGCCCGGCCTTGTCGCCCAGGCCGAAGAAATGCTCGTCGACCGGCATGGCCTTGCGCACGCGGAAGCCGCCATTCTGGAAGGACAGGGCTTGTCCCGGCGCATCGGCAAGGATGACGCGGCCCGACGGATCGGTGATGGTGACCGCCAAAGTCGCCTCATCAAGCTTGACGCGGATCGCGCCCGTATTGATGTCGGCGATGCCGTTGGCTTCGGTCACGTCGAGCGGGACGTGGCGGGCGCGCACATCGGACGATACCGCCCAGGAGGCGTCTTCCGGCAAGGTGTCCTGGCCGGCGCGGATACGGACGATGTCGGCGCGCGGCGCGGTGATTTCCAGGCGAATGCCGCCATGGTCGAGCACGAAGCGCTCCATCGGCCTGGCTTGTGCCGCACCCGCCGTCAGGGCCAGCAGCGACACGGCCAAGGGCAGGAGGCGGCGGAGCCTTTTTCTGTCAAACATCATCCAATCCCTCCCGTGCATTCCGGCTTTTGGCGCAAGTCTCACGCGCGCTTGGCCCCTGTCAACGCACTGCATACCTATTCATCCAGCTTTTGCGCTCAAACGCCGCGCGGGCTTACGCGCAAGGTGCTCAAGAAGCGGGAGCGTTAGCACGCTCCTATGGGCGCGGCGGGTCCCTCGGCGGCACCGGTCGCCCTTGCCAAGGCTTCGCCTTGGAGGCTTGTGCGTCGGCGCCGGGTCTATGCGGAATTATGGATTTACAGATGACGCCGCGGGAAAAGGCCGATATCGTCAGGCAATCGTGCCTTCGGAGGATTTCATGCGCACCCTGGCTCTGTTCGTTGTCGCCACCGCGCTCGTTGCGCAAACCGCCGCCGCCCAGACCGCGGGAGATGCGACCAGGGGCAAGGCGGCGTTCGGCGCCTGCGCCATGTGTCACTCGGACACTGCCGGCAAGAACGGCATCGGCCCGTCGCTGTTCGGCGTCGTCGGCCGCCAGGCCGGTACGGCGCCGGGCTTTAAATACTCCGCCGCCATGAAGGCCGCCGGCACCTGGACGCCTTCCAGCCTCGACGCCTTCATCGCCTCGCCCAAGACCGCGGTGCCGGGAACCACCATGCCTTTCGGCGGGATCAAGGACGCGGCCAAGCGCGCCGATATCGTCGCCTATCTCGGAACGTTGAAATAGGCGGCCTTCAACCCCTTGATTCTTTAGCGCAAGGGGTCGATTGAAAGGCGAGGAGTCCCGTCTTGCCCCCCGACAGCACACCCCCCGTAAAAGCCAAGCCGACCGCCGCGCCGGTCGCCAAGACACCCGACGGCGCCAAGGTCGTGGCCAGCGCCGCGCCCCTAAACAACGCCTTAATGCCCAACAAGGCGCTGCTGCCCTGGCTGGTGGCGGTCGCCTTCTTCATGGAGTCGCTCGACACCACCATCCTCAATACCGGCGTGCCGGCGATCGCCAAGTCCCTGGGCGTCACCCCGCTCAGCATGAAGTCGGTGCTGGCGAGCTACACCCTGTCTCTGGCCGTATTCATTCCGATCTCCGGCTGGATGGCCGACCGCTTCGGCACACGGCGCGTCTTCGCCTCGGCCATCGGCATATTCACCCTGGGCTCCCTGCTCTGCGGCCTGACCAGCAACATCCACCTCCTGGTGCTGTTTCGCGTGCTGCAGGGCTTCGGCGGCGCGATGATGGTGCCGGTCGGACGGCTGACCCTGGTGCGCAGCTTCCCCAAGTCCGAACTGATCCGGGCGATGAGCTTCGTATCGATCCCGACCCTGATCGCGCCGATGCTGGGGCCGCTGGCCGGCGGGCTGATCGTCGACTACCTGCATTGGCGGGTCATCTTTTTCCTGAACATTCCGATCGGTCTTATCGGCCTGGTCCTGGTCTATCTCAACCTGCCCGACTATCGCGAAAAAGCCAAAAAGCCGCTCGATATCACCGGCCTGATCCTGTTCGGCTCGGGGATAGCGCTGTTGTCCTATGTCCTTGAAATTTTCGGTGAACACCTGCTGCGGCCGATCGAGATTCTGGGCCTTCTCGCCGTGTCGGGCGTGCTGATCTTCGGCTACGGCGCCCATGCGCTCCGCGTCAAATTTCCCTTGCTCAATCTCAACCTGTTCAAGATCCGCACCTTCTCCATCGCCGCCTCCGGCTCGTTCATCACCCGGCTCGGCATCGGCGGTGTGCCCTTCCTGCTGCCCCTGCTCTACCAGGTCGGTCTCGGCCTGACGCCGGTGCAGTCGGGCCTGCTGATCATGCCCCAGGCCATAGGTTCGTTGAGCACCAAATTCTTCCTGCCGCGCATCCTGGCCCTGGTCGGCTATCGCACCATACTGATCCTCAACACCCTGGTGGTCGGCATCTGGGTGATGCTGTTCGCCACGATCGGGCCGCAAACGCCGATCTGGCTGATCGTCATCCAGGCCCTGGCCTACGGCGCCATGACCTCACTGCAATATACCAGCATGAACACCCTGGCCTATGCCGACGTCCCGCCCGCCAAGGCCAGCGGCGCGTCGACGATCGCCTCGACCATGCAGCAGTTGTCGGTGTCGTTCGGCGTCGCCGCGGCCGGCCTGATGACCGTGTTCTTCCTGCCGGTCGCCGCCATCCAGAACCGCCTGCCCATGCTGCACGGCCTGCACGCCTCATTCCTCATCCTGGGCGGGTTCACCGTCCTTTCGACCTTCATCTTTTCAAAGCTCAAGGTCCGCGACGGCCGCTCCGAAACGCGGCAAAAAGATATCCATCTCGACTAGTTTTGCGTGTACAAAGGGATATGAGCGACAAACGCACCCTATTGATCATCGGCGGCGGCACCGCCGGCTGGCTGGCCGCCGCCTATCTGGCGCGCTTTCTCGAGATCGGCGAGCACAGCCATATCGACATCGCCCTGGTCGAAAGCCCCGAGGTCGGCATTGTCGGCGTCGGCGAAGGCACCTTTCCCACCATCCGCAATACGCTCAAATTCCTCGGCATCGACGAGGCGCAGTTCATGCGCCGGACGACCGCCACCTTCAAACAGGGCATACGCTTCAACGACTGGGTGAAGACGCCGCAGGACGGCAGCCACGAGCATTATTTCCATCCGTTCGAGGCGCCGTTTTATACCGAAGGCGCCGGTCTCGTGCCCTACTGGCTGCTGCAGGACGAGGCGACCCGCCTGCCCTTCGCCCAGGCCATGACCTTCCAGAAGCGCGTCGCCGAGGCCAAGCGCGCCCCCAAGCGGCCGCACGAGGGCGAATTCACCGGGCCGCTGAACTACGCCTATCATTTCGACGCCGCGCGCCTGGCCGACGTCCTGGCCGAGCGTGCCCGGGCCTTGGGGGTGCGCCACATGAAGGGCCACCTGACCCAGGTCGAGCTCGACATCAACGGCGCCATCGACCATATCGTCACCGACGCGCAAGGCGAACTGCGTGCCGATCTCTACATCGACTGTTCGGGCTTCCGCGCCGAACTGATCGGCAAGGCGCTGCACTCGCCGTTCAAGTCGATCCGCCATATGCTGTTCACCGACCGCGCCATCGCCTGCAAGGTGCCGTACGACCAGCCCGACTCGCCGATCGAAAGCTATACGGTGGCCACGGCCCACGACGCCGGCTGGACCTGGGATATCGGTCTGAACGGCGCGCGCGGCATCGGCTATGTCTATTCCAGCGACCATACGAGCGACGACAAGGCCGAAAGCGTGCTGCGCCGCTATATCGGCAAGGGCGATATCGCCACGCGCCTGATTCCCTTCGAGCCCGGCTACCGCGAAAAGCAATGGGTCAAGAACTGCGTCGCCGTCGGCCTGTCGGGCGGCTTCCTCGAGCCGCTGGAATCGACCGGCGTGGTGCTGATCGAAGTGGCCGTCAGCATGATCGCCGAGCTGTTCCCGCATAACGGGCCGGTCGATGCCCCGGCGGCGCGCTTCAACGATCTGATCGTGCAGCGCTTCGACAACATCATCACCTTTCTGAAGCTGCATTACGCCCTGAGCCAGCGCTCCGAGCCGTTCTGGCGCGACAATGCCAAGGCGGCGACCCTGCCGGAGCGGCTGCGCGACCTGCTGGATCAGTGGAAGTTCCGCCCGCCGGGCCGCTACGACTTCATACTGGATCTCGAATCCTTCGCTTTCTTCAACTACCAGTACATTCTTTACGGCATGGGTTTCAAAACCGACCTGACAAGCGTGCGCGATCACTATCCCAATGTCGAACAGGCGGACAAGATCTTCGCCCGCATCCATAATTTCGGCGAGCGCGCCACGCTCGACTTGCCGTCGCATCGCGTGCTTCTGCAGCAGATCTACGAGGGTGGCTTCCGCGAAGGCGTGCGCACGCCGGCTTAAAAAACGGCGCTACCCCCGTTAAATGTGGGTGACAAAGTTAACGCCCAATTTTCCAAACCTCACTGATACCTACGCTTTTTGAAAGCAGAGATATCGAGCGACGAGAGCTTGAACCATTCCCCATTGGCTCGCTTGTCGGCAAACCGGCGATGCCAGTAGGCTTCGATTCCTGACGGATCGTCCGTCCGAATCGAATGAAAGAGTGTCGCCTTGTCCGGCATTGCGGTGCGGATTTCCTTGACCCGTCGTTCAAGGTCGTCGCTACGTCCTATCTTATAAAACTCACCCGATTTGATGAGATAGACGGAACCCTCGGGCGATGCCTTCTGATTTTGAGGCAACTCCGGCTGGGATAGTGGTGTGTCCGGTAACATCGGCGCAACGTCGGCGTAGCCTTCATTCTCGGCCGCGTATTTTGCCAGTGAGGCAATGAGTTCCGAACGCCTACCGAAATGACGTTTGATCGCTTGCTCGCTCGGTATCGACGGTTCCGTCTTTCGATAGATTTCGATCTCATCGCGCGTGGGTAATCGACCGTAGTGGCGGCAGGCTGCGATTATTCCTATTAACACTCCCTCGGAATCGAGACGCCCAGTCCATTTGTTCGGCTCGTATCCGGCTTCGATTAGGGCGTCGCCCCAGCGCGCCCAGAACTTGCCCCGCCATTGGTGCTCGGCAATGCCGGTGTCCCGCCCAAATAGCTTCTGACCGGGCGCGGCTCCGTTCTCCGAAGCCAGCCGCTTGATCTCGCGAAGGATATGTTCTCGCATCTCGATTGTGCCTGATGAATCAGCCTGAGCGACCGAAAATAGGTTTATGCGAGATATTTGGAAAGCAATGAATCGGTAGGCGAATAGGGGCGCATGAACTTCACGACCTGAGCACTTTTATCGCCAGTTTTGTCCAATCGCAGAAGGCGAAGATTGCCTTTGCTCGCCGTGAAGCCAAAATACTCGAATCGGCCTGCCCGAAATGCGGGTTCACTTGCCTCATGAAGTGGGGCAAGGCCGATAACGGGAACCAACGCTTCAAGTGCCGCACCTGCAAGGCCACGGTCAGCACCACCACGAATACGGTTGTCTATCGCCTGCGCCATCGTGACAAATGGGCGAAGTTCATGGACATCATGACCAGCCACGTTTCTATCGAGCGTCTGGCAAAAACGCACTTTTGCGGTATGTCGCCGCATACCATGCTGCGCTGGCGTCACCGCTTCCTGACGGCGTTTGTCGGAAATGCCGGGACGGCCCTGACCGGTGTAGTTCAGGTCGATGAAAAGCTGTTCCGCCAGTCGTTCAAGGGCGACGTCAAAGCCGTTGCGACAAGTGGCCGTAAGGCGCGCAAGCGTGGTGGGTCGCAATTCCGTGGCCGGAGCCGTGAGCAAATTGCCGTCCTGACCGCCGTTGATTCCAATGGCGTCATTTATCAGGACATGCTCGGCGGCGTGAACAAGGCTGTCATCGTCAATGGCTTGTCGCCGTGGCTGTCGGCGGACAACGTGCTGATGACTGACGGCCTTGAGGCATATGCGACCGTGGCACAAAGCATCGGTTGTGAGCATATCGTCGAAAAGACGGAAAAGGGCCGCTTCCCTCGACTGGCGCGCATCAACGCCTATCACACGGCCATTGAAAACCTTGTGAACCGCAAATGCCTCGGCGTCGCCACCAAAAATCTGATGAAATATTTCGCGTGGATGCGCCATGCGACCATGAAGAAGGCGTTCGGCGAAGGGATGCTGGAAATGGTGCTGGCGTGAAGCGGAAAGGGAAATTGGAGCCAATAGAGCCTATTGAACCGATCAAGCCTGTGAAAGCACGGAAAGCCAAGAAGGCGAAGAAACCAAAGAAGGTCAAGGATAAGGCGATTAAACCGAAAGAGGCGATTTGATTTTAGAACAATTTTAAAGGGAGTCGTGATGGGCTGCGAGCGGTCGATTGTGACCGTTTGATTGGGGAGAGGCGAGAAATGTCCAATGCGCAGTTTCTTGACGAAATGACGGTGTTGGCTCTTTTGAGAGTGTCGTCTGAGGCTGTGACACCGTTAGGTGCCGATTCCATCCGCGATATATCGAGATTTATTGAAAACTGCGACCCTGATGATTTGGTCGAAGAGTTTGCCGAGGAACGGCAAAGGGTCAATGCTGGTGGCGCTGCGACGACACACCGCGAGCCATTTGATCCGCAATATAAGAGGCGATGAAATCGTCGTAATATTTTGTTTCGCGCTGATCTATATCGACATGATGGAGATTTATAACGGGAAATTCCCTTCCCTCGCTTATCTCTGAAAGCATAGATATGAGTATGCGGGGAGAGGCCCCAGCCCTATAAGCTCTGACGAGAGCCGTGATCAGTTGAGCGTCGTTGGCGGCTTCTATCTCCATGAACATGGACTTATTTATCATCGCGCCCAGGGGGACGGAGACCGACATGAAATTGAGCGAATTGATCGAGGAAACCCTTAGCGAAATTGCCCTTGGCGTTGAAACCGCCAAAACCAAATCTCGCCATTTGATCGCAATTTCACCCGCGTCGATAAACAAACGTCACGTATCCGAAATTACCTACATCGAGTTCGATGTCTCGATTGCCGTCACCGAAAAGAATGACACAGCGTCGTCATCAGAAAAGGGTGGCGGCGGTGAGATCAAGGTTTTGTCCATTGGCGGAATCAATGGGAAGGCGGGGTCAAAGAGCGATGAGAGCAATTCTCTTTCATCCCAATTATCACACCGCATCACCTTCAAGGTGCCGGTGTGTATGTCGGGGAAAATTGTCGATTAATCGCCGTTAACCGTCCGACCCACATTTAACGGGGGTAGCGCCTAAAAAAAGCCGGTGGAGGCTTGCGCCACCACCGGCAGGGGTCCGGACCTTGGGAGAAGAGTCCTTATCCAGATTAGGCCTTATTCGGCGGGCGTGATCTCGCCCTGAGGATCGTCCACACGTTCGGGATCGGCCTCGGCGTGCTTGAAGATCAGGTCCTTCATCTTCTTGAGCTTCGGCGTGACCAGGGGGATCGACAACATGGTCGACATGACCGCCATCAACAGGGTCGCGGTGAACGCGCTGTTGGTGATGATCTGCTTGTCGAGCAGGATATTGACGAAAATGATCATGATCAGCGCCTTGGTCTGCAGCAGCCAGCCAATGATCGAGGCCTCGCCCTTTTGCCATTTGAGGATTGTTCCGGCGACCTTGACGCCGAACAGCTTGCCGGCGACCGAGGCGACCAGCAGCAGGATCGCCGCGGCGAAGATCACGTAGACGCCCATCTGGCCGCCCTGAAGCCCCCACGCCGTGCGCAGACCCGTCGACAGAAAGAACACCGGCATGATGGCCAACAGGATGTGATTGCGGAACAGGTCCATCTGCTTGCGGTCGAACAGGTCGTTATCGAGCACCGCGCCGGACAGGAAGGCGCCGACCATGAAGTGCAGGCCGGACCAGTCGGCGGCGAACCCGCTCATCGCCAGCCAGATCAATCCGACGTACCAGCGATCCTTCTGCGGGATGGCGCGCATCAGCTTGCGCACAAGGAAGGCGGCCACGGCGAACGCGACCAGGAAGCCAAGCTGACGCCCGACGCGGTTCCAGTCGAGCAGGATCAGCGCCAGCACACCCCAGATCGCCACATCGTCGAAGGAGGCATAGCGCAGGATACGCTGGCCCAGGGGCTGGCGCAGGATGTTGAGCTTTTCCATGAACAGGACGAGAATCGGCAGGGCGGTGACGGCGCAGGCCATGCCGATACCGAGCACGAACTGCCATTGCGTGCCCTTGGTGCCGACCCATGACACCCCCAGGCGGAAATTGTCGAGACCCAGCGCCTTCAGGTCGAGGCCGGGAACGACCAGTTCCTTGTTGACGACCAGAAGAGCCAGGGCGGCAACGCAGCCGAAGATCAGCGGCATGCCGAGCGCCAACCCGGCGGTTACACCGGTCTCGCGCTTGAACTTCCATGCCTGCTTCAGGTCGAGTTCCAATCCCGCGACCCAGACGAAGATCATCACCGCCCACCAGGCGATGCCGTTAAGCGCCGCGATCACCGGCGGCGCAAAGACGAATTTGTAATAGGCCGGGTAAACCGCGCCCAGAACGCCCGGCCCGAGCAGGATGCCGCCGACAATCTGGACCACGACCAGTGGCGCGTAATACTCGGTGCGGAACAGGCGCCACACGAGATAGGGCGCGGTCATAATGATGATCATAGCGATCAGGAACAGTTCCGAGGTGCCCATCGCGGGGGTCACGGCGGCGGCTGTTGCGGCGGCGGCTTGCATGTTTGGCTTCCCTGAGTTTGGGCCGTAATTTGGCCTCAACCTTGTCGTTGCGGCGCCCTTTGCCGGTCACCGTCGCCGATTGTCAGCACGACGGCGGTAGTGACGTCAAAGGCGAGGAAGCCTTTTCCAAGGCGTTTACTTTATTCGGCAAAATCCTGTTGCCAAAGCGTCACAAGGTAGTAATGTTGCTACGTTAAATCCAATCTTTTTGTAGCAATGTAGGTTCAAATGCGTGCGATGAGCAGCCGGGAATTCAACCAGGACGTCGGGGCCGCCAAGCGCGCGGCGCGGACGGAACCCGTGTTCATCACCGACCGCGGCAAGCCGACTCACGTGCTGCTGAGCTTCGACACCTTCCGCCAATTGAGCGGCGAAACCGAGACCATTATCGACCTGCTGGCCATGCCGGAGACCATCGAAATCGATCTCGACGCGGCGCGCTCGGGCGGCGGCTGGGACCGCCGGGAGGGTTTGTAATGTTCCTTTTGGACACCCCGATCGTCGCCGAACTGCGCAAGGCCAAGACCGGCCAGACCGATCCCGGCCTGATCGGCTGGGCCGCCGGCGTGGCGCGGCAGAACCTGTTCATCTCGGCGCTCAGTCTGCTCGAGCTGCAAGCCGGCGTCGCTCAGGCCGAACGCCGCGACAAGGCCGCCGCCGAGGGCCTGCGCGCCTGGCTCGACGGCCATGTCGCCAATGCGTTCGAGGGCCGCATCCTGGCGGTCGACGCCGCCGTGGTGAAACGCCGGGGCCAAATGGCGATCAGCGATTCTCGCGACGCCCTGATGGCGGCGACGGCGCAGGTGCACGGCCTGACCCTAGTGACGCGCAATACCGCGGCCTTCAAGGCCGGCAAGGTCAAGGTTTTCAATCCGTGGGGCTACCGGCCCGACGAAGCCGCCGAGGACCCCGCCGACTGGCGCGAAGGTACGCGCACGGGGCCGCTGTGGTTCAAGAACCTTTTCCTCAGATTTTAAAGGCGTCCTCCCTTCGTCCACCCTACTTATGGAAGACAATAGCAAATGACGGACGGCCATCTTTGCCCTCTGCCCGTGATAACGGGGAATGGCGCTTGAACACGTCCTAGATCACCGCCAGCTTGCGCACGGCCTCCGCCAGGGCCTCCGGATTCTCCTCGTCAAACGCCAGATGGCCGGACACGGTCAGCACATAGTCCACCGGCCTTAAGCCGACCTTCGCCTTGGCCGCATCGAGCGCCGCGACCAGTTCATCGGCCATGTAGCGCGGCGTGCATTGGTCGTAGCGCCCCTGCACCACCGTCACCGGAATAGGCGCGATGCGGTCGACGTCGAGGATGTAACCGTCGCCGCCAAAATCGCCGAGGAAACAGTTATGGCGGAAATAGTGCGTTTCCATGACGGCCTCAGCCAGGACGTCGTTCGCCGCCGTGAGATTATTGGTGGCCTCGTCCTGGGTTAACGGCCGCAGACGCAGGACTTGGTCCTCCCAGCCGTACCAGGCGCGCGCCGCCTCGATCTGCCGCGGCCCGGGCGTCTGGATGCGGTTATAATAGGCGGTGAAGAGATCGCCGCGCTCGGCCTGCGGGATATAGTCTACAAAGGCTTCCCATGCCTCCGGAAAGAACTGGCCGCCGCCGCGGTACTGGCCGCGCGAGACCTCGGCGTCGCGCTGGTACGAGACGAAGATGTCGACCGCGCGGCCCAGGAAAATGCCGCGCAAGGTCAGCGACGCCACGGTCTGCGGATGCGACAGCGCATACATCAGCGACAGGAAACTGCCCCAGGATCCGCCGAAGACATGCATCGGCCCGTCTATGCCGAGGTGGGCGCGCAGCTTGCCGATATCGTCGATCAGATCGCGCGTCGTATTCGCCTCGACCGACAGGAAGGGTTCGCTGCGGCCGCAACCGCGTTGATGGAAGTTGACGAGACGAAAGCGCCGCGGATCGAAGAACCGCGCCACCGCCGGCCCCGCCGCCGCGCCCGGGCCGCCGTGGACGAACAGCATCGGCTCGCCGTGCGGATTGCCGTACAGCTCGTAATAGAGGCGATGCGGCGGCGCCTCCGACACGGTGAGATAACCGGTTTCATAGGGCGCACTCGGCGGATAGAGCCCAGTCATAAGGATAGTCCCAAGTGTGAGCATACCCTCTTTGTCTAGGATAGATCGTCGCCAGGCGAAAGAGCGATCAGCCGGAGATCAGCGCCTCCAGCTCCATACCCAGTTGCTGGATGGTGAAGGGCTTGGTGATCAGATGCGTGCCGGTATCGAGCACGCCATTGTGGACGATGGCGTTCTGGGTATAGCCGGTCATGTACAGGACACGAACCTCGGGTTTGACCTTGATCACGGCGTCGGCCAGTTGACGGCCGCTGCGGCCGGGCATGACCACATCGGTCAGCAGGATGTCCAGCCGCGCGCCGCTTTCGACGACGCGCAGGGCCTCGGTCGCATCGGAAGCGGACACGACATCGTAGCCCAGCTCGACCAGGGCATCGGCGGCGAAATCGCGCACGCCGATTTCGTCGTCGACGACCAGCACCGACAGGTCGCGGCGGCCGGCCACGGCGCGGCGGCCCGGTTCGGGCGCGACCATCTCGACCTCGGCGGCCGAGCGTGGCAGGTACAGCTTCACGGTCGTGCCGTGACCCGGCTCGGAATAGATGGCGATGTGCCCGCCCGACTGCTTGACGAAGCCGTGGACCTGCGACAGGCCAAGCCCCGTGCCCAGGCCGACCGGCTTGGTGGTGAAGAAGGGTTCGAACACCTTGTCGAGCACTTCGGGCGACATGCCGGTGCCGGTATCGGTGACGGCGACCATGACGTATTGGCCCGGCGCCACCTCCTCCTGGCCCGAGGCGTAGCTGCGGTCGAGATAGGCGTTGTTCGTCTCCAGCGTCAGCTTGCCGCCGCCCGGCATGGCGTCGCGCGCATTGACGGCCAGGTTGACCAGGGCGGTTTCGAGCTGGCCGGCATCGACATGGGCGCGCCACAGGCCGGCGCCGCGCACGGTTTCGATGCTGATGGTCTCGCCCAGCGTCCGGCCGATCAGCTCGGACATGTCCTGCACCGTCTTGGCCACGTCGGTCGATTTGGGATCGAGCGGCTGGCGCCGCGAGAAGGCCAGCAGGCGATGGGTCAGGCTGGCGGCGCGCTTGGCCGCCTCCTGCGAGCTGCCGACGAAGCGCAGCAGGGTCGCTTCGGTGGCGGGGATGCGCCGCTGCAACAGGTCGAGATTGCCCAGCACCACGGCCAGCATATTGTTGAAATCGTGGGCGATGCCGCCCGTCAGGCGGCCGACCGCCTCCATCTTCTGCGACTGGCGCAGCGCCGCCTCGGCGCTTTCGCGGTCGGCCATTTCCTTGAGCAGGCGTCCGTTGACGGCGCGAACCTTGCGCCCGTCGAACGCCATCACCGTCAGCATCAGCGTGGCCATGACCACCAGCAGGGCCGCGCCGGAATAGCGCGCTACCCTCAGGAACAGGGGCTCGGTCGCCTGGCGGATATAGACCGTGCCGAGCTTGAGGCCGCCCTGGATCACCGGCGTATGGACGGCGAATCCGCCTTGCGGCGGGGCGCCCACCGCGTCCTCCAGCCGCGACGGCACGGTTTGCGGTCCGTAACGCGCCACCAGGCTGCCCTTGTCGTCATAGACGCCGACCGCCAGTATGTCGGGATTTTCGCGCAAGGCCGTGGTGTATTGGCTGATGGCGTCGTCGTCGTTGAAGGCGAGCGCACCGGAAATGGCGTCGGCCAGAACCTGCGCCTGGACGTGTGCCGCCTGGCGCTCCTGGGCGACGTGGTGCTGCTCGGCGACGAGGGCCAGCGCCAGGCTGGCGATTATGAGCCCCGCCAGGGAGATGCTGACGGCCAGCGAGCGGCGGTAGTCGGTCAGGCGACGAAAGACGGCGAATCTGAGCAGGGTCACGGTTGCGCCTGACTGGGCGCCGCGCGCACCGGAAGACGATACATTTTGTCGGTGCGTGGCCCCATCATGGCTGCCCCTGCCCGGTCGTTGCGCGCACCGACAGCGCTAGACTGAGCAGCTTGGAACTGATGACCAGGCCGTTCTCCTGCGCCTGGACCTGATCGACCCGAAAGCGAACGTGACCGTCGACCATGGCGAAGGCGATAATGCCCGGCGGATCGTCCTCGTCGGTCACGGTCAGGGTCGGCGTGCCGCGCACCGCGCGCAGGGCGTCGGCGACGCTTTCCGTGCGCGAGCCGCCCAAATAGGCGATATCGCAGTTCGACTTGGGACCGATGCTGTCGATATGCATGACCTGGATGGCGCGCGTCCCCAGGGCCTGGCCGGCGACGGCGCGGTCGAGCAACGGCCCGAAAGGATCGTCGCCGACAACACAGACATTGAACGGCGCCGAGGGCGTGGCGGGCGGGGCATCGGCGCCGGGCCAGGTGACGAACGGCGCGAACTTGTAGAGATAGGTCGCCTTCACCGCCACATCCGGTGGCCCGCCGGCGAAGGCTACGACCGGCCACAGCAGCAGGACGGGCAGCAATGCCCGGGTCCAGCTCCTTGACCGTCCGCGCGCCGCCATCGTCTCAGATCCCGTAATGCAGCGACAGGAAGACCGAACGGGGAATATAGCGCGGCGGCGTGGTCGACGGATCCCAGACCTCGAGGTGCCGGTCGTGCAGCAGGTTGTGGCCTTCGAGGGCGACGACCAGCTTGTCGGTGCAACGCCAGCCGATATGGGCGTCGGCCTCGGTGTAGGCGGGCACGTTGGAATTGTCGATCTTCGCCACCGACCGCAGCGCCACGTCGAGCTCGACCCGCCGGATCGTCCACTGCGAGCGGACCTGCATCTGCGACCGCGGATCCTGGCCGGCGACGCCCAGCGAGGTCAAATCGGTCGCGCCGGGAATCAGGTTGAAGCTCTTGTGCAGGAGGTTGAACCCGGCGCTGAGCCGCCACCACGAGGTCAGGTCGTACTTGCCCCACGCCTCCACGCCCATGGTCCGGCCGCGCGCGCCGTTTTGCAGGACGATCGGGACGATCGTCGGCAAGGTATAACCGTCGGTGCGCAAATCGCTATAGCGATTGTAGAACAGCGACACCGACAAGGACAGCAGAGGGGTCGGCTGGGTGCGCCAACCGGTTTCGTAGGCGATCAGCTTTTCCGAGGCAAAATCCGGCGAAGGCGCGAGAAGGCCGGGATCCTCCAGCTCGCGCTCGATGCGGTTGGGCGTGCGCACGGATCGTGACACCGCCGCCCACAAAAGGGTGTGCGGCGCCACCTGCCAGGCGAGGCGCACATCGGGCAGCCAGTCGAAGCCGGAATAGGAATTGTCCTCCAGCTTCAACCCCAGCGTCAGTTGCAGATCACGCTTCAGCGCGATCTCGTCCTGGGCGAAGAGCGAGCCCAGTGAGATGGTCGTGCGCGGATTGGCGAAGTAGAAGGCGTCGTAAGAGACGAAATCCTCGTTATAGAAGCGGTATTCGCCGCCCCAGACCACGGTGTGGTGCGTGCCGATCGTCATCGTTTCCTGGCCGTCGACATCGAAGACGTCGCGGCTTTCGTACAATGTCGGCTGGTTCCGGTCGTCGCGGCTGATGTAGGTGTGGAGGTCGAGCGTCGCGCCGTTGTCGAGCGCCCGGCTCCACCCGCCCTTGAGCACCGCGCCCCATAGCCGGCCGCCGTCGTCGGCGATGCTGTTGCTATAGCCGCTCAGGGCCAGGGACAACGTATCGGCGTCCCATGTGCCCCTGACACTGGCGCCGCCATGCGCGCCCCTGAAGGCATCGTCGGTCGTGTCGGCCGCGGTGGCGGCAATGGTCGGGCCATAGTTGAAGGTGTCGGCAAGAAGCGAGAAGGTGGCGTGCTCGCCCAGCTTGCCGCCGATTCGGAGGTTGGCCGTCTGTTCCTCGCCGCCGCCGGTCGCCGCCACGGCGATACCTTGGGTTTGCGCCGCCGACTTGGTGATGACATTGACCACGCCGTTGACGGCATTGGCGCCCCACACCGCGCCGCCCGGGCCGCTGATCACTTCGATGTGGTCGATATTATTGATGTCGACATCGACCTGCTGCCACATCACGCCGCCGCCGATCGGTTCGTAGACGGTGCGGCCGTTGATCAGGACGAGCAGCTTGTTGGCCGTTTCCGGCGAGTTGAAACCGCGCGCCGTGACCGTCCAGCTATAGGCGTTGATCTGGGCCACTTCGAGATTGGGCGCCAGGCGCAAGGCCTCGGGCAAGCTGGTGGCGCCGGCGCGCCGGATGTCCTCGGCGGTGATGACATAGACGGCATTCGGCGCGTGACTCAGGGTCTCGGGCCGGCGCGACACCGTGGTCACCTTCAGATTGGCGAGATCGTCGATCGACAGACCGCGCAATTCCTCGACGGTCTGCGGCGCGCCACCGCCTTCGATCACCGCACCGTCCGCCGCATCGGCAGAGGCCGGATCGGCAAAGATCGCCGCCGCCAGCGCCAGACACGCGGCCGTGCTCAGCACGACGGCGCCCGGCACGATCGTGTTCGGCCGCCCATAACCGGTGCGGCCGGAAAAACCAGATCGAGTCTGCCCCATGTCCCTTAAACCCAAATATCCGTTCGCGGACCCCTCCGGAAACGTGCGTGAGTAGTCTTCGGTATCAGACGCTTACGAAATTCGTCGCAATGCCGGCGCCCATTGTGGCCCGCGCCGGCATCACGCCATTGAGGAAACGTGCCAGGTCGGACGGCAGGAACGGCTTGGCGATAAAGTCGGTCATGCCGGCCTCGAGGCAGGCATTGCGATCGACGGCGCGCACATGGGCCGTCATGGCGACGATCGGCACGCGGTCGAGCCCGCGTTCCTGCTCCATCTCGCGGATTCGGCGCGTACATTCATAGCCGTCCATGCCCGGCATCTGCACATCCATCAGGATGACGTCGAAATCGGTCGTCATCGCCTTGCGCAAGGCCTCCATACCCGTATGAGCCGATTCGTGGCTCAGGCCCATCTGGTCGAGCAGGCTGGAGACCACAAGGAGGTTCGGCTCGTAATCGTCGACGATCAACACGCCGCAATGCCCGCGCACCCGTGCGCCGCTCACGACATCGGCGACGTCGCGCGCACTGCGTTCCAGCGGCAGGCGCACGGTAAAGGTCGAGCCCAGGCCCGGCGTGCTGAAGGCGGTGACATCGCCGTCCATGCGTTCGACCAGGGCCTTACAGATCGACAGGCCCAGGCCCGTGCCGCCATACCGGCGCGTCATCGAGCTGTCGGCCTGGGTGAACTTCTCGAAAATGAGGTCGAGCTTGTCCGCCGCGACGCCGATGCCGGTGTCGGCGACCTCGATGATCACGCCGCGCCAGATGCGGTTGTCCTCCGCGCGCACGGTGACCGTCACGCTGCCGCGATCGGTGAACTTGACCGCGTTGCCGATCAGGTTGTTGAGGATTTGCTGCACGCGGAACGCGTCACCCATATAGAGGTCACCCAGCGCCGGATCGTAGTCGAGACGGACGTCGAAGCCCTTTTCACGGGCGCGCACGGCCATCAGCTTGACGACCGTCGAGGCGACCTCCGCGAGGTTGAATTCGACGTGCTCGATTTCGATGACGCCCTGGTCGATCTTGGAAAAGTCCAGCAGATCGTTGATCAGGGTCAGCAGGCCGTCGGCGCTCTGGCGCAGCATGGCGACGCATTGCTGCTCGCGCGGACGCAAGACGTCGGACAGGCCGAGAATATGCGACAGGCCGATAATCGCGTTCATCGGCGTACGCAGTTCGTGCGACATATTGGCCAGGAATTCGTCGCGGCGGCGGTTGGCCTGGGCCAGCAACTGCTCGGTCTTCTTGCGGTCGGAGATATCGCGCGCCACCTTGGAAATGCCGATGACCTTGCCGCTTTCGTCGCGGATGGGCGACACGGTGAGCGACACGTCGACCAGGCGGCCGTCGCGGGTGCGGCGTACGGTCTCGAAATGATCGAGCGGCTCGCCCGAGCGGACCTTTTCGAGGATCTCGTATTCTTCGTCCATCTTTTCCGGCGGAATGATGACGCCGATATGCTTGCCGATCACGTCTTCCGGGGCATAGCCGAACAATTTTTCGGCCGCGCGGTTCCAGGATGTAATGACACCGTCCAGATTTTTGCTGACGATGACGTCGTCGGATGAGTTGACGATAGCGGCGAGATAAGCCCGCACTTCGGCGGAATCTTCGCTAAATGGGCCGTTCATGGCTTTTATTGGCGTTTGAGGAAATCGGGGCGCAGCCGATACCGATAACAAACGGACGAAGGGAAAGCGATTAAATCGCGGCCGGAATTTATAAGAAAATCATAAAGATACGCCCGAATCCCGGCAACCCTCTTGTCGGGCACCCTTTACCACACTACTTCGCCGCCTAAGACCGCGATAAACAGGAGCAGACAATGGTGACGGCGATCCGCGTACATGAAACGGGCGGCCCCGAGGTCCTGCGGACGGAAGACGTCGCTGTCGGCGATCCCGGCCCCGGCGAGGTCCGGCTGCGCCATACCGCCATCGGCGTCAATTTCATCGACACCTATTTCCGTAGCGGCCTGTACAAGACCGCCTTGCCCTTTATCCCGGGCAACGAGGCCTCGGGCGTCGTCGAGGCTATTGGCGAAGGCGTCGGCGAATTCAAACCGGGCGACCGCGTGGCCTATATATTCGGTCCGGGCACCTATGTGCAAAAGCGCGTCGTGCCGGCCGACAAGCTGGTCCCCGTGCCTGACGGCATCAGCGACGAAGTCGCCGCGGCCGTGCTGCTGAAAGGGCTGACGGCGCAATATCTGCTGCGCCGTACCTTCAAGGTCGAACCCGGCCATGAGATTCTGATTCACGCCGCCGCCGGCGGGGTCGGCCTGATCGCCGGCCAGTGGGCCAAACATCTCGGCGCCACGGTCATCGGCACCGCCGGTTCCGCCGAAAAGATCGCCCTGGCGCTGCGGCACGGCTACGACCACGTCATCAACTACCGCACCGAGGACTTCGTCGCCCGGACGCTGGAGATCACGCAAGGCCGCAAGGTCGAGGTGGTCTACGACTCGGTCGGCAAGGACACCTTCCCGGCCTCGCTCGACGTGCTGAAGCCGCTCGGCCTGTTCGCGCTGTTCGGCCAATCGTCCGGCCCGGTGCCGCCGGTCGATCTCAATATCCTCAATCAGAAGGGCTCGCTGTTCGCCACGCGGCCGTCCCTGTTCGCCTATATGGCGGACCGTAAGGTCCTGCTCGAGGCCGTCAAAGAGCTGTTCGGCCTGATCGAGGCCGGCGTGCTGAAGATCGCCGTCAACCAGACCTTCCCTCTGGCGGACGCGCGCGCTGCCCACGAAGCGCTGGAAAGTCGCGCCACGACCGGGACGACCATTCTGATTCCCTGAACACGGATTCCGCTTGCCCGCGGCGCATTGTCAGATACAGTCGGCAATTGTCAGACAATCTGGAGGCGGATATGGCGAAGCATTGGGCCGCAGTGGCGGCGGGATTGACCGCCCTTGTCATCGCCGGCTCGGGCGCGGCCCAGGACCGCACCGACGCCAATGCCACGCCCTTCGACGTCCATATGAGCGTCGATGCCTCGAAGACCGTCGACCATTTGGCGCCGATCTGGCGCTTCTTCGGCGCGGACGAGCCCAACTACGCCACCATGAAGGACGGCCGCAAGCTGATGGGACATCTCGGCGCGCTCCGCCCCGGCGACGTCTATTTCCGCGCTCACAACCTGCTGAACACAGGCGACGGCACCGCCGCCTTCAAGTGGGGTAGTACCAATATCTATACCGAGGACAAGGCCGGCCGGCCGGTCTACGACTTCAGCGTCACCGACCGCATTATCGACACCTATGTCCAGCGCGGCGTCCACCCCTATCTGCAGCTCGGTTTTATGCCGCAGGCGATGTCGAGCGCGCCAGCCGGCGAACCCTATCAGCACAGCTGGCGCCCCGGCTTTGCTTACAACCTGATCGAGGGCGCGTGGAATGCCCCGCCCAAGGACTATGCGAAGTGGGAAGAGCTGGCCTACCAGTGGACCCGGCACAATATCGAACGCTATGGCCGCGACGAGGTACGCAAATGGTATTTCGAGGTGTGGAACGAGCCCAACGGCTCCTCCTACTGGCGCGGCACGCACGATGAATTCTTCAAGCTGCACGACTATGCCATAGCCGGCATCCGCCGCGCCCTCCCCGAGGCGCGCGTCGGTGGCGCCGATTTCGCCGGCTCGGGTGGCGCCTTCATGGACGAATTCCTGCAGCACGTCGTGCATGGCCAGAACGCGGCGACCGGCGGCACCGGCACGCCAACCGACTTTCTCTCGTTCCACGCCAAGGGCAGCCCGAAATACATACAAGATAAGAATGGGGATGGCCACGTTCGCATGGGCATAGCGGCGCAGCTCAAGACCGCCGATTCCGGCTTCATGAAGATCGCCGCCGTACCGGAGTTGAGGGCGAAACCCATCGTCATCGGCGAAAACGATCCGGAAGGCTGCGCCGCCTGTCCGGGGGCGCAAAACGCCTATCGCAACGGCACGCTGTATGCGTCCTATACGGCGGCGACCTATCCGCGCCTGTGGTCGTTGGCGCAGAAGCGCGGCGTCAATCTCGACGGCGCCCTGACCTGGGCTTTCGAGTTCGAGGACCAGCCGTGGTTCGCCGGCTATCGTCAGTTGTCGACCAACGGCATCGACCTGCCCGTGCTCAACGTCTTTCGCCTGTTCGCCAAGCTGGGCCCGGATGAGGTCGCCGCGACCTCCGATGCCGAAGTCCCGCTCGACGCCATCGAGGCCAATGGCGTCGCCGGCGCCCCCGATGTCGGCGTGCTGGCGACGCGCACGCCGGACCACAAACTGGCGATCTTCGTCTGGCACTATCACGATGACGACGTCTCCGGGCCCGTGGCGCATGTGAAATTGCACATCAGCGGCCTGAAGACCGGTACGCTCAAGGTGACGCAATGGCGGGTCGACGCAGACAACGGCAATGCCTTCACGGCCTGGCAAAAGATGGGGTCGCCGCAATCGCCCGACGAAAAACAGTATCAGGCGCTGGAAGCGATGTCGGCGATGCAGCCGCAGGCCTGGCCGGCGCCCGTCGCCACCACGGGCGGCGGCGCGGAGCTCGATTTCAGCTTGCCGCGACAGGGCGTATCGCTCCTGATCGTTGAGTGATCACAAATGATGAATGTTGCGTTTATTTGACGACTTACGCATTGCGAAGGGACTGGGACCGCGCTATTGTCCGACCACTTTCCTGGATTTCGCGTTTTCCGGGAGACGGCGCGGACACTCCCTGCCCGCGCTCGACACGTACTTTTCCTTGTTGCGAACGTTCCCTCTCCCCGGGGGAACCTTGACTGGGGCGGTTGTTCATATGGAACGGCCGCTCTTTTTTCGCGCTCAGGCGCCGCGAGGCTCCTCGCATCAGCTCGGGCGGCCAGTCGGCCTTGCCGAACGCAAGAGCGTTCGGAGACGTCATTTTGTGCCGCAAAATCAGCTCTGATCCGCCAGCTTGGCCTTGAGCCAATCCGCCGCCAGTTTCGGCCAGCCGGCGTGCGTGCCTGTCTTGTCGCGCAGGGCGAAACCGTGCGGCGCCCGGCCGAAAATATGAGCGTCGAGATCGAGCCCAAGATCGCGCGCGGTCTTGATAAAGTTTAGCGCGTGCTCGACCGGCACCACGGCGTCGCCAACCGCATAGGCCAGGAAGAGCGGACACGCCGGCACGCCGCGTGGCTCGGCGGCGATGCCGATCGGCCAGTCGTTATAGAAGGCCTGCTTTTCCGCCGGCGGATAGTCCGGCTTGCCGACGGGCGCCTTGTAGTCCTTGTGGTTGGCATTAATGGGCGCATAGGCGATGATCACGCCCTTGGCCTCGACACCCGGCTGGCAGGCCAGGGCTCCAGCCAGATGCCCGCCCGACGACAGGCCGACCAGGACCAGCGGCAGATCACTTTTGATCGCCGTAATGGCCGCCAGGCCATCGGTCAACGCGATATCCTTGGGCTGGCCTTCGGCACCCGGCAGACGATGTACCAGCACATAGGCATTGTAGCCGAGTCCGTTCAGCCACTTCGCCACCTCGATGCCCTCGCGATCGACGACGAGCGACACATAGCCACCCCCGACGCAGATCAGCATGGCCGCCTTGGGCGCGGCGACCTCGAACGCCCAGACCTCGGCGCGGGTAACGCGGCCGAGCGTACGGTCTGGCCAGGCACCCGAAAAGACATTGTCCTCGCCCTGATCGAGGGCGAGGACACGGGTCGGCTTGGGGGCGGACTTGGCCACCACTACTCGACGGAGACCACGACGACCGACTTGGCGGGCACGTCGAGCGTCAGTTTCGAGCCCGCCAGCCTGGCGCCCTTGAACGCCACCGGCGCGACGGCCGGCGCCTGACCGAAGGCGTTGAGCGCGTCCATCTTGGCCGCGGTCAGCACCTGGCCCGACACCGCCCTGGCCTTGAGCGTGCCGAGATCGATGCTGAGGTCGACCTCGTCCTCCGGGTCCATATTGGCGACGGCGATATAGGTCTTGCCGTCCTTGCCCTTTGCCGCGGACGCATTGAACGCCGGCAGGGTCTTGTCGCCCTGGGTGAAGGTCGGTGCTGAGACATCGAGCGGGATCTCGGTCGAATCCTGGAACGGCACGTAGAGCTTGTAGGCATAGTAGGTCGGCGTCAGCACCATCTGATCACCCTTGGTCAGGATCATCGCCTGCAGGACGTTGACCGTCTGCGCCACCGCCGTCAGCCGCACGCGGTCGGCATGGTGATGGAAGATGTTGAAATTGACCGCGGCCAGGACGGCGTCGCGCAGGGTGTTTTCCTGATAGAGATGGCCCGGATTGGTGCCCGGCTCGACATCGTACCACGTGCCCCATTCGTCGACGAACAGGCCGACGCGCTTCTTCGGATCGTATTTGTCCATCACCGCCGAATGGTCGGTGATCAGCTTGTCCATCTTCAGCGTATTGGCGAAGGTGTCGGCCCAGGCCTGCTCGGTGAAGCCCGTCGCCGCGCCCTTGTGGTCCCAATTGCCGGTCGGCAGGGTGTAGTAGTGCAAGGACAAGGCGTCGATATTGCCCGCCGCGTTCTTCATCACCACGTCGGTCCAGTTGGTGTCGCCGGCATTGGCGCCGCTGGCGATGCGCACCGTCGGATTGGCGTCGCTGCGGTGATAGAAGCCGGAGAACTTGCGCAGTTCATTCGAATAATATTCCGGTGTCATATTGCCGCCGCAGCCCCAGGCCTCATTGCCGAAGCCGAGGAACGGCGTCTTCCACGGCGCGTCGCGGCCGTTCTTGCGGCGCTCATTGGCCAGGGTGTCCTGGTCCGCCGAGGTCATATATTCCATCCACTCGCGCATCTCGGTCGGGTTGCTCGAACCGATATTGATCGAGATGTAGGGATCGGCGCCGACCTGACCGACGAAGTCCATGAATTCGTGCGTGCCGAAGGCGTTGGTTTCCGGCGAGCCGGCCCACCAGTTGTTCTTGCGCACCGGACGCTGGTCACGCGGGCCGATGCCGTCGCGCCAGTGATATTCGTCGGCGAAGCAGCCGCCCGGCCAGCGGATCACCGGCGTATGGATGTCCTTCAGCGCGGCGACGATATCGCTGCGGATGCCGCGGACATTAGGAATCTTGGAATCGGGCCCGACCCAGACGCCGTCATAGATGCCGCGGCCAAGATGTTCGGAGAACTGGCCGTAGATATAGCGGCTGATCACCGGGCCCGGCTGGTCGGCGTGCAGAGTCGCCGTGGCGGTCAACGGCTTGGCTTCCAGCGACGGCGCGAGCAGCAGCGCCGACACGGCGGCGATGGCGGTTAAGGTCTTGAGCATTTAGGCCCCCAAATGTCTATTGTCTGACTATTGGGATCAGGCCTTAACGTATTTGCTGCCGTATGTCTCCACCGTATCGCCGATCAACTGCAAATTTTCGATCGCCGCCAGGCCCCATTGCGCCGCGCCATTGGTCGAGATCTGCGGATCCTCATCGACCGGATGCAACACGGCCGGGCCGGCGATATGGCGGGTCTGGGCCTGGAGATTGGTGCGGAAGCGCGCATTGTCGCCCTGCAGGAACTCCATCCACGCGCGCTCGGCCAGTTTCGCGTCCTTGAGCTCGCGCGCCGCATAGGCGGTCATGCGCGACGAGGCGTCACGCAAGGAGCGATCCTTGGGATTGACGCCGAGAAACGCCGTGATCTCCTCGGCCGGCGCGCTGTAATATTTGCAGTAGTCGAGCCAAGCCTTCTTGTAGGCCGGGGCGTCGACCAAGGGGAACAGCTCCTGCGAGATTTCGATAATGCCGAAGACGGCGTTGAGGTGCGAGACGTCAACCTTCTGGTCGTCGTGGACGAAGGCGCCGGTTTTCAGATCATAGGCCGCGCCGCCGGCGAACCAGCCGTATTTCAGCTTGGCGATCGAGTTCATGCCGGTGAGGATCCGGTCGCGCCAGCGCGTGTCGCCGGTGCGTTCCCATTCGGTCATCCAGGCGGCGACGAACGAGCCCCACGAGGTGCCGAAGGAACAATCGACCGTGCCGGGAATCTTTTCGCGGATGCCGATGCCGGAGCCGCCTTCGGACGATACCTTGCGCTCGATGAAGACATTGGCCAGGGTCTGGTCGCTGTCGTTCAGCTCGCGCATCAGGTCGCCGGTGCGCTCGTCGCCGGTCAGGTAGTAGTAGAAGCGCTTGAAGGCGGCGTTCGACACGCGCGGCTGCTTCGACGAGTCGAGCCAGGGCTGGACACCGTGACGCGTGCCGAACCCCTTGAACCGGCCCAAATGATAGACCTCGACCTCGCCGGTCTGGCGCGTCATCGCCTCGGCCATGCGGAAGACGTCGGCGCGTCCCGAGCGCAGATAGCCGTACCAGAACATCATGTCGGACTGCAGTTCGGAATTGTCCCAGGCAAAGCCGCCGATGTCGTAGCGCCAGACGTGCCGGTCGGCGTCGTAGGTATGCATGACATTGCCGTAATTCCAGAAGCCGTACCAGCGCTGCTGCTCGATCTGGTTGATATAGTAGTCGAGCTGGTAGCTGATGTGGCCCTCGATCAGGGCGCGCGTCGGCGTCGAGGTGTCGATCAAGCTCCAGTCGCCGAACACGCCGGCCTGATGCAGGCGCTCAGGCGACACGGTCAGGCGCGGCGGGCGGGCAACCTCCGCGGACATGGCGGCGAAGCGGTCGCGTTCGGGCGTCGCCGCCAGGGCCCACAGAGTGAACTCGGTGGTGCGGGCGATGCCGTAGGGCGTATTCCACTTCGGCTCGAAATCCTCATAGGTGATGTCGAGGCCCTGGTTCTGCTTGTCGTAAGTATCCATGCCCCAGTCGGGGCGATAGGATCGCAGGTCCATCGGCGCCACGTCGGGCGACCACATCCAGGCGGTGACGGTGGCGGTATCTCCCGCCGCACCGCGCACATCGAGGCGCGACGGCGCGCGTTGCCAGAAGTCCTTCATGCCCAGCGCCACGCCGCCCGAGGCGCCGCCGGCATAGACGAGGCCGCAGGCGCGACGATCGGCCATGGACTGGATCCAGCCCTGGCCCGCGAGCGTGCGCTTGGTGATGGTGAAACCGTCGCTGTTCGGCTGCGACAGCGTAAAGTCGCCCCACGGCGGGATCCACTGGATCTCGCTGGCGAAAGCGCCCTTCAGGCTACCGGGATCGACCGCGCGGCCGTTGATCTGGGCATCCTTGGCTGGCTTGCCGGGATCGCGGCGCAAGCCGGTCAGCGAACGCACCGCCTCGCCCCAGATGCCGTCATCCTGGCCGGAGAAGCGAACGTGGCGGTTGTAAAGCTCGTCGCGCATCGGCACGGCGGCATTGAGCGACAGACCGCGGATAAAGTCCTTGGTCTCGTCGCCGTCGAATATGAAGCTATGCACGACGCGCGCCTGATCGGCGCCGGCGTGGAAATAAAACCGCACGGTGAAGGGCAGCCATTGGCGTCCGTTCCCCTCATAGTGGCCCTCCAGACGGATGACCGCGCGCACCGGCCCGCCTTGTTCCAAGACCGCCTTGGTGACGACGCCGTCATAGGCGGTCTCGGTCAGAGAGGGCTTTTCGTCGAGCCCCGCTTTTTCTTCAAGACTCAGCGCGTCCTGGGTCAAGGCGCCCAAGGTCACCGCGCCCAAGACCGGCTTGCCGGCGCGCGTCGCCTGGGTGATCAGCGCCTTGCCCGACTTGGCGACGGTCCAGACGGCATCGCCGGCGGTCACGGTAAAGGCGTCCGCCGTTTGCGTCACGCCGACCGGCTGTGGCGGCACAGCCGGGGCGCCGGGTGCCAGTTGCCAGCTGGCTGCCGGATTGGCGGCGGCGGCCACCGCGTGGGCCGTCCATTTCAACGAACCGTCGGGCCAATAGGCCAGCGGCCAGGTCTGCACCGGCCAGGACGCGCCATTCGCCGTCAAGGCGAACGGGGTGCCGGCCTTGATCGTGCCACGCGGCCACGGCACGCCGAACGTCGTCCCTGAGGTATCGGCCGGCGCCGTCTTGTCGAGCCAGATGACTTCGGTCGCCGGCGCCGCGCCGGCGGCGACCGCACGCGCAGCGAATGACGGCGCCACGGCGGCGGCGAGGCCCAGGGCGGCGCTGCCTTTCAACAAGGCGCGACGGCTGAGGTCCTGCGGAACGCGAGTGGATACGGCCATGGTGCGCCTCCCATTATATAACGATATTGATCAGAAAGTGACATTATCGCTCACAATCTGTCAATGATGTTCAACGCAGGCGGGGCCCTCATCCGACGTTTGCACCAAGAAAAAGGCCGCCCTCCTGAAGGAGAGCGGCCCATGGGTAATACTCGGGAAGGAAAGAGCTTAGTTGCGCCCAGCCTTAGTTGCGCCAAGTGAAGCCGGCTTCCCAGCGCGCGCCGCCGTAGCTGAACTGTTCCAGGTTCGGCGTGCCGTTGGCGTAGGGGTTGTCGGGCTGGTAGTCCACGGCCGCCGGCGCCCGCAGGATGTTGCGGCCCTGGACGTAGAATTCGAGCTGACGGTTGATCTTGTAGTTGATCTTGGCGTCGATATAGCGCGTCAGTTCGCGCCAGTTCGAACCGCCCGGATTGTAGGGCGTGCGGATCGTCTGGCCGGCGCACTGGGCGAACGAGGTCGGCTGGTTGTTGATCGCGTTCGAGCACGACGAGATGAAGTCGAAGAAGGCCGATTCCCCTTGGTAGGTGATGCGGGCGTTGAGGCGGCCGTCGTCGTACCAGAGCGACCAGTTCTCGGTCCAGCTGCGCTGTTGGACCGGCGCATTGAAGGCACCGGTGACCAAGTCCTGGGACGTCGCGAAATTGGCGTAGCCGAGCTTCGAATAGTTAAAGTCGGTGCCGGTATATTTCAGGAACCACGGCAGGAAGGTGAAGGCCAGCTTGCTCGAGAATTCGACCCCGCGCTGCAGGCCCGACGGTCCGTTGACGTACGACGGATAGATAAAGTTCAGATCTCCGACATTGATTCCGCCCGGCAGGGTAGCGCCGGCGGGGAACAGCGACCCGGCGGGGAGGTTGGCGGTGATCGGCGCGCCGATCAAGACGTCGTTATAATAGTAGGCCAGCGAAAACTCGTCGTCCTTGTTGGGGTACCACTCGATCGTCTCGTTGTGGTTGATCGCCTTGTAGGGCTTCAGAGCCGGATTGCCGACGCGGACCGAGCAACCGTCGGCCGCGTCTGAACCCAGCGTATCGTTGACCGCGGCCAGGTTGCGATCGTCGATGGTGCAGGTGCCGGACGGCAGAAGATAGAGAGGTTGCGGACGCGAGATCACGTGGCCGGAATAGTAGCGCAGCACGAGCTGGTCCGGAATCACCCAGAGGTTGAGGTTGTAGCTGGGGGTCCAGTCAGCCGTATGCGCGTCCAGCGACGTGTTCAGAGCGAAGGTCGTCGTCGTCGTGGCAGTGTTGTTGGTGATCGGGTCGTAGGCCGGGGTCACCTGGATGTGGTTGAACGTCATGAAGCCGGTGGCGTCGACGTCGGTCTTGATGTAGCGCTCGCCGGCGTTGCCGTTGAACACCATGTCCCACGGCAGCTTCTGTTCGAAGTCGAACATGAAGTACATGGCGTTGGTCGCTTCATGATACTGCGAGTGCGGCTGTTGATAGGTCTGACCGTTGTTCGCTTCGCAGACCTTCTCGCAGCTCAGGTTGAACAACTGCTGCGGAATGCCGTTGGCAATGACCGCCGGATTAATCAGCGGCCAGATCGTCAGCACATTGCCCTTGTCCGGATAGTCGCCGAGGAAGGGGTAGGTCTTGGTGTACAGGGACTGGCTGATCAGCGAGGCCAGGGCCGTCGGCGTAAAGGTCATGGTGCCGAACAGGGCGTCGCTCAGATTGGCAACCGCACTATTGTTGCTGCCAACCGTCGAACCCGGCGTGAAACCGTATTGGCACGATTGGGTCGACGTCGCCGTCGGCATGCACGAGCGATAGTTGACCGTCAGGTTTTCGGTCGGAACGACCACCGGCGCGACATAGTTGGCGTCGCCGACATTGCCGACACCCTGCTGTTCCGTATAGCCGCCGCCCGTGTATCCGGCGCCGACGTGATCGCGGGACTGCATGCCGAACTGGACGTCCTGGATGAACGGAATCTTGTTCTCGAAGTCGTAGGTCAGATCCCACTTGATCTGCTTTTCGCTGTCGGTCTGTACCGTCGGACGCCAGGTCAAAGTGAAGTTGGTGCCCCACTGCGCCGCTTGGGCCAGTGTATAGGCCGGCACCGCCGCCTGGACGTTGCTGGCGCCGCCGGCGGTCTTGGCGACCACCGGGTTGAGCGCCGCGAACGGCAGGTTGGCGATGTCGAGGTTCGACGGCAGGTTATAGGTCCACAGGCCCGACGGCGTCACGCTGACATTGACGGCGCCGTAGGTCTGAACGACCGCCGTGCGCAAGGCCATATCGGTATAGGATGAGCCCGAGTCGATGGCCAGGAAGTCGAGCTTGACATTGTCGTGGTGGTAGTGACCGCCGACCTGACCGTACCAGCTGGTGATATCCTTATGGTCGTCGACCGTGTCGGTGGTCGCCGAGGCGTCGTTCAGGGTGAACGACGTGACGTGGTGCGTCGCGTCGACCTGGACATTGGTCATGTCGCTTTCGACGCCGCAACCCGTCGTCGTCTGGGCCGTACCGGTGCCGGACACCGTCGTCGGGCACAGGCCGTCGCTATAGAAGCCGTAGCCGTCGCCGGTCGCCACGGTGCGGGGTGTGTTCAGCGCGTTGGCGCCCGCCGGGACGGTCTGGCTATTGATCGCCTCCGTCGTCGAACCGATGGCCAGGCCGGTCTGGTTATAGGCCGGGCTGCCCAGGTTCAGGGTCCATTGATTGGAGCGAATCGTCCGGTTGTCGATATCGCCGATGGCGAACAGCGTCAGGTCGTCATTGACGCGGTAGTCGCCGCGCAGTTCGATGGAAAAGCGGCGCTCGAAGTTCTCCGACGGGATCAGGCGGATCAAGGACGGCGCGTAGTCGTTGAACTGGTTCAGGCAGGTCTGCAGCTCGTTGGTCTGCTCAAGCTGCGCTGCCGTTTGCAGGGTCGACGCGCTGACGCTCGACGAGGCGACGCCGCCGAGATTTTCGTTGTAGCCCGAACCGCCCTTGATCGCGGCCAGTTGAGTCGCGTTGAGCGCCGGGAAGGCCGCGGCGCATTGCTGCGGCGTCTGTGCCGCGCCGGACTGTTTCAGGATCTGGACCGGCGACAGCGACTGATATTCGGTGGAGTTGGTCGGCGTGGTAATCGTCAGGTTGCCGGCGGTCTGGGTGGGGTCGACCGGGGCATTGGCCCAGTTGAAGGTCTTCGCGCCCGATTGGTCGAAGTCGGCATTGCGGAACGGCCCGGCATTGCCCGAAGTGTCGGGCTGTTCGGCATCCGAGGTCGTCTGGATCTCTTCGTAATTGACATTGCCGACGATGCCGAAACGGCCGTCGAAGAACTTGCGCGCGAAGATGGCGGTCCATTGCGGCGTCCACTTCTTCGTGGTCGAGTCCATCTGCTCGCTGCCGGTCAGCTGGAAGAACGGCTTCTTGAAGTCGAGGCCGGTGCGGGTTTCGATGTGGACCGAACCGCCCAGCGAGCCTTCCTGCATGGCGGCCGTCGTGCCCTTGATGACGTCGATGCTCTTGACCATTTCCGACGGCAGTTCGCGTAGGTCGGCGCCACGGCCGCCCGCACCGGTCGCCAGGGCGCCGTTGGTGTTCAGCACGGTCATGCCGTCGACATCGACGAGGGTCTGCTCCATGCCGTTGCCGCGGATCGAGAAGCCCTGGCCTTCGCCGGTGGTGCCGCGGTCGAGCGAGATACCGGCGATGCGCGAAACCGCTTCGTCGACATTCTTGTCGGGGAACGAGCCGATGTCTTCGGCGACGATCGAGTCGGTGGCCGTCTTGGCCTTCTTCTTGCGATCGATCGACGAGCGTTGCGACACGCGCGAGCCGGTGATGATCACGACGGTCGATTCGGCGCCGGTCTTGTTGCGCGTCGACACCGTCGCCGTCTCGTCGGTCGTCGGCGGAGTCGTCGTGGGTGTTGTTGTCGCGGGCGCCGTCTGGGCGGCGGCGAGGGTCGCGCCGGCGAAGAGCGTCACCATCGCCAGGGCCGTGCCCGCGCGCAGTTGACGGCCGAATTGAACTCTGACTGAAGCTTTAGTCACCTTTCGTCCTCCTGAATGGCTTGTCGCCTTTTTTGGTATCGTTGCCGGCCCGACCGTGGCTCCGGGCGCCGTGCCCGGCACCCGAATGGGGATTGACCCGCGCAACGCCCGAACGCCCCCATTTGGCACGTTCCTGATCATATGCGCTCTGTCCTCCCGCGGTCGGGCTGCCCAGATCACTCTGCGCTCATCCTCGGTGATTGATAATGACAAGTCAAGGCAATCGGTGGTCATTTCTGCCGGAATTGTCTGATATTTGATCACTTCACGTCGTCCACGTTACAAAAACATCACACGGCTGCCGCGTCGAAGCCATGATGATCGGCTGCCGCCACAGCCCCGGCGGGTCGCGGAAAACCCCTTACGCGCCCGGGGTTTTCACGTCAATCCATTGACGTCATTCAGGGTTTTTCCGCTCATGAGTGCGCATTCGTGAAAAGCCGTACGTCATTAGGGGCTTCGCATGAGTTTCAAGCATGGTGAGTTCACTTTTCGCATTTTCGATCTTTTTCGATCAAAAGAATCGCCCCAGTTTCACGCCCGATCGGCCGGAAAAGTCGCGCGATCGCCACGTCATCGCCCCCTTCGCTCGGACCTGCCTGGCGCCTCGCGAGGCGAATGGGCGGACGCGTCGCTCAAACTTGGACATTGATGCTCACGAATTGACGGGTGAGTGCCGATCAACTGGTAACAAAATCGCCGGGCATATAATTGTCTGACAATACTTGCCAAGGTCCACCCGGCATGATTAGGTCGCGCCACGTTTTAAAGGCTCCGAGGAAACGCCATGCGTAAACCATCCGCCGCCCTGTTGCCCCTGCTCGCCGGCATCGCCCTGGCCAGCACGTCGGCCGCCCAGGATGCCGCGCCCGCGCCGGTCATCACCATCAAGGCCGATCAGGTCACCGCCCATGTCAGCCCGACGCTGTACGGCCTGATGACCGAGGAGATCAACTTCTCTTACGAAGGCGGCCTATATGGCGAATTGATCCGCAACCGCACCTTTAAAGACCAGCACGGCGCCCCCTCGGCGGCCTATTGGACGGCGATCGGCGGTGCGGTGATGACGCCGGATGCGTCAGCGCCACTCAATGACGCGCTCAAGGCCAGCCTGAAGATCGACGCGGCCACGGCCACGGCCGCCGAACCCGCCGGCATCGCCAACAGCGGATTCTGGGGCATCGCCGTTCGCGCGCACACGACCTACCATGCCTCGATCTATGCCAAGGCCGCACCCGGCTTCAAAGGCCCTCTGGTCCTGACCCTTAAAGGCGCAGACGGCCACGCTCTGGCCACGGCCAGGATCACACACGTCGGGGGCGCGTGGAAAAAGTACGACGCCGTCCTGACCACGGGCGATGTGGCGGCCACGAAAGACGCCGTTTTCACCCTGACCACCGCCACGCCCGGCACGCTTTGGGTGCAGCAGGTCTCGCTGTTTCCGCCGACCTATGCCGGCACCAGGAACGGCAATCGCCCGGACCTGATGTCGCTGCTGGCGGACATGAAGCCGCAATTCCTGCGCCTGCCCGGCGGCAACTATCTCGAAGGCGACACCATAGCCGAGCGCTTTGAATGGAAGGACACGCTGGGCGACACCGCCGGGCGTCCCGGCCATCGCAGCCCGTGGAACTACTGGTCGACCGATGGTCTCGGCCTGCTCGAATATCTCGAATGGTGCGAGGACCTGCACATGGAGCCGGTGCTGGCGGTCTATGCCGGCTATTCACTGCGCCAGGATCGCGTCAAGGCCGGCGACGACCTCAAGCCCTATGTCCAGGACGCGCTGGAAGAGATCGAATACGTCACCGGCGACGCCAGGACCACCAGGTGGGGCGCCGAACGCGCCAGGGACGGCCACCCGGCGCCCTTCCCGCTGCACTATGTCGAAATCGGCAACGAAGACTGGTTCGACAAGGAAAACACCTATGACGCGCGCTTTGCGCAATTCTACGACGCCATCAAATCGGCCTATCCGAATCTGCAGCTGATCTCGACCATCACGCCCGACCAACCCGAGGCCAAGCACGTCCATTCGCGCACGCCGGACCTGGTCGATGAACACCTCTATCCGTCGTCGGAAGGCGAGATGGAGGCGCGCGCTCATGAGTTCGATGCCAAACCGCGTACCGGGCCGAAGATTTTCGTCGGCGAATGGGCGACGCGCGTCGGCGCACCGACGCCGAATATGGCGGGTGCCTTGGGCGACGCCGCCTGGATGACCGGGATGGAGCGCAATTCCGACCTGGTCGTGCTCGAATCGTACGCGCCGCTGCTGGTCAATGTCAGCCACGCCACCAATGGCCGCGATCCGCAGACCTCGATGCAGTGGCCGTCGGATCTGATCGGCTATGACGCGCTGACCAGCTACGGCTCGCCGTCCTACTACGCCCAGCAGATGTTCAGCACACATCATGGCGATGTCGTTCTCGCTGCCGAGGCCAGCGACGTGCCGACCTGGACCTGGCTGCCGCCGGTGCGTACGCGCAATGGCGTCGCCGATCCGCAAAAGCCGGCGCAGCAGGTGCCGTCGCTGTTCTTCGATGCCACGAAGGACAGCGCCACGGGCCGCATCTATCTGAAGCTGGTCAATCATAACCCGACGCCGCAACCGGTGACCATTGCGCTCACCGGCGTGAGTTCGGTCGCGGCCGACGGCACGGAAGTGGTCATGAAGGCGGACAGCGCCGATGCGACCAACTCGCTCAGCGATCCGAAGCACATCGTGCCGGTCGAGGACAAGGTCACGGGCCTCGGGACGCATTTCACCCGCGACCTGCCGCCGCTGTCGATCACGGTGCTGGAGCTGGAAACGAAGTAGGCGAATCTCGCCTCCCCATTTTGTTAAAATGGGGAGGAGAAAGAGCTACAGCTTAAACACTTCAAAATCCGAATAGGTCGCCACCAGCGGCGCCATCTGGCGGAAACCGACACTCCCCTCGCCCGGCCATTGCGGACGCGGCGCCGGATCGCCGGCGGTCCAGCCGACCACCAGCAGATCATTGATATAGAAGTCGACGCCCGTCTTCCGCTTGACCAGGCGAACGCGGTAGGGCGGCGTCGCGTCCTTGACATCGGGCAGCGGATCCGCGCCCTGGGCCAGCAGTTCGAAACCCGGCGCCCGGCGCAGATTGCTGAGGTGAAAGGCGCGCTCTTCCGGCCAGCGGCGGCGGAAATAGGCGATCTGCAGGGAGGACAGGTCCGATTTGGTATATTGATCATAGACCTGGCCGCCGCGCGGCTTCAACCGCTTGTCGAGCACCGGACAGTCTCCGCCATCGGGTAAAATCCCGCGCGCGCCGAAGAAGAAGATCGCCAGGCCGGGCTCCGCCAATGCGGTGAAGTTCCAGCGCATTTCGACCTCATCCGGAAACACCTCCGGATTCCAGAAGACGAAGTTCGACTGGTTCTTCGGGTCGAAGACCGAGGCCTTGGGATCGGGCAAAGACGATGTCAGCCGCATCTTGCCCAGGTCGAAATCGGCGCGCCCCGCGCCCTCCATCACCCAATCCTTGATATCGGCCTGGGATTTCAGCGGGTTGTAATAGATGCGCTGCAGCTTGGGCGCGGCCGGTTGCGGCACCCGCGGGGCCGCGACAACGCGGGCCGCCGAAAACGCCGCGACAGCCGCGGCGGCGGTGATGACGGAACGCCGATCCATGAAAACCTCTTCGCAAAACCCGAGCCGTTATACGCGATCGTGCGCGAAATTGGTCGTTTTTGTGCGTTTGTGAATTTCAGCAAAGTTGGGCCACAGATGGCACAGATGATGGCCGCAGGCGGCCATTTGCACAGATATCTGTGCGCGCGAAGCGCATCTGTGCCATCTGTGGCCCCCCTTGATATTGGTGGCCCTCATCGAATGCGCTGTGCGCGAACGACAATCAGACAATCCCGCCGCCGAGGTGCGGATCGAACTTGCGCGTTTCCGCTTTGAGCGCGCGATAGCTGGAGGCGCGGTAACAGGCGATCGGGTCGATGGCGCCGCCCTTACGGATGCGCGCCATGGCCAGCGCCGCGCGCACATCGGTCTCGAAGGCCAGGCGCAGGCAATTGTGCGCCATGATGACGTCGTTGTCGGCCTGGTACTGCTTCAGCGCCGCACGGTCGACGATCAGCGCCTTGACATAGGCGCCGGCGATGGCGCGCGCCGAATTGAGCAGGCTTTCGATCGGATCGGTGACGTTGTGCGACTGGTCCATCATATAGGCCGGCTTGAATTTGCCTTTCGAACGGATGTCCGCATAGACCAGTTCGTTGAACACCAGGAACAGTTGGAACGGATTGACCGAGCCGGAATCGAGATCGTCGTCGCCATATTTGGAATCGTTGAAGTGGAAGCCGCCCAGCTTGCCGAACTGCGCCAGGCGCGCCACGATCATCTCGATATTGACGTTGGGCGCGTGGTGGCCGAGATCGACCAGGCACTGCGCCTTGGGACCCAGGGTCTGGGCGCACAGGATCGAGGTGCCCCAGTCTTGGATGACGGTCGAATAGAAGGCCGGCTCATACATCTTGTGTTCGATCAGCAGCCGCCAGTCGCCGGGCAGGGCGTTGTAAATCGACTTCAGACTCTCGAGATAGCGTTCCAGCGTGTCGGTGAACTCGATCTGGCCCGGAAAATTGGAGCCGTCGCCGATCCATACGGTCAGCGCCTTCGAGCCCAGTTGCTGGCCGATCTCGATGCATTGCAGATTGTGCTCGATCGCCTGCTGGCGCGTCGCCTGCTGGCTGTGGCTGAGACTGCCGAACTTGTAGGACCGCTTCTGGCCGGCCTGGTCCTGGAAGGTATTGGAATTGATGGCGTCGAAGCCCATGCCCAGCGCTTCGCCGAACTGGCGCAGCGCCGTATAGTCGGACGCCTTGTCCCACGGAAAATGCAGCGACACGCGCGGCGTCAGCCCCGCCAGTTGATTGACGACGGCGCAATCCTCGATCTTCTCGAAGACGTCGGTCGGTTCGCCGGGCAGCGGAAAGCGGGCGAACCGCGTGCCGCCGGAGACCATGCCCCAGCTCGGCAGGCCGACCTCGAGCGTCATCAGCTTTTCGACCAGGTCCTCGATATCGATATTTTGCCGTTCCAGCCGCGCGCCCAAGGCGGCATAGTCGGCCAGATGCGCCTGCATCAGCCGTGCATTGTCGCGGGCGATGACGTCCTGCGGAATGCCCGCGGGTGACCGTTCGATGGCGACAAAACCCATATTCGCACTCCCTGCCCACCCGGCGGCCGACCCCGCCTCTTTTCCCTATAGAACGCACGCTCCTGCGCATCCGTCAATTCAACATCTCTGTGCGCTCAGGCGCCGCGCCGGCTCCTCGCAACGGCTCGGGCGCGCGGTCGCGCTTGCCAAAGCTTTGCTTTGGAGAGTTGGGATCACGACTAGCCGTCCGGAGCTACCGCGTAAACGCCTGCGCATTGCCCGCATCGACATTGAGAATATTGCCCGTCGACTTGGCCGCCGCGGCGCTGGCCAGGAAGATCACCGCCGCCGCGACGTCTTCCGGCAGAACCGGCTGCTTCAGCAGGCTGCGCTGGGTGTAGAAGTCCTCGAGCTGGTCCTCGTGGAGATTATAGGCCGCCGCGCGGCTGGTCCGCCATTCGCCCGTCCAGATGTTGGACCCGCGCAGCACGGCGTCGGGATTGACGACATTGACGCGGATGCCGAACGGCGCGCCTTCCAGCGCCAAACAGCGCGCCAGTTGCAGCTCCGCCGCCTTGGCCGAGGAATAGGCCGAGGCATTGGCCGACGCCGCCAGGGCGTTCTTCGACGCCACGAAGACGATCGCCCCGCCCCGGCCGTTGCCATCCAGACCCTTCATCGCCTTGAACGCCTCGCGCGCCGTCAGGAAATAGCCCTCGGACAAGACCCGGAAATTCGCTTGCCACATGTCGAGCGAGGTCTCGCCGATCGGCGCGCTCGACGCGATCCCGGCATTGGCGACGACGATGTCGACACCGCCGAAGGCCTCGGTGCAACGGTCGAACGAGCGCACCACGCTGTGTTCCTCGGCCACGTCGATGACGGTGCTGCGAATGAGATCGGGCCGGAACCGCGCCCGAAGTTCGGCCTCGACCACACCCAGGCGCTCCGCGTCGATGTCGACCAGCATAACGCAGCCGTCGCGCGCCAGCACCTGTTCGGCCACCGCCCGGCCGATACCGCCGGCGGCCCCGGTGATGTAGGCGACCTGGCCCGCGAAGGGCTTTGGCCCGGGCATCCGCTTCAGCTTGGCTTCCTCCAGCGCCCAATACTCGATGTCGAAGGCTTCCTGCTCCGGCAAGGGCTTGTAGTCGCCCAGACTCAAGGCGCCGCGGATCACCGCCATGGCATTGGCGGCATATTCGCCGGCGATGCGCGCCGCCGTGCGGTCCGGCGCGAAGGCCAGCGCGCCGACACCGCGGATCAGCACCACCACCGGATCGGGATCGCGCAGGGCCGGACTATCGGCGTGACGGCAGCGCTCGTAATAGGCGCTGTAGCGCGCCCTGTAGGCGTCGAGCGCGGCCGTGACATAGGCGCCGGCGTCCGGTCCCATGAGCGGTGCGGCGTCGAGGATCATCGGCCACGGCTTGATGCGCAGGAAATGGTCGGGACAGGCCGTGCCGCGCGCCGCTTCCAGCATCCATTCGGGCGATGCCGTGAAGGCGCGGACGTCGTCGCGGCTCAAGGCCTCGCAGACCACCGGCCGGCGCCGGCCAAGCAGAGGCCGCAGGTGCCGGATGGCCGTCAGGAGCGTGGCGTCGTCGCGCGGCGGCGCGGCCGGCGCCACCGCCTGAACATTCAATGCGCGGGCGGCGCGGGCAATCAGGTCGATCGAATTGTCGTAGCACGCGCGGGCCGTGGCGCCCCAGCTGAACAGGCCGTGGCCTTCCAGAACCAGGCCACGCCAATGCGGATTGGCGCGCACCGCCTCGCCGACGCGCAGGCCGAGATCGAAGCCCGGCCGCTGCCATGGCAGCCAGCCGACCTCTTCGTCATAGATGCGCCGCGTCAGGTCGCGCGATTCGTGGGTGGCGGCGATGGCGACCACGGCGTCAGGGTGCAGATGGTCGACGTGGCGGTGAGGAATAAAGGCGTGCAGCGGCGTGTCGATGCTGGCCGGACGCGGATTGAGGCCGAAGGTGCAGTGCGGCAACAGGCCGGCCATCTCGTCCTCGAAAATATGGCCGCGATAGAGGGCCTCCAGGCCGCGCACGCGATCGAGATAGAGCGAGGCGAAACCGTCCATGCCCATCGAGCCGAGATCGCCGCCCGATCCCTTGACCCACAGCACCTCGGCCGCGTCACCGGACAACGGATCGCGGCCTTCGATCTTGGCGGAGGTATTGCCGCCGCCGAAATTGGTCACCGACAGGTCGGCGCCCAGCCGGTTGGAGCGGTAGAGCAGCAGCCCGGCCTCGTCCAGGCCGTCGGCCTCGGCGGGGTTCCACAGGTTGCGCGGTTCAGCAAACGGCAGGACGGACGGCGCTCCCAAAACCGGCGCAGCCTTGGGTGACGGGGTCACGTCCGGCGCCTCGGCGCCCCGCAACAAGCTCATTGAACACTCCCCATATGTATTATATGGTCCTACAAAATAAGGCAAAAGCCGCCATGCTTGAAAACGAACGATAGTATAGCGATCGAAAATTTTCAATCATTATCGGTCAAAACGCATCGCCATTTGATGATTCAGGGATCATGCCCAGGGTGTACCGCGTCAAAAGCTCTTCCCCGGTTCGCGCAAACGTTTGCGCCGTCTTCGATGCCGGCCGCAGCTTCGCCAAGTTGAGCCTGGTGACCCCGGCGGGCGCCGTGCTGCACGAAAGCCGCGTCAACACGCCGACCCTGCATACCGGCATCTATGGCGCGCTCGATACCGAAACCCTGTATATCTGGCTGCTCAAGCAACTGAAAAGCCTGTCCGGCGCCTACACCATCGACCGCATCATACCGGTGGCCCATGGCGCGGCCTGCGCCTTCCTCGACGCCGATGGCGCGCTGGTCCAGCCGATCCACGACTATGAGGCCAATATTCCCGCCGAGGTGTGCGCGGCCTATGCCAACGTGCGCCCGGCTTTCGACGAGACCCTGTCGCCGCCCCTGCCCAAAGGCCTTAATCTCGGGGCGCAACTGTTCTGGCATTCGCGGCGCAATCCCGACATGTTCGCCAAGGTGCGCTGGCTTTTGCCCTACCCGCAGTACTGGGCGTGGCGGCTGAGCGGCGCCCTGAGCTGCGAAGTGACGTCGCTGGGCTGCCACAGCGACCTGTGGTGCCCGGCGCGGGCGGACTTCTCGTCCCTGGCCTATAGCGAAGGCTGGGCCCAGCGCTTCGCTCCCTTGCGTTCGGCGTGGGAGACGGCGGGTTGCCTGCGGCCGGAGATCGCCGCCGAGACCGGCCTGTCTTCGGACGTCACGGTCTGCGTCGGCGTCCACGACACCAATGCCGCCCTGGCCGCGGCGCATCACGGCTGGGACGGCGAGCCGCCCGCCCTGTTGTCGACCGGCACCTGGTTCATCGCCATGGCGCCCGGCGCGCCGCTCACCCACCTTCAGGCCGAGCGCGACTGCCTGGGCGCCGTCGACGTCTTCGGCCGCCAGGTGGCGTGCGCCCGCTTCATGGGCGGGCGCGCCTATGAACTGATCACCCGCGCGCCGGCGCCCGCCCCGGGCGCCGGGCGGCGATACGCGGCCATGGCAACCGTCGATGCCGGCCTGCTGCGGACGGTCATGCGCGACGCTGCCTTGGCCTTGCCCAGCTTCCTCGACGCCGGCGGCCCCTACCCGCATCATCACGGCGAGATTCGCGGGCTGCGCCACGACACGCCGCGCACTCGCGCGGCGCTCGGCATGCTCTATCAGGCATTGGTCAGCCATACCTGCCTCGACCTGATCCAATCCGGACGGCCGCTGTTGATCGAGGGCATGGCCGCGCGCAACCCGACGCTCTGCGGACTGATCGCCGCGCTGCACGACGGTCCGGTCTTCGTCAATAGTGACGTCTCCGGCGTCACGCTGGGCGCCTCGGCGCTCGCCTTCCGCGGCGAGGCCACGCCGCCGAAACTGGCCTACAGCCGCTGCATGCCTTTGCTGGTCGAGGAAATGCGCGCCTATAGCCGGTTGTGGACCGCCGCCGTCGAAGACGCCATGGCGGCCTAAATCACGGGCCGGCTCCTCCTTGTTAGCGATAACATCGACTCGGTCTCGACAAGCCGAAAATTCCACATTATAAGATTCGATCAACAGCGAGCATGTACACGCGACAGGCGTGCGCGAATTGCTTCGTATCAAGCGTAACCGGCTGGGGACTATGCGTGCATGGTCCCGGCACACACAATCCAGGGAAAGCGCGGGACCATGCACCTTCAGGACCGTTGGAAGCTGATTATCGACGAACTGAGCAGCGAACGCGTCACCTCCGTCGATGAACTGACCGAGCGCCTGGGCGTATCACCCGCAACGATTCGCCGCGACCTCAACGAACTTCACGAACTGGGCCATCTGCTGCGCGTACGCGGCGGGGCGATGCGCGTCGAGGGCAAGCTGTACAGCGGCCGCGCCGGAGACGACCGCCGCCAGGATGGATTGAAGGGCCAGGCGCCTTTCGTCGACAGCGTCATCACCAATGCCGCCGCCAAGCGCGCCATTGCCCGGCTGGCCTTGAACTATGTGACGCCCGGCCTGTCGATGATCATCGACGGCGGGACGACGACCTACATGATGGCGTCGATGATGACCGACGAAGCCTATCACGTGCTGACGACCTCGATCCCCATCCTGCAATGCCTGCTGGAACGCTCCAAGGTGAAGGTCACCCTGCCGGGCGGCGAGCTGTTCCGCGAACAGGGAATCATCCTCAACCCCTATGAGGACGGCATATTGCAGCATTTCGCGGCGGCGCGGATGTTCATCGGCTGCCAGGCCCTGACGCAAAACGGCCTGATGCAGACCGACACCTTGCTGGTGCAGTCGGAGCGCCGGCTGATGGAACGCGCGACCGAGGTCGTGGTGCTGGCCGATTCCAGCAAGATCAACGCGCCGGCCTCTCTGTCGGTGTGCCCATTGTCGCAGATCGACGTCGTCATCACGGACGAGAAGATCGATCCGCAGGCGCTGCGCTGGCTGCACGCCCACGATATCGACGTCAAGATCGCCTCGGTCGGTGAAGAGGCCGTTGCGGCGGAGTAAACGCCGCAACCGACCTTTCCTCCCTTGCGAGCCTCTTGGCGAAGCGGGGGAGGTGGCGCGGTGCCCGTGCGCAGCACGGAGCCTGCGACGGAGGGGGCCGCCGCTTGCGAAAGGCCCCCTCCGTCGCGGGGCTTCGCCTTTCGGCTCGCGCCCGCGCCACCTCCCCCGTACGCTTCGCTACAGGGGAGGAGAGGTCGGGCCTAAGCCATATAAAACACCGGCTTCAGATCCACGGCGACCGGCGAATTGTCCGGGTTCGTATCCATGATGTCGGCCATATACGCCCACCATTTCTTCATCACCGGATGGTTCGGCAGGTCGTCCATGGTGTGAGTATCCGTGCGCTTCAGCACACCGAACAGCACCAGGCTCTTTTCGTCGAGAAAGATCGAATAGTCCGACACGCCGGCGGCGTGCAGCAGGTCCGACAGCTCCGGCCAGATTTCGTCGTGGCGCTTTTGGTACTCGGCCTCGAAGCCGGGCTTGAGCTGCATCGTGAAGGCGTGGGTTTGCATAAGGAAGTCCTTTTATTTAGCCGGCGTGGGCTCCGCCTTCTGGGTTGAAACGACACGCATGACCGGCCAGTCGGCCGCCTCAAGCGCCCAATGGTTCGGATCGTCGGGATGCGACGGCCCGCATGCCGGCATATCCGGGACTGTCGCCAGCTTCAATTCCGGCACTTTCGAAAGATCATGCGCCACGAAGCAGGCGATCTCATAGGCGCCATAGGCATTGTGATGCGTCTTTTCCTTGCCGCCATTGGCGAAGGCAGCCGACGCCCTATCCAGCCCCAGGGTCTCGTAAAAGGTCGAAGTCTCCTTCGTCAGGTCGATCAGCGGCACATTCAGCCGCGCGGCAACCTCGCGCACGGCGGCGTCGTAGCCGGCGTGACTGTTGTCGATGGTTCCAGCCTTGCCGAAGGTTCGCCGCGCCACCGGCGTGATCAGCACCGGCTGCGCGCCGCGCTGGCGGACATCGGCGACAAAGGCGGCGAGATAGGCCGGGTACACGCCATCCGGCGCCGCATAGGTGCGCGGCCACTGCTTCTTTTCGTCATTGTGGCCGAACTGGATCAGCACGATATCGCCCGGCCGCGTATCCTGCAGCAGACGGTCCCAGCGGAACGAGGTCAGGAACGACTTCATCGTCTCGCCCGAGCGCGCGTGATTGGCCACCGACACGCCGGCGAGAAAACGCGGCAGCATTTGGCCCCATGACGCATAGTCGCCGCCGGCCTGGTCGGCCACGGTGCTGTCGCCGGCGATCAGCACGCGGCGCGTCGACACGGGGGCGATGGTGAGTGCATCGAGCGCCGGCGCCCCGCCTGACACCGAGATCGTCACGGCGTCGTCCCAGTCGCGGCCGATGGCATCGTCGCCGCGCAGGCTGACGCGCGGCGACGTGACCGCGTCGGTTTCCTGGGGCGCCAGCGCGGTGTCGCGCACATTGACCATGAAGGTCAGGGTGCGCGTCTCACCCGCCGCCAGGGCGACCGGGTCGGCCAGCAGCCGGCGATCCTCGGCCCACAGCGAGGTGCGGCTGGCCGCCGCGCCGCCGAGCGTCACGGTGACCGCGTAGTCGCCGGGCGCCAGCTTGACCGAAAAGGCGCGCTCATTGCCGCCGGGAATCGAGGCGAAGCCGTACCCTCGCGCCGCATCGTAAGGCAGGTCCGCGGGAACGGCGGTGCCGTTTGACGAAGCGCCGAAGGTGAACGCCAAGGACCCGATGGATTGCGCCTGAGCCGACGGGGAAAACATCAGGCATCCCACAGCGAGGAGACCCGTAATTTGATCGGTCTTGATCATTTGACCGCACTCCCTGCTTATTTCAGGCGATTTTGTGATTGATTATGATATTTTTTCATTGCCCTCCCCGACTGTCAATGTCAAATTCCGCGTGCAAACAAGGTGCGTGACTAAAGTGGCGCAATCGAATGCGGTCTTGGCGGAAGCGATGCGGGCGAATCTGGTGACACGGCTGATGGGATGTGCGGCGGCGATCGCGCTGATCGCCGCGCCCGCTGTCGCGCGGCAGACCAGCCCCCAAACCGGCGACGCCTTTATGGACAATGCCGGCCTGACTTCGCAAAAGGCCGCCGCGACGTCGGGCGCCGCGCTCAAAGTCACGGCGCAAAAGGGCGACACCACCTTCCTGATGTCGGCCTTCAATGCCACGAGCGAAAACGCGCTGTCGATCTTCAGTTCCTATGACGGCGCGACCTTCACCTCGACGGCGTCGGAAACCTACAAGCCCGAACAGGGTTTGTTGCGCGACCCGTCGATCATGCAGATGCCGGATGGAACCTATTACGTCACCTATACCACCGGCTGGATGGGCGGGACTTTCGGCGTCGCCAAAAGCCGCGACCTGCGCCACTGGGATCATATCGCCGATATCGAGATCGGCCTCGCTGGCGTCACCAATGTGTGGGCGCCGGAATGGTTCCGCGACACGGACGGCAGCGTGTCTATCGTGGTGTCGCTATCGATGGCGGGCACGAAAGGGCCGTTCGCCGCCTATGCGCTGAAGGCCACCGACGTCGCGGCGGGTAAGTTCGCCGCCCCCGTGGCCATGGCCGGGCTCGACAACAACCACATCGACACGTTTCCGGTGAAGTCCGGCGACACCTATTACGCCTTCACCAAGAACGAAACGACCAAGACGATCGAGCTGGCCACGGCCAAGGCGCTGACCGGGCCGTGGACCATCGACAAGACCGGCGACTGGGCCGGCTGGGGTGACTGGATCGAAGGCCCGGCGGTCGTGCGTTTGCCCAATAACGGCTGGCGCATCTATTTCGACGACTACCGCGGCAAGACCTATTGGTATTCAGACAGCTATGACGGCTTTGCGACCTGGTCGCCGAAGCAGGAGCTGGGCGGCGCTTCGGGCGCGGTGCGCCACTTCACCGTCATTGCGCAGCCGACGGCGACGGTCGACGCGGCGCTGAAGCCGGCGGGCCCCGCTCATGCCATCACCTGGGATCGTCACTCCCTGATGATCGATGGCCAACGCGTCATGATCTGGTCGGGCGAGTTCCAGCCCTTCCGCCTGCCCTCGCCGTCGCTGTGGCGGGACGTGCTGCAGAAGATGAAGGCTACGGGCTACAACGCCGTGACGTTGTATATCGACTGGGGCTACCACTCACCGAAGCAGGGCCATTACGACTTTTCCGGCGTGCGCAATATCGAGCGCGCCTTGCAGATGGCCCAGGACGAAGGCCTCTATGTCATCATCCGCCCCGGTCCCTATGTGAACGCCGAGCTCAGCATGGGCGGCTTTCCCGGCTGGGTGACGCGGCAAAAGGCCATGGCGCGCACCGACGATCCGCAATATATCGCCGCGGTCGACGAGTGGCAGACGCAGATCGACGCCATCATCGCCCGGCACCAGCTGACCACCGGCGGCGGCACGGTCATCGCCTACCAGATCGAGAACGAGCTGGGCGACACCTCGGACTCGCGCAAACGCTACATGCAACACTTGGCCGACAAGGTGCGCGCCGACGGCATCACCGTGCCTTTGTTCCACAATTCCGCCGGCCGCCTGCCCAACTGGACGCCGCCCGCCTCCACCGCGGCCTGGGCTGTTAGCGGTCCCACCGACCTCTACGCCTTTGACGGCTATCCCGGCGGCGGCTGCAACGGCACGCGCGAGGTCGGCAAGCCCAATGTCGTGCCCAATTGGGGGATGTACGGCGATACGACGCCGGACAAGAGCGGCGTGGTCAAGGCCGGCGCGCTGACATCGCCCAATACGCCGGGTTTCGCCGCGGAAATCGGCGGCGGCTGGTTCGACTTCTGGGGCAGCCAGGGCACCTATGACTGCACGAGCCAGCGCGTCGGTTCGGCCTATGTGCGCACGGATTTCGGCTCAAGCCTGATCAACGGCCTGACCATGCACAGCGTCTATATGGCGTTCGGCGGCACGTCGTGGGGTTGGCTGCCGGCGACGGTGGTCTATTCGTCCTACGACTACGGCGCCGGCATCGACGAGGCGCGGCGCATTCGCCCCAAGCAGATGACCTTCAAGCAGATCGGACAATTCGTCCAGGCCGCGACGCCCCTGCTGACCGACCTCGACAAGGGCGCGCCGCTCACGCCGTCAACCGACGCGGTTAAGCTCTATCATGACACGGGCGCCCACGGCGAAGGCGACCTGATCTTCGCCATTCACAATCCGTCCAACGCGACGAGCAACGACAGCTTCTCGTTCAAGCTGACGACGACCGACGGCACCTATGACGTCAAGACGCAGTTGAACGGCCAGGACGCCAAGCTTCTGCTGGCCGACTATCCGCTGGAGCGCCAGCACCTGGTCTATACGACGTCGGACACCCAGACCCATCTGCGCCAGGGCGCTCGCGACATCGCCCTGCTATACGGCCGCGCCGGCGAGCCGGGCGAGACGGTGCTGCGCTATGCGTCGAAGCCCGCGGTCAAGGTCCTGGCGGGCGACGTCAAGGCCGATTTCGATAGCGCGACAGGCGATCTCAACCTCAGCTACGTGCACAAGGATTTGGCGCGCATCGCCATTACCGGCGGCGGCCATCCGCCGCTCTTGCTGCTGATCGGCGACGATGCTACCGCGCAGCAATTCTGGCGCCAAGGTGCGCTTCTGGAGCGTTCAGCCGCGTTGATTCGCGAAGGCTCGGTCGATGGGCAAGGCGTGCACTTGACCGGCGACACCACCGCACCGGCAACGATCGAGATATGGGGCGATATCGGTCGGCCGAAAGCCATAGATTTCAACGGCCAGGCGCTGGCCGTCACCGCCCAATCCGACGGCAGCTGGCTGAGCGACACCATTCCCGGTCCGGCGCCCGTCACTCTGCCCGACCTGATGGCGCAACAATGGCTCATGCGTCCGGACTCGCCGGAGGCCGATCCGGGCTTCGACGACGCGACGTGGCGGAAGGCCGACCTGGCGACGTCGACGGCGCTGAAAGCGACTCAGCCGCCGACCGGTGAGCCGGTGCTGAACATGACCGACTACGGCTTCTATCACGGCGCCGTCTGGTATCGCGGCCGCTTTACGGTCGGCCAAGACTCTCCCGACTCCGCAGGCATCTTCTACGGCGGCGGCGGCGCGGGCCTGATGCAGCTATGGATCGACGGCAAGTTCGTGGCCGAAGACGAGGTACCGTCGGGCGTGGCGCGTCCGAAGGGCACCCACCAAGTCAAGCTGGCTTTGCCCGCCCTCACCCCCGGCGGCCACGAAGTCTCGGTCATGGTGATCAACGATTCCCACAACTGGGACCTCGGCGCCAATGACGAGCACAAGGAAGGCCGCGGCCTGATCAGCCTCGAACTCGCCAAGGCCGGAGGCGTGCCAGTCGCCATCGACTGGAAGATTCAAGGCGAGCGCGGCGGCGAGGACATCGCCGATCTTGTGCGCGGGCCGGTCAATAATGGCGGCCTCTATGGCGAGCGCATGGGCTGGTACCTGCCGGTCCGGGACGATTCCACCACTGGCTGGACGGCGGCGAAGGTCACCGACGCACCGCCGGCCCCCGGCACCTACTGGTTGCGCAGCCACGTCACACTCGACCTGCCGGACGGCCAGGACACGCAACTGGGCCTGCAGATCGGCGATCCCGACAAGCCGCAATCGAGCCATGTCACGCGCGCTATCATCTTCGTCAACGGCTGGCATATCGGCCACTACATCGCCGACGTCGGCCCGCAGCACGTCTTCGTCATTCCGCCCGGCATTCTCAACGGCCATGGCCCCAACACCATCGCGCTCGCCGTGACCAGCGACGGCCAGGCGGCCAATGCCTTCGAGCCGGTCAAGCTGGTCGTCCTCAATACGGCGCGCGGTGGCGTGCCCGTCGAACCCGTTTCCTCCCCCTCCAGTACGCAACGCTGATTTAGACGTTTATTCTCATGACCAAGCAAATTCTCAAGCCGCTCCAGCCCTTCAACATCCACCCGTTGCTGCAGCACCAGTCCGCCGCGCTCGACGCCGACCGCGAGGACTATCGCAAGGCCATCGATCTGTTGATCGACAATCTGGTCAATATCCAGGACACGACCGGCGAGTTCCTGCTGCGCCTGGAAGACGGCCGGGTGATCGACACCAAGGCCTGGCACGGCTTCGAATGGACCCAGGGCGTCGGCCTGTACGGCATGTACAAGGTCTGGGAAATGACCGGCGACGCCAAGGCCTGGTCGATCATGCTCAAATGGTTCGAGGAGCGCTTCAAGGAAGGCTCACCGTCGCGCAACATCAATACGGTCGCGCCTTTCCTGACCCTGGCCTATCTCTACGAGCGCACGGGCAACCGCACCTACCTGCCCTATCTCGAAGTGTGGGGCGAATGGGTCTATTCCAGCCTGCCGCGCACCGAGGAAGGTGGCTTCCAGCACATCGTCTATAACAGCGTCAACCATCAGCAGCTTTGGGACGACACCCTGATGATGTCGGTCCTGCCCCTGGCCAAGATCGGCCTGCTGCTCAACCGCCCGTCCTATGTCGAGGAAGCCAAGCGCCAGTTCATGGTGCACATCAAATACCTGGCCGACCGCAAGACCGGCCTGTGGTTCCACGGCTGGACCTTCGACGGCCGCCACAACTTCGCCAATGCGCTGTGGGGCCGCGGCAATTCGTGGGTGACGATCGTCATTCCGGAATTCATCGAGCTGCTCGACCTGCCCCCCGACGACGCGCTGCGCCTGTTCCTGATCGATACGCTCGACGCCCAGGTGTCGGCCCTGGCGCGGGTCCAGGCGCCGTCGGGCCTGTGGCGCACCATCCTCAATGACGAGACCTCCTACGAGGAAGCGGCGGCGTCGGCCGGATTCGCCTACGGCATCCTCAAGGCCGTGCGCAAGGGCTATCTCAGCAAGGACTACGAGGCCATGGGCATCAAGGCCGCCAAGGCGGTGCACGACAAGATTTCCCCCGAGGGCGAACTGACCCAGGTGTCGTTCGGCACGCCGGTGTTCGACACGATCCAGGAATACAAGGACATTCCGCTGACCAGCATGCCCTTCGGCCAGGCCATGGCGCTTCTGGCCATGGGCGAATTCATGTACCGGTTTATCTGATAAAAGAACGGCGACCGCGACCCGCGGACCGTCAGGGAGTATCGCTTGGCCGAAGACCGCAAGACCGGACCGTTGAACTATTGGGGCTGGGGCTCGGGCGATCTCGTCGGCGCCGGCATCACCGCCGTGACGTCGGTGTGGCTGATCTATTTCTACACCACGTTTTGCGGGCTCAGCGCCGGCGCGGCCGGCGGGCTGTTCGCCATTTCGCGCTTTTTCGACGCCTTCACCTGTCCGCTGATCGGCTATATTTCCGACAATCTGCGCCACACCTGGGTCGGACGCCATATCGGCCGTCGCAAGATCTTCCTGCTGATCGCCATTCCGCTATTGCCGTCGTTCGCCCTGATGTGGGTCGCCGGCCAGACCTATCTCTACTATCTGTGCACCTATCTGTTTTTCGAGCTGGTCTATAATTTCGTATTGATCCCGTGGGAGACCTTCCCGGCGGAAATGACGAAAGACTATAAGGAAAAGGCCAAATTCGCCGGCGCGCGCATCCTGTGCGCCCAGGCCTCGGCCATACTGGCGTCCGGCCTGCCCGCCCTGATCATCAACCACCTGGGCGGCAAGAATTCGCCCAACACCTTCCTGATCAGCGGCGCCATCTTCGGCGCCCTGGCCTCGCTGGTCATCGTCATCTCCGTTCTCTGCACCTGGGAACGGCCCTATACCGAGGACGAAAAGCGGATCACGCCGGCGCCGCTCGACATCGGCCGCGCGCTGATGATCCCGTTCCGCATGTTCGCCGACCTGTTCTCGACCCTGCGCATCCGCGCCTTTCGGCAGCATCTCGCCATCTATCTCGGCGGCTATATTTCGCAGGACATATTCAACGGCGCGTTCGCCCTGTTCGCCGCCTCGGTAATGCTGGGCTCGACCCTGGTCATTTCGCAAATGACCGTCACCATGTTCGTCTTCCAGTTCATATCGGTGATGATCGCCATTCGGGTAATCATGGCCATGGGGCCGGCGCGGGCCTATGCCTTCGCCATCTGCGCCTTCATCATCGGGTGCGCGCTGTTCTACGCCTTTTACCTGCTGCGACCCGCCGGCTACGGCGCCGCGGTGGCATCGATCGAACACGATATCTTCGGCGGCGCGCTCACGGGCAGGGCACCGCCGATGGCGCTGTTCTGGCTGTTCGTGCCGATCATGTTCGCCGGCCTTGGCCGCGGCACGCTGAACCTGGTGCCGTGGAGCGTCTACAACTACCTGCCCGACGTCGACGAAGCCGTGACCGGTCAGCGCCGCGAAGGCATATTCGCCGGCGTCATGACCCTGGTCCGCAAGCTGTCGCAAGCGGCGGCGATCGCCGGCACCGGCTGGGTCATCAGCGCCGGCGGCTTCGTGTCGGGCGCCAGGACACAATCGCCCCAGGCCATCCACACCCTGGTGCTGATCCTGGTGGCTGGCCCCATCGTCGTCATGCTGCTGGGGCTGATCGTCGCGCTGAGGTTCAAGCTCAACGCCCGCACCCACGAAATCCTGATGGGCGAGATTACCCGCCTGCGCGACGGCGCGACCGCGCCGGCGACGCCGGAAAGCGGCGCCGTGGTCGAGGATTTGACGGGATGGAAATATGCGACCCTCTGGGGCCGTGGGAAATAAGAAAAAGCAGAATGTTTTTTCTCATTCCTCCTTAGCCTCGCTGGCGAGGAGGACCGCGCGCCTTCTTCAGGCGCGTGGTGGTGGGCGCGGCCCGGCGAGGGTGTCTTACTTAATCTCGCTTCCCGCCGAAAACGTCGTGTCATCGAAGCGCAGTCGCGGCCGGGCGTCCCCGACTGTCGTCACCTCAATCCCCTTCAACGTCAGTCCGCGCACATGCCGCGTCCATAGTCCCCAAGCCGGGGTCCGGCCGAACATTGATGGCTCCGGGTAAGCGTCATCCAACTCCGGCACGACACGCGTGGCATCCCCGGCCGTGCCGCCGCCACTATAGCTCAGGCGGATGTTTTCCAGGGTCACGTCCTCGACCGGATGATCCTTCATGCCGACGATCAGCGCCGCATAATCACCCAGCACGCCCGTCGCCTCGACATTGCGGATGACGATATTGCGCATGGCGCCGGGCGCAATCCCCTCCGGACCGCGCAGCCGCGCGCCCACGCGCAGGAAGATCGGCGCCGTGGTCACGTCGTCGAGCCGCAGGTTCTCGCACACCACGTCCTCGATCATGCCGCCGTCGACGGTCTCCAGCGCCAGGCCGCGCGACCGTTCGAACGTACAATCGGCCATGCGGATGCGGCGGAAGTCGCCGCTCGATTCCGTGCCGATCTTGATGCGGCCGGTGACGCGGTCGCGGTCGGGCGAAAACAGCTGTGTGCGGCCCTTGGTGCCGTCGTACAAGGTGCCGGGATCGAAGCCCGACACCGCGCAATGCTCGACCACCACGTCCTCGGTCGCCAGCCGTTCACCGAGCGAAAACCCTGCCTTGAGCACGATGGCGTCGTCATTGGGCGTATTGACGCGGCAGCCGCGTACCGTCACCCGGCGACAGCCGTCGATGTCCAAGCCGTCGCGATTGGTGTCGATCAGCAGGTTCTCGATCGTCAAGCCGTCGACGCCGGTGGCCAGCAGGGCGAAATGCCCGCCGTCCAGCAAGGTAAAGTCGCGCAGCACGATGTCGCGCGCCCGGCAAAAGGCGAGCGTCTTGTTGCCCAGGCCCGACATGGCCGAAACCTCGGGTGACAATACGGCCATCTCTTCGGCCGACATGCCGCGCATCGATTCCGGAAACTCCCCCGCCTGCTTGCGCCAACGCGACCCCGGTCCTTCGCGGGTCAGGCCCTTGCCGTGGATCAGGCCCGACCCGTCGATGCGGATATCCTCGACGTCGATGCCGTAGAGCAGGCTGTTCCGCCAATGGCTGTGGCCGAAATCCTGGTAGAGGTCCCAAGGATTGGGCTCTGCCGCTTCGTAGCGGCCGCCATGGATCGCCGGATCGGCGGCTTCGAGCACCGCGCCTGGCGCCAAGTGCAGGTGGACATGGCTCTTCAGCGGCACGGTAAAGCTGAGGAAACGGCCGGCCGGGATCAGGACGGTGTCGCCGGGCGCGGCGGCGACCACCGCGGCACGAATGGCGTCGGTGGAGACGGCGCCGTCGCGGGCGCCGAAATCGACAATGTTCAGGGTCTTCATGCGTTCAGGTAAATAAAGCGAATAACGAACAGGCCGGCCAGGCCGAGCAGCAGCCCGTCGCGCCATGTCGCCTGGCCGCGCAGCAGCTTGAGCAGCGCATAGGCGGTGATACCGAAGGCCAGGCCATTGGCAATCGAAAAGGTCAACGGAATGCCGATCAGGGTCAGAAAGGCCGGAATGGCGACGACCGGATCGTCCCACTCGATCTCGGTCAGCGGCTTCATCATCATCGAGCCGACGATGATCAACGCCGGCGCCGTGGCCGCGGCCGGAATGACCTGGGCATAGGGCGCGACGAACAGGGCGATGAGGAACAGCACGCCCGTGGTGATGGCGGTCAGGCCGGTGCGGCCGCCGGCTTCGACGCCAGCCGCGCTTTCGATGTAGCTGGTCACCGTCGAGGTGCCGAAGAACGAGCCGGCGATGGTGGCGAGGGAATCGGCGGTCAGGATGCGATCGAGACGCGGAATCTTGCCGTCTTCGTCGACCAGGCCGGCCTTTTTCGACACGGCGACCAGGGTGCCGACATTGTCGAACAGATCGACAAACAGAAAGACGAAGATGACCTCGAGGATGCCCAAGCCACCCTTCCCCAGATTCAACGCGCCCTTGATGTCGAGCTTGCCCACGGTCTCGGTCAGGGCCGACAGGCTGTAGGGCTGGGGCGTATAGCTGACAAGATGCAGAACCCAGGCGATGGCCGAGGTCGCGAGAATGCCGATCAGCACCGCGCCCTTGACGCGCCAGGCATTCAATACGGCGATCAACAGCAGGCCGCCCACGGCAAGCAGGGTCGATGGGGCATGCAGATTACCCAGCGCCACGGTAGTCGCCGGATCGGCGACGATCAGGCCGGCATCCTTCAAACCGATAAAGGCGATGAACAGGCCGATGCCGCCGGCGACGGCGGCGAACAAAGGCCTGGGGATGGCATTGACGATCAGTTGCCGCACGCCGACCACGGTCAGCAACAGGAAACAGCAGCCGGAAATGAAGACGCAGCCCAGCGCCACCGGCCACGGAATGCCCATGCCCTTGACGACGGAAAAGGTGAAATAGGCGTTCAGTCCCATGCCGGGCGCCAGGGCCAACGGATAGTTGGCGAACAGCCCCATCAGGATCGAGGCCAGCGCCGCCGAGGCACAGGTGGCAGCGGCCACCGCGGCGATCGGCATGCCGGTCTGCGACAGGATCGCCGGATTGACCAGGATGATATAGGCCATGGTCAGGAAGGTGGTGAAACCGGCGACGAGCTCGGTACGCACCGAGGTGTTTCGCGCGCTCAGGCCGAAGAACTTGTCCATTTTATTGCTCCGGCAGGGCGGCGACGAAGGCCTCGACCACGGCTGCGGAATTGTCCGAGGCCAGGGCCGAAAAGGTCGCCATCTGATTGGGGCCGGCATCGCCGCCGGCAAGATCCGACAGCGAGCGGAAGACGATGACCGGCACCTCATTGGCATAGGCGACCTGCACCACGGCGGCGCTTTCCATGTCGGTGGCGCGGGCGTGGAAGGTCGTGGCCAGATAGGCGCGGTAGTCGGCGTTGTCGACAAAGGCCGGCGCCGAAACGCCCTCGCCACCGACAATGACCTGTGGCGCGTGGTCGAGACAGACTCCGGCCGCCGTACAGGTCTTCAGATGCAGGCCGGGCGCGATCCGCCGCGCCACGGCGATCAGTTGCGGATCGGCGGCGAAGGTCTCGTGCATCGCGGCGGGCGTCGCGGCATTGCCGATCTGGACGCCGCGCGGGATGATCATGCCGTAACCCGGCTGTTTGGTGACGCCCCAAAGCCAGGGCGGCGGGGTGTAGCCGTCGCCGGTCTTGCGCGCCATGACGCTTTCCAGCGACTGCGCCCATTGTTTCGGCACGACGACATCGCCGATGTGCAGCGACGGATCGACGCCGCCGGCTATGCCGGAAAAGACGATGGCGCGGACGTGATAGTGGTCGATCAGACGCTGGGTGGTCATGGCCGCATTGACCATGGAGACGCCGCTGAGCGTCAGCACCACCGGCTTGCCGGCCAGCGTTCCGGTGACGAAGCTGTTGCCGGCGATGGTTTCGGTCTTGACGTCGTGGAGATCGGCCTTCAGCGCCTGCCATTCCGGATCGAAGGCCGACAGGATGGCGATGCGCGACACGTCTTCGGCGCGGGCGATCGGCGCCCCGGCCGCGGTCAGGCTTGCACAAAGGAAGACGACGGCGCCCCGCATCAGGTGACGCTAAACCGGCTTTTGCTGCGCCGCAATCGGAATCAGCGTGCCGCGCGCGGCGGCACGGGTTCGGCGGCCGGATCGAAGGTAAAGGTCGAGCAGCTTTTGCACGAATTGCAGCCGCCCGATCCGCAGCCGCTGTCATTGACATCCTTCGGAGTCAGCCACACGCCGACATGACGCAGCAGGGGCGGCGACGCTTCACGGCGCAAGGCAACGGCCAATTGCCCCGACCAGGCGCGCGCCGACTTGGGAAACAGGGTACGGACCAACTGCACCAGGCTGAAGGCGACGATGGCGGCAATGACGAGGGCTTCGAAGACGGCATACATCACAGCATCCTCACAGCGATCTGGTAGGTGGCGAACGACGCCGCATAGGCCAGGACGAACAGATAGCCGGCGGTGATCGCGACATATTTCCAGCTATTGGTCTCGCGGCGAATGACGGCGAGCGTCGACAGGCATTGCGGCGCGAAGACGTACCAGGCCAACAGCGACAGCGCCGTGGGAATGCTCCACTGGCCGGCGATCAGATGGCCCAGATGGTCGCGCACGGCGTCTTCCGAGCCCTGCACCGAATAGACGGTGCCGAGCGCCGCCACCGCGACCTCGCGCGCCGCCATGCCGGGAATCAGGGCGACGCAGATCTGCCAGTTGAAGCCGATGGCGGCGAAGACCGGCTGCATGACGTGGCCGATCATGCCGGCGACCGAAAAATTGATGGCCGCGCCCGTGGCGCCGGCCGGCGGCCGCGGAAAGGTGGTCAGCACCCATAGCACGGCATTGGCGGCGAAGATGATGCCGGTGATGCGGCGCAGGAAGATGCGGGCGCGCTCGACCAGGCCGATGGCGAGGTTGCGCGCATTGGGCAGGCGATAGGACGGCAGCTCCATCATCAGCGGGTGTTCGCTGTGGTCGCGGCGCGTCAGCTTGATGATCCACGACACCACGAAGGCGCTGACGATGCCGGTAATCAGCAGGGCGAACAGCACGAGGCCCTGGAGGTTGACGACGCCCCAAAAGGTCTTTTGCGGGATGAAGGCGCTGACCAGCAGGGTATAGACCGGCCAGCGCGCCGAACAGGTCATCAGCGGCGCCACCAATATGGTGGTCAGCCGGTCGCGCGGATCGTGGATGCTGCGCGTCGCCATGATGCCCGGAATGGCGCAGGCGAACGACGACAAGAGCGGAATGAACGAGCGGCCGGTCAGCCCGGCCACCGCCATCATCTTGTCGAGCAAGAAGGCGGCGCGCGGCAGATAGCCGGATTCCTCCAGCGACAGGATGAAGAAGAACAGGATCAAAATCTGCGGCAGGAAGACGATGACGCTGCCCAGGCCGCCGAACACGGCGTCGGTCAGGAAGCCCTTCAGCAGGCCGTCGGGCAGGGCCTGGGTGGTAAAGGCGCTGAGCCAGGTGACGCCGGCGGTGATGCCGTCCATCAGCGGCTGGGCCCAGGCGAACACCGCCTGGAAGACGACGAACATGATGGCGGCGAGCAGAACCAGACCGAACACCGGATGCAGCACGACGCGGTCGATGGCGTCGTCGATCTTCGACGTCGCTTCGGGCATGACCACGGCGGCATCGAGGATACGGCGCGTTTCGACGTGCAGGTCCATCGTCGCGGCGACAGCCGGCGGGGACGACGGCAGGACATTGTCGAGCGCGGCGATCAGGTCCGAAGCCCCGTTGGCGCTGACCGCTACGGTCGCGACCACGGGCATGCCCAGTTCGTTGCTCAGTATCTTGGTGTCGATAACGATGCCGCGGGCGCGGGCGGCGTCGATCATGTTCAGCGCCAGCACCATCGGCCGGCCCAGCGCCTTGACTTCCAGTGCGAACCGCAAATGCAGGCGCAGATTGGTGGCGTCGACGACGCAGACGATCAGGTCGGGTATGGGCTCGTCGGCATGGCGGCCGAGGCAGACGTCGCGGGTGATGATCTCGTCCGGCCCCATGGCGTCGAGGCTATAGGTGCCGGGCAGGTCGAGCACCTTGATCGCCCGGCCGGCGGGCGTGACGAAACTGCCCTGCTTGCGCTCGACGGTGACGCCGGCATAGTTGGCGACCTTTTGCCGAGAACCCGTCAGGCGATTGAACAGCGCCGTCTTGCCGCAATTGGGATTGCCGACCAGGGCGATGCGCAGGCTGTCGGCCATGATATTTTGGCTGATGGCGTTCATGCCTGCACCCTCACGCGCTCGGCCTCGTTGCGGCGAAGCGCGAAGCGGGTAAAGCCGATCTGGACCAGCAGCGGCTCGCGGCCGATCAATCCCTGGCCGACCACCTTGACCGCCTCGCCCGGCACGAAACCGATTTCACGCAGGCGGCGGCTGATCGGATCGTGCTCGGACCGGTCCTCGACCCCGGCGACAATGGCCGAGGTGTGGGTCTTGAGCTGATACAGGGTCATCCGACAAGGTCCGCAGACGGAGCAAAAGGCGGCCCCGATCATGGGGCCGCCGTACTTGAGAATGATTATTATTTAAGAAGCTTGCCGTCAAGTTAAAGTGCGAAGCAATCGCAATTCGTGACCGGCGGCATTTTCATCCGACTCTATTTGAAAATCACATAGAGCGCGATCAGGATGACGATGACGCCGACGGCCAGGACGTTGAAGACCGGCGTGGTCTTGAAGCTGACGCCTTCCAGAGTCAGGGTCGAGACCTCGCGCTTGTTCGGCACGATCAGCGACACCAGAACGCACAGGGCGAACGCGATCCAGAACACCCAGCCGACGCGGTTCATGAACGGCATGTCCGGCACCTGGGTCGCCATAAAGCTGTTGGAAAAGCCGGCGAAGCTCGGGTGGCTGTGCAGGTAGGAGGCGACGTAGAAGAAGCACGAGAACAGGAAGCCGCCGGCCACCGCGGCGAAGGCCCCGGCCGTCGAGCAGCGCTTCCAGAACATGCCCAGCGCGAAGATGACGACGATCGCCGGCGTGAAGAAGCCGGTGAAGTCCTGGATGAACTGGAAAGCCTGGTCGGTCTGGCCGAGCAACGGTTCGGCGACCAGGATGCCGATGATCACGGCGACGACCCCGGCGACACGGCCGATCGTGACCAGGGTCTTGTCCGGCACATTCGGCGCCAGGGGCGCGACGATATCCAGCGTGAAGATGGTGGCGATCGAATTGATCTTCGACGCCGTCGACGAGATGACCGCGAAAACCAGGGCAACGAAGACGAGACCCAGCAGGCCCGACGGCAGCAGGGTCATCATCTGCGGATAGGCGTGGTCGGCCTTGGGCAGGTTGGGCGCCAGGATCAGCGCCGCCATGCCCGGCACGACGACGATCGCCGGGATCAACAGCTTGAGATAGGCGGCAAACGCCATGCCTTTCTGCGCTTCGGGGACGTCCTTGGCGGCCAGGGCGCGCTGGATGATGTACTGGTTGAAGCCCCAGTAAGAGATGTTCATGATCCACATGCCGCCGATCAGCACGGCGAAGCCCGGCAGGTCGCTATAGAACTTGCTCGACTTGTCGAGGATCATCTGGAAGTGGTCGGGATAGCGGTGCATCAAGGTGGTGAAACCGCCCATGAAGCCGGTGGCGCCGCCGATCCTGGTCAGGGTGATGGTCAGGATGATGATGCCGCCCAGGACCAGCAGGGTCACCTGGACGATGTCGGTCAGGGCGACGGCCTTCAGCCCGCCCGAGATCTGGTAAGCCAGGGCGAAGACGCCGAGGATGACCAGCACGGTCACCGGATTGAGGCCGGTGACGGTCGTCACCGCCGTGCCGCCCAGCCACAGGATCGAGGTCAGGTTGACGAAGACGTAGAGCAGCAGCCAGAAGATGGCCATCAGGAATTTCACGCTGGAGCCGAAACGCTGCTGCAGGAAGCCCGGCATGGTGGTCACGCCGTTGCGCAGGAAGACCGGGATGAAGAACTTGCCGACGATGATCAGGGTGATCGCCGCCATCCATTCATAGGAGGCGATGGCAAGGCCGATGCGGTAGCCGGAGCCGGACATGCCGATGATCTGTTCGGCGGAGATATTGGCGGCGATCAGCGACGCCCCGATCGCCCACCACGGCAGGCTGTTGCCGGCCAGGAAATAGCCCTTGGACGACACGGCTTCGGTCGATTTGCGGCGCGAAACGACCTGGGCCAGCACGAAGATGGCGATGGCGTAGATGACGACGATCCACAGGTCGATATTCGACAGAAAGCTGGTCGCCGGCATATGAAATAGCTTGATAAGATCAGGCATGAAGTCCCCTCAGTTAGCGTTCCCACGATGATTTTGGCGTTCTTTTAAGTGACGCGCACCAAATATCATACAATTAAGCGGCAAACATCTCACAGCCGCAAGAAAAAGGCAACTGGGGAGGATTGGGTCTTGAGAAAGCAAGAAACCCCTCCACCGCGCGCCTTCTTCAGGCGCGTGGTGGAGGGGTATCTTACTTACTTCACTTCCCCGGGCATACCGCGTCACCCTCGTCCGAGGCCAGCTTGACCGACGAATAACTGATCGACAGCGGGCCTTGGGTGGACAGGGCAAACGGCACGCCGATCGCCTTGGGCTCCAGGCCGGCGGCGACGTAGCAGTCGAGCTTGACCTTCAGCGTGGCCCACTGCCCGACCGGCGCGGTCAGGGCCTTCGACACATCGATGCGGTGCTCGGACTGAAGGTCCTTGCCCATGCCGATGAACACCGGTCCGCTGACCGGCGCGTCGAGGCGATAGGTGATGGCGATGGTCATCTTGCCGAGGGTCTGGCGGCTGATATCGACCGCGTCGCCGGTAAAGGCGGCTTCGCCCGGACCCGAGAAGACCAGCGAGCGGCCGGCTTCCTGCTTGCCGGCGTCGACGGCGGTTTGCGCCACGGCGCCGTTCGGGCTCTTGAACGGATCGCGATCGCCGGCGGTCTTGCCGGTCGGATCGACGAGATCGAGCGTCCACGGCGTCTTGACACGGCCGGCGTCGAAATAGTCGTCGACATTGACCAGCACCTGGTTGCCCAGGCCCGAGTCCTCAGGCAGCGGAGCGACGTCGCCCTTGTCCTCATAGGTCAGGCCGTAGCCGTAGGCGAACAACGGATCATAGCCCGGCGTGCCGACATCCAGCGGCGACTGAACCGCCGTGCGCGGCCACGAGAAGGTCAGCTTGCCCTTGAAATCGTTGCGCACCTGGCGCCTGTCGTCGCCGACCAGCACGTCGGCGATGCCGCCGCCTTCGGTGCCGGGCAGCCAGGCCTCGACAAAGGCGTCCGAGGCATTGATCTCGCGGTTGGTCCACAAAGGCCGGCCCGACAGGAAGACCGTCACCACGGGAATGCCCTGGGCCTTGAGCTTCTTGATCAGTTGCAGATCGCTGTCGTCGCCCTGCTTGTAGGCCAGGTTGGCGCGGTCGCCCTGGAATTCGGCATAGGGGTCCTCGCCGATGACGACGATGGCCACGTCCGGCTTTTGCGTATAGCTGCCGTCGACGCTGACCGTCGCGGTGCCGCCATAGGTCTTTACCGCGTCGGCGACGCCGGCATAGATCGAGGTGCCGTTGGGGAAGTCGCTGTTGCGATTGCCCGCGCCCTGCCAGGTAATGGTCCAGCCGCCCGCCTGCTTGCCGATATTGTCGGCGCCGTCGCCCGCGACCAGGATATGCGCCGCGCCCGACAGCGGCAGGATGTGACCCTGGTTCTTGATCAGCACCAGGGATTCACGCACCGCCTGGCGCGCCACGGCGTGGTGCTCGGCCGAGGCCAGTTGCTCGAAATGGCCGGCCAACGGCCGGTCCTTCGGCGCGCCCTCGTCGAACAGCCCCCCCTTGATCTTGGCGCGCAGGATGCGGCGCACGGCGTCGTCCAGCCGCGCCATCGAGATCTTGCCCGACTTCACCTCGGCCAGTTGATGGACGTACATGCCCTTCCAGCTGTCGGGCGCCATGAACATGTCGATACCGGCGTTGAACGCCGCCGGGCAATCATCGTTGGCGCAGCCCGGCACCTGCCCTTGGGCGTTCCAGTCGGTGACGGTGAAGCCGTCGAAATGCATGCGCCCTTTCAAGGCGCCGGTCAGCAGCTCGGCATTGGCGGCCATCTTGATGCCCTTCCACGACGAGAACGATACCAGGACGCCCAGCGCGCCTTCCTTGATGGCCGGGGCATAGCCGGCGCCGTGAATGCGGGCGAGGTCCGCCTCGGATATCTCGGCGTCGCCCTGGTCCTTGCCATCCTTGGTCGCCCCGTCGCCCAGGAAGTGCTTGGGCGATGAGATGATGTGGCCCGGCTTGACGCCGGTCTTGCCGCCGTCGGGCCCTTGCAGCCCGTCGACCATCGGGCCGGCATAGGCGGCGACGTCGGCCGGATTTTCCGAATAGGATTCGTACGACCGGCCCCAACGCTTGTCACGCGCCACGGCCAGGGTCGGCGCGAAGGTCCAGTCGACGCCGACCAGCGACATTTCATCGGCCGTTACCTCGCCGATCTTGCGGATCAGCGCCGGATCGTGGGCCGCGCCCAGACCGACATTGTGCGGGAAGATGACCGCGCCGGTGAGATTGGAATGGCCGTGCACGGCGTCGATGCCGAACATCAGCGGAATATGCGCGTTGGTCGGACGCGAAGCCGCCGCGCGATAGTAGTCGTCGGCCAGTTGCAGCCACTGCTGCGGCGTGGCGTGCGGATTGCCGCCGGGTTTGGAGTTGCCGCCGGCCAGGATCGAGCCCAGCGGATAGGTCTTCAGGTCCTCGGGCGTGATGTAGTTGATATCCGCCTGGACGGTCTGGCCGACCTTTTCCTCGAGCGTCATCTTGGACATGATGGCGGTGATGCGGGCCTCGGTCACCGGGTCGACGATGCCGACCGGGTCGAGCTTCGGCCAGGCAGGATCGACGGTATAGGTTTTGTCAGCCGGCGCGGAACGCTTGACGACGTGCTTGTGGGTCGCGGCGAATCCCATGGCCGGAATCAGCGCCGCGACGGCGACCGCCGCACATAGCCTCAGGCGCCGGGACGCCCCGCGCCCTCTATTCATTGTGGCCATGTATCTCCCTTTCCAGCCGTCCGCTTCCCAACATTTATCGCCGCGGCCAGGACTCCGCCCGCGACCCGTTTATAAAGCGATTATTGACAGCGCTATCATGCCCCGTCAAGCCGTACGTGGCAGCGCTATAGGTCATGTTACCGGTCCCATAAGGCGTCCACCTTTGCCCTGGAATAAGAAAAACATATTTGTTTTCTTAATCTTAGCCAATGCGCTTGACAGCGTTGTCACCCATGGCTATAAAGGCGTCACCCTGTTGCCCGGCGCTCGCGCCGGGTGTGTTTAAAGCAGTCGGACGTCTGGTTACTTTCCCTTTTTCAACGCCTTCGTCCGGCGGTTTTAAAGCGCCTTCTTAAATGTGGCATTGTTTGGAAGGCACTGGCCTTTAGTCCCGATGAACTCCGGTTCATCGGGTTTTTTTTGGAATCTTTGTCGCTCAAGCGCCGCGGGGCTCCTCGCATAAGCTCGGGCGGCCAGTCGGCCTTTCCGAACGCTTAAGCGTTCGGAAATTCAGGATGACCGGAAATTGGGCGGGCTGCAGCTATAGCGCTGGGCTACGTCAGCCGCTTGACCGAGTCGCGTTCGATCAACTCGAACGGCAAGAGCCGGCTCGACGCGACGAAGGCGACCTCGCTGTCATTGCGCGACAGCAGCATGTCCGCCGCGGCATAGGCCATGTCGCCGATCGGCTGGCGGATCGTTGTCAGGTGCGGCCAGATCAGCTCGCAGCCCGGCGTATCGTCGAAGCCGACGATCGAGACATCGTCCGGCACGCGCACGCCGACCTGCTGGGCGTAACCCATCATGCCGAAGGCCATGTCGTCGTTGGAGGAAAAGATCGCCGTCGGCCGCGAAGCGCCGCGCGCGAAGAACGACTTGCCGGCCTCGATCCCGGATTCGAAAGTGAAATAGCCCTGCTTGATCCATTCGGCGCGCGGCTCGATCCCCGCCTCGCGCATCGCCTTCATATAGCCTTCGTAGCGCAGGTG
>OUWB010003789.1_pt1 | contig 75395 bp, 70 predicted proteins | sample 1779821 | NCBI WGS metagenome assembly OUWB01 (sample SAMEA3914806, study PRJEB12502) | metagenome | biome: forest; material: soil | place: Canada | collected 2011-08-03 | depth 0.1 m
TCCTTGAAGATGACATTGACGATGGAGAGGCCCTGGATCGAGTCCGAGCGCACGCTTTGCACGCCGGTCGCGCCATTGACCGCCTGTTCCACGGGGCGGGTGACCAGGGCCTCGACCTGTTCGGCCGACAGGCCCGGCGCCTCGGTCTGGATGTCGGCCTGGGCCGGCACGAAGTCGGGAAAGACGTCGTAATTGGCGCCCGCCAGCGACATGGCCCCGGCGATCAGGACGATCACCGCGGCCAGCGCGATCAGGCGCGGATGGCGCAGGCAAAAGGCGACGACAGCGCTGAGCATCAGTCGTCGTCTCCGCCGGATTTGGGGGCCGAGGCGGCGCTCAGCGCCTGGGCGCCCTGGACGACGACCATCTCGCCGGCGTGGAAGCCCCCTGGAGCGCCCGACGTGACGACAATGCCTTGCGCGGTCAGGTGCGCCGGATGAACGACGCGTTTGTCGAAGCCCTTCACGCCTGTCTTGACGAAGGCGAAGATCTGGCCGTCCTGGCGCAGCAGGGCGGTGTTGGGAATGAGGATGCCGTCCCCCTCTTCGCCTTCACGCCCACCGCTGCCGAACAGCTGCGCCGTGGCGGTCAGGCCGCTGCTGAGATAGGCGGCGTCCTGGCCGGCGACAATTGCGATCAGGCCGGGCGACTGCAGTTTCAGGTCGGCCATGCGCGCCACGCCGGCGATCTTGACTTGAACCTGGCCCAGCGCGCCGAAGTCGAGCGTGGCTTGCGACGCGCCCCTGATGCCGGCGCCGGCCGGGACGTCGATGCGCACGATGGCGGCCTTGGCGGCGGTGAGATCGGCGCCCAACTGGTGCAGCGCGGGCGCGGGCAGGGCGGAGAAATACGGTCCCCATTCCAGGGACAGACGCTGTTTCAGCTGCGTCAGTTTGGCGGCATCGGTGCGCGCCTGGGCCTGGGCGGCCTCATCGGTCTTGGCCGAGACCGTGGCGTCCTTGGCCAGGGCCGCCGTGCGCGCGGCTTCGGCGGCCGAGGCCTGGGCGGTCGCCGCGGCGGCGTCGGTGTCGCCGATCAGGGCCAGCAGCGGCGCCGGATCGAGCACGCGCGCAAAGCCGGTCGCCGAAGCCGCGGCGGCGTGCACGGCCCGCAGCGGCGCCGTGCGGATCTGCAGCCGCGCCTGGACGGCCGGATCGACCAGAACCGGGTCGGCGGCGGCCGGCAGGGCGAACCCGGCGAGACACAGGAAAAGAAGGGCCAGGGCTGATTTCATTGGTGCGGATCTTGTTGCATGTCGCGCGTAACGGCCTGGCTCAAGGCATCGGCGTCGCCGGCGGAAAAAGGCTGGCGCAGGGCGTCTTCCAGTTTGAGGCGGTCATCGGCGGCGGTCTGTTGCACGGACAGAGCAGCCAGACGGGTGTCGAGCGCGACGATATGGGCCAGCAGGACGTCGGCGCGTCCGGCCTCACCCGCCTGAAGACTGCGTTCGGCGCGTCCGGCCATGGTCATGGCCAGCGGCACGTCTTCATTCGTGGTCTTGTCGGCGACCGCCGTGGCGGCGCGCCAGGCGGAGTGGGCTTGGGCGATCGAGGCCTGGGCCGCCTTGACGGTGTCCTCCAGCGCCTTGCCCGTGGCGGCGCGCCGGTCGGTGGCGGCGGCGATATGGGCGCGGTTGAGGTCGGTCGGCGGCAGGGTCAGGACCCAATTGAGCGGCAACTTGACCATGCCGCGCTCCCACGTGTAGCCGGGCGCGACGTGGATGTCGGGATATTGGCCGGCGACGGCCACGCGCAAGTCGTTCTCGGCCGAATCGTATTCGAGAACGGCGGTGTGGATATCGCTGCGGGCATAGAGCGCCTTGGCTGACAGGGTCTCGATCGCGTCGCCGTCCATGGCGGAGAGGGTGGGATTCGAACCCGCGAACCCATGCGCCGCGGCGGGCGTGGCATTAAGCACGCGGGCCAGCGCGGTCTCGGCCTGGTCGCGCGCCGCCTCGGCCTGGCGCAGGGTTTGCTGTGCCGACGACAGGTCGAGCCGGGCCTGGTCGGCCGTGGCGCGGATTTCCTCGCCGCCCGAGACCTGCTTGTCGACCGTGTCGCGATAGGCCGTGCGTGTCGCCACCAATTGCTGATCCAGATCGACGCTCCGGCGGGCGAAATCGAGATCGCTCTGCGCCTGGCGCAGGCTTTGGCGGACGGTCCACATGGCGTCGCCCAGCGCGTAGACCGCCTTGGCGACCGCGATGTCGGCCGTGGTTATGCGCCCTGTACGCCGGCCGCCCGTATCCAGGGGCACATCGAGCTGGCCGGTATACAACCAGGGCTTCTGGGCGTTGGCGTCCCTCGAATATTCCTGGATCAGGGTCAGCGTCATCGGTGGCAGGCGCTTTTGCGCGTCACGGTCGCGCAGGGCCGCGTCATATTGCGCGCGTGCCGCGGCGACGGCGGGGCTTTGCGCAAGCGCCACGGGCAGAAGGTCCGCATCGGGCAGGGTGGTCAGCGCCGGCTCGGTCAGGGTGGCGACATCGAGCGGCTTGGGCGCATAGCTCGCGCAGGCGCATAATAACAGACAGGGTAATAACAGGACGGCAATCCGCATGGCACGCCCCTTATCAACTGAGTCTGACGTGAATATGAATGTGGTTTTTCACAAAGGACATGCGGCGCCGTTTCACCTTGTGAGGGCGAAACGACGCCGCCGGATCGGTGCCCTATGCCTTAGAAGCTGGCGCGCAGGCCGGCCTCGTAGGTCGCGTCGTAGAATTCACGCTGAATGGGCCGGTTCGAGCTGCCTTCATAGTAGCGCAGCGGTTCGTTGTTCAGGTTCTTGGCATTGAAATACACGGACCAGTTTTTGTTGATCTTATAGCTGGAGCTGAAGTCGAGGAGCTGGCGGTTATCCTGGATGGTGTCGAGCGAGCGATCACCGCCCAGGCCGAACAGGCTGTGGCTGATATATTCGGCGGACAGGCGCGCCTGGAAGCCATAGGCTTCGTAGAAGACCGCCAGGTTCCAGGTGTCGGCCGACGTGCCGGGCAGCATGCCGTATTCGGTCTTGCCGGTGCCCGACGTGGCCGCGTCATATTCCAGGAAGCGCGAATCGACCAGGGTAAGGTTGGCCTCGACGCCCAGGCCGTCGAACGGCTTGGGGAACCAGACGAATTTTTGGTGATAGGAGGCGTCGACGCCGCGGGCATAACCGTTCGGGATATTGAGGAAGGTCGTGACCTGGGCGAGATTGCCCGGATCCAGCGGATCGTTCACGCCGTTCTGGATGCGCGGCGCGATATAGTTGGTGAATTCCTTGTCGAAGGCGCCGACCTGGATGATGCCGCCGTCCGGCAGATATTTCTCCAGCGACAAGTCGAAATTGTCGCCGAGCGTCGGCTTCAGGTTCGGATTGCCGCGCGTCACCGTGTTCTGCGACAGATCGACCGAGGCCGAGGTCGAATTCTGCAGAAAGCCCGGACGGCCGATGCCGGTCGACCAGGTGGCGCGCATGGCCAGGGTCGAATCGAAGTCGTAGCGCACCTGCACCGTCGGGAAGGCGTTCAGATAGTCGTTGGTGCGCGTCTCAAAGGTGTTCGGACCCGCGGAACCGTCGGGATTGGTCGTCTGGATATAGCCGCCGTAGACGGCGTCGGTCTGCTCCAGGCGAACGCCCGCCAGCACGCCCCACTTGCCGATCCGGGTCATATATTGGGCATAGCCGGCATAGATGTCTTCGCGGGCGGTGAAATAGCTGCCCGTATTGAAGACCGGCGGACCGTCCTGGATGCCGCCGTTATAGGCCAGGTTGGCGACGGCCGGAATGTTGATCTGCGGTCCGTTGCTGAAGACGCCGTTATAATAGTTGATGGCCGGGCCCGACAGGGTGGCCAGGGACAGGGCCGCCGGCGAATAGCTTTCGTCATACTCGCTGGCCGATTTGTCGCGCAGTCGGGCCTGCGCGCCGAACTTGAACTGATCGGCGTCGGTGAACAGCTTCTTGTTCCACAAGGCGTTGATCGCGTAGGAATCTTCCTTGTCGTGATCGTAATCCTGCTCGTTGCTGAGGCTTGATAGCGTATAGTTGGCGGCGTCGTTGATCTGGGCAATGCCGTTCGGGAAATTCAGGATCGGATAGTCGGCGTTCGAGACGTTGTCATAGGTCAGGGGCACGTTTTTCGGCCCCTTGAACTTGGCGCCGATGCTGTGATCGACCGTATACGAAGCGCTGCTGTAGGCGGCGTGATAATCGAGGGTCAGGTCGCCGAAACGGTCGACGCCGCCGATGACATAGACCTCATTGACGTGCTTTTCGCGTTCGTCGGTCGACGAGACTTCGGGCTGCGTCGTGACCAGATAGCCATTGGCATCGCCCGGCTCGGCCGGGATCTGGCCGGTCGCGCCTTCGACATTGCCCATATTCGTCAACAGGAGGAAATTCTTGGTCACGGATTCGATGTAACCCGCGACGTTGGCCCGAATATAATAGCTATGGTCATTGTTCGGCTTGAAGTCGAACTCGCCGCCATTGCCGAAGCGGACGCGGTGATAATTGTACCGGCGCAGCTGGTATTCGTCGATGGCGTTGCTGGGGGCCGATCCGTCGTCGATATAGCTTTCCTCGAGATCGTCGATGGCGCGGCGGTCGGCCTTGTAGGACGCGTTGAACACGAAGGAAAAGGGCGTCGGATTCGAGATCCAGCCCGCGCGAGCCTCAGGTTGCGTGTCGCCGTTCTGAACGACAAGGCCCTTGTCGTCGAAGCCGAAGCGGGCGCCGAAGGCGATTTCGCCGGTCGTCGGGCCGTCATGCTTGTGCAGGGGTTCGTAGCCGCCGCCAAGCGTGGCGTCGGCAAAAGGCTTGGTGATGTCGCTCGCCGTGCGCGGCGACAGTTCGATCGAGCCGCCCAAGCCTTCGGCATCGTGGTCCGGCATGCCGGTATAGGTCACGACGATGCCATTGATGGCGCCGGTCGGGATGGTGTCGTATTCGACGGCGCGCCCGCTCGAGCTCGCCGCCGTGCCGCCCGGATTGGTGTTGAGCAGCGGCACGCCGCCATAGGTCGCGCCGTTGAGATTGGCGTCGATGCCGCGGATCTGGACGAAGCGGCCCTCGCCCGTGTCGCTCGACAGCGAAATGCCGGGCATGCGGCCCAGCGCTTCGGCGGCGTTGAAGTCGGGATATTTGGCGATGGTTTCGGCCGATTGGACGCTGATGAGGTTGGGCGCGTCCTTCTGCACCGCTCGCGCCTTGATTTCCTGGCGCGGGGCGGCCGTGATGACGACGATCGTGCCGGCCGAAGCCGGCGCCGCCGAGGCCGGCGTTTGTTGCGCGGCCGCGGCGCTGGCGAGGGCTAAAAGGCCGCTTGTCGACATCAGAAATGCCACCGCCTTAAATTTCCGAAAGCGATTAGTCATGAATAACCCCCAATAGGTTCAATGAACGCGACGTCCTTTAAGGACCGGACCTTGCGGTACGAAAATCCCGTTCTGCCAAGTGAGGTCGATGGGGTCCGGCCTCAAGCCAAGCTTTTGCGACAGATATTTGACAAAGTCTGTAATAATTGAGATTTTTTATCTCTTTTCAGCGTGTTATTTGACTTAGAAATGTCCGTGCGCTGACATCTTGTACTCCATTGAGATTTCTTAATATTTCGGCATATTGCCTGTGGCGCGCCATTCTATAAAATGGTCTATTTGGGGAAGTGGCCTTTAACGGGGGATGACCGGTCTCAATGCCCATGCGCGTTCTTGTCGTCGAGGACGACGTTCAAACCGCCGCCTATGTACGCGACAGTCTGGGCGGCATCGAGGTCGAGACGGCGGTCGACGGTGAGGCCGGTCTGGCCTGTGCCCGCCGCTCCGATTTCGATGTCCTGATCGTCGATCGCATGCTGCCCAAACTGGATGGCCTTGCCCTGGTCGAGGCGCTGCGCGCCGACAAGGTGGAAACGCCGGTATTGTTTCTGTCCGCCTTGGGATCGATCGCCGACCGCGTGGCCGGTTTGAGCGGTGGCGGCGACGACTATCTGGTCAAGCCGTTTTCTCCGGCCGAACTCAATGCTCGCGTCGTCGCGCTGGCCCGGCGTCCGGCCTTGCGTCCCGACGCCTCGACCCAGGTCCAGGTGGGCGACCTCCTCCTCGATCGCCTCGAACGCATCGTGCGCCGCGGCGGCCGGGAGATCGCGCTGTTGCCGTTGCAATTTCGCGTATTGGAATTCCTCATGCTCAACAAAGGCCAGGTGGTGACCCGCAGCATGCTGCTCGAACACGTCTGGGGTTTTCGCTTCGATCCGCAGACCAATATCGTCGAAACCCACATCAGCCATTTGCGGGCGCGCATCGACCGGCCGGGCTTGCCGCCGCTGATCGCCACCGTTCGCGGCGCCGGATATCTCATCCGTGAGCAATAGGCGCTTCTATATTTCGACCGGCGTACGGCTGGCTCTGCTGCAGACCCTGTTGCTGGTGGTGGCGTTTCTCATCGCCGGATCCCTGACCCGGTTTTCCGTGAAGCTGGTTTACCGCAATGACGTCAAGACGCACATCGCCGGCGAAGTGACCGCTCTGACGGGCTTGATGCGGACGTCGGGCCCCGCAGCCGTCGCCCTGGCCGTCACGCAAAACGGCCGGCGCCCCGGCGGCCTGGAATACCGGTTGGCCCGTGCCGACGGCACCGCCCTGGCCGGTGACCTGCCGCCGACCGGGGCGGGTCCGGGCTGGACCTATCTCGATTGGGACGATGCCGTGGTCGCCGGGCGACCGTTCCAGGATCTGCTCATCTATACCGCGCGCCTGCCCGACGGCTCGGTCCTGACCGTCGGGCAGGACCTGTCCCAGGGGTCAAGGCTCAGCAAGGCGCTGAAGCAAACCATGTTCTGGTGCGCCCTGGTGGGGGCGGGCATAGGATTGAGCCTGTCCTTCCTGTTGAGCTGGGGCCATTTGCGCCGGATCAATGGCGTCGTCGCCGCGGCGCGCGCGGTGTCGGCCGGGCAGATGCAGGTGCGGGCGCGAACGCGCACCAGCCTCGTTCCAGACGATATCGATGCGCTTGGCAGCGCCTTCAACGCCATGCTCGACGAAATCACCACCCTGATCAGCCGGTTGCGGTGGGTGTCGGCCGATATTTCCCACGACCTGCGCACGCCCTTGACGCACGTGCAGCTCCGGCTCGAACGCCTCAAGTCGACGGCCGATCCCGAGGTCGTTCAAGCGGTCGAAGAGATCAGCGAGGACGTGACCGCGCTGCTGCGTACGTTCGACGCCATGTTGCGCCTGGCCGAGATCGAAAACGATCCCAAGGCCACGCATCTCAAGCCCATCGACCTGGCGCGACTGGCGGCGGAAGTCGTCGACGCCTATGGTCCCGACGTCGAGGCCAGCGGCCGCAAGCTCGAATTGACCGCCGAGGCGGCGCAGGTCCTGGGCGATGCCGACCTGTTGCGCAACGCCATCGCCAACCTGATCGAAAACGCGATGCGCCACACGCCGCCCGGCACCCATATCCATGTCACGGCGCGGCCCGATGGCGGCGGACCCCTGCTGGTCGTCGCCGACGATGGGCCGGGTGTTCCGCCCGAACATTTCGACAAGGTTTTGCAGAGGTTTCAAAGGCTGGATGCCACCCGCACGACCGCCGGCTCGGGTCTTGGGCTGCCCATCGTGACCGCCATCGCCCATCGCCATGGCGCGAAGCTGGTCCTGGCCGATGCCGCGCCTGGCTTAAAGGTCAGCCTGATTTTTCCCGCGATGGCCTGACGAAGGCGCGCCTCTATTCCGCGAATACGATGCGCACGCCGAGGCCGTCGCCTTCGTCGGGGGTGAACAGGCTGACGTCGCAGCCCACCTGCTGGGCCGCCGTGCGCACGATCGACAGGCCAAGTCCGCTGCCCGGTTCGCGCGTGCCCTGGATGCGGTAGAAGCGGGTGAAGACCTTGTCGCGCTCGGCCTCCACTATGCCCGGGCCGCGATCGCGCACGACGACTTCGCCGGCGGCGACGGCGATGTCGATCGCCGTGCCGGGCGCGGCGTATTTGGCGGCGTTCTCCAGGATATTGCGCAGAATGAGATGCAACTGGGCGGGATCGGTGCGGACCTGGGCGGCCTCGTCGCCGGTGAGCCGCAGGTCGAGGCCCCGTCGCGCCGCCAGCGGATAGACGTCCTTGATGGCCTCGCGCGCCTGGTCCATCAGGGCGATGTCGATGTGCTGCGGCGGCAGGTGGTGCAGCCGCGCCAGGGTCAGCAGTTGTTCGAGAAGGCGCGTGCCGCGATCGACGCCCTTGCCCAGTTCGGCCACCGCCGTCGCGCGTTCCTCGGGGGTGCGGGCACCGGCAATAACATCGGCCTGGGCCTTGATGACCGCCAGCGGCGTGCGCAGTTCATGGGCGGCGTTGTCGGTGAAGGCGCGTTCCTGGTCGAGCGACTCCTCCAGCCGTGACAGCAGCCCATTGACGGCTTCGAGGACCGGCGCCATTTCGGCGGGCACGGCGGCGTCGATGCGCGACAGGTCGTCGGGTGAACGCGCGCCGACCGCCGTGGCGAAGCCGCGCAGGCCGCGCAGGCCGAGACGGATGCCGAACCACAGCACGGCGGCGATCACCGGCAAAAGCAGGCCGAGCGGCACCATAAGGCCCGTGAGGATTTTCTCGATCTCTTCGCCGCGCGCGTCGACATTCTCGCGCGTCTCGACGGCATAGGCGCCTTGTATCAGCGTATAGACGCGCCATGTGTCGCCGCCCAGGGTCTCCGAGGCATAGCCCGGTCCGCGCGGCGGACGGGCGGGGGCGTTGGGCGAGGAGAGGACGACGCGACCATTGTGCCAGACGCGAAAGCTGTGCCAGCGGGCATATTCGTCGATGCCGTCTTCCTCGCCGCCGTCGGCCGAGGCCGGTGGGGCACCCAAAACACTGATATCATTCAGATTGGCCGCCGAGGCCTGGCTTTCGGCGGCGTGCAGCAGGCTTTGCGCCGAAATGGCCAGTTGCGAGTCATAGACCTCGTTGATCTCGCTGGTCGCCGCGCCGAAGCCGATCACCGCGATCAAGCCGATGATCGCCGCCACCGGCACGCCGATGCCGGCGAACAGCCGCCAGGTGAGGGAGGGCGCGCGCTTGATCATATTGGGCCAAATCATGCCGGAATAACGTAGCCGACATTGCGGATGGTGGTGATCAGCTCGCGGCCGACCTTCTTGCGCAGGGCGTAGACGGCGGCCTCGACCGTATTGCTTTCGACGTCGTCGTCCCAGCCGTAAAGCTGGGCCTCGATATCGCCGCGGCTGAGGATGCGGCCCGGCCGCTGCAGCAAGAGGTTGAGGATCTGATATTCGCGGTGGGTCAGTTTCAGCCACTGGCCGCCCTTCTTGACCATGCGCGCCGAGGTGTCGAGTTCGAGATCGCCGTGGACGATCGTCGCCTGGGCACGGCCTTCGCTGCGACGGATGACGGCGCGGAGCCGCGCCAGCAGCTCGGCCAGGTCGAACGGCTTGACCAGATAGTCGTCGGCGCCGAGGTCGAGGCCTTCGATGCGGTCGGCCAGGGCGTCGCGCGCGGTCATGATGACCACGGGCAGGGTCGAGGCCTTGCGCAGGTGCTTGAGCACATCGAGGCCCGAGCCGTCGGGCAGGTTGAGGTCGAGCGCCACGGCGGCATAGGTGCCGGTCGCCAGGGCTTCGATGGCGGTCTCGGCGGTCTGCACCCAGTCGGCGGCGTAACCGCCTTGGCTCAGGCCGGTGGCCAGGGCCCGGCCCAGCAGGGCATCGTCTTCGACCAGGAGGATACGCATGACCGCCAACCTTTTCGTGTGGCCTGATACAGCATGACACAGCCGGCCGCCTACAGGAAAGAGGCTGCCAGCGCAACGGCTCACTCGACATATGCGGGATTGCGGTTAGGTTGGCGAAAAATAGGGAGACGATCCATGAAAGCCGTTTTGCGCTTCGCGCCGCTTTGCCTGGCTCTGCTGGCCTTGCCGGCCGGGGCCAAAGTCTTCGTCGCGTCTCAAGTTTTCGTCGCCGCCAATGACGGCAAGCAGATCCTGATCGACGGGGTGCAGACCGTGCCGCTGCATCCCGCCGCCGATACGGTGACGGTGTTCACGCTGAAGGGCGACCGGCCGCACGTGCTGGCGACGCTGACGGCGCCATCGAGCGTCATCGGTCCGCCGTGCAGTGTCGCGGTCTCGCCTAACGGCCGCTATGCCATCGTCACCGCGGCGAAAAAGGTCGCGGCTGACCCGACGCAGATCGATGCCGACGACACGGTCACGGTGATCGCGCTGACCGGGCGGCCGCGTGTCGCGCAGAGCACCAAGGCCGGTGCCGGGGCCTCGGGCGTCGCTTTCTCGCCGGATGGACGGCGGGTGCTGATCGCCAACCGGGCCGCCGGCACGGTGTCGCTGTTCGGGTTCGATGCCGGCAAGTTGACGGCACTCGACACGCTCGACCTCGGCAATGTCAATGCGGCGCCGGCCTCGGCCCTGTTCCTGGCGGACGGCAAGGGGGCTCTGCTGACCCGCGACGGTGACAATCGGGTGTCGCTGCTGACGATGATCGGCGACAAGCTATCGCTTGACCCGCAGCCCGTGATGTCGTCGCCACGGCCCTATGAGGTCACGTCCGGCCGCGCCCGCCGCTACGCCGTGGTCGGCAGTGTCGACGGCGTCGGCACCAAGATCGACTCCATCGGCCTGATCGATCTGTCGGGCCCGCGCCCGACGGTGATCGACACCGAGATCGCCGGCGTGACGGTCGAGGGGGTGCGCATGTCGGCGGACGGTCGCTATATCGCCGCGACCGTGACCAACGGCACCAATATGCCGCGCACCGCGCCGACCTGGCATCCCATGAGCGAGCTCCAGATATGGACGATCCGCGCCGGCAAGCTGGTGCGCCTGGCATCGGCGCCGATGGGTCCGTGGGCCCAGGGCGCGGCATGGTCGCGCGATGATCGCCGGGTGGTCGTGGAAAGCATGGACGCCGGGGTGATCCAGGTCTTCGCCTTCGATGGGCATCATCTGAGCCATCGCGCCGACTTGGCCGTCACGCCCGACCCGGCTGGGATTGCCGCAAGCCAATAGGGCTTGATCCCGGCCGTTCGCGAAATATGTGATTATTTCAATTTCGACAGAGACGGATACCGGCGCGTCGTACGTTATAACATATGGAGGGTCGAGAGATCCTTCTTCTTCCTCCTCGCTTTTGTCTCGGCCGGCGCCTCACGTACGCCGGCCGCTTTTTTGCGCCATGGACAAAAAAAGAGCGGAGCGCCGAAACGCTCCGCCAAGGGGAGGCAGGAAGAACTCGGCGCCGGCCCATTCCAAGGCGAAGCCTTGGCAAGCGCGGCTGCGCGCCGCTTGAGCGCTAGAAACTATACATCAGGCCCAGCGTGTAGGTCGTGCCGGCCGAGGTATTGACCTCGGTGCGCTTGACGCCGTCGCCGCCGATGCCGTTGACGTACTCGATGATGTGCTGGTTGGTCAGGTTGATGCCCTCAAGGACGAGCTTGAGCTGCGGGCTCAGCTTGTAGTGCGCGGCGAAGTCGACATTGTTGGTCGCCGCGATGAAGTCGCCGAGATTGCCCGCCGAACCGGCGCCGTCGAGATATTTGTCGCGATAGGCGTCCGAGATGCGGACATCCCAGATCGGGGTTTCATAGTACAGCGTGGCGTTGGCGGTATATTTCGACAGGTTGGCCAGGGGCATGATGTACGACACGCCACTGACGATCTGCGGCGCGGTGCCTTGGGCGTAGGTCGCGTTGCCGACGAAGCCCAGGCCGTTGAACGGCGCCGGCAGGAAGTCGAAGTCGCGCTGGTAGGCCACTTCGACGCCCTGGATATTGCCCTGCTTGACGTTGATCGGCGTGGTGACGGTGAACAGCGTCGCGGGAGTCTCACCCTGCACCAGTTGGGAATCCGGATAGCCGGTCGCCGAATAGGGTTCGGAGAAGGTCGAGCTCGAGATCCACTGCTTCATGTCCTTCCAGAACACGCCGATATAGGCGTAGCCGACCTTGCCCTGATAGTATTCCAGCGAGCTTTCGATCGAGTCGGACAGGAATGGCTTCAGGTCGGGGTTGCCGACGCTGAGCGAGCCGCCGAAGGGGGCCGTAGTGATCGTGCCGGTGGCGGCCATGTCGCCGAGCGCCGGGCGGCTGACGTCACGATTGGCGTCGAAGCGGGCGACCAGGCTCGGCGAAACGTCGACGGCGATGTTCAGCGCCGGCAGCCAGCCGTCATAGGTGTGCTTGACGTCGACCGGGACCAGGCTGGAGCCTGAGCTCAGGAAGCCGGACGATTCCAGGTTGGTCTGATAGTAGCGCTCGCCGGCATTGGCGCGGACGCGGTGGCCGAAGATATCCGTGTCCAGATTGTACTGGAGGTAGAAGGCGTCGGTCTTTTCGGTTTCATGATAGTTGGAACCCGGCGACAGGTTGGCGATCGTCAGGTCGCGGGTCTGGCCGATCAGCGGATAGACCTCGTTCACATTGCCGACGATGTACGGCGTCAGGCTGTCGAACGGCACGAGACCCTTCATCGAGTCCGGAATGACCGTATCGGTCGAGACGTTGTTGGCGACGCTGTTGTGGAACACCTTGTTGACATAGGTGTAGCCGCCGTTGTCGAACTTTTTGTACGATATGCCGGCCGTCAGCCACGACGCGCCGTTGAGGAGGTATTTCGAATCGAACTTGGCGTTGTCGTACTTGCTGACGATGGAGCCTTCCTGGGTGTCCATGCGCATCAGGTTCCACGAGTCCGGGTTGGTCAGGCTGGCGCCGCCATAGACGTTGAACGGCATGGTGGGGCGATCGTCGACCGTCTCGGTGTGGTTCGTCGACTCCAGGAACACCTTGTCGAACACGGGCTGTTCGTAGTCCGACTTCGACGTGCCGATCAGGCCGGTGAAGGACAGCTTGTCGGTGGCGCGCCACGAACCATGCAGACCCAGCTGGCCGAACACGGTCGAGTCGTTGTCGAGGTTTTCTTCGGTGCGCAGGTCGACGCCCGAATAGCTGGCCGAGATCAGGGTATTGCCCTGGACGACGGCCGATTGCACGATCTGGTTGCCGGTCAGGTTGCCGGTCAGGCTGTTCGTGCCCGACGTCGTCAGGGCGTAATCGTTGCGCTGGTTGTTGAGCTTCGAAAACAGGCCGTCCAGGCCGAACTTGAGCGTGTCCGACGGCTCCCATTGCAGGGCCAGCGTCGAGCCGAAGCGCGTGCGGTGCGTGTACCAGGTCGAGTAGGTGTCCGACTGGGGTGCGAACAGCTCGGTCGCCGAGGAGGTCGATTCCAGGCGCGCGGCGGTCGCCGGATCGACGCCCGCGCCGACATTGGCGGCGTTGGCGTGAATCTGGCCCCAGCCGAACGAACGGTAGCCGAATTCGTTGGAGTCGTTTTCCGAATAGGCGACGGACAGCAAGGCGCCGAAATCGCCCCAGCGATCGGAGATCAGGCCGACATAGCGCGGCGTGATCTTGCCGTCGACATTGGTATTATACTGCGCCTTGGCGCTCAGCGCGGCTTCGAAACCCTTGTAATCGAAGGGCTTGGCGGTCTCAAGCTGGACCGTGCCGCCGATGCCGCCTTCGTCCTGGTCGGCGGAATAGGACTTCTGCACCGTCACCTTGTCGAACAGCTCCGAAGCGAACATCGAATAGTCGAACGAGCGCGAACGGGTGACGCCGCCGCGATTGTCCATGCCCGAGGCGGTATTGGTCAGCACCTCCATGCCGTTGAGCTGGGTGCGCGTGAAGTCGGCGCCCAGCCCGCGCAGCGCGATCTGACGGCCTTCGCCGGCGTCGCGCGTGATGGTGATGCCCGGAATGCGCTGCAGGCTTTCGGCCAGGTTCAGGTCGGGAAAGGCGGCGATATCGTCGGAGACGATGACGTCCACCGTGCCGACGGCGCGGCGCTTGATGTCCTGGGCGTTTTGCAGGGAGCTGCGATAGCCTTTGACGACGACTTCGGTGGCCGGTTCGTCGGCCCGGCCGATCGGCGCGGGTGCTGCGGCCGGACGCGCCTCGGCCGGCTGGACCGGCTTGTCGGCGACGCGCAGCACGACGGTTTCGCCGTCGTCCGAAGCGACGACCAGTGGCGTGCCCTTGAGCAGTTCGTGCAGCGCCGCCTTGCGGTCGAGGTCGCCCTTCAGCGCCGGCGTGGTGATGCCGGCCAGCTGGTCGGTCGGCGCCAGGATCTGGATGCCGGCCTGACGCGCGAACATCGGAATGGAGGTCACCGCCGGCTGGGCCGGCAGGTCGAAGCTCTTTTCGCCGGCATGGGCCGCGCCGGCCCCCAGCGCGAACAGCGCGGCGCCGCACAATAGGGCATGCCGCAGGGTCTTGCCCCAGGACTGACCCAAGGTATAGGACATCATCATAACTTATTCCCTTATGACTCTCTATCGCGTGTAAGTAGAGAAGGCGCGCCCACCAATGTCCGTGCCTTCATTCTATAGAGAAATGGGGCCGATACCTCCGCCATGCGTCGTAAAAATTTCACACAATATTGAATAGCAGCGGCCGACCGCCGCATATGATTTACCTATACAAAACAATAGTGTCGTTTTCGGTTCTGCAGCGTGCGCCAAGACTTAAGGCGGCCGCCCGGGCGAAGCCGTCCGGATCGGTGGCGGCGAACAGGCCGGAAATATGCCGTCCGGCCAGATCCCGATCGGCGACGACCAGCCGGCGCGGCGAGTAGCGCGCGAACTCGGCCGCCGCCTCGGCCAGGCTTTCGCCCTCGAAGGCCAGCTGGCCGTCGCGCCAGGCCAGGGCGCGCGCCAGGGTCTCACCGGCGACGGCCTCGATGCTGATCAGCATCTTGTTGGACGCCTCCGACAGGCTGATGGTCGCGCGGTGGCCGGCGTCCATATAGATCGGCGACAGGTCGTCGGTGGCCGCCGGCCAGCCGCCGGTCATGGCCTGCAGCGACTGCATCAGCGGCGAGGGCGGATTTTCCAGGGCGACGCGGCCGGAGGCGACGTCGACCTTCATGGTCCGGGCGTCGTTCAGGCGGACATTATAGGCCGTGCCGACCGTGCGCACCTGGACGAAGGGCCCCATGACGATGAACGGCCGCTCCGGGTTCCTGGCGACCTCGAAATAGGCCTCGCCGCGCAGCAGCCGCACCAGCCTTCGCGTCGCGCCGAACTCGACCGTCAGCGCGGAGTCGGTGTTCAGCGTGATATGCGAGCCGTCTTCCAGCGGAATATGGCGGATTTCGCCGAGCGACGATTCCAGCCGCCAGCGGCGCGGTTGGGGTTGATGCGCGATGACCGTCGCGGCGCCGGCCACGCCGGCGGCGATCGCGCCGCCGCCGCCCCACAACAGGGCGCGCCGCGACGGCGTCGCGGCTTCGCGGCGGCGAGGGGCGACGACGACCATGACGGCGCGTGCCCGCGCATAGGCGCCCAGGCAGCGCGGGTCGCTGTCCAGCCAGGCCTCCAGCTCGGCCTGTTCGCCGAGGCTCAAGGGACGCGCGTCCAGCCGGGCCGCCCAACCGGCGGCGATGTCGTCAATGCTTTCGGCTGTGGGTCTGATCGGCGTCACGCGTATTCTCGGCTTTCGGGGGCGTTTCCTGGCGGTTCTTGTCGTCCGCTCGATGTCTAGATGATTTTCCGCGGTCGTTTCCCCCACCGGCGACGGCGGCCAGCAGCAATTTTATGCCGCGGGCGATATGTTTCTCGACCGTATGTTCGGAGAGCTTCATGCGCCGCGCGATTTCGCTTTGGGACAGGCCGTCGATGCGGCGCATCACGAAGGCCTGGCGCGTCTGGCGCGGCAGCTCGGCAATCGCGCGGCGGATCATGGCCAGTTCGTCGCGCGCCAGCACCGTGTCCTCGGGGGAAGGCTCGTCGGCGGCCGCCGCCAGCGCCTCGATGTCGGCGACGGCGTTGATCGGCACGATGTGGGCGCGGCGCAACTGCTGCAGGATCACCGACCAGGCGATCTGAAAGGCGTAGGTCTTGGGATTGCGGATGGTCTCGATGCTGACCTTGGCCACCAGTATGGCATAGGTCTCCTGGACCACGTCGTCGAGGTCGAAGCCCAGCGACGCCTTTTGCCGCAGCCAGGCGCGCAGGGCCGGCTCGTGCGGCAGCACATGGCGCGCCAGCCAGTGGGCACGGTCATCGTCGACGGAGGGCATGCGCCGGCTATTGGCTTTCAGGTACAGGTCTTTTGACATCCTGAAAGCTAGATGCGACAGCGGCGTGACGCCGCCACCTGTCATAAAAATTTGATGTATTCAGGACCGGTCGAAAAGCTCGACATAACCGCGCCGGCGCTTGCCGGCCAGGATCTGTTCCGCCCGTGCCGCGGCTTCGGCCTCGGACGGCAGCCAGTCTTCCTTGCTCTGGCCGCCGCCGCCGATACGGCCCCAATGGCGGATCAGGGCGATGGGACCGAAGAGCGTCGGCTGTACGGAAAGCTCATAGCGGCGGCGCATATTTTTTGCCGGATCGACACGCTGCAAGACACGGGGCGCCATGAATAAAGTCCTTTGGATTCAAGGCTCAAACTAGCATGATGTGGCGGGATTTGCACGCGATTTCGGTGTATTCGCCGGGCATCTTTCAGGCTTTCTTCGCCGGACAGGCGAACTTTTACTGAAAAACCTATTGAATTGCTTTCTCAAATGGGTCAGCAATTGCGGCCGGACATCGGACCATTAACGCGGTGTTAAGCCTGATCGGTGAGGACGGGGCGATGAGCATTCGACTTTACGATACCGCCTGGATCGAACTTGAAGGCCAGGCCGAACCTGTTCAGGTCCGGCGCGATGCCCTGCGTCACGATGTCTTCCGCGTCGGCGACCATGCCTATGACATCGACGGCCGCGTGCATGCCTCGGCCACGGCGTCGCCGAGGATCCTTCGCACACTTAGCCTGCAGAGCGTGCGCGAAGGCGGCTTGACGATGATGGCGCACGAGGTGCCGGTGGCGCATATCGCCCTGCGCGGCGTACGCTCCGCGCCACGCGGCGCGCATCAGAAATTGCTGGAAATCGCCTGAGCGCCGTTCGGCCGTCTACAGACACTCGATCGCCGCGGCGACGAAGCCGGTGACGACCCCGGTAAGGATGAGCACGCCCAGGCGCAGCCGCTCGTCGCCGATGACGGCGACCCGCGCGCCCATGCGAACGTCCGGCCGCCCGGGCTTCGACGCGACGCCATAGCGATTTCCGAACTTGATCTGACCCATATTCGCACGTCCTCGTTTGTTAACACTTTCTTAAGCAAGGACGGTGCCGCGCGGAAGTGGAAAAATGGCGGACGTACACGGACAGGACGGTCTGGCCTGCCGCGCGCCACGTTTTGGGCTTCACGCCCAGGTATTCCTTCGGCTAAGCTTACATCAAGGAAATTGGAGGCATTGCCACATGGGTCTGTCACGACGCGATCTTGTAAAATCCCCTCTGGTTCTGGCCGGGGCGTCGGCGATCGGGTTGGGCGCGGCGGTGGACGTCCTGGCGCAGCCGGGACTGGCGGGCGCGGGCGAGATCATCGAGCTATGGCCGCATCCGCCGGCCGGCGCGCTGCATCCGGGCATGACCGAGCTGATCGAACAGACCTCGCAAGACCCGGCCTACAGCAGCCGGCGCCTCAAGGGCGTAATCACGCCGCATCTCGTCGCCTTCCCGGCGGCCGAGCCCAATGGCTCGGCCATGCTGATCATCCCCGGCGGTGGCTTCGAATGGAACTATTTCGAGCACGAAGGCTACTATATCGCCGACGCGCTGAGGCGTGCCGGGATCACCTGTTTCGTGCTGTTCTACCGCCTGCCGAAGGACGGCTGGGCCGATCCGGCCAATGTCGGCCCGGCCGACGCCCAGCGGGCGATGCGCGTCATCCGCGCCAATGCCCAGCGGTTCCGTCTCGATCCGGCGCGGCTCGGCGTCATGGGTTTCAGCGCCGGCGGCTTCCTGACCGCGACCCTGGCCACGCGGCACGAGGCGCCCTTCTACGCCCCGGTCGACGCGACGGACCGGCTCAGCGCCAGGCCGCTGCTGGCGGCACCGATCTATCCGGTGCAGACGGCCGACCCGGCCTATGCCTATGAAGGCGTGGCGCCGTCGCTGTTCGGCGGCAAGGTGACGCCGGCCCTGGTCCGCGAATGGTCGCCCGACCTCAATGTCACGCCGGCGGCGGTGCCGACCTTCCTCGCCCATGCCGAGGACGACGGCCTGGTGCCTGTGGCCAATACGGTGCGGCTGCGCGACGCGCTGGTGGCGCAGAAGATCACGGTCGAGACCCATCTGTTCGCCCACGGCGGCCACGGCTTCGGCGCCCGTCCCCAGCCCGGCAGTCCAGGCGGCCTGTGGCTGCCGTTGTTCGTCAACTTCGCGCGCGAAGAGAAACTGTTCGCCTAAACGGCCTGCAAATCCACCGGCGTGACACCCGGGAAGATGCTGTCCATCGCTCGGTCGTTCAAGCCGTAGAGCGGCCGGACGACCCCGGCGACCAGGGCGCGATAGTCGGTCAGCACCGGCAGGTCGCGGTTCTGGAACAGGGTATCCTGGGCGATCTTCACCTGGGGCCCCAGCATGCGCTTGCCGCGCACCGATCCGCCCATGACCCAGTAGACGCTGCCGTGGCCGTGGTCGGTGCCCTTGTCGCCGTTCTCGCGGAAGGTGCGGCCGAATTCCGAGACGACGATCACCGTCGTGCGGTCCCAATCGGGGCCGCTGGCCTTGGCGAAGCTGGCCAGGCCCTTGCCGAGATCGGCGATCTTCGACGCCAGCTGGCCGTCGGCATTGCCCTGGTTGACGTGGGTGTCCCAGCCGCCGACATCGAGGAAGGCCAGGTTGTAGCCGCTGTGCATCAGCTCGGCCATGCGCTGGGCCTGCAGCGAAAAGCCGGTGGCGTCGACGGCGCCGCGGCTGGCGGCGGTCATCTCCTGCTGCATGGCGGTATAGGCCTGCTGGTGCACCGAAAAGCCGGTCTGTACGCCGACCAGGGGCGCGATCTTGGCGGCCTCGGGCGTCTGGTACATCTGTTCGATAAGCCCTTGCTGACGGTCGTCGAAGGCCGGCTTGCCGATGGAATTGACCGCCAGGTTGGGGATCGGACTATCGCCGCCGCGGAAGATGATCGGCACATCCTGGCTGAAGGCGATCGGATGGGCGTCGGCGCCCAGCGCCGCCGCCATCCGGCCGAGAAAGCCCGAATTGTAGTTGCGCGACGGGCCCAGCGGCTGGCCCAGCTCGATGGTGTCCTGGGTCTCGAAATGGGAGCGAGAGGTGTCGTCGGTGCCGGCGAACGGCACGAAGGCCAGTTGGCCCGACTGCCACAAGGGGTAGATGCTGTCGACCAGGGCCGGGTGCAGGCTCCAGTCGGCGTCGAGCGGCAGGGCGGCCTTGGCGTTGTTGGGGTCGGGCCGGGCGATGGCGATGGTCGGCCGCGACTGGTAATAAAAGTCGCTGCTGGTCGGGATGACGATCGAGGTGGCGTCATAGGCGCCGCGCAGGAAGACGACCATGACGCGTACGCCGGTATCGGGGGCGGCCAAGGCCCGGCCGCTGACGCTGAGGCCGCTGGCGGTGACGACGCCGAGGCCGGCGCCATAGGTGAGCAAGGATCGACGGGAAATCATGATTTACCTCCCCATGAAGTCGGGTGAAGCCAGCAAAAGGGTGTTCCATTCGCCGGGGGATTTGGCCTGGTCGAGCGCGGCCTGGGTGGGGGTGGCGAGCGTGGCGTCGAGGCGGACGCGCGTCACGACGCTTTTCAGGTCGGGCAGGGTGGTCTCGATCGGCAGGACCACGCCGTCGGGCTTGAACAGGCCGTTATAGCCGAATCCGATCGAGCGGGCGATTTCGAAGCGCTGTTCTATCTGGCCCGGGCCGTTCCAGAAGCCGCGCACCATCGGATAGCCGTCGGGCGTGACGTGGGCGTAGACCGGCTCGCCCAACTGGCTGATCCAGTTGACGATCGGCCGGGCGTTGAGCACGGCGCGGTCGTCATAGGCGAGCCGCATGCTGGAGACGATATAGTGCTCGGGGTCCTTGAGCAGAGGCGTCTTCAGCGACTGGCGGAATTCGCGCGAATGGAAGAGGTAGCTCAGGACCTCGGCGATATCGCCGTCGCTGTCCTGGAAGTGCTGGGCCATGCCGCTGACCAGGCTTTCCGGCGGATCGTCGGAGACGTAGAACCGCGCCAGCTTCAAGGAGATGAAGTGCGCCGTGGCGGGCGACTTGCAGATCAGATCGAGCGCCTGTTCGACCTCGGCATAGCCGCTGCCCTTGATGGTTTGACCCATAAAGACCTTGTCGGAAAAATCGTGGCGCGCCGGATTGAAGACGAAGTCGCCGTCGCGGATCAGCAGGGCCTGTTGCGCCGGAGGCACCTTGATGACCTGGCTCGGCGGGGCGTAGCCGACGCCGGTCAGGATATGGGCCAGGGCCTCGACATCGGCCTGGCTGTAGCCCGAGCCTACGCCCATGGAGTGCAACTCCATGATCTCGCGGGCATAGTTTTCATTGATGTGGCCCGCGCCGTTCTGCACATTGTCGAGATAGACCTGCATGGCCGGGTGGCGCAGATCGGCCTCGAGCAGGTCGCGGAACTTGCCGAGCGCATGCGGGCGCAACGCCCGGTCTTCGTAGTCGGCCAGGCGGTAGGCGGTGTCGCCCTTGTCCCACAGCACGTTGAAATGGTTGAACCAGAACCACGTCATCTGTTCGCGCAACTGGTCGCGGCCGTAGATTTCGCGCAGCACGCGGCGGTTCTGCACCTCGGTCAGGGTCTCGCCGCGGTACATGTTGAAGACCTGGTTGCTGTTTTGCGGGGGCACCGGCGCTGGCGTCGGGGGCGCGGCATTCGCCATGGTCGCCGGCTGGGCCGGCGGCATTGCGGTGGCCGGGGCCGCCGGTGCACCGGGGGGTGTGGCGATCGGAGGCGTGGGATTGGCGGCATTGTACGCCTTGACGGCGTCGTCGGCCTTCTTGCGCAGGCCATTGATTTCCGTCACCTGATCGTCGCCGGACTTGTGCAGATGGGGCATAGCGTCGATCATGGCGGCGACGTCCGGCGGCAGGCCGGCATCGTCCGAAGCGGGATGCAGCTGGTCCTTCAGCCAGGCGTCGAGGCCACGGGCGTCGATATCGGCCACCAGGGACGGGCTTAAGCCAAAGGTGATGCGGTCGGCGACGGCGAGGTCGTTGGCGCTGGCCACGCGCTCGGCGTGTGCGGCGATAGGCAGCGTCAAGCACAAGGCGAGGGCGGACGCTGTCATCGTATAACGGGGATGGGGACATCCTCGAAAGAGGGGCATGGGGGCTGCTCCGATGGGTGGCCGACGGGTTCCGTTCGCGCAGTAGCGCCTCGAACTGAATTTTTTACGACGATGGCCGGCCCGATCCTGTTGTCTCACCCGATTGTGATAGCGCGCCACGGCGCGGGAGCGATAAAACTTGGCATTGATTTCGGAAGACAGATGCGCGACTACTCACACCTATTGGGGGGTGTTTGATGCGAGACGAATCCGGCAAGGCACCGCCCCTCTTCGGGTGCGAAAAATGAGCGGCGGCATAGATCCGTTTGATATTGAAGCCGCCATCCTGCGCAAGAGCGAAGCCGACTTGCGTACGTTCATGTCGGCCTTGGCGACGCGGCTGGACACGGCCCTGCCCAACCGGGTGCGCGTCGACAGGAAACGCGACGGCCTGTTTTCATCCACGACCCACGTGGTGAAGATCGAGATCACGGCGGAGACGGCCGCCTACACCATCGTGCTCGACGGGTCAGGCCTCAAGACCAGTCGCGCCAAAATTGTTCGCGGCGTGATCATTTCCAGTTCGGCCCTGTCCGTCAGGGAATGGATGGGCGATGTCCGCGCCGTCGTCAGCCATCTCTCCGGCGCGGCCGGCGACGCCAGCGACGAGCTCGGCAAGTTCTTATTCAAGGGAGATGCGTGATGGGGCCGAAGTCGGACGACACTGCCAAGGCGGCCGCGCTCTCCGCCGAGCAACAGGCGCAGGCGCGTCAGGACGCCTGGTCCGACGCGCTGGACAACCGGACCTTGCCCGGCTTCGTCAAGGACCGGCTGCAGGCCGCGTCCGAGCGCAAGATCCCCTGGCTGTCGACGACCACGCCGGCGGAATTGTTGCTGGTCCGAAGCCATGGCCTGCGGCCCCTGGCCACAGTGTCGGGGACCTGCTGGTTTCACTACGGCTTCAGCTGGACGCAGGGACACGCCGAGGGCTGGGAAACCGCCATTGTGCGGATGAAGCGCGAAGCCCTGGCGGTCGGCGCCAATGCCGTGGTCGACGTCCAGATGCGGACCGTCAAAAGCCCCATGGCCGGCAGCATGGACTTTACGGTCTTCGGCACGGCGGTGAAATTCGACTCCCTGCCGCCGTCCAAGGATCCCGTCCTGGCGACCGTCCCGGCCATGGACTTCGTGCGTTTGCTGGAAATGGGCATATCGGTGTGCGGTATCGCCATCGGGGCGTCGTACGACTATCTCGAGGACAATTACGCGCCGGGGTCCTATACGACGAGCTACGGCGGGGGCAGGGCCTACCAGGTGCAGCAGCAGTTGCAGGCCTTCGGGGGAAATACCGCCGTCGCCTCATTGACCGGCTTCTGGGAGCGCATCCGCCGCGAAGCCCATGCCCAGTTGCGCCAGAGTGCCGCCCGCTCGGGCAACGGCGTACTGGCGAAGACCAATTTCGGCCAGCTTATACCGATCGAGCGCGAGAAAATGCCGCCCAACTATCTTGGCCGGCATATCGTCATCGGCACGACGATCGACGCGCGCAGGGGGGACGCCATCCCCCACCATATTACGCCCGTCGTCGATATGCGCGACGAGCTGTCTCCCCTCAAGGGCGGCACGAAGCGCTCGAACGATTTCGAGGGCAATAACGAACACACCGGAGGAATTTGATGACGACGGCTGCGAATAACATTCCCGAACACGCCCTCGAACGGATGAAGGGGCTGCGCGGCTCGGCCAATCCGGAGGGCATTTTCACCTCGGACTTCTCGGTCAACGAGTTCCTGCTGGTCCGCAAGGCCGGCTTCGAACCGGTCGGCCTGTGCGTCGGCTCGTGCATCTATCATCTGGGCTTCCAGATCGCCGGCTGGACCAAGAGCCAGGAAATGACCGTGCTGTCCCAGGCGATGTACGAAGCGCGTGAGCTGGCCATGTCGCGGATGCGCTCGGAAGCGGCCGATATGGGCGCCGATGGCGTCGTCGGTGTCCGCCTGACCGTGAAGCGCATGGAATGGGACGCCCACGTCCTGGAGTTCGTCGCCATCGGCACCGGGATCGTCCACGCCAAGGGCCATCCGGGCTTCAAGGGCCCGAAGGGCGAGCCCTTCACCTCCGACCTGTCCGGCCAGGATTTCTGGACGCTGTTGCACTCGGGCTATCGCCCGCTGGAAATGGTCATGGGCAGCTGCGTCTATCACGTGGCGCACCAGGGCGTGCTCAAGGGCCTGTCCAATGTCGGGCAGAATGTCGAGCTGACCAACTTCTCGCAGGCGCTTTACGATGCGCGCGAAATCGCCATGGAGCGCATGCAGAATGAAGCGACGGCGGCGGGCGCGGAAGGCGTCGTCGGCGTCGATCTGCACGAGGGCAGCCACAATTGGGCGCCGCATATCATCGAGTTCTTCGCCATTGGTACGGCCGTGACGCCGATCTCGTCCGAGATCGATCCGTCGACCATTCCGGATCCGCAGCTCGTCCTTTCGGTCAACACCTAATCAAATCGGAGGAAAACGGCATGAGCATTCTTGGCCGCATCGCGGATCTGTTCCAGGCGAAAACCAACAAACTCCTCAATTCGCTGGAGGACCCCAACGACACGCTCGATCTGTCCTATGAGAAGATGCTGACCGGCCTTCAGGAAACCAAGGGCCACCTGGCGGACATCATCGCGCAGCAGATTTCGCTGGAACGCCAGATCGCCAATGTCGACAAGGAGATCGCCGGCGCCGAGGACGACGCGGCGACCGCCGTCAAGGCGCAGCGCGACGATCTGGCCCGCGCCGCGCTCGTCCATCGCCGCCGGGCCCTGGACACCCGCCAGACCCTGGTCACGGCCCACGACGCCATCGTGCCGCAGGTCGAAAAGCTGTCGGGCTATCAGCGCCAGCTCGAAGATCGCATCGAAAAATTCCGCACCCAAAAGGAAACGATGAAGGCCAGCTATGCGGCGGCCAAGGCGCAGGTCGAGGTGACGCAATCCCTCACCGGTGTCGGCAGCCAGCTCGGCCGCGTCGGCAGCGCCTATCAGCGCGCCGAAGACAAGATGCTGGGCATGCGCGACAAGGCCGATGCGATGGACGGCATGATCCAGCAGGGCCTGATCAACGATCCGCTGGACAAGCGCGATTCCGTCACGCGCGAAATCGCCCAACTGCGCTCTGATCACGCCGTCGAGGACGACCTCGAGGCCCTTAAGCTGCAACTCGGCCACGATCCCAAGGCCGCGTTGCCGCCCCCCGAATAGGCGGCCCCCGAAGTCCGGTCGGGGAATAAGGCGCGGCCGGATCACTCGCCGGGGTGAAGCGTTTTCAGATAGGCCAGCATCGCCTTCCGGCCTTTGGGATCGTCGATTGCGGCTGGCATGCTTGTTCCGTAATAGGCGCGCGTCGGTTCAGTCAGGAGACGGTCGAGGCGCCCAATCGTCCAGGAATCGCCGCGCTGCCCGGCGGCCTTGAGGACGGGCGAATAGCGATAGCCCGGCACCGAGCCGACCTTTCGATTGACGACGCCGAACAGGGCTGGACCGACATCGTTCAGCATGTGCGGACTGTCGTCGTGGCAAAGAGCGCAGCGGCTCGCAAACATCGACTCTCCGCGTTTGATCTCGTCCATCGTGCCGGCGTGCGCGACGGAAGCGAACAGGATTGTCGCGAAGAGACCCAGGGGAACGACGATGGCAGGCTTGGGGGCACGCATGGGCACCTCGGGGGTTGAACTGGCACGATAGCCGGACCGTTCGACCCTACGCGCCAAACGGCTTCGTTGATTTGATCGGCATCAATGGCTCAGGTGGCCGTTGGCCTTAGACTGCGGTGAATTAACGCAGCAGGATGATCCATGCCGACCTTCATCATGTTGACTGAACGGGCCAATGCCGACGTGCCGTCGTTCGCGATCCCGACCGATGGCCGCATTGAGCGGGATTAAAGCGAGATTTGAAACCTTTGGTTTGGTTGATTGACAAATGTCAGCTCCGGGCCCGCCGCTTACGTTGCGAGGTTTGATATCCGTCAATGCGCCGGCCGACGAACACGGTATGCTCGGCAGCGGAATAGAGAAAGATCCGTGTTCCAAACCCGACTCAGCTCCCCCCAATGCTTGAGTGGAACAAGGAGTCTTGGAAGGTCTTCGCGACCTTTCCTTGAGCGGAAGACGGCGGCGGGGCGTTGCCGCCGTCTTCCAATTCAATCGAAGATGACTTTGCCACCCAAATCGTTCGGCGGCCATTGTTCGCGCTCGGCCTTCCCGCCGAGGTGATCGAGTGGCGGCATGTGGTTGTCGATGAAGGGCGAGGGCTTCGCCATGCGCGTCAATGCCACCGCCATGGTCAGACTGACCTCATTGCCATGGACTTCGACGCCGTAATCGGCCAGGGCGGCAAAGGCGCGCGACAGGTTTTCCGGGGTCATGCCCAGCACGGAGGCGAGAATGCGCTTCTCGTGAAGCAGGCGCACCGTCGTGACGCCGTTCTGCTGGACTTGCAACTGGAGAAGGTAGTTGGCGAGCCGTTCCGCCCCGCTGCGCAGCTTTATGTTCTTGACCTGGCGGACAAGGGCGCGGTTCCACCCGGCCATTTCCTCGGCGATGGCGAGCGAGAAGGCGCCATCGGCGCGCATGGCGCGGCGGACCCCTTCCGCCGGCAGCATCAAGATCTCGGAGCGTTCGAGAGTCCGGGCCGACATCAGGGCCGGTGCATCGAGAACGACGGAAGACAGGATGAACACGGACAGCGGGCGTACGATCGCGATCGCTGTTTCCTTGTCGTTCCACACCCCCTGCATCTCGACCGCGCCGTCGAGGAGGACATACAGAAAATCGACGGTGTCGCCCTCGAAGAGCAGGGTCGTTGCCGCTGGAAATTTCTGCAGGAGGGCGGTCGAGGTCAGGTCCTGAAACCGCTCCGCGGCCATGCCGCTGAACAGTCTGAGGTCTCTTAGCCGCTCGAGGTCTTTGTCCCGCATTCGCCACTACCCTGTTGAATTACCGAGGCTACAAACGATTGCACGTTATCGTGCGTGGGGCGCCTGCGAATTGACCTAAATCAAATGTGGGTTTGACAAACTTGGCGGGGGGGATCGGCGCATTTGATTTGCGGGTGACGTGCGCCGCGCGTGGGCCGCCGGATGGCGCGATCGGCGGATCATTTGATTCCCGTCAAGGTCCGCGCCCGGCGCTCATGGCAGTATGGCTCGATTGCAAGGAGATTGTCATGTCGATCAAGACCATAGTCTGCGCCTTTGGCGGAGGCATCTACGAGCTCAATGCCTTGAGTTCGGCCCTGTCGCTGGCGCGCGCCGGCCATGCCGTGCTGCGTGTCGTTCACATTGCCGCCCCGCCCTTGCTGCCCGACGCGATGGGGATCGGCGCCTATGCCAGCGCCGCCTATGGCGATGGCAGCGTGATCGATGTGCTCGAGGCCGACGAGCGTCAATTGACCCGGGAGGCTGAAAAACTGACACGGGACTATTGTGAACGCTATTCGGTCACCCTGCACAGCGAAGCGGCGCCGGTCGTCATGGGACAGGCGCAGGCCTTCTTTCGGGCTTCCGAGGGCGATACCCACATTCAATTGCCCCGGCACGCGCTGACGGCGGACCTGATCGTCATCGGTTACGATAACCGCCCCGACGGCGATCTCGACATGCTCATCGCCGGGCTGTTCGATGCGGCCAAGCCCGTTCTGGCTATTCCACGCAATCCCGGTGTCGTGCTGTCGCCGACCGGCTTCGCCGAGACGGTCGTCGTGGCGTGGGACGGCAGCCTTGCCGCCTCGCGGGCCTTGCGCGAGGCCGTGCCGCACCTGATCCACGCGGGAGCGGTCTATATCGTGCGCGTCCGCGGCAATGATGACGCCGAGGATGCGGAAGGCGACGCCGACGCCAAGGCCTATCTTGCCAGCCATTGTATCGACGCCAAGCTGGTCTACACGGAGCGCGGGCATCACACGATCGGCGAGGCCGTGCTGGCCCAGGCGACGGCCTTGAAGGCCAACCTGCTTGTCATGGGCGCCTATGGCCACAGCCATATCGGCGAAATGCTGTGGGGCGGGGCGACCGACCACGTCGTCAAGCACGCCGAAATCCCGTTGCTGCTGGCGCGCTGAGACGCCTGCATCGCCGCGCGCGCCCAATTTCAACCCAGGGAGCCACCCTCATGAAAAAGTCCAAAGCGAAAGACGCCAAACCGCAAGACGACCTGTTCGAGCGGGTGGTCGGCGGCGACGGGTGTGAATTCACCGTCGTTTGCCATCCTGGCGAGGCCGACGCGCCCGCCGGCAAGGATATCAAGGTCGCGTCGGGCCCCGATCTGGTGTGCAAGCTCGTCGAAATAAAGGCTCAGCCCGCCGACTGAGCCCAGTCGGCCATGAAGGAGGCAAGACATGTTGCACTATGCGTCCGCGATCTCGTCTGTGCCGCCGCCGTACACCGCGCCCAGCCGGCCGGAAGCAGCACCGGCCTTCGCCGATATCGAAACCCAACGCACGCGGCTTCATCTTGTCCGGGACGGGATAAGCCGGCATTGGCCATGCAGCTACGTCTACCAGCCCTGCGGTCAGGACGAGGACATATCCGAGGACGGCTGGCTGTGGGAAGGCGTCGGACAAGACGGGGAGTCATTGGGCTTTATCGGCTTGGTTCCGGTCCGGCCCGCGGTCGCGCCGTCCGGGATCTTCGGTCCGGCGCTGACGGTGATGCTGAAACGCGATCTCGCGCCCGGTCTGGGAACGGAAATCGTCACCGGCCTGATGCGCTGGCTAAAGCGCAACCATATCTGCCACGTGGTTCACGCCAGCCACGCCGAGGACGATCGGCAATTGGCGGCGTGGCTCGACCTCTGCGGCTTTCTGTATACAGGCTGTCACGAGACGGATGGCAGCCGCTCGATGATCCTCATTCTGTAAGGCAGAGTCATGGCCACCTATGAATGCAACGAAGACTTGCCGGCGAAAGTCACCGGCGTCTTGTCCCCTGCCGCGCAAACCCTTTATCGCAATGCCTACAACAGCATGTGGGCCCGTCACGTCATGCCGTTGCGACGGGCGCTGGCGGTCAGCCATGCTCAGGCCGCCGATCGCGCGGGCTGGGCCGCCGTGAGACGCCTCTACGTCCACAATGGTGACGCCTGGACGAGACGCCCTCCCGCCGCTGGAATAGCCAGGGCGGCGGATAATGCCGCGAAGGCCAGACGGGCTTGACGTGGGTCAATGTCGATGTGGCGGCACGTCATAGGATCCCTGCCAACATCGGCGACCTGTGAAAGCCCCCAAATGAAATCCGTCTCCCGGCTCGTCTTTCTGATTGCCGCCGGCGCCTTGAGCGCGTGCCAAAGCTTGCCGGAAGCCGCGTCAACGGCGCCGGCGACATTCGCCGCCGCGGTCGACGCGGCCCCGCCGGTTCGTTTGGCGTTGGGCGGTCGAACGGGCCATTATCTCAACCGCCGTTTGGCCCGCGATCTGGCGCCTGATGACCAGGCTCTGCACGACGCGGCCGCCGCGTCAGCGCTGTGGAGTCACACCAAGGGTTATGGTGAGACCTGGCACGGCCGCGACGGGCGGACGAGCGGAACGATCATTCCCACGTCCAGGGTCGAAACGGTCGATGGGGCCCTGTGTCGGCAGTTTCACGACAGCGTCGTCCTTCCGGGCGAGGCCGTCTTCGGTGTCGATGGCACCGCCTGTCTGAAGGGGCAGGCATGGACGGTTGATTTCTAATTGTGGGAGTTAAAGACATGACGCGGATTGCCATCGTGACCGGCGGAAACCAGGGTATCGGCCAGGCGATCGCCCGCCAACTCACGGCCGATGGCTGCCGTGTCGCGGTCATCGACCTCAAGCCGCCGACGGCGGCCGAGCCGGAAATGGCGTTTTTCGCCGCGGACGTCTCCGATTTCGCCCAGACCGCCGACGCGGTGTCGCGCATCGAGGCGGCGCTTGGGCCGGTGGACATCCTGGTCAATAATGCTGGCATCACGCGCGACACGACGCTGCACAAGATGACGCCCGAGCAATGGGATTCGGTATTGCGCGTCGATCTGTACGGCGTGTTCAACATGTCCCGCCAGGTCATTGGCGGGATGCGCGAGCGTGGCTTCGGCCGGATCGTCAGCATCTCCTCGGTCAATGCGCAGAAGGGCCAGTTCGGCCAGACGAACTATTGCGCCGCCAAGGCCGGCATCATCGGCTTCACCAAGGCCCTGGCGTTGGAAAGCGCGCGCAAGGGCGTAACGGTCAACGCGGTGGCGCCGGGCTATACCGACACGTCGATGGTCGCCGCTGTCCCGGCCGACGTCCTGGAGGCCGTCAAGGCGTCGATCCCGGTCGGCCGTTTGGGCCGGCCCGAGGAGATCGCGCGCTGCGTCGCCTTTTTGGCCTCCGACAATGCCGGTTTCATCACCGGGTCGACCGTCGCGATCAATGGCGGCCAATATGCGGTGGGTTAGATGAGCAAGCGCATTCTGGTCATCAACGGTAATCCCGCCACACAGCGCGAAAGCTTCACGGCGACGCTGTGCCACGCCTACGACGATGGCGCGCGCGATGGCGGCCATGAGGTCCGCAGGCTGGACATTGCGGCGCTGGCCTTCGATCCCATCCTCCACGAAGGGCTTCACGGCGATCAGCCGCTCGAGCCGGGGCTGGTCGAGGCGCAGGACAGCATCCAGTGGGCCAACCACCTGGTCTTTGTCTATCCCATGTGGCAGTTCGGCGTGCCGGCCTTGTTGAAAGGCTTTTGCGAACGCACGCTCAGCCCTAGTTTTGCCTATGGGCTTTCGGGGAAAAACCCGTTGGACATCGGCCTGCTCAAGGGCCGATCGGCGCGGCTCATCCAGACCATGGGCATGCCCGACGCCCTCTATAGCTTCAAATACCAGGCGCATGGGGGCAAGGCTTTTCGCAGCCTCTTAGACTTCTGCGGCATTGCGCCGGTTGGAATGAGTTTTCTTGGTCAGATCGAAAGCGGCGAGGAGACGCGCCGGCGATATCTCGCGCGGGTGCATCAACTCGGATTTCGAGGCATTTGACTGCCGTCAAGGCCACAGGCGGGCCGGGCAGGCAAGCAAGGCATCGGCCAAATTTTTGTTTTGTCGCACTTCTTATCCGAAACGAAGTTCGGCGCCGCCAAAAGTGGTGTCCACTTTCGGGAAGTGCTCCGGGAGCTCGACCATGTCCATCAAGACCTTGCTATGTGTGTTCAGCGGCCAGCGTGAAGATCTGGGCACGCTGGAAATGGCGTTCGCCCTGGCCCGGCGCCACGATGCCGCCCTGCGTATCCTCCATCTGGTGCGCCCGCCGGCGATGTACGCGGCGGTGACCGATTATGGCGCGGCCGCCCTGGCGGCGGGGCTCAGTCTCAATCTCATGGACACCGCCACGCATGAGCTCGACGCGGAAGCTCGAGCGTCCGCCGCCGAATTCGCCCAGGGCCACACGGTCGAGTTGCTGTCCCCGGATGCGGCCCTGCCCGGACCGGCACAAGCGCATTTTCGCACGGTGATCGGTGAGCCCGACGACTGCCTGCCCTTGCACGGGCGGACCGTCGATCTGATCGTCTGCGGTGCGGATCAGCCCTCCGCCGCGACATTCGCCGCCGGCCTGGCGGCATTGAACCGGACTGGATGTCCGGTGCTTCTGGTGCCGTCCGCTCCGTCCGTCATGGTCGCGAACGGCGGTCGCGCCCGCACCGTCGTTGTCGGCTGGGACCGAAGCATCGAGGCGGCGCGAACCGTTCGCAGCGCTCTTCCCTTGCTCGAGATGGCCGAGACCGTCCACATAGTGTGCGTTCGCGAAGGTGCCGAGATTCCGGGTGAAGGTTCGCAGGCGGATCTGCTGGCCTATCTTGAGAATCATGGGGTTTCCGCCGACATCGTCTGCCCCAATCGCGAGTTCATGAGCGTTGGCGAAGTGTTGTTGTGGCAATCCGCCCGGCTTGGTGCGGACATGCTGGTCATGGGGGCCTATAGCCGCAATCATCTGGCGGAAATGCTCACCTTCGGCACGTCCGAGCACGTGTACCGCCATGCGCGCCTTCCCCTGTTCATGGCGCATTGACGGCAAGCGGAAACATAAAGAGGGCCGCCTCCAGGGGGATGGGAGGCGGCCTGAGTTTCCTGTCATGGGGGACGACAGGCTGGAACAACGGTGTCGGGCGGCTATTCGGCGACGGCGCGGAACAGGCGCTCAGGGGCGTCCGAAATCCGCGCGACGATCGGCTCGGCGGCCTTGGACCAGGCGGCGAACATGCCGCCATAGACCTTGGCCGAGGCCTCGACCATGGTATTCAGGCCATCCATCGACTTCTTCTGCAGGGCGACAACATCGGCCGGCGTGCGGCAGGTCATCGACTCGCGGGCGATCTCGGCCAGGGTCGTGGTGTAGCAGGCGAAAGCATCGGCGTAGGCGCGGCCGACATCGGTCATCATGCTCGCGACCTGGGTGCCCGACTGCAGGGCCGTGGCGAAGGTATCGGAACACATCGACGTATATTCGCCGGCGATGTGATTGGCGCTTTCGCTGGCCTCCTTGAAGGTCGCGATGCCTTCATTGCTGAAGTCGCCAAGCTTCGGCGCCTCAAGCGAAACGACAGTGGGGCGGGCTTTGGGGGTGGTCGCGGTGTCGGCGGCGGGCATGGAGGCCTCCTTCATGGATGAGGCCGTCATTGTGCGCCTATTGTGAAAAAGCGATTTGATCCGGGTCAACCCGCGGCGCCGATCAGGCCGGAAACATCCTCGGCCATGGCGCGTTCTTCATTGGCGGGAATGACGCGAACCTCGAAGGGCGGCAGCCAGTCCAGGCGCGCCAGGATCGCCTCACGCACGCCGGCGGCGTTCTCGCCGATCCCACCGGTGAAGACCACGCCGTCCAACCCGCCCAGGGCCACGGCCATGGCCGCGATCTGCTGGGCGGTCTTGTAGGCGAAATAGTCGAGCGCGAACCGGGCGCGCGGATCGTCGCTCTCGCTCAGCATCTTGACGTCACTGGATAGTTCGGAGAGGCCTTTGAGGCCTGACTCCTCGTAAAGGATGTGTTCGATGTCGGCCGTCGAGAGCCCGAGCGCCTGCTCCAGATAGAGGATGACGCCGGGGTCGAGCGCGCCGCAACGCGTGCCCATCGGCAGCCCATCGAGCGCCGTCAGGCCCATGGTGGTGTCGAGGCTGACCCCGGCGCTCATGGCGCACAGGCTGGCGCCGCCGCCGAGATGGGCGACGACGACGCGGCCGGCGGCCAATCGCGGTTCGTCACGTGTCAGCGCGCGGGCGATCCAGGCATAGGACAGGCCGTGAAAGCCGTAGCGGTGGACGCCCAGCTCGCGGAACCGGGCGGGGAGGGCGAATTCGCGGGCGAGCGGGCCATGGCCCGCGTGGAACCCCGTGTCGAAACAGCCGAACTGGCGCAGATCGGGATGGCTCCGCCACAGGGCTTCGACCGGCTTGAGATTGTGCGGCTGGTGCAGCGGCGCCAACGGCGACAGCCCGCGAAGATAGCTGATGGCGTCGTGGTCGAGTTCGACCGTGTGGTAGAACCTCGCGCCGCCGTGGACGATACGATGCGCCGCGGCCGCGACGCGATGGGTGCCGAGCGCCGTGTCGAGCCATTCGAGCACCCAGGTGACGGCGCGATCTATGTCGGTCCCGTCCGGCAAATCGATGGTTTCGTCCTGAGCGGTCTCTTCGTGGCGGACCTGGAAAACCGGGCGGGTGCCGATGTCGCTGACCTTGCCGCCGATCAGCAGGGGAAGGTCAGGCGACAGACCAAATAGCCGGAACTTCAGGCTCGACGAGCCGGCATTCAGAGTTAAAAGCGCGGGCTGGGTCATTTGATCAGACCGTGCTTGCGGGCGTCGACGAGATACATGGCGGCGACGCACGACAGGAGGCGCGTGTGAACCGAGTCGGCGCGGCTGGTGAGAATGATCGGCGCCCGCGCCCCCAGAACGATGCCGGCGGCATTGGCGTGGCCGAGATAGATCAATTGCTTCGCCAGGGCGTTGCCGGCTTCGATATTCGGCACGACGATAATGTCGGCGTCGCCCGCGACTTCGGACGTGATGCCCTTGTCGAGCGCCGCCTGGCGGCTGATGATGTTGTCATAGGCGAGGGGACCGTCGAGCAGGGCGCCGGTGATCTGACCGCGGTCGGCCATCTTGCACAGCGCGGCGGCATCGATGGTCGACGGCATGGCGGGGTTCACCGTCTCTACGGCCGACAGTAAGGCGACCCGCGGCATGCGGTCATGGCCGAACAGGCAGTGCCACAGGGCAATGGCATTGCGGCAAATATCGGCCTTCACCGCCAGGTCCGGCGCGATATTGATCGCCGCATCGGTGATGATCAGCGGTTTGTGATAGCTGGGCACATCCAGCACGTAGGCGTGGCTGATCCGGCTCTCGGTCTTCAGGCCCGACTTGGCGGCGACGACCGGATGGAGCAGTTCGTCGGTGTGCAACGCCCCCTTCATCAGGGCATCGACCTTGCCGCATGCTGCCAGCTCGACCCCCTTTTCGGCGGCGGCATCGCTGTGTTCGACGTCGATCAGGTCCCATCCGGAGATATCGCCGCCCCTGAGGGCAGCATATTCGGCGGCGGCCTTGAGCACGCGCTGGCGCGGACCGATCAGGACGGGCTCGATAAGGCCCTGGTCCGCCGCCGTGATCGCGGCCTCGATGGCATGGAAGTCAACCGGATGGATGACGGCGACGCGAATGCGCGGCAAGTTTTTGGCGCCCGTCAGAACGGCGCGATAATGGTCGGGTTGCGAATCGACAGGCGCATCGGCGGTCATGAGGGACCTCATCTTTGGTGAACATAGAGACCGGGCGCGTCTTCACTCGGCGGATAGGCGTCGTTGCCGAGCGTCGCCTGGGCGGTGACGGATTGGCCATCGCCATTGCGCGCCATCCAGTCGTTCCAGGCCAGCCACCACGAACCTTCGTGACAAACGGCGGCGGCGTGCCAGTCGTCGGGCGACAGATAAGGCTCACCCGTTGCGTGCTCGGTCAAGCAATAGTGGCGCCCGGGATGGCCGGGCTCGCTGACGATGCCCGCATTATGTCCACCGTTGGTCAACACGAAGGTCACATTACCCGACACCATGAGATGGATCTTGTAGGCCGAGCGCCACGGCGCGACGTGGTCGCTTTCGGTGCCGACAGCGAAGATCGGCACCTGGATATTCTCGGGAGCGACGGGTGCGCCCAGCACGGTAAAATGGCCGTCGGCGAACTGGTTGTCGAGGAACAGGCGCTCGAGATATTCGCTGTGCATGCGATAGGGCATGCGCGTGGCGTCGGCATTCCAGGCCAGCAGGTCGAACATCGGCGAACGCTCGCCCAGCCAGTAGTCGGTGACCATGTGCGACCAGATGCTGTCGTTGGAGCGAAGCATCTGGAAGGCGCCGGCCATCTGCTTGGTGTCGAGATAGCCCTGGGTCTTCATCATGGTCTTGAGATAGGCGATTTCCGAGTCGGTGACGAAGACGGTGATCTCGCCGGCCTCGGTGAAATCGCCCTGGGCCGCGAAGAGCGACAGGGATTGCAGCCGCTCATCGTGGGCCTGGGCCAGCCAGGCGGCGAAAATCATCGCCAGCGTCCCGCCCAGGCAATAACCGGCGAGGTGCACCCTGGTATCGGGGACAATGGCCGTCACCGCATCGAGCGCCGCCAGCGCCCCGTCGCGGACATAGTCGTCCATGCCCCTGTCGCGATCGGCGCTCGTGGGATTTTTCCACGAGACCATAAAGACCGTATGGCCTTGCTCGACCAACCAGCGCACCAGCGAATTGTTGGGTGACAGGTCGAGGATGTAATATTTCATAATCCACGCCGGCAGGATCAAAATCGGTTCCTTGGCGACCGTTGCGGTCGTCGGCGCGTACTGGATCAGCTCGATGAGATCGTTGCGGAAAACGACCTTTCCCGGCGTCACGGCGACCGCCTCGCCGGGTTCAAAGGCGTCCATTCCGATGGGCGGCTGGCCGGTGATCTGGCGCTGCCAGTCGTCGAAGGCATGCATCGCCCCCAGGACGAGGGTGCGTCCGCCGGACTTGCGCGCGGCGGCGCGGATATCGGGATTGGTGACGAAGAAGTTGGCTGGCGACAGAGCGTTCAGGACCTGATGCGCGGCGAAGTTCACGGCGCGGGTGTTTTCGGGTGACAGTCCCGGCACGTCGAGCGTCGCCCGGTCCCAGAAGGCTTCGGCGAAGCGGAAGCCTTGGACACAGTCGCGCCAGGGCGGCAGGCGCCAGAGATCGGAGACAAACCGCGAGTCACGGGCCGCATTTCCCTTGAGACTGTCGCCCGCGTGCAGCCATGGATACAGGGCGAGTTCCCCGAGCCGGCCGGGGCAAAGGGCCAATTGGCTGGCCCAGGCGACATAGGCGGTGACTAGCCCGGCCGGAGTCAGGCCCAAGGTGCAGCGCGACAGCCACCCTTGAAAGGTCTCGTCTGTCGCCTGGCTCAGCTCGGCGATGGCGTCGGGCGGGGAGACGGCGGGCGGCGTAACGGTCGGGAAGGCTTCGGGTTTCATCAGGGGTCTCCGCAGGTCGTGGCCGCATCCGTGCCAAAATCCGTAAATCATGCCGCCGGTTTGCGACGAAAAGACTGAGCCCGCCTTGAGCGCGATCAAGCGCCGCGACTCTTGCCACGTTTGACGGTCGTCAATGTCCGGCGCGAGGGATGTGCCATCCTGATAAGTCAGGAAGACGAAGCGGGTACCGCTTCGCAAAGTCAAAGGAGATCGTCATGAACGACCTTGAGCTCAGACAAAACGTCATGGACGAGCTGGAGTTCACGCCGGGTATCGATGCCGCCCATATCGGCGTGGTGGTGGTCAATGGCGTGGTCACGCTGAGCGGGCACGTGCCGGCCTATGCGCAGAAGGGGCTCATCGACGAGACCGTCCGCCGCGTCAAAGGCGTGCACGGCATCGCCGAGGAGATCGAGGTTCGCTTCCTCGGCGCCGCCGCCAATTCGGACGAGGACATCGTCAGCCGGGCCTTGCTGATGATCGCGTGGAACACCTTTGTTCCCGAGGACGCGGTGCGGGTTCAGGTCCAGAAGGGCTGGGTCACCTTGAGCGGCAAGGTCGAGTGGCAGTACCAGCGACGGGAGGTCGTCGATGCCGTGCGCCGTCTGGCCGGCGTGAGCGGAATTAGCAACCAGATCGAAGTGACGCCACATGTCTCGGCCGTCGACGTCAAAGCGTACATCGAAAAGGCGCTGAAGCGGGCCGCCGAAGTCGACGCTTCACGCATTCATGTCGACGTTCTCGATGGCGGCAAGGTCAAGCTTCAAGGTCAGGTCCACGACTGGATGGAGCGCGCAGCGGTTGAACGGGCGGCGTGGTCGGCGCCGGGCGTCCGCGAGGTTCAGGATCTTATGAGCTTTACCTGAGCGTTGTACATACGACATCGCAGGCGGCCGCTTCGTGCGGCCGCCTATTTATTTGGCCGGGATGCCGCCGCCCAGGGCCACGAACAGGGCGACCGTGTCCTGGGTTTGCGCGGCGCCGGCTTCGATCCATGCGATACGCGCCTGGCGAACCTGGGCGTCGGCGGTCAGGACACTGGTATAGGGCACGAGGCCGGCGCGGTAATTGCTTGAAATGATATCCAGGGCCTCCACGGCATCAGCCAGGGCCTTGGATTCGGCGGCCAGGCTCTCGCGATCGTGGGTCAGGGCGCGCAATTGGTCCGCGACCTGCTGGAACGCGGTCAGCACGGTTTCGTGGTAATTGGCCAGGGCGACGCGGTAGGCGTCCTTCGCCGCGTCACGTTGTGCCATCAGCGTTCCGCCCTCGAAGACCGGCTGGCTGGCGGCGGCCGCACCTTGCCAGGATTTGCCGGCGTCGTTGAACAGCGACTGACCGTCCGTGCCGGCGAAGCCATAGGCGCCGCTCAGCGTGATCGAGGGAAACAGGCTAGCCGTGGCGACGCCGACATCGGCATTGGCGACATGCAGGGCAGCCTCGGCCGCCTGAATATCCGGACGCCGACGCGCCAGTTCGGACGGAACGGTGACAGGGATGTCGCCCGGCGGCTGCAACTCGCTCAGGCAAAACTGCGGCGCGGCGAATTGATCGGGGCGCAGACCCGTCAGGCGCGCCAGCAGATGTTCCGTCTGGTCGTACTTCTGTTCAAGGGCCGGCAAGGCGGCCTGGTCGGCTTCGAGCTGGCCGCGCAGCGCCAGGACGGCGGTCTCTGAATCGGTACCGGCCGTGACGTGGACCTCAGCGATATCGACCTGCTGCTGTTCGAGTCCGACGAGATCCTGCGTGGCTTGCCGTTCGGCGAAATAAGCGGCGCGGGCGACCGCCGCATCGACGATGTTCGACGCCAGGGTCAGCCGGGCGGCGCGCAGATTGGCCGACTGGTAGTCGACATTGGCGCGAAGGGCCTCGACCGTGCGGCGATTGCCACCGAACAGATCGACCGTATAGCTAACGGCGCCGGACAGGGTGAACAGGTTGAAGACGCTGCCGGCGCCGGGGAGGCCGTTGCGGATCGGACTGACCAATTGGCGCGAGGCTCCGAGGCCGAGATCGGCATGCGGGAAAAATAAGCCTTCTCCGGCGCGCAGATCGTCCTGGCTTTCGCGCAGGGTAGCGGTCGCCGCGTCCAGCGTCGGGCTATGATCGAAGCCGGACTGAACCAGGGCATTGACCGGCGGATTGTTGAGCAGCGTCCACCAGTCTTCCGGCAACTGACCGCTGGCGGCGAGCCGCGTCGTACCGGCCGGCGCCGTGGTTTGTTCGTCGGGCGGCAAATAGCCCGGGCCGGTCGCGACGACCGGGCGGTGAAAATCCGGCCCGGCCGCGCACGCGGTCAGGGCGGACATCATGGCGACGGTGCTGATGCCGCGCAGAGCTTTATTGACCAATATAGACATCGACCAGTTGCCCCGGATAAAGTTTGACATTGCTCGGCTTCGTGAAACGGAAAATGACCGGCAGGACACGAACATCGACGCGCTCCTCGCGCTGGTCGGACAGTTCGATCTTCGGTGAAACATAGGGCTGCATGCGTTCGAAGGTCAGCGGGATGCGCACGGACGTGCCGGGCAGGCTCATCTCACCCTTCATTTTCGAGGCGTCGGGCAGGTTGTGGACCAGCACTTCGTCGACATAGGTGCGAACCTCGAGCTGCGAGGAATCGGACGCCATCAGGACGACGGGTTGATAGCCTTCGGTGAAGGTGTCGTAGGCGCCTTGCGAAGACACGTAGCTCCCGACAGTCGATTGTAGCGCCAGAACCACCCCGTCGACCGGCGCGGTGATCGTGTATTTGGTCAGGGTGGCGCGGGCGGCTACCGCCGATTTCGACAAGGACTCGAAAAGGTGGGCCTGGTTGGCGATGTCGTAGCTCCAGGCGCCGGCCTGGGTCAGGCTATATTGTTGCTCGGCGACCTTCAGATTGGCAGCCGCCAGTTTCTCGGCGTTCTGCACCGCCTCTAGCGAAGTCAGGCTGACCGAGCGCGCATCCAGCTTGTAGGACTGGTCCTGGCGGGCCAGGGCGTCGTCCGCGGTCTTCAGGCTGGCGCGGGCGGCATCGACCTGGGCCTGGGCGACGGCCAGGGTTTCCTTGCGCGGTTCGGACTTCAACTCGGCCAGCATGGCGCCGGCGGCGTCGGCCTGGGCCTGGAGCTGATCGGCCGTGGCGCGCGGCACCGAGTCCTCGATCTCGATGAGCGGCGTCCCGGCGCGCACGACATCGCCTTCCTTGACCAGTATATGCGTAATGCGGCCGGACACTTCGGGAAATATCGCAACGTCGCTGCCGTTCGATTGATAGCTCTCGACAATCCCCGAGGCATAGATACCCTTGGCGTAGGGATTGGCCGCCGGGGTGAACAGCGGCGGCTGGGCAGGCTGGGACTTGCCCAGGACCATGGCGCTGATGAGGCTGGCAACGACGCCGGCGCCGGCGACCGCGAACAGGAGTCTATTCTTCACTTTTGACCTCCATCGGTTGGCCGTCGGCCACCTGGATTTGGGTTATCTTGCCGTCTTCCATGTGCATGATGCGGTCTGCGAATTCGAAAATGCGGGAATCGTGGGTGACGATGATGATGCAGCGCTTGTCGTTGAGCAGGTCCTTGCGCACGAAGCCGATGACCGAGCGTCCCGTGTCGCCGTCCAGCGAGGCGGTGGGCTCGTCGAGCACCAGGATTTCCGGCCGGGCGACGATGGCTCGGGCGATCGCGACGCGCTGCTGTTCGCCGCCACTCAGCTTGACCGGTGGCAGGTCGGCCTTGCCCTTCAAACCGACGATTTCGAGATCCTTGGCGGCCTCGGCGATGGCCTGGGCCCAGGGCTTGCGCTGCAGGATGAGGGGAATGGCGGCGTTCTCGGCCGTCGTCAGCTTCGGGAAGAGATGAAAATCCTGAAAGACGAAGCCGATGCGGCTGAGGCGGAACTCCGCGAGCCTGTCGCCCGACAGCGACCACAGGTCGGTGCCGTCGATCTCGACCGAGCCTGTATCGGGCCGAAGAATGCCGGAAATCATGCTGAGCAGGGTGGTTTTGCCGCTGCCGGACGGGCCGACGATGTACAGGATTTCCCCGAACTTCGCTTCGAAGCTGGCGCCATCGACGGCGACGACCCTTGATTCACCCTCGCCGAACGCCTTGCATATCCCGTTGGCCTTGATGGCGATCGTTCCCATGTTCAGCCCCTGAAGATGTCGAACGGCTCGATCTTCAGCACCTTGCGGACGCCGAGATAGCCGGAGACGGCGGCCATGATGAGGACCATCACCAGGGCCAGGCCGAGATTGGAGAAGGTGGTCACAGCCGCGTAATCGGGGATGCGCAGTTTCGCCAGCCAGATGACGAGCGTGCACAGACCGACGCCCAGGCCGTAGCCGGTGAGCGAGGCGAAGGTCGCCTGGAACAGGATCATGGCGATCAGTTCGTATTGCTTGGCGCCGATGGCCTTTAGCGCGCCGAACTTTTCCAGGTTTTCGAGAATGAAGGTATAGAAGGTCTGGGCGGAGATCGTCAGGCCAACGACGAAGCTGATGACCGTCATCAGCAGGATGTTGGTCCCCATCCCCGTCTTGAAGGTATAGAAGTTGGCGATTTTCCCGGCGAATTCGGTCTTGGTCTGGGCGACATAGCCCAGGCGGGCGATGGCGGCCTCGATCGCCGGCGCGTCACTGACGGACTTCGGCTGGACCAGCACGTAGGACATGGTGAAGCGGCTACCCGGGAGATACTGCAGGGCGCGGTTATAGGTCGTATAAAGGGTCGGCGTGCCGAAAATGCCGGCGTTGGGCACCTGCGCGATGCCGACGATCTTGGCGGTATGGTCGTTGATCTCGAAGGTCGTGCCGATCTTGGGACTGCCGAGCTTGGGATATTCGGCGTCCTTGATGATGATAAAGCCGTTCTCGGCATAGATGTCGTCGATCTTGCCCTCGAGCATGATGGGCCGGCCGAACAGGCTGGTATCGTCAAGGCCCATGATCGTCGCCGCTTCGTAGTCGCCATTGGGCAGCTTGACGAGGCCCGCGCCGGAATAAAGAGGTACGGCGTATTTGACGCCCGGCACGGAGCGGACTTCGTCGAGCACGTAGTCCGGTAGCGGGATCGCGCTGGACGCGTTCTGGACCGCCGGGTCCATCACCCACATGGGGGCGCCGGCGTTTGAGACGGTCGAGGAGGCATGGATCAAGATGCCGGCGAACAGCGACATCATCTGCACCATCAGGAAGACGGCGAAGGTGATGCCGATTAGAAGCGCGGCAAATTTCGACCGGTCATTGACCAGAAGCTTGTACGAAATGGTGAGAAGACCCCACATGCCACATATACCCGATCGGCGCCGTATTGCGCTGCGATACAAACTGATAGGGCATGGCCGCGCCGTCCGTATTGACCGTGATCAAACGACCAAAGGCCGCAGGGCGTAAAGTCATGCAGGAGACAAAAACATGAAAGCCATGATCCTGAGGCGCACGACGATGTCGCCGCGGCGCCGTCGCTTTGCGTCGGCGCGGTCGGCTATCGCGCCTTGCGGCTGAGCGGCCTGGCTGATGGCGAGGCGCTGCGCCTGACCGGCCTCGGCGCATCTCATTCTGCAACTGGTGCGGCGGCGATTTGCGCAAAGCCGCGTCCACGTGTTTGCCCGCAGTCCGGATCAACGCGCGCGGGCCCTGGCCATGGGCGCTAGCTGGGCCGGCGATACGTCCGACGCGCCGCCCTGACCGCGCTCAAGCCGGGCGGTCGCCTGGTGGTCAATGCGATCCGCAAGGAGGAGACCGACAAGGCGGCGCTGCTCGATGTCGATTACGGGCGCGACCTATGGCTGGAAAAGGCGCTGCGGAGCGTGGCCAATGTGACGCGCGCCGACGTCCGGGAATTTCTCGACTGGGCGGCGCAGGGTCACGTCATGCCGCAGACCGTGACCTATCCCCTTGCCGAGGCGAATCGGGCGCTGCGCGATCTGAAAGCCGGGCGTGTGCCTGGCGCGGCCGTGCTCGTCGCGAACGCTTGATCTCAGGTCGGCGCGCCGTCGCGCGACGGCAGAAGATCAGCCAGCCTTTGCAGCAGCTTCGTCTGGGGCAGGTTGGCCAGGTCCTTGGCGACTTCGAGGATGACGGCGTCCTTGAGTGCCCGTGTCAGGTGTTGGCGCATATGGCCGAGCCAGGCGGGCGGCGCGACGATGATGACGCCATCGAAGCCGCCTTCGGCGTGGGCATGGTTGAGACGGTCGGCGACGTCAAGCGGCAGGCTGCGGTGGCGTTCGCCCTTCATGTCGAAATCCGGCAGTTCCTTCAGATCCCAGGCGAGGATTTCCTGAGGGTCGTGAGCCTGATGGCTGACAACCGTGTCACGCGGCTGACGCAGAAAGGTACGCGCGTGATCGTGATCGGCAACGACGACCCAGACGGTCGACGCATGGTAAGGTAGTGGTGTGGTATTGGCCATGATGGGGTGGTCCTTCAATTTTGTCACCGGGCCGTATAGCCGCCATCGACGACCAGCTCCGAGCCGGTCATGAACTTGCTTTCGTCGGAGGCGAGGAAGACGATGGCCCAGCCTATATCGTCGGGCTCACCCAGGTGACCTAGGGGATGAAGCGCGGCGAGCGCGGCTTTGAAGGCCTGTGGGTCGCCGTGATTGTCCTCGGCGGCACCCGCCACCATCGGCGTCCAGATGAAACCCGGATGGACCGAGTTCACCCTGATCCGGTCGGCCGCAAAGAGCAGGGCGTCGGTCTTGGTCATCAGCCGCACGGCCCCTTTGGAGGCGTGATAGGGCGGATTGTCGGGCGCGCCGACCAGACCGTAGATCGATGACAGGTTGATGATCGACCCGCCGCCGGCCCGGCGCATATGGGCGATGACGTGTTTGGTGCAGAAGAATACGCCCTTGGCATTGACGTTCATCACCGCGTCCCATTCCGTCTCGGTGATCTGGTCGGTGGGTTTGTTGACTCCGCCGATGCCGGCATTGTTGACGAGCACATCGATGTGGCCGAGGGCGGACGCGATCGCGGTGAAGGTCGCCTCGACCTCGGCTTCGTGGGCCGTATTCATTTCCCATAGGTGGCAGCGGCCACCTTCGGAACGGATCGCCGCGGCCAGGGTTGCGCCCTTCGGGCTGATGTCGGTGATCGCTACACTGGCGCCTTCGCGCGCCATCAGCCGTGCCGCGGAGGCGCCGATACCCATCGCGCCGCCGGTAACGACACAGACCTTTCCGCTCAGTCGGGCCATGGGATATCTCCTTGTTGTGTCATTGCGTTAGCCACGCCGCGCCGTCGGCGGTTTGACCGGGGTCAACTCAGGCGGTCATATTTTCCAGGGCGTCCCAGCTGAGGACGTCGACCTGGCGGGCCGAGGGCAGGCGGATGATGCGGGCTTCCTTGAACTTGGTCAGGACACGCGACACCGTTTCGATGGTCAGGCCGAGATAGTCGGCGATATCGGCGCGCGCCATCGGCAGGTTGATCGTGTCCGCGTCGCGGGACGACTGGCGATCCGCCATTTCCAGCAGGAAGGCCGCCACACGGCCGCCGGCGTCATTGCGGCCGACTGTAAACAGGTGATCGTGCGCCCGGTTGAGCGACATCAGGGCCAGTTTGAACAGCTCATGGGACAGTTCCGCTTCGCTGCCGGGGCGAAGGGCGCGCAGGCCCGTGGCCGTGACGGCGTCGGCGAAGAAGTGGCGATCGGCGCCGGTCTCGAAGCCGAAGACTTCGCCCTTGGAGTGAAAGGCGCAAATCTGGCGGCGGCCGTCGGCCAGCAGGCGGTAGACCCGGACCACGCCATAGGCCACCTGGTAGAGGACGCCGGCGCGATCGCCCTCGGCATAGACCTCGTCACCGGCGGCGAACAGGATGACCGGGCCGCTCATCGCCTCGAAACGCGTGAGGGGTTGAGCCGCAAGCGCCTTTGCCGAAATGGCGTTGCGTGCGACGGAGGTTGTGTAGGCGGGCGCCGAGTCGAACATGACGTGTCTCCGTTGAAGAGGATGAGACAGTCATGACGGGAAAACGACGTGACCGAAATTCGGTCTTATCCCTATGGGATTCTACTTAGAGGCTGCGGATCCGGTCGCGATCAGGGCTTGGATGAGGTCGAGCAAAAGGCTGTCCAGCAGGGGCTTGCGCACCAGGCAGGCGTGCGGGATATTCGGCACCGGGCCGCCGCGGCCGGCCAGGAGAATGATCCGGTCGCGAAGCGCGGCGAGACGAATATCCGTGTATGAGCCGCGGGGAACGGCGATTTCATCGAGAATAATGACGTCAAACTGCGCCAACTGATAGTCGGGCGGCCAGGCCGTGCAGGTATTCACGAAGAACCCGCTGGCCTGCAGGACGAAGACCAGGGACTGTCTCAGGTCGGCGTCGGGGGCGACGACAAGAATGCTGGCGACGGGAACGGGACTTAACATTCTCCAAAAATAATATGGATATGGCAAGCCGCATTGACCGGGATCAATCCACTCAGGGGCGTACTCAGACGGGAGTTTAGGCGCGCTCGACCGCCAGGGTCATGCGCACCAGTTCGGGCAGGCTTCTCGCCTGCATCTTGCTCATGATGTTGGCGCGGTGGACCTCGACCGTGCGCGGACTGATTTGCAGGTCGTAGGCGATCGTCTTGTTGGGTAGTCCGGCGACGATGCCGGCCATGATCTCGCGTTCACGCGCCGTCAGTTGCTCGACGCGGTCGCGAATGGCCGCCGGCGCCGGTCCGGCGTCCGCCTTGCTTTCCGCGGCGGCGCAGGCACGGTGGATGGCTTCGATCAAGACCTCATCGGAGAAAGGCTTTTCGATGAAATCGCTGGCGCCCGCCTTCATGGCGGCGACCGCCATGGGCACATCGCCATGGCCGGTAATGACGATGGCCGGGACAGTCTGGCCCCGGGCCGCCAGGGCTTCGAGCAGTTCGACGCCGTTCATCTGGGGCATGCGCAGATCGGTGACCAGGCATACCCCGGCTCCGCCCGAAACGGCCTCGAGAAAGGCGTGCCCGCTCTCGTGGACACGCACGGCGAAGCCCGCGCTCATCAGCAGGAAGGCCAGGGACGATCGCACCGGCGCCTCGTCATCGACAATGTGTATGACCCGGTCGCTCATGGCATGGCCTCTTCAGTCGTCATCGGCAGGGTGAAGCGGAAGGTGGCGCCGCCATGCGGATTCCGTAGAACCATGATCTCGCCGTCATGGGCCTCGATAATCCGTTTCGAGATCGCCAGGCCGATGCCCATGCCGCCGGGCTTGCTGGTGACGAAGGGTGTGAACAGTTGCTGGGCGATGTCTTCGCTGATACCCGGTCCGGTGTCCGCGACCTCAACCGCGACCATAGTGTCTTCGCCGTCGCGGGTGGTCAAGGTCAGGTCCCTGACGGCTTCCGTGCGCATGGCTTCGATGGCGTTACGGATGAGATTGATCAGGACCTGCTGAATCTGCACCCGGTCGATAAAGACCACATCGCCGGCGGCGCGGTAGTCGAAGACCGCCTTGATGCCCTTTTCCTTCGAGCCCGCCAGCGCAAGGGCGGCGGCTTCCTCGATGACCGAGCGCAGGCTTTCGGCCTTCATTTCAGTCATACCGTGGGTCGCGGATTCGCGAAGGTGATGAATGATGCGCCCGGCGCGGAGCGATTGCTTCGCGGTCTCCTCGAGCGCCGAGCGGACGAGGGGAATGGGATCGGTGTCGACATCCTGCAGCAGGCGGATACTGCCCTGGACATAGTTGGCGATCGCCGACAGCGGCTGGTTGAGCTCGTGCGCCAGGGTCGAGGCCATTTCGCCCAGTTCATTCAACCGCGACAGGCGCGCCAGTTCGCCGTGCAACTGCTCGAGTTGCGCCTGGGCGTCGGCATGGTCCGTCAGATCGCGGATGAAGCCGGTAAAATAGACCTTGTCTCCGGAGCGGACCTCGCCGACCGACAGCAGGATCGGGAAGGTCGATCCGTCGGCGCGCCGGGCAGCGACGACGCGGCCGCTGCCGATGATGCGCTTCTCGCCGGTATCTTCGTAACGTTTAAGGTAGCCGTCATGCGCATCGCGATAAGGCTGGGGCATGAGGTAATTGACGTTGCGCCCGCGTACGTCGGCCTCGCTGTAGCCGAACTGGTGCTCGGCCGCGGCGTTGAACGAGACGATAAGTCCGCCATCGTCGATGACGATCGCGGCGTCAGGGATGGTGGAAAAGATCGATCTGATCTGTTCCTCACGCTGATCCAGTTGATGTTCCGCCTTGGATTTGTCGCGTCGCGATCGCCGTACCCATTCGCCCATGGACGCGGTAAGCCCGCCGGTAATCGTGTAGACGAAAATCAGCCCGACCGTCTCACCGAGATCGTGACTTGGCGCCAGAGCGATGGCGAATATCATCGACAGCCCGACGGCGACGAATCCCGGCCACAGGCCGCCGAGGATCGCACTGGCGAGAATGGCGGGAATGATCAGGGCAAATGAGAACCTGGCCCCCGAAACCGGTCCCAGCCATTCGCGAATGGCGGCCGCCAGGGCGCAACTGACCAGTGCGAAGACATAGCTGGGCCAGCCGGAATATTTCCCGTCGAGGGCGGCATCGTAGAAATGCGCCCGGTGCCGTACGAGATTGCCGAAAACATCCTTCACGCGCTCACCTGCCGCCGAATCGCCGCGGCACAGTACCGCCTTATTCGTCTTTGAGCCACGCTTCGCGGCAAGATTGTCTTGAGTCATGGGACAACCGCCGGCTCGGTGATCCGAGGTTTGCGGGAAAAGGCGCCGATCGGGCCGTTTTTGCCCCTTAGGCGGAATAGGCGTGACCTGCATTTGATCTGGGTCAAATCGCAAAGCCTGAATATCGATTAGCACGAGAGCTTGTCCGCGTCGGTCTTTGCCTTGGCACCCGCTTGGGTTCGTCGTCGATCGGTTTGCCTAAGCCAAGTCGGGCTCTTCCTTGATCGTGCGTCTGAATTCGCTTCGGCCAGCAAAAGCGCCCGCCGGCGCGACGATTCCGGATGACTCAAACTCAAAAGGAGAGTGAAAAATGAAACGCTTCGCCTTGCTACTCTGTTTGGCTCTGGCTTCCGCCGCGGCCGCTCATGCCGACGACGCCCAGGTCGCCGCTGGAAAATCGGCTTTCGCCACCTGCTCCATCTGTCATGCGACGGACAAGGCCAGAAATGGCATCGGTCCGTCCTTGTTCGGTGTTGTCGGCCGCAAGGCCGGCACGGCCGCCGGCTTCAGCTATTCCAAGGCTATGACGGCCTCCGGCATCACCTGGGACGCGACATCGCTCGACGCCTTTATCACCGATCCCAAGGTCAAGGTGCCGGGCACGCGCATGCCCTTCGCCGGGCTGAAGGACGCGGCCAAGCGCCAGGCCATCATCGCCTATCTGACGACCGTCCACGACTGAGGTTCTGGGCGCGGATGGTTGCCCCGTCGAATGGGGCAGGTCGTCCGCGCGCCGTCCGCGGCAATCGCGCACAGGTCGGATTGACCTGGATCAAAGCGCGACTCCGGGGAAAACCTATAACGGCGATGTTGATATTCATCGCCACCCGTGTCGGTTCCTTCCGCGCGACGGCGAGCGGAGGGGCTGACATGAAAATCCATCGCCTGATCTATATCCTGCTTGCCGGCTTTTTGTCCCTGATCGCTTTGGGAGCGAAGCCGGCGCTCGCCATTCCGGCCTTCGCGCGTCAGACGGGCCTGGAATGTTCAGGCTGTCACATCGGATCGTTCGGACCGCAATTGACCGCCACCGGCCGCATGTTCAAGGCCATGGGCTATACCATGGGCGAGAAGAAGGCGATTACCAGCTACATTTCCGGCATGGTCATCGCGGGCAACGAAAACACAAAGACCGACGTCCCGACTCCGGACCAGGGCAAGCCGAACAACAATACGACGGTCGATCAGGTGTCGATATTCTTCGGTGGCCGCATCACCGATCACGTCGGCATCATGTCGCAGGTGACCTACGATCCGAACGCCAGGGCGACGGCGCTCGACAATACCGATCTGCGCTACGCCAATACGGCAACGCTGGGCGGCAAGACCCTGATCTGGGGTGTCAGCGTCAACAACAACCCGTCGATGCAGGATCTGTGGAACACGACGCCGGCCTGGGGTTTCCCTTACGTCGCTTCGGCGCTGGCGCCATCGCCGGCGACCGACAGCTTCATGGCCGGGTGGGCGCAGACGGTGATCGGCGCCGGCGCCTATGGGCTCTACGACAACTGGGTTTATGCCGAATATTCGCAGTACTACAACATCCCGGACCGCGTTCAGAAGACTATCGGCAATGGCGACGTCAGCGGCAACGACCATCTGACCAATGCCGGCGCCGGGTACTGGCGGCTAGCCCTGCAGCACGGCTTCGGCGACCACTATTTCGAGGCGGGTGTGTTCGGACTCGCGGCCAACCGCTACCCGGGAAATGAGCGCGACAATGGCAGCGACTACATTCTGGATTCGGCGATCGATGCCACTTACCAATACACGCCGGGCAGCTCCAAGAGCATCGTCACCGCCAATGTCACGTCGCTGCACGAACATCAGAACCTGCGCGCGACCTATGCCGTCGGCAATTCCGACAATCCGACGGACACGCTCGACAGCTTCAAAGCCAATGTGTCCTACTATTACGACAACACCTACGGCGTCACGCTTGGCATGTTCAATATCAAGGGCAGCCCCGACGTCACCTATTACGGTACGCCAAACGGCAAGCCGGACAGCGCGGGCTATATCACCCAGTTCGACGTCACACCATTCGGCCGCAGCGAATCCTGGGGCTATCCCTACGCCAATATCCGCCTGTTCGTGCAGTTGACCACCTACACCAGGTTCGACGGGCTGAAGATGAATTACGACGGCGCCGGGCGCAACGCCTCGGACAATGACACCGTCTTCGCCGGCATCTGGTCGGCCTTCTGAGGCGCTGGGCTCCATGAAGACTCTGTCCAGAGGCCATGTGGTACTGGCCGGAGGGCTTTCCGCCCTGGCCGGCTTTGTCGATGCGGTCGGATACCTGCAATTGCGCGGGGCGTTCGTGTCCTTCATGAGCGGCAATTCCACCCTGTTCGCCGTCGGCCTCGCCCGCGGAAATATGGCTGGGGTGGCCTTGCTGGGCAGTCTCCTTGGGCTGTTTGTCGCCGGCGTCATGCTGGGGACCTTCCTCGCCGGCGCCGGCAGCGGTCGCTGGCAAATTCCGGCGGTGCTGGCCGGCGTATCCGGCCTGTTGACCTGTGCCGCCCTGGCATTTCATCTCAATGCCCCCTTGGCGGCCGTCGCGGCCATGACCCTGGCGATGGGAGCGGCGAACGCCACCTTCCAGCGCGACGGGGATGTCGTCGTCGGCGTCACCTATATGACCGGAACGCTCGTCAAGTTCGGCCAAAAGCTGGCGGCCGCGCTGACAGGCGGGCCGCCGTGGGATTGGGCGCCCTATCTATGGCTCTGGACCGGGCTTATCGCCGGGGGCTGGATAGGGGCGAGCGCGTTCGGCGCGATCGGATTGGCCGCGGTGAATCTGGCCGTCGGCTGGTCGCTCATCCTGACGATCTATGCCGGCCTTTCCGTGGCGCGTGGCCCGAAGGCGTAAATGGCAGATCCGGATTCTTTTTAAGGCTCGTTGCCAACAGGTGAGCGCCGCCGGCAACGAGAATGGGCCCGCGGGCCGTGTTTCTGAAGAGGTCAGACGCGCCTGACGAGGCGCAGGATCAGGATGAGTACCGCCGCGCCGACCGTTGCGACGATGATCTCGGCAATGATCCCCGTGCCGACGTGCACGTGCAGGACGCCGGCGAGCCAGCCGCCGATGAAAGCGCCGATGATCCCGACGACGATGTCGCCGATCAATCCAAAGCCGCCGCCCTTGACCAGCGTTCCCGCCAGCCATCCGGCTATGGCACCGACGACGAGCCAGATTATCAGACTATGCGTATCAATCGAAAAGCTAACGTGATGTGCGTCCATGGGATCTTTCCTCTATCGGCGCCGCCTGTGCGGGACCATGACAGGACCATAACCGCAATCGGCAAAGTCGCCAAAGATCGCTTCTTTACAATGCCGAACGTCGTTCGCGGAGGGCGGGCGGAGGATGCAATTTCCTCTTACGGCCGACCCCCGATCGGGGCTAAAAGGAAAGCGCGCCTGCGCAATCCGCCTCAGGTCTTCCAAGAGCGAGAGATGAGTTACACCGTTAAATTGAGTCTCTCCGGCCTGGCGCCCGCGCAAGCCCCGGCCCCGGCAAGATCCCATGATCTGTTTGCCACGCGGATATGGCAGTCTCAACTGGAGACCCTAAGCGTCCATCACGCGGCCTGGGAGGCGCGGGTAAACGCGCTGCGGGCGCTCAATCCCGAACCGGCCGGGCGGACGGTGCGCAACGGCTGGAACAGCGACGATTTTACCTTGCTCGACGACCCGGTCTTCGCGGCGCTGAACGGCGAGGTCAGGGCCCAGACACGATCGGCCCTGGCGCAGATGGGCCAGGCCGATTTGAACTTCGCCGTCCAGTCGTGGATAAATCTCCACGAACGTGGCGGTTTCAATTTCGCGCACATGCATGACGGATGCTATCTGAGCGGCTGTTATTATTTGAAAGTCCCCGAAGGCTCGGGCAGTCTGGTGTTCCGGGATCCGCGCCCGGGCACGATGCACGGCCTGTTCAAAGGGGGCGGGGTCAATGCCTATAAGGACGTCAAACTCAAGCCCTATGCCGGACTTCTCGTACTGTTTCCCAGTTGGCTCGAGCATTTCGTCGAGCCGCACGATTCGGACGAAAGCCGGATCGTCATTGCCTTTAATGCGTTGCCATGACTGACAATGAGCATGACTGACAATGAGCATGACTGACAATAAGGATGCCTATGGCCGGGGTTGAACTCAGGGGGCTGGAAAAGACGTTCGGCGCCCAGCACATCCTGCAGGGTATAGACCTCGAAATCCCCGACGGCGGGTTCGTGGTGGTCGTCGGACCCAGCGGTTGCGGCAAGTCCACGCTTTTGCGCATCATTGCCGGCCTTGAAGAGCCGAGCGCCGGACAATTGCTGATCAACGGCGACGACGCGCACGGCACATCGCCGGCACAGCGCGGCGTGGCCATGGTCTTTCAGTCCTACGCCCTGTATCCGCACCTCGATGTCTTTGAAAACATGGCTTTCCCCCTGCGCATCGCCAAGAAGTCCCAGGCCGAGGTCGCCCTTGCGGTCGAAAAGGTGGCGGCGCTGCTCGGCATCGAAAGCCTGCTGTCGCGGCGGCCGCGTGAGCTCTCCGGCGGCCAGAGGCAGCGCGTGGCCATTGGCCGGGCGATCGTCCGCCAGCCGCGGATCCTTTTGCTGGATGAACCCCTGTCGAACCTCGACGCCGGTTTGCGCACCCATATGCGCCTGGAATTCGCCCGGCTGCATCGCGAACTGAAGGCGACCACCATCTATGTCACCCACGACCAGGTCGAGGCCATGACCCTGGCCGATCGTATCGTCGTGCTCAATGCCGGTCGGGTCGAGCAGGTCGGGACGCCCCTGGACATCTATCACGCCCCCGTAAACCTGTTCGTCGCCGGCTTCCTGGGCGCGCCGCGCATGAATTTCATGGCGGGCGAGGTGACGGCCGTGGCGCGCGGCGGCGTGACGGTACGTCTCGGCAACGGCGCGGACATCCGGGTCACTCCGGGAGATGGGGCGCGGGCCCGGGCCGGAGACGCGGTCACCGTCGGCGTGCGGCCTGACTCATTGCACAGAAAGGTCTCGCGCGGCGACAATGCCCTGGCGTTCGAGGTCGATATCGTCGAAACCCTGGGCGGCTCATTGAGCCTGCATGGCCTGCTGACCGGAACCGAGGCGCCGTTTACCGCGCTTCTGCCGGCGTCGGAGCGTGTCGTGGCGCACGAGGTGCTGCGGCTCGGTTTCCGGCCCGAGGATGCTTATCTTTTCGCCGCCGACGGCAAGGCCTTCCCGCGCAAGCTCGCTGTAGACGCCTAGAGCGCTATCCGATCTGGTAGAATCAGATCGGCGCTCTAGTTTTTTTGTTTTGTCGCGCAATTTAACCGAAAAGTGGTGCCCACTTTATCGGATTGCGCTCTAGGGCAGGGGCTCGTCCAGAACCGCGCCGTGGCTGGCGATGACGGTGCTGTAATATCGGGCGCTGTCCTTGGGCGTGCGTTGCAAAGTGTCGAAATTGACGTGGACGAGGCCGAACCGCTTGGAAAAGCCCAGCGACCATTCGAGATTGTCCATCAGCGACCAGGCCATGTAACCCTTGACATTGACCCCCTGCTGGATGGCGGCGTGGACCGCCTTGAGATGCTTTTGCAGATAGTCGACGCGCAAAGGATCGCGCACCCGTCCGCCCTCGGCGGTGGGCGGGTCGAAGAAGGCGGCGCCATTTTCGGTGATATACAGGGGAATGTCGCCGTAACGGCTCTTCACCCAGGTCAGGGTGTCGACCAGGCCCTGCGGGAAAACTTCCCAGCCGGTCTCGCTATAGGTCGATTGCGGCTGGCGCACCGCCGCCGCCTTCAGCGGATACTGGGTCTCGTCATGCCGCACGACGGCGCGGGTATAGTAGTTGATACCCAGGAAATCGATCGGCTGGCGGATCAGGGCGTAGTCTTCGGCCGCCCAGTCCGGCCAGGCGTCGCCGAAGATCTCTTTCAACTCGGGCGGATAACTGCCCTTCATGGCGGGATCGAGATATTGCGCGTTCATATAGGCCGCGGTGCGCCGGGTGGCGGCCGCGTCCTCGGCGCTGGCGGAAGCGGGATATTTCGGCTCGATATTGACCACCAGGCCGATTTCGTGGCGGCCGATGTCGCGATAAGCTTTGACGGCCGCGCCGTGGGCCCGCATCAGATTATGCGAGGCGATCGGCGCCTCGTACTTGTTCCTGTGACCGGGCGCCAGGGCGCCGTGCAGATAGCCGCCGTCCGTCACCACCCACGGTTCGTTCAGGGTCGCCCATTTCGTCACCCGGCCATCCAGGGCGCGAAACGCCACGGCGCCGTATTCGGCGAACCAGTCGGCCGAGTCGCGGTTCAGCCAGCCGCCGCGATCGTCGAGCGCGGCCGGCATGTCCCAATGAAACAGCGTGGCGATCGGTTCGATGCCGTTCTCCAGCAGTTCGTCGACCAGCCGCGAATAGAAATCGGCGCCGCCCGGGTTGATCCGCCCGACACCGTCCGGCAGCCAGCGCGACCACGACATGCTGAAGCGATAGGCCTGCATGCCCAGGCGCTTCATCAGCGCGACGTCTTCCTTGTAGCGATTGTAGTGATCGCAGGCGACATCGCCGGTATCGCCGCCGACCATGAGGCCGGGGGTGTGGGCGAAACGTTGCCAGATGCTGGGACCCGCGCCATCGGCCAGGGGCGAACCCTCGATCTGATAGGCCGAGGTGGCGCAACCCCATAGAAAACCTTGCGGAAACACACGGGCCATACGCCGGAGGTCCTCTGTAGTTAGCGAGAAATTTTGCGCTGCGACAAGAAGAGCGTCAAGCGTGACATGATTACGACAGTTTGTGTAAGCGTTTACACACGCGTTGACAAGGCCTCGATAAACGCTTAACCGTCCGCCATGTAAGCGCTTACAAGCGGGGCGCTGAACTATAAAAGACGGCCTCGTGGCCGCATGTCAGGTCGAGGTGCGGGAATGCTGATCCACGAATGGTCGTGCCGAAAGGCGATGCGTTAGAGCGCAATCCGACAAAGTGGACACCACTTTTCGGGTAAATTGCGCGACGAAACAAAAACTTAGATGGAAATGGCGATCCTTCTTATAGCCATTTCCATCTAAGGTTCGCGATGGGGGCGGGGGCCAATTCCAGGGCCCGTGCCTCCGACGCGGGCGGTCAAAAAATTGAACAAGGGTTTACCGGAGGAACATGAGGATGAAACTTCACAGCTCGCGCCTGGCATTGGGCGCATCGGTACTGGCAATGACCGCGGTCCTCGCCTTTGCGGCGCCGGCCATGGCCGCCGATACGACGGCGACTCTGCAAGGCCACGTCGCCGGCGCGACCGCCGGCGCCAAGGTGGTCGCGGTGGACGCCAATACCGGCCAACGCGTCGAGGTCACCGTCGGGGCGGACGGTCAATACGTCATCATCGGCCTGCGTCCCTCGACCTATCATGTCAGCGTCGGCAGCGACCGGCAAGACGTGGTCCTGACCGTCGGTGAGACCACCAACCTCGATCTGAACGCCGCCGCCGCGACGACCACGGTGACGGTTATCGCCCATCGCGAGCAGATGCGCACGGCTGAAGTCGCCACTTCGGTGAGCCAGACCCAGATCGATCGCCTGCCGCAGCTCGACCGCAACTTCATGAATTTCGCGGCTTTGGCGCCGGGCGTGTCCGTATCGACGGACCCGAACAACAAGACCTTCCAGGCGGGCGCCACCCCGGCGACCCAGGTCAATGTCTTCATCGACGGCCAAAGCCAGAAAAACCAGGTCCTGCAGGGCGGCACCGCCGGCCAGGACTCGTCGCGCGGCAACCCCTTCCCGCAATCGGCCGTGCAGGAATTCAAGGTCTCGACCCAGAACTTCAACGCCGAATATGAACAGGCGGGGACCGCGATCATCACTGCGGTCACCAAGACCGGCGGCAATGAATTCCACGGCGACGTCTTCGACGAGATCGAGACCAAGGGCATGTCCGGTCAGCCCTATTTCACGCGTCTGAACGTCGCGCCGCGCTACGGACTGACCGGCGAGGCCAAGCCCGACTTCCATCGCAGCCAGTACGGCATCGATCTGAGCGGTCCCATCATCAAGGACGTGCTGCATTTCTTCGTCACCTATGAAGGCGACGACGAGGTCCACCCGTCGGTCGCCGTAAACATGCCCACCGCGGGATTGCAGACGACGAATACCTCCCTGATGAACTATCTGAAGGGCCTCAACGGCAGCTATGCCGATCCGTATAACGAAAAGCTGTTCTTCGGAAAGCTGACCTATACGCCGACCGATGCCGACACGATCGACCTCAGCTATTTCAACCGTACAGAAAGCAACCAGCAGGCATTCGGCAACCAGGTTGCTTATTCAGCCGGCTCAAACCTCGATCAATTCTTGCATAACGAGACGCTGAGCTGGAAGCACCGCGGCGACAACTGGCTGAACGAAGTCGATCTGGAACAGCAATCCTACCACTGGCGCCAGTCAAACACCTCCCACGCGAATGACATTAGCCTGGTCGACAACCCCATCAGTTGCGACACGTGCGCCTGGGCTCAGATCGGCGGCCCGGACTATACGCAGCTCAAGTCCCAGGATGATGTGACCTTCAAGGACACGCTTACCTATACGGGGTTCGACTGGCACGGCCATCACGTGATCAAGGCGGGGCTCAAATACGCCGCCTACAAGTACAATGCCGCGGAAAACCTGTATCAGTACTATTACGACGGCAATACCTACAGCGTTGGTGGAACCAATACGCCGGTCGCCGCGACCGTCAATCTCGGCAATCCGGACATCAAGACCAATAACGACCAGTGGGGCCTGTTCATCCAGGATTCGTGGACCGTCAATGATCACCTCGAGGCCGATTACGGCATTCGCTGGGATTACGAATCGGACATGCTCAACGACAAGTATGTGACGCCGGCGCCTATTGCGGCGGCTATCCGCAGCTTTGTCGGCTTCGCGGCCGCCGGTTTTAACCCGAACGACTATATTTCGACGGGGAGCAACCGCAAACCCATCACCAACATGTTCGCGCCGCGCCTCGGCTTGTCGTACGACATCTACGGCGATCATAAGTGGGTCATCTTCGGCGGCGCTGGCCGTTACTATGACCGCACGATAAACGACGATGTCCAGCTGGAAACCCGCCGCGCCTATGCGCCGCAAGTCACGCTCCAGTTCTGCAGCACTTCCGTACCCGCGACGGCCGGCACCTGTATCCCATGGAACAGCAGCTATGCGACCCAGGCAGGCCTGCAAAATCTCGCCAGCCATTATAATGGCGAAATCTATGCGATGAACAACAATACCAAGGTGCCGTACAACGACCAGTTCGACATCGGTCTGCGCCATCAGTTCGAAGGCAATATCACCGCCAGCATCACCGCCTCGGAGATACTGGGGCACAATCTGTTCACCTGGGTCCTGGGCGACCGGATCGACAATGCCCACGGCCAGCCGCCGGTCCCCGCGAGTCAAGTCGGTCAATGGTGCCAGTACGGCAATCAGTATTCCTGCGCGCCGTGGTCCTACAACCTGCCGGGCTATGGCAATTTCCTGATTTCGACGGACGACAGCAAGTCGACCTATGAGGCCCTCTATTTCACGGTCGACAAGCCTTATACCCGGTCGTCGCACTACGGCTATTCCGGCACCCTGACCCTGACGGACGCCAAGGCCGACGGCAACTCGACCGAGTTCGCCTTCGACTATGCGGATCCGTCGGATACCGGCATGCATCCCGCGCCGGGCGTCGATAAGCTGCGTTTCGTCGGCACCTTCATCCAGGACCTGCCCTACGGCCTCCAGCTGTCGGGTGAGTTGACCCTGGCGTCTGGCCAGCCCTTCGACTCGATTTCGACGACGAATCCAGGGGGTACCGTCCGTATCATCCCGGACGGCTTTTATCCCAAGAACGGAATGGCCTATCAGGATCTCGACCTGCGCCTGTCGAAGGACTTCGCCCTGCCGAACGGTCAGGTCGTGACCATCGACGGCCAGCTCTACAACGTCTTCGATTCGGTCAACCGGACCTACTCCGGCTGGGGCGGCGGCTTCAACGGCGGCTCCGGCGCCACCCGCGAAGGCGATTTCGCCACCACGGGCAATCCCCGGACCTTCCAGGTCGGCCTGAAGTACAAGTTCTAGATCCTCCCCTGGACTGTACTTGCGGAGGGAAGGCCGCCTTGGTCTTCCCTCCTTTTTCTTGATATCGAGGTTTTGATGATGGTTCCGGAGTCCAAGGTCACGCGGCGGACAATGTTGATGGGGACGGCCGGCGGATTGGGCGTGGCCCTGGCGGGTGCGTCCGGAACGTGGGCCGTCGCGCGCGATGCCATGCCGGCGGAAAAGACGTTCGATCCGGTCCTGGCCGACCTGCACCGCCGCACCTTCCAGTGGTTCTGGGATGTGACCAATGCCAAGAACGGCTTGACGCCCGACAATTCGCCAAAGCCCAATTTCTGTTCGATCGCCTCGGTCGGCTTTGCCCTGACCGCCTACTGCATCGGGGTCAAGAGCGGTTATGTGTCGCGCGAGGCGGCCGCACAGCGCACCCTGACCACGCTGAATACTTTCTGGAACGGGCCACAGGGACCGCAGACCAGCGGCGTCATGGGCCACAAAGGCTTCTTTTACCACTTCCTGCATATGGATACCGGCCTGCGTTTCGAACAGACCGAACTGTCCAGCGTCGATACCACCCTGTTCATGCTGGGCGCGCTGACGGCGGCGGCGTATTTCGACGGCCCCTCGGCGACGGAAGCCGATATTCGCAAGGTGGCGATGGCGCTGTACGCGCGGATCGACTGGACCTTCATGGCGCGCGACAACAGTCTGATCTCGATGGGCTGGCATCCGGAAGAGGGCTTGCCCGACCACGATGACCGCCACCTCATCACCCGCAACTGGGATCGCTATAACGAAGGCATGATGGTCTATCTGCTGGCACTCGGTTCGCCCAGCCATCCGGTGCCCGACCAGGCCTGGGCGTCCTGGGCGGCGACGATCGGCGGCACCTGGGGCGCCAATTACGGCGAGCCGCACATCGGCTTCTCGCCCCTGTTCGGCCATCAATTTTCGCACGTCTGGTACGACTTCCGCGGCATTGCCGACGCCTACATGCGGGCCAAGGGCAGCGACTATTTCATCAATTCGCGGCGCGCCACCGTCGCCCAGCGCAACTATGCGATCAAGAACCCGGGTCATTTCAAGGACCTGAGCGGCGACATCTGGGGCATGACGGCGTGCATCGGGCCGGGCGACGTCAAGGCGAAAATCGACGGCCGCGACGTCCAGTTCTACGGCTATTCGGCCCGCGGGCCGCAGGGCCAGGATCAGGAATCGGTCGAGGACGGCACATTGGCGCCGACGGCGGGTGTATCGTCGATCGCCTTCGCGCCGGACATCTGTATCCCGCTGATCCACAATCTGCGCCGCACATATGGCCGCGACCTCTATGGGCAATACGGTTTCTTCGACGCCTTCAACCCGAGCTTTCCGAAGACCCTGAAGTCGGACAGCGGTCATTGGACGAAAACGGCCGGATGGGTGTCGACCGACTATCTCGGTCTCGACCAGGGCCCGATATTGGCCATGCTGGAAAACTACCGCTCGGGCTTTGTGTGGGACACCTATTGCCGCAGTCCGCTGACGGGTCCGCTCGTGCGCGCCGCCCTGGGCAAGGCGGGATTTCAAACGGTCGCAACCCCAGGCGCGTGGCTTGGCGCGACGGGCTGAGATTTTCCCGGCGCCGCGGCGACGCCATTTCCTATTAGAGTCAGTCAAGTAACGGAACATTCGTATGAACGCCTTCAATCCGTCCCGCCGCCGCCTGCTGAAAGGCGTAGCTGCCTCGGCCCTGCTGCCCGTGGCCGCGCCGGCCTTCGCCGTGATCAAGGCCGGTGAAGATCCGTTCATCGAAAGCCTGATCGCCCGGATGAGCCTCGAGGAAAAAGCGGGGCAGCTCTCGATCTATTCCGACTCGACGCGCTCCGACGGGCCGCCGATCAATCCGACGCCCGAGCAGGCCAGCAACAAGGCACAGGTCTATGGCGATATCGCCAAGGGCCGCCTGACCGGCCTGTTCAACGGCATTGGCGTCGCCGCCGGGCGCGAAATGCAAAGGATCGCCGTCGAGCAGGGGCCGCACAAGATTCCGCTGATCTTCGCCGGGGACGTCATCCACGGCCTCAAGACCATCATGCCGATCCCGCTGGCCGAGGCGTCGTCATTCGATCCCGACCTGGCCATGCGCTCGTCGCGCGCCGCGGCGCTCGAAGCCACCGCGTCCGGGATCCACTGGACGTTCGCGCCGATGGTCGATGTGGCGCGCGACGAACGCTGGGGCCGCGTTGCCGAAAGCAATGGCGAGGACACCTATCTCGATATCCAGATCGCCAAGGCCCGGGTGCGCGGCTTCCAGGGCGACGACCTCAAGGACGGCCGCAGTCTCCTGGCCTGCCCGAAGCATTTCGCGGCCTATGGCGCGGTGCAGGGCGGCATGGAGTACAATACCGCCGACATTCCGGAAACGACCTTGCGCGAGGTCCACCTACCGCCGTTCAAGGCGGCCTTCGACGCCGGCGCCCTGTCGACCATGTCGAGCTTCAACGACATCGCCGGCGTGCCGTCGACCGGCAATCATCATCTGTTGACCGATATACTGCGCGGCGAGTGGGGCTTCCGCGGCCTGGTCGTGTCCGACTACACCTCCGAGGAGGAACTGATCCTGCACGGCTTCGCCGCCGACGGCGCCGACGCCACGGCCAAGGCGATCACGGCGGGCTGCGACATCTCGATGCAGTCGGGCCTCTACATGAAATACCTGCCCGATCTGGTCCGCGACGGCCGCGTGCCGATCAAGGTGGTCGATGAAGCCGTCCGCCGAGTGCTGCGCGTCAAGAAGGCGCTGGGCCTGTTCGAAAACCCCTACCGGTCGATGGACCCGAAGCGCGAAGCGTCCGACATCCGTCGCCCGGAAACCGTCGCGCTGGCGCGCGAGTCGGCGCGCAAGTCGATCGTCCTGCTCAAGAACGACGGCAACGTCCTGCCGCTCGCCAAGTCGAAGTCGATCGCCCTGATCGGACCGTGCGTCTCCGACCGCGCCGACTATCCCGGCCCGTGGTCGGTATTCCCCGACGTCGCGCATTGCGTCACCCTCGAAGAGGGTTTCCGCAATGCCCTGGGACCCAACGGCAAGCTCAGTGTGACGCGCGGCTCGGATTATGAAGTCGCGCTGCCGGGCGGTATCGATGCCGCGGTCGCCGCGGCCAAGGCGGCGGACGTCGTCGTGCTTGTCGTCGGCGAAGGGTCGTTCATGTCCGGCGAGGCCCAGGCCCGTATCGAAATCGTCGTCCCGGCGCCGCAGATGGCGCTGGCCGAAGCCATCGCCGCCACTGGTAAACCCGTGGTCGTGCTGCTGCGCCACGGTCGCGCCCTGGCGCTGGAAGGCGCCGTGCGCGACGCTCCGGCGATCCTGGCGACGTGGTTTCTCGGCGCGGAGACCGGCAATGGTATAGCCGACATCGTCTTCGGCGATTTCGCGCCGCAGGGCCGCCTGTCGGTCAGCTTCCCGCAGGCCTCGGGCCAGGAGCCCTTCTATTACAATCATCGCAACACCGGCCGGCCCCAGCTCACCGACGACAAGAATTACAAGGCGCGCTACCGCGAAGTCACCAATGCGCCCCTATATCCGTTCGGGCACGGGCTGACCTATGCGACGATCGCCTACGGTCCGACCTCGGTCGACAAGTCGGGCTTCGGCGGCAGTGATACCGTGACCGTGTCGGCCACCGTGACCAATGGCGGCAACCGCGCCGCGCACGAGGTGGTGCAGCTCTATATCCACGATCGCGTCGCCTCCCTGACCCAGCCTGTGCGTCTGCTCAAGGGCTTTCAGGGCGTGGACCTGGCGCCCGGCCAGTCGCAAACCGTGCGGTTCACGCTGCGCAAATCGGACCTGGCCTTCGTCAATGCGTCGCTGAAGACCGCCGCCGAACCCGGCCAGTTCGACGTCTGGGTGGCGCCGGACGCCCAGGGCGGCACGCCGGCTCAGGTGACTTTGAAAGCGTAGGCGAGGGCGGCCTCGTGCGTCGGCTGCGCCAGGGCTGTTTGCCGGACCGCCTGAACGACGCCTGACAGGACCTGCTGTGAAAATTGACGCGGCAGCAATTCGACCAGGGGATCCGGCCGCACCGGCTCGACGCCCATGCCGGTATAGACGCTGATCCAGCTGACCGGCTTGAACAGGTCGTAATAGTCGGCCAGGATCTTGCCCTGGCTTTTGAAGGCCTCCATCCTGGCCATCAGGCTGTCGGGCAAGGCCATGCCGGTGACATGGCGCCAGAACGCCGTATCGCGCCGCGGCGACGTGGCGTAGTGCAGGATAAGGAAATCCCGGATCTCCTCGATCTCCCGCGTGCACCGCGCATTATAGGCCCGGCGCAGCGGCTCGGCTTCGCGGCCATGCGGCAGGTGATCGAAGAAGCGGAACAGGTTGGCGAAGATCAGGTGGATGCTGGTCGATTCCAACGGTTCGAGAAAGCCCGACGCCAGACCCAGGGACAGGCAGTTGCGGGTCCACGGCTCGGTCCGGCGTCCGGCGACGAAACGCAGATGGCGCGGCTCCGCCAGCGGCTTCGAGTCCAGCGACGACAGCAGGGTTCGCGTCACTTCGGCCTCGTCGCCGAAGCGGCTGGACCAGACATAGCCGTTGCCGAGCCGCGATTGCAGCGGGATGCGCCATGTCCAGCCGTGGTCGCGTGCCTGGGCCACCGTATAGGGGACGATCGGATGCACGGGCGCGCTCGGCACGGCGACCGCCCGGTCGCACGGCAGCCAATGCGACCAGTCTTCAAAACCCGCGCCCAGCGCCTTTTCGATCAGCAGCCCGGCAAAGCCGGAACAGTCGAGGAAGAAATCACCCGCCACCGTCCGCCCGTCCTGCAGGACCAGGCCGTCGATGGCGCCGGTCTCGTCTTTCCGGACCTCGACGACGCGGCCTTCGACACGCTTGACGCCCATATGTTCGGCGTAGCCACGCAGATAGGTCGCGACCTTGGATGCGTCGAAATGATAGGCATAACCCGTGGCGCTGAGCGGTGAGTTCCCCTCCTTCACCGGCTTGGCGAAGCGGTTGTGCAGCGCCAGTTGCGTCGCGATGCTCAGGTCCGACAATGGCCCGGCCTGGCCGCCGGACAGTTTTTCGCGCAGCCAGTGCTGAAACAGCGGCAGGTTTTCGATGACCGGCCCGAGTTCTCCGAAGGCGTGCCAGAAGTCGCTGCCCGGCCGGGTCCAGTCGCGAAAGCGTATGGCCAGTTTGTAGGTGGCGTCGGTGCCGCGGATGAAATCGGCTTCGTCGATGTTCAGAAAGCGCAGCATGTCCTGGATCGACGGCACGGTCGCCTCGCCGACGCCGACCGTGGCTATGTCCTCGGATTCGACCAGCGTCACCGACTTCGCCGTCCCGGGCGCCCGCAGCAGCAGCCGCGCGAGGCAGGCCGCCGCGATCCAGCCGGCCGTGCCGCCGCCGACGATGATAAAGCGGTTGGCGGCGCGGTCTGGCATGCGAAGGCCTCTATTTTTGGGTTGTAAGCGCTTACTCAATGTCTATCATAGGCCCGGAAGGCTTGGAAGACGGGGCCGCGACGCCGCGGCCGCGCGCCGGCATTGGCTATTGTTTTGTCACGCGTCTTGGCCGAAAAGGGGTGCCGACCTTATCGGCAAGGGCTTTAGGAACGCGCATGGTCGCCTCGATGCATGAAATCGGTCACGAGAAGAACCGTGTGCTGGTTGTCGACGATTTTATGGACCAGCCCGACGCCCTGATCCGTCAGGCGCAGGCCATGGCGCCCTTCGAGACGGAAGACCAGACCTATTATCCCGGCTTGCGCAGGGTCATCCGGCCGGAGGATCACGACACGACCCTGCACGTGCGCGAAGCGCTGGAAGCGCTGGCGCCGCTTATTCACACGGTGTTCGGCGTGCGGCGCTTCATGGCGACGGAAGCCAGTTTCTGCCTCGTCACCAAGACCCCGGATCAGCTCAATATCGGCCAGCGCCTGCCGCACTTCGACCATATCGATCCCGGCCACTACGCGCTGCTGCACTATCTCAGCCGCGACGCGGAGACCAAGGGCGGGACCAGTTTCTACCGCCATCGCGCCACGGGTTTTGAGCGCATCAACGCCGAGCGCCTCGTACCTTACGATCTGGCGCGCCGCGGGGAAAGCGCCGAGGGCGAACCGCCGAAAAGCTATTTCCACGATTCCGATCGCCATTTCGAACGCATTGCCGGCTTCAGTGGCAAATTCAACCGGCTGCTGATCTATCGCGGCTCGCTGCTGCACTCCGGAAACATTCCCGAAGGCTTCTCCTTTTCGGCCGATCCCGTGGAGGGCCGCTTGACGTGCAATATCTTCATTCAAGGCGCGCCGGAATGAGCCGACGCCGTGCCGCCCCGAGGGATGTTCGGAAGGACGCGCCATGCCGCCGCCGGACCTGAACAGACGCGTGACGATCGTCGGCGGCGGCACGGCCGGCTGGATGGCGGCGGCGCTGCTGTCCAAACTTCTGATCGGCTACGACATCTGCCTGGTCGAATCCGAAGACATCGGCACGATCGGCGTCGGCGAAGCGACCATTCCGCCGATCCGCGTCTTCAACGGGTTGTGCGGCATAGACGAGAATGACTTCGTCCGCGCCACGCAGGCCTCGTTCAAGCTCGGCATCGAATTCGTCAACTGGCGCGAACCCGGCCATAGCTATATTCACGGCTTCGGCAAGATCGGCCAGGATTTGCTGTGGCTGCATACCCATCAGTTCTGGCTGAAGATGGCGGGCCAAGGCGGGGTCAAGAGTTTCGATCACTACGCCCTCAATTGTCTGGCGGCGCGCAAGAACCGCTTCGCGCCGCCGGATCGGCGCGATCCCAATTCGCCCTTGGCCGATATCGACTATGCCTATCATTTCGATGCGTCGCTCTATGCCGCCTTCCTGCGACAACAGGCCGAAGCCCGCGGCGTCAAACGCATCGAGGGCCGGATCGTCACGGCGCGGCTGCGGCCCGAGGACGGCTTTGTCGACCATGTCGTGCTGGCCGACGGCCGGGAGATCGGCGGCGACCTGTTCCTCGACTGCTCGGGCATGCGCGGCCTGCTGATCGGCCAGACCCTGGGCGTCGGCTATGAAGACTGGAGCCAATGGCTGCTATGCGATCGCGCGCTGGCGGTGCCGTGCGAACGCATCGAGCCGCTGACGCCCTATACGCGCTCGACGGCGCACGGCGCCGGCTGGCAATGGCGTATCCCGTTGCAGCACCGCACCGGCAACGGCCATGTTTATTCGAGCGCGCATATCGGGGACGACGAAGCCCAGGCCATCCTGCTGCGAAATCTTGACGGCAAGGTCCTGGCCGCGCCGCGCCCGGTGAAGTTCGCGCCCGGCAAACGCCAACGGGCGTGGGAAAAGAACGTCGTCGCCCTGGGCCTGGCGGGTGGCTTTCTCGAACCGCTCGAATCGACCAGCATCCATCTGATCCAGACGGGGCTGCTGCGCCTGATCGGCCTGTTTCCGGGCCGCGGCGTCAAGGCGGCCGACGTCGCCGAATACAACCGTCAGACCGACTTCGAATATCGCGACGTGCGCGATTTCATCATCGCCCACTACAAGGTCACGCATCGCGAGGATACGCCGTTCTGGGCCTATCTCAAGCATATGGACGTGCCCGACACGCTCACCGAACGGCTCGAGCTGTTCCGGTCGTCGGCCCGCTTCTTCATGCGCATCCAGGCGGAGCTCTTTCGCGAGGAAAGCTGGGTTCAGGTGCTGATCGGGCAGGGGCTTCCGATGCAATACGACCCCATGGTGGACATGTTGCCCGAGGCCCAGATCGCGGGCTTCCTGCGCGATATCGAGGAGGTGATCGACGAGGTCGCCGAAAGCCTGCCCGGTCACGCCGACTGGATCGCGCGCCACTGCCGGGCGCCGCTTGCGGCCATGGCCGCGAAGTGATGGGGCGTCGCGGGAACTTCAACGGCGGTTTGACACCGCGCCGTCAAGGCCGTAACCCATGCGTAAGCGGTTACACGCCATGTGTAGCCGGTGCATCGAGACACGGAGCTGCGAACGTATGAAGGGGGCCACGCTCAAGGATGTCGCCCGCGCGGCGCAGGTGTCGATCGCCTCGGCCTCGCGGGTCATGAACGGCTTGAACAATGTCACCGCGGAGGTTCGCACCCGCGTATTGGAGGCCGCGTCGCAATTGCACTATGTGCCGCACTGGGGGGCGCGCAGCCTGGCCATCAACCGCACCAACACCATCGGCCTGCTGCTGCCGGACATCTATGGCGAATTCTTTTCGGAAATCATTCGCGGCGTAGACGTCGCCGCCCGGGCGAAGGGTTTTCACCTGCTGGTTGCCGGCTCACACGGCGACCTGGGGGAAACCGTCGCCACCATGCGCGCGATGAGCGGGCTGGTCGACGGGCTGCTGGTTATGGCGCCCTCGGTCGATTCGCAGGATCTGGCGACGGTGCTGCCGTATCACCTGCCGCTGGTGACCATCGCCAGCCACATCGGCACCTCCAATCACCATGCGATCGGCATCGACAATTACCACGGCGGCGACATAGCCGTGCGGCACCTGAAGGCAATCGGCTGCCGCGCGGTCGCCCATATCAGCGGTCCCTTGAACAATTTCGAGGCCCAGGAGCGCCGCCGCGGTTTCGAGACCGCCATGGGAGACATCTATCCCGGTTCGCCCCTTCGCTCGCGTGAGGGGGCGTTTACGGAGGATTCCGGCTATGACTGCACGCGCGCCTACCTCGCCGAGGATATTCGCCCGGACGGTCTGTTCATCGCCAACGACATGATGGCGGTGGGCGCTCTGTTGGCGCTCAAGGAAGCCGGCCTGTCCGTTCCGGGCGACGTGGCGATCATCGGCTTCGACGACATTCCGATTACGCGCTTTACCTCGCCGCCGCTCAGCACCCTGCGCGTCGGTGTCTATGAGCTGGGGCGCCGGGGCATGGACATGCTGATCGCCGCGCTTGAGGCCGAGGACGATGTCCTGCCGCGCCAAGAGGTGATCATCGCGCCGGAACTGGTTATTCGCGACAGCAGCCGCCGGCAATGACGGCCTGGGGCAGGCGAGGCCGCGGATGACTTCGTAACAGGGCGGGTGACGGACGGCATGACCATGGAAAGGCGCAGATTTGCTCAGGCGCTGGCGGCGGTCCTGGCCGTGACGCCGGCCGCGTGCGCCCGTCCATCCGGGCCCCTTCGCGTCTGGGCGATGGGTGTCGAAGGCGAAGCCTTGCGGCATTTTGTCGATGGTTTTCGCGGCGCGCATCCCCAGATCGCGCTCAGCGTTCAGGCCCTGCCGTGGGCGGCGGCGCATGAAAAGCTGCTGACCGCCTTTGCCGCCGACAATCTCCCCGACGTCCTGGCCATGGGCAATACGTGGCTGGCGGAATTCGCCGCGCTCGGCGCGCTCGAGCCGCTGGAAGGCCGGATGAAGCGGGCGGGGCTTACGCTCGACACCGTCTTTCCCGGCGCGCGCCAGTCGGTGACGATCGGTGGCCATGTGCTGGCCGTACCGTGGTATGTCGACACGCGCCTGCTGTTCTACCGCAAGGACCTGCTGCGCACCGCGGGTTTCACCGAGGTCGCGACCACCTGGGCGCAGTGGCGGACCCAGCTCAAGGCGCTGTCGCGCGCCGGCCCGCGCGGTGTGCTTATGCCGATCAATGAATATGAACCGCTGGTCGCTTTCTGTTTGCAGACCGGCGCGCCCATCCTCATCGACAATGCCACGCGCGGCGGATTCAGTCAGCCGGCCATTCGCGCCGCCTTCGCCTTCGTCGCCTCGCTCTACGCCGATGGCTATGCCGCCAAGGTGACCAGTACCGAAGTGCCCGATCTGTACAGCGCCTTCGCTCGCGGCGATTTCGGCTTTCTCGTTTCCGGGCCGTGGAACCTCGGGGAGCTGTCCGACCGTCTGCCGCCGTCCTTGCGAGCGGCCTGGGCGACGGCGCCCTTGCCTGGACCGGGCGGTATCGGCGCCTCGCTTTCCGGTGGCGTGTCGCTGGCGATTCCGCGTGTGTCGCGCGCCAAGGACAAGGCGTTCGCCCTGATCGAATATCTGTGCCGCCCTACGAGCCAGGCGAAATTCTACCGCGCCACGGGCGATCTGCCGGCGGATCAGGCGGCGTGGCAAACGACCGGCCTGATGACCGAGCCGCGCTCGCGCGCCTTTTACGATCAGCTCAACATCGCCAAACCCGCGCCCCCGGCGCCGGAATGGGAACGCATCGCCAACGAAATGGCCGGCGCCATGGAGCGGATCGTGCGGGGGATCCAATCGCTTGATGCGGCGCTCAAGGGACTGGACGAATTCGCCTTCATGACCCTGGCCAAGCGGCGCTGGCTTCTGGAGCAGGGGAGGCCGGTATGACCTTCAGGTCCGTCTTGCGCGGTATCCGGCCCGGCTACGTCTTTATCGCCCCGGCGCTCATCGTGCTGTCCGCCTTTTTCATATTCCCGCTGCTGGCGGCGTTGTTGATGAGCTTCAGCGATTTCGACATCTATGCCCTGGCCAGCCTGAAGAACCTGCGCTTTGTCGGATTGGGCAACTATGTCGATCTCGTCCGCATGCCGCTGTTCTGGAAGGCGCTCGGCAATACCTGCTACTACGCCTTTGTCGGCGCGCCGCTGTCGATCGTCGTGTCGCTGGGTCTCGCGATGGCGCTCAATGTGCCGGGCGTGCGGCTGAAAGCCGCCTATCGCACCGCCCTGTTCGCGCCCTATGTCGTCAGCCTGGTCGCGGCGGCCATTGTCTGGCGCTACATGCTGGACGGGCAGGCGGGGCTCATCACCCAGGGCCTGCGGGCGCTGCATCTTCACCCGATCGACTGGCTGGGCGATCCGCGCTGGTCGATGCCGGCGATCATCCTGTTTTCGGTATGGAAATCGTTCGGCTACAATATGCTGATCCTGCTGGCGGCGCTGCAGAAAATCCCCGACGACCTGTATGAAGCCGCCCGCGTCGACGGCGCCGGGACGTGGGGCCGGTTCGTTCACGTGACCCTGCCGGGCGTGGCCCCCAGCCTGTGGATGGTGGCGTTGATGACCGTCGCCGCCTTCTTCCAGCTGTTCGCCGAGCCCTATGTCATGACGCAGGGCGGGCCCGCGCAATCGACCGTCAGCCTGCTCTATTTCATGTACCAGGACGGCTTCAAATACTGGAATCTCGGCCACGCCTCGGCCACCGCCTTTATCCTGTTCCTGATCATCGGCGGGCTGTCGCTGATCCGTACCCGCTCGCAGGAGGCGTTCGCCTCGTGAAGCTGCAACCGCTCATCGTCAATACGATCCTCGTCGTCGCTTCGCTCGCCGCGGTTTTTCCGCTGGCATGGATGGTCTCGGTGTCGCTCATGCCGCCGGCGGAATCGAGCGCCCTGCCGCCGACCCTTCTGCCGCGGCACATCACCCTGGCCAATTATAACGAGCTGTTCGCCCACCAATATATGGGCCGTTACCTGCTCAACAGCCTGGCCGTGTCGGCCCTGGCGACGGTGCTGTCGCTGGGTTTCAATGTCGCAGCGGGCTACGCCTTCGCCAAGCTGCGCTTCAAGGGGCGCGACGCCCTGTTCCGCGGGTTGCTCGCCGCCCTGGTCATTCCGGGGCAACTGACCATGCTGCCCCTGTTTTTCGAGCTGAAGACGCTGGGCCTGCTCAACAGCTATGCCGGCGTCGTCGTGCCGTTCATGGCCTCGCTTTTCGGCATATTCCTGGTGCGCCAGTTCGCGCTCGGTTTGCCCGACGAGATGCTTCAGGCCGCCCGGGTCGATGGCGCGACGGAATGGCAGGTGTTCTGGCGTATCGTCCTGCCCAACCTGCAGCCGATCATGCTGACGCTCGGCATCTTTACCTTTCTGAGCGCGTGGAACGACTTCCTGTGGCCGCTGATCGTGCTGTCGGACGACGGCAAATACACCCTGCCCCTGGCCATCGCCGCCCTGTCGCGCGAGCACGTCCAGGACAGCGGCATGGTCATGGCCGGCGCGGTCGTCACCATCGCCCCGGTCATCATTCTCTTCCTGGCCATGCAGCGGCACTATGTGCGCGGGCTTCTGCAGGGCGGCTTTCGCGGGTGATCCGTTGATAGGTGAAGCGCGCCGGTTGCATCCGTGACCTGGGCGCCATGATATTCACACTCGTGATAGTGAGTGTTGACAGGTGTTCGATTTGCGTGCATCGTTACATTAACAGCCCGGCAAGAATGATCGGCGCTGGCAGGGAGAGACAACATGAAGGGATTGCTGTTGGGATCCGTGTGCGTGGTCAGCATGGTCATGGCCACATCAGGCGCCTTTGCCGCGGAACAGGATTCCGAAACGAGTTCAAAATCCACCAAGACATCTGATTCAGTGACGACAATTATCGTCACAGCCCAGCGGCGCAAGGAAAATCTGCTACAGACGCCGACGGCGGCCTCCGTAATTTCCGGCGCGACATTGGCGAGCAAGGGTGTTGTTACGGTTGATTCACTTCAATTCGTCATGCCAAGCGTGACTGTGGACAATTTCGGCCAGGGGCTGGAATTCAATGTCCGCGGTATCGGTAAGGGCGAGCACAATACCCAAACCACGACCGGTGTGATCACCTATCGCGACGGTGTCCCCACCTTCCCGGGTTATTTCCAGGAAGAGCCTTATTTCGATGTCGCCGATGTCCAGGTTCTGCGTGGCCCTCAAGGCACGGTCGTCGGACAGAATTCGACGGGCGGCGCCGTATTCGTCGACACCTCAAATCCGATCATCGGGGGCGGCGTACATGGCTATCTCAATGGCAACTTGGGAAATTACAGTGATGCCGGTGCGCAAGGCGCAATCAATTTGCCGATCAGCGATACCTTTGCGGCCCGCTTGGCGTTCTTTGGCGAGAAACGCGATAGCTTCTACACGATTACCGGGCCGGGCGGTTCGGCTTATACCGGCAATCCAGGCAATTTGCGTGAGTCGGCGGGACGTATCAGTTTCCTGTGGAAACCGGCAAGTGGCCTTTCCGTCCAATTGAAGACCGATATCGACCATCTCGATCTCGGCGCCTATCCGGCCGATCCGTACACGGATCGGTTCAGCACCTTACCCGGCACCAGCACACCCAATCCCGGCTATACCAGCCTCTTCCGCATCACGGCAGACGCGCCGCAAGCCGCGCTCGACACATTCGTACGCTCGATCTTGAAGATCGATTACAACTCGGACAACGGCGTCAAATGGCGTTCGATCACCGGCTACTCAAGCGGCAGAACCACCTATTTGGCCGATCTTGACGGCACGGCGACGGGCACCGAAACCTTTTACGATACGGTCAAGGAAAGCCAGCTCTCGCAAGAGTTCAACATCATATCCCCTGATAATCAACGCGTTACATGGCTGTTGGGGGCCTTTGGCGTGTGGAACAACTATGTTTATCCGTCGCCTTACAGCAACTTCGATATCAACCTCTATTCGCCTGTTTTCCTGCCGGCCTATAATTACGAGCTGCAAGGCCGTAATCCGGAAAAGTCACTGGCCGCGTTTGGGCAGGTCGGGTTCAATATCACGCCGGATCTTAAGCTGGACATTAGCGGGCGCTATACCACCAGCGGCACGACCAATCACGTTGATGTCCTGCAGTACGGCACCTACCTGAGGGATGATCAGACCCTCACGTCGCACAATTTTTCCTACAAGGCGTCGCTGGGCTGGAAACTGGATTCCAACAACTATCTCTACGCCTTTTCAGCAACCGGCTTCAAGCCGGGTGGCCTCAACGTACCGGTCGGCCTGGGTGTACCAGCACCCTTCTCGGGCGAATCCGTGACCTCGTATGAAGCCGGTTGGAAGTCCAATTTCGCGGGCGGCTTGGGCCATATGACCATCGATGGCTTCTATAATGATTACAAGAACTTCCAAGTCATTATCGGCTACCCGACCTATCCGACCTTCGGCATAGAGCTGAATGTTCCCAACACGACCAAGATTAGCGGATTCGAGGCCGAGGGCGATTACAAAATCGGGCGGCTCACCATCGATGCGGGCATCAATGTCCTGCATAGCGAGTTGGGCCAGTTCTACGCATCCGATTCGCGCGTCGCTACCACAACGGCGTGTGATCCAAACACGGGCCCTGCCAGCGCCACATGTATGGACCTAAAAGGTGTCGAACAAACCTATGCCCCTAATTTCACATTCAATATCGGCGCAAAATACGATGTGATCTTTGCCAATGGCAACAGGTTGACCCCCAGCTTCAATTTCGGACACGTCGCCCCGCAATGGGCGACCTTGTTTGAAAATGCGTCTCTCGGCGACCGGTTGGGCGCGCGAAACATCCTCTCCTCTCAAATCGAGTTTACGACCAACAAGGGTTGGACGCTCACCCTGTACGGCACCAACCTGACCAATCAACACTATGTCGCCGCTTTGAACTCCGGCCTCGATTTCGCCGGGCCGCCGCGCCAGTATGGAGTTAAGTTGCTGAAGGTTTTCTGATTTTAGTTAAAGCGTTACATACCGCCTGCAAGAGACGACGTCCGGCCAATCGGTCCCTCTGTACTAGGAAGTTATCATGCAAAAATACCGGTCATGTCTGGCACACGCCGCGACGTCGTTTGCGCATCAGAGTGGTGTTGAAGCGGGGCACGATCATGCCGTCACCTACGTCCAACCCGAGGCCTTTCTGGCCGGCCGTCATGCCCGAGTGACACGGCGCACCGTCGGCGCTCGGTTTGGTTACGCGTACTGATCATGGCCAGTTCTCCACCGCCGATATCCGTGGACGGCGTGGCGGGCACCGCCCCGCCGAGTCTTAAATCCAGGCCGGGGCGGGGCGCCGGTCTGGTGCTGTTCATCCTGTTCTTCGTCTATGTGCTGAACTTCCTCGACCGGCAATTGCTGTCGATCCTGTCCAAGCCGATCCAGGACGATCTCGGCGTCACCGACGGGCAGTTGGGCAAGATCGGCGGCCTTTATTTCGCGGTCTTCTACTGCTTCATCTCGATCCCGGTCGGCTGGCTGGCCGACCGCACCAACCGCTCGCGCGTCGTGGCCCTGGCTTGTGCGCTATGGAGCGGGGCGACCGTGGCCTGCGGCCTGGCGGCGAACTATCCGCAACTGGTGGTGGCGCGTATGTCGGTCGGCATCGGCGAGGCCGGCGGTGTGCCGCCGTCCTACGCCATCATCTCGGACTATTTCCCGGCCAAGCGCCGGGGGACGGCGTTTGGGCTCTACAATCTCGGGCCGCCGATCGGCCAGGCGCTGGGCGTGGCTTTCGGCGCGTCGATCGCCGCCGCCTATAGCTGGCGCAGCGCCTTCATGCTGCTGGGCGCGGCCGGCATCGTCACCGCACTCGTTGTTTTCTTTGTGGTGCGCGAACCCAAGCGCGGCGGGCTGGACCCGGCGACGCTCGACGCGATGACCGGCGAGGCGCGGGCGCCGATTCGCGAAAGCTTCTGGAAGACCTGCGGCATGTTTTTCACGCGGCCGGTCCTGGTCCTGGTGGCGCTGGCCAGCGGGGCGACGCAGTTCGTCACCTATGCCTCGATCAACTTCACCACCCTGTTCCTGATGCGCGAAAAGGGCATGACCTTGCGCGAAGTGGCTTTGTGGTACGCCCTGCTGGTCGGCATCGCCATCAGCGCCGGCATCTTTACCTCCGGGCGCCTGATCGACGCCTTCACGCCGAAAACCAGGCGCGCCTATGCCTGGATCCCGGCGGTCGCCCTGATCCTGGCCATCCCGCCGTTCATCGGCTTCGTGTGGGCGCCGTCCTGGCCCGTCGCCATGCTGTGCCTGATCGGCCCGACCTTCTTCAACTATTTCTACCTGTCGCCGGCCGTCGCCCTGGTTCAGGAAGAGGTGCGTCCGCATCAGCGCGTCCTGTCCGGCGCCCTGCTGTTGCTGGTGATGAACCTGATCGGGCTGGGCCTGGGGCCGACCTATCTCGGTGCCGCCAGCGACTATTTCCATCACATCAGCCCGCAGCATTCGCTGCAACTGGCCTTCTACACCCTCGTTCCCTTCTACGTCCTGGCGGCGCTGCTCTACGTGGCGCTGGCGGGGGCTTTGAAGCGCGAGGACATCCGCCGAGCCCGAGGTGCCTCATGAAAACCGTCTTGCGTTTTGCGCTCATTGCCGGGCTTTGCCTCGGCCTGGCGCGCCCGGCTTTTGCCGAAGATGCCGTGGTGACGGCCCCGGCCGGCACGGCCAAGGGTGACGTCGAGGGGCCGCTGCACGTCTTTCGCGGCATGCCCTACGCCCAGCCCCCCGTCGGCGGCCTGCGCTGGAAGGCGCCCCTGACCGCGCCGGCGTGGACCGGCGTGCGCGACGCCACGCAATTCGGCCCCGCCTGCTACCAGCCGCCGTCGCGGGTCAACAGCATCTATACCGACCCGCTGCCGGCGATGAGCGAGGATTGCCTGTCGCTGAACGTCTGGACGCCGGCCAACGCCAAAAAGACGCCGGTGATGGTGTGGATTCACGGCGGCGCCCTCACGGGCGGCGCCAGCCGCGAGTCGATGTATGACGGTGCGGCCCTGGCGAAGCGCGGCATCGTCGTCGTCTCGATCAATTACCGCCTGGGTGTGCTCGGCTATCTGGCTCATCCAGGGCTGTCCGCCGAAAACGCCGAAAATACATCCGGCAATTACGGACTGCTCGACCAGATCGAGGCGCTGCGCTGGGTCAAGCGCAATATCGCGGCCTTCGGCGGCGATCCGGACAATGTCACCATCGCCGGTGAATCCGCCGGCGGGCTCAGCGTCATCTACCTGATGGCCTCGCCCGAGGCGCGCGGCCTGTTCCACAAGGCGATCTTCGAGAGCTCGTACATGATCTCGACGCCGGAACTGCACAAAAGCGCCTTCGGCCACGACTCGGCCGAGACCAGCGGCGTCAAGATGGCGACCGCACTGGGCGCCAAGGATGTCGCGGCCCTGCGCGCCATGGATGCGGCGACCCTGACCGACAAAGCGCCGCTGACCGGTTTCCTGCCGTTCGGCAATATCGACGGCCACGTCCTGACGCGCCAGATGGTCGAGGTCTTCGACCGCGGCGAACAGGCGCCGGTGCCGGTCCTGGTCGGCTTCAATATCGGCGAGATTCGTTCGCTGATGTTCCTGGCGCCGCCCGTGCCGGCGACGCCCGACGACTATATCGCCGCCATTCGCGACCGTTACGGCGACCTGGCCCAGGCCTATCTGAAACTCTATCCGCCTGGCGACCTCGCCGAAAGCGTCATCGAGGAACCGCGCGACGCCCTTTACGGCTGGACGGCCGAGCGGATTGCGCTGAAGCAGACGGCGCTTGGCCAACCGTCCTTCCTCTACCTGTGGGACCACGGCTATCCGGCGGCGGATGACGCCAAGCTGCATGGCTTTCACGCCAGCGAAGTGCCCTATGTCTTCGGCACCGCCGATCAGACGCCGCCCTATTGGCCGAAGATGACCACCACGCCCGACGAGGTGCGCTTCGCCCAGGCCATGGGTGACTACTGGGCGTCGTTCGTGCGCACCGGCGTCCCGTCCGCCGACGGCGAACCGGCGTGGCAGCAATTTGCGGCGAGCAAGGCCTATATGCACTTCGCCGCCGTACCTACGCCCGCGACCGACCTGATGCCCGGCATGTATGCCCTGCACGAAGCCGTCGTCTGCCGCCGCAAGGCGCGGGGCGATACGCCGTGGAACTGGAATGTCGGCATCGTCTCGCCGCCCCTGCCGCCGCAAGCGCCGGGGTGTCAATGACCGACGGATCGATGCAGCCTTTCGCGCTGACACTCGACAAGTTCCTGGCGCACGCGGCCAAATGGCACCCGTCCGCCGAGGTGGTCACCGCGCGTGAGAGCGGGACCGTCGACCGGATCGGCTATGCGGATTTGATGGCGCGCAGCCGGCGTATCTCGGCCTTGCTGCACCGTTTGGGTGTACGCGGCGGCGATCGCGTGGCGACCCTGGCCTGGAACACCGAGGCACATGTCGAGGCGTGGTACGCCATCATGGGCATGGGCGCGGTCTGCCATACGCTGAACCCGCGCGTCGCCCCCGGGCAATTGGCGGAGATGGTGGCGCAGTCGCAGCCGCGCATTCTGATCGTCAGCGCCGATCTTATGCCGCTGGCCCGGCAGATCGCCGGCCGCGCGCCGGCCCTGGCCCATGTCCTGGTTATTGATGGCAAGGTTGGCGACGGCAAGGTTGGGGAGGCTGAAGCGCTGGAAACCTTGCTGGCGGAGGTCGGCGAGGGGATGGACTGGGGCGGGTTCGACGAGACGGCGCCGTCGGGCCTGTGCTTCACCTCGGGGACGACGGGCGCGCCCAAGGGCGTCACCTATACCCATCGCTCGAGCTTCCTGCATACCTTGCGCCTGCTGCAGGTCGACGTCATGGCCATTTCCGGTGCCGACAGCGTGCTGGTCGTGGTGCCGATGTTCCACGCCAATGCCTGGGGGCTGCCGTTCGCCGTGCCGGCGGTCGGCGCCAAGCTGGTGCTGCCCGGCCGTCAGGCCGACGGGGCCAGCCTGGCGCGGTTGATCCAGTCTGAGGACGTCACCGTCGCCGTCGGCGTGCCGACGGTATGGCTGGGCCTGGTCGAGCACCTCGACGCCACTGGCGAGACGCTGCCGTCGCTCAGCCGCATCGTCATGGGCGGCGCGCCGCTGCCGCCGGCCTTGATGGAGCGTATCGAGCGCCGCCTCAACGTCACCGTCCAGACAAGCTGGGGCATGACCGAGCTGTCGCCTTCGGGCACGGTCGCGCCGCCGTGGTTGCCGTATCGTTCGGCCGCCCAGTCCGGGCGTCCGGCCATCGGGGTCGATCTGCGGCTGACCGACGCCGAAGGCCTGCCCCTGCCGGAACAGCGCGAGGTCGAAGGTCATCTGCACGTGCGCGGGGCGGCGGTGATCGAACGCTATTTCGGCGATGCGCAGCCGGCGACCGACGCCGACGGCTGGTTCGCCACCGGCGATCTGGCGCGCATCGACACCGCTGGCAATCTGATGATCACCGGACGTGCCAAGGACCTGATCAAGTCGGGCGGCGAATGGATCAATCC
>OUWB011209529.1_pt1 | contig 74656 bp, 54 predicted proteins | sample 1779821 | NCBI WGS metagenome assembly OUWB01 (sample SAMEA3914806, study PRJEB12502) | metagenome | biome: forest; material: soil | place: Canada | collected 2011-08-03 | depth 0.1 m
GCCTTCTTGGCTACCGGCTTCTTCGCTGCCGGCTTCTTGGCGGCGACTGCCTTCTTGGCTACCGGCTTCTTCGCTGCCGGCTTCTTGGCGGCGACTGCCTTCTTGGCTACCGGCTTCTTCGCTGCCGGCTTCTTGGCAGCGACTGCCTTCTTGGCTACCGGCTTCTTCGCTGCCGGCTTCTTCGCTGCAGCCGGCTTCTTGGCTGCGGGTTTCTTCGCTGCGGGTTTCGCCGCGGCTTTCTTTGTTGCTGTTGCCATTTTGTTTCTCCTTCACGTGATGGAAAAATTCACACTAAGTTGGAAACCCTCCTGGTGAATCGCGCGCGAAACGCCAGGCGGATTATTCATCGGCACAAGCAAGGCTTCTGTTTGCGCTAATGAATTCGGCACCAGCTGAACTGCTGCATCCCCTCTCAAACATTCATACGATGCAGCACTTCAGCTATGGATCGGCCTTCCTCGGCCAATCCAAATTGGCAGCGATGACACCAGGTGTACATCGATTTGCCAAAAAAAACGCCGGCACTTTTATGCCAGCGTCGGAATACTGTTTACAAAAAACAAGTCTTTTCTCAAAGAAAACGCCGCCATCACCGATTGAATCGGCTTAAGCGGCGTCGGCGTTTTCGGCCCGGACAGTTCGGAACGAAGAGGTCGTCTACTGTTCATTAATCTGATTTAAGTCCCACTATCACTGCAGTCTTTTTTGGAATTGGTTTCGACTGCTCCCTTGCTGCGGGGAGCAAGCCGAATCCGCTTACTCCCAATTCAATGCGCCACCAGTCTGGTATTCGATGACGCGCGTTTCGAAGAAATTGCGTTCCTTCTTCAGATCGATCATCTCGCTCATCCAGGGGAAGGGATTTTCTTCCTGGGCGAACATCGGATCGAGACCGATCTGTTGTGCGCGCCGATTGGCGATGAAGCGCAAATATCCTTTGAACATGGGAGCATTCAATCCGAGCACTCCACGCGGCATTGTATCCTCTGCGTAACGATATTCCAACTCCACCGCACGGAAAAACAACGCTTTGATCTCTTCGCGGAATTCAGGAGTCCACAAATGCGGGTTCTCCATCTTGATCGTGTTGATCAAATCGATCCCGAAATTGCAGTGCATCGATTCGTCGCGCAGGATGTATTGATACTGTTCGGCCGCGCCCATCATCTTGTTCTGCCGGCCCAGCGCGAGGATCTGCGTGAAGCCGACGTAGAAGAACAAGCCTTCCATCAGGCAGGCGAAAACGATCAGCGACTTCAACAGCGCCTGGTCGTTGACGGTGGTGCCGGTGGTGAATTCCGGATTGGTCAGCGTGTCGATGAAGGGGATCAGGAATTCATCCTTGTCGCGGATCGAACCGACCTCGTGATAGGCGTTGAAGATCTCGCCTTCGTCCAGGCCGAGCGACTCGACGATGTACTGGTAGGCGTGGGTGTGGATGGCTTCTTCAAACGCCTGGCGCAGCAGGTATTGGCGGCACTCGGGCGCGGTGATGTGGCGGTAGGTGCCCAGCACGATGTTGTTGGCGGCGAGCGAGTCGGCTGTCACGAAGAAGCCCAGGTTGCGCTTGACCAAACGGCGCTCGTCCTCGGTCAAGCCGTTGGGGTCCTTCCACAGCTCGATGTCGCGCTGCATGTTGATTTCCTGCGGCATCCAGTGGTTGGCGCAGCCGGCCAGGTATTTGTCCCAGGCCCATTTGTACTTGAACGGCACGAGCTGGTTGACGTCGGTCTGGCCGTTGATGATGCGCTTGTCGGCGGCGTTGACGCGACGGTCTTCGACAGTAGCAACAGCCGCGACGGGTTTGGCCACCAGGGCCGGATCGAACGCGACGTCGCGCCGCTGCGGCGTGGCGGAGACTGCTTCTGCCAATGCGGGTTGTACAAACTCCGGATTGAATTGGGGAGCGCGGCTGGGGGTGGAGGCCGGGCTTATGTCTTCGTCCCAATTTAGCATGGCGATGTTTTCCTTATCTATCGATGCACCACTTTGGATGCATTCTATTCAATGTAGTTCAAATTTCCGCGATTGCGAATCTTGTTTGCGCGGGACGCGGCACGTACCGCATCCCGCTCCGTGCTTCCCGCCTTATTGGCAAGCCTCGCACTCTTCGAATCCGGGATCACCCGGACGCAGGATGCAGGCCGCGCCGGCGATTTCAGTGGGGATCGCCATCTCGACGGGAGCCGCAGACTTCGCGCTGGCTGCCGCGCTCATGCCGCCGTCGGCCGAGACCGCATTCAAGGCGCCGGCCTTGGAGGTCGACTTCTCGGTGTGCGTCGCGCCGATGGTGCGCAGGTAATAGGTCGTCTTCAAGCCGCGCAGCCACGCCAGCTTGTAGGTCTCGTCAAGCTTCTTGCCCGACGCGCCGGCCATATAGATGTTCAGCGACTGGGCCTGGTCGATCCATTTTTGACGACGCGAAGCCGCTTCCACCAGCCAGGACGGTTCGATTTCGAAGGCCGTGGCGTACAGGTCGCGCAGGTCTTGCGGAATGCGGTCGATTTTGGCCAGACTGCCGTCGAAATACTTCAGGTCGGCGATCATGACTTCGTCCCACAGGCCGCGTGCCTTGAGGTCGCGCACCAGGTGTTCGTTGATTTCGGTGAATTCGCCCGACAGGTTCGACTTGACGTACAGGTTCTGGTAGGTCGGCTCGATGCAGGCGGCCACGCCGATGATGTTGGAAATCGTGGCGGTCGGGGCGATGGCGACGCAGTTCGAGTTGCGCATGCCGAACTCCTTGATCCGGGCGCGCAGCGAACTCCAGTCCATGCTTTCCGAGCGGTCGGCTTCGAGGTAACCGCCGCGTTCTTCGGCCAACAGGCCGAGCGAGTCCTGCGGCAGGATGCCGCGGTCCCACAGCGAGCCGCGGTAGGAGCTGTAGCGGCCGCGCTCTTCGGCCAGTTCGGTCGAGGCGTAGTAGGCGTAATAGCAGACGGCTTCCATCGAACGGTCGGCGAATTCCACCGCGCCCATCGAAGCGTACGGCACGCGCATCATGTGCAGGCAGTCCTGGAAGCCCATGATGCCCAGGCCGACCGGGCGGTGGCGCAGGTTGGAATCACGCGCCTTCTTGACGGCGTAGTAATTGATGTCGATCACGTTGTCGAGCATGCGCATGGCGATGCGGATGGTCTTTTGCAGCTTGGCATGGTCGAGCTGGCCGTCTTTCATGTGGGCCGGCATGTTGACCGAACCGAGGTTGCAGACCGCGATTTCGGAATCGTTGGTGTTCAGGGTGATTTCGGTGCACAGGTTCGAGCTGTGGACCACGCCGACGTGCTGCTGCGGCGAGCGAATGTTGCACGGGTCCTTGAACGTGATCCACGGATGGCCGGTTTCGAACAGCATGGACAGCATCTTGCGCCACAGGTCGTTGGCGGCGATTTTCTTGAACAGGCGCATTTCGCCGCGTGCTGCCTTGGCCTCGTAGCCGGCATAGGCTTCCTCGAAGGCGCGGCCGACCTTGTCGTGCAGGTCCGGTGTGTCGCTTGGGGAAAACAGCGTCCATTCGCCCTTTTCCATGACGCGCTTCATGAACAGGTCGGGAATCCAGTTGGCCGTGTTCATGTCGTGCGTGCGGCGGCGGTCGTCGCCGGTGTTCTTGCGCAGGTCGAGGAATTCCTCGATGTCCATGTGCCAGGTTTCCAGGTAGGCGCAGACCGCGCCCTTGCGCTTGCCGCCCTGGTTGACCGCGACAGCCGTGTCGTTGACCACCTTGAGGAACGGCACGACGCCCTGCGACTTGCCGTTGGTGCCCTTGATGTGGGCGCCCAAGGAACGCACCGGCGTCCAGTCGTTGCCCAGGCCGCCGGCATACTTGGCCAGCAAGGCGTTTTCCTTGATCGCTTCGTAAATGCCGTCGAGGTCGTCGGCGACCGTCGTCAGGTAGCACGACGACAGTTGCGAACGTTGCGTGCCGGAATTGAACAGCGTCGGGGTCGAACTCATGAAGTCGAACGAGGACAGCAGGTTGTAGAACTCGATGGCGCGCGTTTCGCGGTCGATTTCATTCAACGCCAGACCCATGGCGACGCGCATATAGAACGCCTGCGGCATTTCGATGCGCGTGCCGCGCACGTGCAGGAAGTAGCGGTCATACAGGGTTTGCAGGCCGAGATAGCCGAACTGCAGGTCGCGCTCGGGCACCAGGGCATTGGCCAGCTTGTCGAGGTCGAACTGGGCCAGCTTGGGATCGAGCAATTCGGCGTCGATACCCTTCTTGATGAATTTGGGGAAGTAATCAATATAGTGCGCTTGCGCATCGCCCTGCGCCACTTCCTGGCCGAACACTTCCTTGCGGATGGTATGCATCAACAGGCGTGCCGTGACCAGGCTGTAGGCCGGGTCTTTTTCCATCAGCGCGCGCGCAGCCAGGATGGCCGACTTGTGCAGTTCTTCGACGGGCACGCCGTCGTACAGGTTCTTGACCGTTTCAGCGAGAATGGCATCGGCGTCGGCGTGCTTTTCCAGGCCGATACAGGCCGAGACGATGAGCTGGCGCACCTGGCCCATGTCGAGCGGACGGCGCTGGCCGTCTTCGACCACGTGCAGTTGCGGCGCATCCGAAGCCGTCTCCTTGCCGACGCGCTGTTGGGCGCGCTCTTCCATGCGCTTGGCGCGATACAGCACGTAGGCGCGCGCCACATCATGCTCACCGGAGCGCATCAAGGCCAGTTCAACCTGGTCCTGGATGTCTTCGATGTGGAAGGTGCCGCCGGCGGGCTGACGGCGCACCAGCGCCGACACCACGTTCCTGGTCAATTGCTCGACCAGTTCGCGCACGCGCGCCGATGCCGCACCCTGGCCGCCGTTGACGGCCAGAAAGGCCTTGGTCACGGCGATCGAAATCTTCGACGGCTCGAAACCGACCACGGCGCCGTTACGGCGAATGATGCGGTAATCCGACAAGGCGGTGGGCGCGGACGAGGCCGCAGTGCCCATGTTGCCCACGTTTTGGGTCAAGCCGAAATCTGCGGGGGATTTTGCCGAAATTTCCTGAGACGTATGCATTCTGTAAATCCTCCGAAGCTTTTGATAAGGGACAGCTTGGCTGTCACGTATGGTTATGGATGGTTATATAGGGTTATGTGAGGTTTGAACGTGCTTTATCAACCGAGTTCGCACCGTTTTTACCATGCCTCACGCGTGCCGTAATAGGTAAGATCGTCAAGCATTCGATTCGCTTACCTATATAAAAGAAGAGACTGAACAGGACCTCTTCTGCACATATCGATATGAATTTTGCGTTGAGGAATGAACGAACAGCCCAAATAACGATAATCGCGCCAGAACACTACCTATAGTGTTGAAGCTGTGATTTGCACTAATTCTAGTACCCTAACTCGGGGGATGCAATCACTTTTTCTGGTAAAAATGAATATATTTATGTTGCACCGCGAGCGGAAATTTGCATCGCCGCGCCTGCCTCGCACCGCGCGTGTCAATTCAGTGGATAGCTGGTGGATAAGCGGTGGATAACTGGTGCACAAGTCGGCACATCGAACGCATTGAAAAAACAAGGCGCGCAAAAAATGAGGCGAAAGGCCGACGACGCGGTGGATGCTTTAGCCGGGAAAACGCAACTTGCTGCTGCATTGCCGGTTGAGCGATTCGCGATAGCGTGCCCATTCGAAATGCGGACCGGGGTCGGTCTTGCGTCCCGGTGCGATATGTTCGTGGCCGGCAACCCAGCGCAAGCGATGCGCCGCCGCCAGCGCTTCGGTCAACTTGACCAAGGTGCGATACTGCGCCTGTTCGAAAGGCGTGTCGTCGCTGCCTTCGAGTTCGATGCCGATGGAAAAATCGTTGCAGCGTTCGCGTCCTTCATGGGCCGACAGCCCGGCGTGCCAGGCGCGCTCCCGCGTCGACACAAATTGCGTCAGGCGGCCGTCGCGCGCAATCAGGAAATGCGAGGAAACGCGCAGGCCTTCCAGTTCGGCAAAGCTGGCATCGGCCGAGATGTCGAGCCGATTGCAAAACAGCGCATATATATAGGGCGTGCCGAATTGCCCCGCCGGCAGGCTGATGTTGTGCACGACCAGCAGGTCGATTGCCAGGCCGGCAGGGCGCGCATCGCAATTGGGTGAGGGCAACTTGGCCGCGGCGTGGCACCAGCCGTCGGCATCGACGGCGTAATCAGGCTCAATTCGGGGCTCAATCCCCGGCTCAATCGGGTTCATGGATGCCCAACCTCTGCATGCGGTAACGCAACTGGCGGAAGCTGATGCCAAGCAGATCGGCCGCCTGGGTGCGGTTATAACGAGTCTTTTCCAGCGCGCGGCGCATGATTTCGCGCTCGACCGCATCAAGGTATTGCGCCAGATCGCAAGGCAAGGGCGGCAGCAAAGCCGTCGCCACGGCAGGCACGGGATTGACTGCAGTTCGCTCCACATCCTCTTCGGGCGGCGGCGCGTGCAACGGCGCGGGCGCTTCAGGCTCAGCCGGCGCCGGCGCGGCGGTGTTGGGGGTGGCGCCATTGCCCGCAACAGCCTTCAAGGCCAGATCGGCCACTTCGATCACGCCGTCGGCGGCAAACGCCACGGCACGTTCGAGGATATTTTCCAGCTCGCGCACGTTGCCGGGGAAAGAATACGCTTTCAATGCGTCGAGCGCCTGCGGCGACAGCGCGGCGGCCGCGCCGGAACCGGCCAGCCGGACCAGGATCAGGGACGATAGCATGGCGACGTCGTCGGCGCGCTCGCGCAAGGGCGGCAGGGCGAGTTCGATCACGTTGAGCCGGTAATACAAATCCTGCCGGAACGCGCCGCGCTCGACACAACCGGCCAGGTGCTGATGCGTGGCGGAAATGAGCCGCACGTCGACCGATTCCTCATTGGTGGCGCCGAGCTTCCTGACGCGCCGCTCCTGGATCGCGCGCAACAGCTTGACCTGCATCGCCAGCGGCAAATCGGCCACTTCGTCCAGGAGCAGGGTGCCGCCATTGGCCGCCTGGAAAAATCCGTCGCGGTCTTCGGTGGCGCCGGTGAAGGCGCCCTTGCGGTAACCGAAGAATTCGGCTTCCATCAGCGTTTCGGGGATCGCACCGCAATTGACCGCAACGAAAGGCTTGTCGGCGCGCGCGCTCTGGGCGTGGATGTCGCGCGCCGCCAGCTCTTTGCCGCTGCCCGATTCGCCGGTGATGGCGATCGGCGCCATGCTGCGCGCCAGCTTGACGATCTGTGCGCGCAACTCGCGCATCGCAGCCGATTGGCCGACCAGGCGCAAGTTCGCAGGCAGTTCCTCGACGGCGGATTTGACGTCTTCCGGACGCGAAATGCGCAGTGCCGACTGCACCATGGTGCGCAATTGATCCAGTCCGACCGGCTTGGAAAGATAGTCGAAAGCACCGGCTTTCAAGGCAGCCACGGCATTGTCGGCACTGCCGAACGCGGTCAAGACCGCCACCGGCAGGTTCTTGTAATTGGTCGAAATCTCGCGCACCAGGTCGATGCCCTGGCCGTCGGTCAGGCGCATGTCGGTCAAAGCCAACGCATACTCCCGCATGGCCAGGAAGCGTCGCGCCTCCTCGAGCGAGGCCGCGCTATCGACGTCCAGCCCCATCTTGACGAGCGTGATCTCGAGCAACTCGCGCAGGTCGGGTTCGTCGTCGACGACCAGGATACGGGGTGAAGTCATGTGTCAGCCAAAACAATCGTGATGCAGTGGAGCACGATCATATCATTTCAACCCGCATTGCCTGTCGCCGGATCGCCTGCCGCGGAGTCTCCCGCTGCAGGATCGCCTGCCGCAGGGTCGCCTGCCGCAGCAAACGTGACGACGAAGCGGCCGCGTGCCTCGTCCTGCCCCAGCGCCGACTTTTCCATGCGATATTCATAGTCGAGCATGGCGTCGTTGTTGAGGCACAACTCGCGCGCCAGGTACAGGCCCAGGCCGGTGCCCTTGCTTGACGTCGTGTAAAACGGTTCGAACAGGTGGGCGCGCACTTCGGGCGAAATGGCCGCGCCGTCGTCCTGTACGTGCAATTCCATGCGATTGCCGTTATCGACCAGGTGCAGGCGTACGCTGCCGGGCTTGCGGCTGGCATAGCGGATCGCGTTCGACAGCAGGTTCATCAGCACTTCGCGCAGGTGCAAGGGATCGAAGCGCACGCTATGCTCGCCGATGTCGATCAGCTCGACCGTCTCGCCAGGCAGCTTGTGCGTCTCGCGCAACTCGTCGACGATCTCGCGCGCGAACGGCAGCAGGAGGATGGGTTCGTCATGCACCTGGGCCTTGCGCGAGAGGTTCAGGATGTCCTCGATCATGCGGTTCAGGCGCGCCACGTTGTCGCCGATGATGTTCAAGAGCCGCTTCGAACCGGGCGCAACGGCATCCTCGGCCAACAGCGCCGAGGCATAGGAGATCGCCGACAAGGGGTTGCGCACCTCGTGCGCGATGCTGGCGGTCAAGCGCCCCATCGATGCCAGCTTCAACTGCTGGGCCTGGTTTTCGATCTCGGTCACGTCTTGCAGGAAGATCACCGTGCGGTCCCCCTCTAGCCCGATGGCCTTGACCGTGCCGAAGCGCAGCTTCAGGCGCACGGAAAGTTCACGGCGCCAGCCCCAGATGGTGGTGGCGCCCAGGAGCGTTGCCTCATCACCCGGGCGCACCACGACGAATATCGAATCGGCCGCCGCGCGTTCACGCTCGGATTTGGCCAGCCACTCGAAAAACGCCTCGGCAATCGGCGCAAGCGCCGACCGGTCGACCAGGCGGAAGCGCGACACCGAAGTCGGCAGAGGACCGGGCAGAGAAACGCCCAGCATGCGGTCGGCTGCCGGGTTGCTGATCTGTACCGAGCTGTCGGATTCAACCACCAGGATGCCGTCGCCCATGTCGGCGATCACGAGCCGGTTGATCGCTTCCTGCACCTGCAATTCCTGGCCGCGCTGCAGGGCCAGTTCTTCCTGGTTGATCACCCGCGAAGCCAGGCGGTTGATCACGAAGACCGACGCGAAGAAGGAGGCGCCGTACAGCCCCGACTGCGACAGCGAGGCTTCGCCTATGGCGGCGAACAATTGATACCCGCTCTCGGCCAACAGGAAGATCGTCACCGCCGATACGAAAAACAGTGCCCACAACAGCGGCAGCAGCACCGCACCGCCGGCCAGCGGGAACAGGTAAAGGATCGCCAGGCCGCCGCGCGCCCCGCCCGAGGCGGCGTACAAGAGCGAGATCGCCAGGATGTCGACCGTGATCTGGATCAGCAACTGCAGGATGAAGCGGCCGCGATAGTAAAAGGCAAAGCCGGCAAACAGGATGGCCAGCACCAGATAGGCGATGCAGGTCTGCCAGTAGACGTCGTGCTCGGTGTCGGACGCGCCGCGCTTGAGATTGAAGGCCAGTAGCGCAAACAACACGATTGCGATCACGACGCGCGTGATGTTGAAGGTCATCAGCGTGCGCCAGAAGCTCTCGCGCAGCTTGGGAGAACGCAAGGGCCGCGTGAGACGCGTCAGGTTCATCCGAGCCGGCGGTGCTCGACGCTGCAATAGACCGCGTCGCCGGTCCCGGCGACGGCTTCCGAAACCGGGAAGTGCACGCCGCAATGGGCGCATTGCACCATGGTTTCGTTACGCTGCCGGCGCGGGTCGGGCTGTCCGGCGGCGCGTGCCGTACCGGCCGCGGCACGCTTGAACCAGACCACGACGGCCAGGGCGATGATGAGCCAAATCAGGATTTTCATACAAACTCAGACGAAGGGCCGGCCTAAAATCACTTCGAAGACGAAGCGGCTGCCGACATAACCCAAGAGCAGCGCAATGAAGCCGCCGAGGAAAAAACGCAAGGCCGTCTTGCCGCGCCAGCCGCGCCAGCGCCGCCCGGCCAGCAAGGCGCCGAACAATACCCAGGACAGGAGCGTAAACACGGTCTTGTGCTCGAACTTGAATGCCTTGCCGAACAATTGTTCCGAGAACAGCAAGCCCGATGCCACGGTCAAAGTCAGCAGCACGAAACCGAAGGCGATCAGGCGGAACAGCAGCTTTTCCATGGTCAGCAATGCCGGCAGGCGGTCGATCGCCGTGCCGAACCAGCCGTTCTCGGTGCCGCCCGAGGTGTGCAGGCGCGACTCCTGCAAGGCCATCAGGAGCGCATGGAAAGCCGCAATCGTCAGCGTGCTATAGGCCAGGATGGCGATGGCCACGTGCCAGGAAAACAGCGGCGAGCGTCCCTCGGGCAGGGCCAGCTCGCCCGGAAACGCCAAAGGCAGCAAGGCTGCGACCGCGGCACAGGGCAAGACCAGCACGCGCAGGCTGTCGAGCGCAAAATTGCGATTTTCCAGCCAGTAAGCCGCGACCGAGACCCAGAGCGTGACCGAAAGCATGAGGGCAAAGCCGACGCGCAGGGCGCCGTGCGCATCGATCGCGGCAGCCAGCGTCAGCGCATGGACCAGCCAGCCGGCCACGACCGAGATGGAGATCGGCATGCGCAGACGCGCCGGCAGGAAGGTGGCGAGCAGGTAAAGTGCGGCCGCGACGATCGGGACGATGGCGGACGTGGCCAGGGGAAGTAGCGAATCCATGTGGTAAGTGTAACTCAAGAGCGGCGCTCTCCCCCTCTCCCGCGGGCGAGGGGAGACAAGCAACGGCCCATACAATATAGAGCATTCCCAACCCGCTACACCGGAGCGCCAGCCCCAATCGGGTAAAATGGAATCTTCCGCAAGCGCCAGGTTGCGCTTTTGCTTCCTCTGTTTCCTGATAGATATCACGCCCATCATGCTCGACAATCTCACCCAGCGGCTGGCCAAGGTCGTCAAAACCATGCGCGGCGAGGCCCGCCTGACCGAATCGAATACCGCCGACATGCTGCGCGAAGTCAGGCTGGCCCTGCTCGAAGCCGACGTGGCGCTGCCGGCCGTGCGCGAATTCATCTCGCGCGTCAAGGAAAAGGCGCTGGGCGAGGAAGTGGTCGGCTCGCTCACGCCGGGCCAGGCCCTGGTGGGCGTGGTGCAGCGCGAGCTGGCAACGCTGATGGGCGCCGACCTCGGCCCCGAAGCTTCGGAACTCTCCTTTGCCACCCAGCCGCCGGCAATCATTTTGATGGCCGGTTTGCAGGGCGCCGGTAAAACCACCACCGTCGGCAAGCTGGCCAAGTATCTGCGCGAGAAGAAGAAAAAGAAGGTCTTGACCGTCTCGGCCGACGTCTACCGCCCGGCAGCGATCGGCCAGCTCGAGACCGTGACCGGCCAGGCCGGCGCCGATTTCTTCCCGTCGAAACCGACCGACAAGCCGGTCGACATCGCCCTGGCTGCACTCGACTACGCCAAGCGCCACTACCACGATGTGCTGATCGTCGACACCGCCGGCCGACTCGGCATCGACGAAGCCATGATGCAGGAAATCGCCGCGCTGCATGCTGCCATCAAGCCGATCGAAACCCTCTTCGTGGTCGACGCCATGCTCGGCCAGGACGCCGTCAACACGGCCAAAGCCTTCAACGACGCCCTGCCCCTGACCGGCATCGTGCTGACCAAGCTCGACGGCGATGCCCGCGGCGGCGCGGCGCTCTCGGTGCGCCACATCACCGGCAAGCCGGTCAAGTTCACAGGCGTGGCCGAAAAGCTCGACGGCCTGGAAGCATTCGATCCCCAGCGCATGGCCGACCGCATCCTGGGCATGGGCGACATCCTGGCCCTGGTGGAAGAGGCGCGCAAGGGCGTGGACGTGGCGGCGGCTCAAGGACTGGCCGACAAGATCAAGGGCGGCGGCAAGTTCGACCTCAACGATTTCAAGGCGCAAATCAGCCAGATGAAGAAGATGGGGGGGCTGTCCAACCTGATGGACAAGCTGCCGGCCCAGTTCCAGCAAGCCGCCAGCGGCGCCAACATGGGCATGGCTGAAAAGCAGGTGGCCCGCATGGAAGGCATCATCAATTCCATGACCCCGGCCGAGCGCGCCAAGCCCGATCTGATCAAGGCGTCGCGCAAACGCCGCATCGCCACCGGCGCCGGCGTGCAGGTCCAGGAAGTCAATCGCATGCTGTCGCAATTCGAACAGATGCAGTCCATGATGAAGAAGCTGAAAGGCGGCGGCTTGATGAAGATGATGCGCGGCATGAAGGGCATGATGCCCGGCATGCGCTGAGTTTTCTCTCCGTTTCAGAGGGAAAACCGGCTGTTTTCCCTCTGGCGCATCCTCCCTGCCGCACCCTTCCTGCCCCCTCGCACACGCGTCGGCACACCGCTCTTCCCTCTCGAAAAACACCCGCCGCTGCTGCGTCGCCGCGAATGGAAAACGCATTTTCCCCGTGGTTGCAGGCGCCGTTTTGGATGCCTGCGCCACACTCTCCTATGAAAATCGTTCAAATTCACGCAAAAAACACTTGCACTACGAGGGAAACCGCACCACTATTAGCGGTGCGTGCTTGACGCGATTTCCCAACACAATAGTGAAGGAGGCTTAAAGATGGCAACAGCCAAGAAACCAGCAGCAAAACCTGCAGCAAAGAAGCCGGCCGCAAAGAAACCCGCAGCAAAGCCTGCAAAGGCAGCAGCCAAACCTGCAGCAAAACCGGCAGCTAAGAAGCCGGCAGCAAAACCTGCTGCCAAACCGGCAGCGAAGAAGGCAGCAGCCAAGCCGGCAGCAAAGCCAGCCGCCAAGAAGGCAGCAGCGCCGAAGGCAGCGGCAAAGCCCGCAGTCAAGAAAGCCGCAGCTCCCAAGGCAGCAGCCAAGCCGAAGACTCCCCGCAAGCCAAACGCAGCCTTCATGAAGGCGATGACCCCGTCGGCAGTATTGGCCGCAGTCGTCGGCGCCAACCCGCTGCCGCGCACGGAAGTCACCAAGAAGGTTTGGGAGTACATCAAGAAGTTCAAGCTGCAAAACGAGCTCAACAAGCGCATGATCGATGCGGATGAAAAGCTCAAGGCCGTGTTTGGTGGCAAGAAGCAAGTGTCGATGTTTGAAATGACCAAGCTCATTTCCGGTCACTTGAAATAATCTTTGCCAGGTACCAAACAAAAACGCCCGCATCGCGCGGGCGTTTTTGTTTTGGGTCTTCCGTCTATCTAATCTGCAGCTCAACAGATAGCGTTCTCTTTCGCTTTACCGTTTTCTTCAAGAATTTCGTTCTTTCCCGTTGAAGCCTTCGCCGGGAAAGAAAAATATTCTAGGAAGAGACATCAAAGGCGAGAAAGGAAAATGCAAGCTAGCTAAGCAAACAGCAGCGCCTACTCCTTATATTCCCACCGCTTCCAAGCCCCCCGCACCGCATCAGGATACTGCGGCTGCCCCCGGCTACCGTTGTAACGCCCCAGCGCCAGGAACAGATCGCCATTCTCCCGATCAATGTACATCCTCAGCACCGAGCAGCCATAGCGCAGGTTGGTCTGCATATTGAACAGCTTTTCGGCATCGCCGTCGCCGATGACGCGGGTCCAGAACGGCATCACCTGCATGTAGCCGCGCGCGCCGGCGGTCGAGATGGCGTACTTGGAAAAGCCCGATTCGACCTGGATCAGCCCCAGCACCATCTGCGGGTCGAGTCCGGCGCGCCTGGCTTCGTACCATAGCGTATCGAGGAATTCGCGCCTGACCTGGGTGTCGGCAAGCGACTTTTTGAGTCGCTCCGACATCTCGCCGCGCCAGTAAAGATATTTGATCTTTTGATCGATCGTGGGAAATTGCAGCTTGGGCGGGCGCGGATCGGTGATGGCGTGCGACAAGGCGAGGCGCATCGAATCGGCCATCGCCTCTTCCTTCTGGTTGCCGGCCCAGGACTGCCCCGCGCCGGCCAAGCCTAGCGCCAGCACCAGGCAGGCTGCAAGGCGCCGCACCATCAGCCGAGCTTGGTTTGGACGAAGCCGAGAATGTCGGCCGCAGCCACGGCTGTCGCTTCGGTGTCGCGCCTGCCCTGGTATTCGAGCTTGCCTTCCTTCAAGCCGCGCTCGCCGACCACCACGCGGTGCGGCACGCCGATCAACTCCCAGTCGGCGAACATGGCGCCGGGCCGCTCGCCGCGATCGTCCAGAATCGCATCGACACCGGCAGCCAGCAAGTCGCCCAGCAATTTGTCGGCCGCTTCCTTGACCATCTCGCTGCGATCGTAGCCCATGGGACAGACGACGACTTCGAACGGCGCGATCGAAGCGGGCCAGACGATGCCACGGTCGTCGAAGTTCTGTTCGATGGCCGCGCCGAGGATGCGCGTGATGCCGATGCCGTAGCAGCCCATCTGCAGCAACTGCGGTTTGCCGCCTTCGTCGAGGTAGGTGGCCTTCATGTCGTTGGAGTAGCGCGTACCGAGCTGGAATACGTGGCCCACTTCGATGCCGCGCTGGATCGCAAGAACGCCCTTGCCGTCGGGCGAGGCATCGCCCGCCACCACGTTGCGCAGGTCGGCCACGTCCGGTTCGGGCAGGTCACGGCCCCAGTTGGCGCCGGTGTAGTGATAGTCTGCCTCGTTGGCGCCGCAGATGAAGTCGCTCATCGCCGCCACAGTGCGGTCGGCCACGACCTTGACCGGCTTTTTGGTGCCGATCGGGCCAAGGTAGCCCGGCGGCGTGCCGAACCATTCGACGATTTCGGCTTCGCTGGAGAAACGGTAGGTGCCCAGACCCGGCACCTTGGCTGCCTTGACTTCGTTCAACTCGTGGTCGCCGCGCAAAAGCAGTAGCCAGACTTGCTTTTCGCCGCCTTCTTCCGCCGGATCGACCGTCAGCACGATGGATTTCACCGTGCGCGTCAGGTCGACCTTGAGCAGTTCCGCCACATGTTCACACTTGGACTTGCCGGGCGTCGCCGTCTTGGTCAGCGTTTCGCCGGCTGCCGCGCGGGCGTGCGCAGGCGCCACCGCTTCAGCCGCCTCCATGTTGGCGGCATAGTCCGAATTGGGGCAATACACCAGCGCGTCTTCACCGGTATCGGCGATGACGTGGAATTCATGCGACCCCGAACCGCCGATGGCGCCGTTGTCGGCCGCCACGGCGCGGAATTGCAGGCCGAAGCGGTCGAAGATGCGCACGTAGGCGTCATACATGATGCGGTAGGACGCTTGCATGCCGGCCACGTCGCGGTCGAACGAATAGGCGTCCTTCATGGTGAATTCGCGCCCGCGCATGAGGCCGAAGCGCGGCCGGCGCTCGTCGCGAAACTTGGTCTGGATGTGGTAGAAGTTGATCGGCAACTGGCGATACGACTTGATGTCGTTGCGCACCACGTCGGTGATCACTTCTTCCGAGGTTGGCTGGATGATGAAGTCGCGCCCATGACGATCCTTCACGCGCATCAGTTCCGGCCCCATCTTGTCCCAGCGCCCGGTTTCCTGCCAGAGTTCGGCCGGTTGCACCACCGGCATCAGCAGTTCAATGGCGCCGGCGCGGTTCATTTCTTCCCGGACAATGGCTTCCACCTTGCGGATGATGCGCAGGCCCATCGGCATGTAGGTATAGATTCCCGAACCGAGCCGCTTGATCATCCCCGCCCTGAGCATCAGCTTGTGGCTGACGATTTCGGCGTCGGAAGGGGCTTCCTTGAGGGTCGAGATAAAAAATCGGGAGGCACGCATATCGATGAATTCTTTTTAAAAAGAGAGAGTTATAATCAACTTAATTTTAAAGGATTAGCTGGCTGATGCGCCCTTTCTTTGCACAAATGATGACGGAATCCCGGTTTGCGCCGCTTGCGGCGCCGCCGGAGGTGCCCATTGCTGCGCCGCCTGGCCGCGCGCGCTCCGGGACCGTCTTGTTCGAGTAGAAGGACACTCGGCCGCAGAAAGTTTTGAGGTGCAACATGCTCGATCGTGAAGGCTTCCGCCCGAACGTCGGCATTATTTTGCTCAATACCCGTAACGAGGTATGGTGGGGCAAGCGCGTGCGCGAGCATTCCTGGCAGTTTCCGCAGGGCGGCATCAAGTACGGCGAAACCCCGGAGCAAGCCATGTTCCGCGAACTCGAAGAAGAAATCGGTTTGCGGGCGGAACACGTGAAAATCATCGGCCGGACGCGCGATTGGCTGCGCTATGAGGTGCCCGACCGCTTCATCAAGCGCGAGATTCGCGGTCATTACCGCGGCCAGAAGCAGATCTGGTTCCTCTTGCGCATGGTCGGGCGCGACTGCGACGTCAACCTGCGCATCACCGATCATCCCGAATTCGACGCCTGGCGCTGGCACGATTACTGGGTGCCGCTCGACGTCGTGATCGAATTCAAACGCGAGGTGTACCAGCGCGCGCTGCACGAGCTTTCACGCTTCCTGACCCGCCCGCCGCACTTCGGCCAGAAGCGCAATGGGCCGCGCCCGGCAACCGACGCGGCGGCGCAGGAAGCGCCCTGCGCCGAGAACGCACCTAGCGATGAAGCTTCAAAACAGGAGTAAGACCGCATGACGATGAATCGTATGACGCGCCTGTTCGGCGCGGCCGCCCTGCTGTACGCCGTTGCCGCCCCGGCCATGGCCGACGACAAGGATGCAGACGCTTTCCAGGAAACGCCGTGGCAGCTCCCGGCTGCGCCGCAGGATGCCGATCTGTTGCCGTTCTATACCAACCTCACTGGAGCGCAATTCTCCATCGACGCCAAGTCGCTGACGGTGGACAAGGATGGCGTAGCGCGCTTCACGATGGTGGCTGTCAGCCGCAGCGGCGCGAAAAACGTCAGCTATGAAGGCTTGCGCTGCGCCACGATGGAGCACAAGCTCTATGCCTCCGGTCATGCCGACGGTACCTGGATCAAGGCACGCGACCCGCAATGGCAGCCCATCGTGACCCAAGGCGGCACGGTACAGCATGCCTCGCTGGCCAAGGAATACATCTGCAAGGATAGCCAGATACCGGGCAAGCCCGATGCTATCGTCAACGATTTGCGTTATCACCGGACGCCGTTTAGTCCGCAGACTTGATTGACCTGCCCTCCTCGCGCAGGCGCAAATGCGAAACGCCCCTCGCCCGCGGGCGGGAGGGGGCGGAGGTGAGGGATGTTGCGCTGGCTGCCCCAATTCAAAGGAAAAAACAGCCCCGTAGCTTGTAGAGTGGTTAGCGCTAACCAACAATATGCCGCAAACTCGTTTCGTCAGAAGCGACAACGAATGATGTTCTTTCTCGGCGAAGCCTTCGCCGGGGGCTGCCCGGCAGCCGCTACAACAACACCATATTGTCCCGGTGAATCAACTCAGGTTCCTCGACGAACCCCAGTATCGCGGCGATCTCCGAAGAAGGCCGGCGCATGATGCGGCGGGCTTCCGAGCTGGCGTAGTTGGTGATGCCGCGCGCGATGGCGCGGCCTGCTTCGTCGGTGCAGGTGATGACGTCGCCGCGGCCGAAGTCTCCGGCCACCGCCACCACGCCGATGGGCAATAGCGACTTGCCTTCGGCGCTCAGTTTTTGCACGGCGCCGGCGTCCAGCGTCACCTTGCCGGCGGTCTGCAGATGGTCGGCCATCCATTGCTTGCGGGCGGTCAGGTGGCCGGTTTGCGCCGTCAATTGCGTGCCGATCGCTTCACCCTGGGCCAGTCTTACCAAGGCCTGGTCTTCACGGCCCCAGGCGATCACGGTGTGCGCGCCTGATGCGGCGGCGCGCTTGGCTGCAAGAATCTTGGTCAGCATGCCGCCGCGCCCGATGGCGCTGCCGGCGCCGCCGGCCATGGCCTCGAGCTCGAGGTCGCCGGCGCGTGCTTCATGGACGAATTCGGCGGTCGGATCGCGCCGCGGGTCGGCCGTGTAGAGGCCGCGCTGGTCGGTCAGGATGATCAACGCATCGGCTTCGAGCAGGTTGGCCACCAGTGCGCCCAGCGTATCGTTGTCGCCGAACTTGATTTCGTCGGTGACCACCGTGTCGTTCTCGTTGATGATGGGCACGACGCCCAAGTGCAACAAGGTGAACAGTGTCGAGCGTGCATTGAGATAACGCTCGCGGTCGGCCAGGTCGGCGTGGGTCAACAGCACCTGGGCGGTGCCCAGCGCGTGGGCGCGGAAGCTGGTTTCGTAGATCTGCGCCAGGCCCATCTGGCCGACCGCCGCGCAAGCCTGCAATTCATGGATGCCGGTCGGGCGCTTCTCGAAGCCCAGGCGTTGCATGCCTTCGGCAATGGCGCCCGAGCTGACCAGCACGACTTCCTTGCCCATCTGGCGCAATTGCGCAATCTGCTGCGCCCACTTGGCGATGGCGGCATGGTCCAGGCCCTTGCCGTCGTTGGTGACGAGGGACGACCCGACCTTGACGACCAGGCGCCGCGATTTTTCGATGATTGATTTCAAGCCTGCTTCCCCAATTGCTGAACGGGAGCGCTGCTCCCGCATGAATTCGTTTACCGATTACAGCAAGCTTGGATAAAGCTAGTCGATGACTTTGAAGCGAGGATCGTCGGCTTCAATCGAGGTGATGGCGCGTGCCTCTTCCACCATCTGCACTTCGCCGGCACGGTCTTCGGCCTGGCGTTGTTCGGCGAGGTAATTATAGATCTCGACGATCAAATCTTCGCAGCCTTCGCGCGTCAGCGCTGAAATTTCGAACGCCGGGCCCTTCCAGCCGAAGCGCTTGACGAAGTCCTTGACGCGCGATTTACGCTCGGCCTCGGGCACCATGTCGAGCTTGTTCAAGACCAGCCAGCGCGGCTTGTCGAACAGCGACTCGTCGTATTTCTTCAATTCCTTGATGATGGCCTTGGCTTCCTTGACCGGATCGACGTTGGCATCGAACGGCGCCAGGTCGACGATATGCAGCAAGACGCGCGTGCGCTGCAAATGGCGCAGGAACTGCGTACCGAGGCCCGCGCCGTCGGCCGCCCCTTCGATCAGGCCGGGGATGTCGGCAATGACGAAGCTCTTTTCGTGGCTGACGCGCACCACGCCCAGATTGGGGTGCAGCGTGGTGAACGGGTAATCGGCGATCTTGGGGCGGGCGTTGGACACGGCCGAGATGAAGGTCGATTTTCCCGCATTGGGCATGCCCAACAGGCCCACGTCGGCCAGCACCTTGAGCTCGAGCCTCAATTCGCGCCGCTCGCCTTCCTTGCCGTCGGATTTTTGCCGCGGCGCGCGGTTGGTCGAAGACTTGAAATGGATGTTGCCCCAGCCGCCCTCGCCGCCCTTGGCCAGCAAGGTGGTCTGGCCGTGCTCGGTCATGTCGGCGACGATTTCACCATCGTTGTCGTCGATGATCAGCGTACCCACCGGCATGCGCAGGATGATGTCGTCGGCGCCCTTGCCGTAGCAATCGGAGCCGCGCCCGTTTTCGCCGTGCTTGGCGCGGTGCAGCTTGGAAAAGCGGTAATCGACCAGGGTGTTGACGTTGCGGTCGGCAATCGCATAGATGCTGCCGCCCTTGCCGCCGTCGCCGCCGTCGGGTCCGCCGAAGGGGCGGAACTTCTCGCGGCAGAACGAGGCGCAACCGTTGCCGCCGTCTCCGGCAATGACTTCAATCCTGGCTTCGTCGATGAATTTCATGTTGATCTGTACTATCCGTCGGTTATTGATACCGCCGCAGAATCGAACTGGCTGGCATTACCTTATCACCAGCACGATTTTGCCGCAGAATCAAAAAAGGCTCTACCTATGGCAGAGCCTTTTATTGGAATGCCTGATGCTAACGCTTAGGCCGGAACGACCGTCGCGTATTGGTTCTGGCGTTCGCCCTTGACGACGAATTTCACCTTGCCATCGACCAGCGCGAACAGGGTGTGATCCTTGCCCATGCCGACGTTTTCGCCCGGGTGCATCGTGGTGCCGCGTTGACGAATGATGATGCCGCCGGCGTTGATCGCCTGGCCGCCGTAAACCTTGACTCCCAGTCGTTTCGATTCTGAATCACGACCGTTGCGCGTAGTGCCGCCGCCCTTTTTGTGTGCCATGTTAAGCTCCTTGGTATCCTATGACTCGACGGGGATTAGCCGTTGATCGAAACGATTTGCAGTTCGGTGTAGTTTTGGCGATGGCCTTGATGCTTCTGGTAGTGCTTACGACGGCGCATCTTGAAAATCTTGACCTTGTCGTGACGACCGTGGGAGACAACCGTAGCCAGAACCGTGGCACCTTCAACCAGAGGCGCGCCAAACTTGATGGCGTCGCCCGCACCCACTGCGAGTACTTGATCCAAGGTGATTTCGGAACCAATGTCTGCCGGTATCTGTTCTACTTTGAGTTTTTCGCCAGCAGCAACTTTATACTGTTTGCCACCGGTTTTTATGACCGCGTACATGAGAAACCTCATCGAAATAATTAAGGAATGTTTCTTCCAGCCCCGGCAACAGGGAAACCACGTGCTGAAACTGGAGAACCGCATATTATACATACACTTAGCGCAGCGGTCAAAAACTTATTGACACCCGGCGTGAAATACGCCTTTTATTGACGTTTGGGACAGAAACCCATGTAAATAGCGACAACATGCGGCTCGAATTCCCTGAATCCATGATAATTAAGACAAGGTTTTTCTTGGAAAACCTGGGTTGTGCGCCGCTCGTCGTATAATCCCCGCCATCGATGACATTCGCAGGTTTTATCTTGTCTGCCGCACACCAGTCTTCCCAACAAACAATCATCCAGCCCATCGCGCCCGACATGGAGGCAGTCAACGCCGTCATCCGCCGCGAATTGCACTCCGAAGTGCCCCTGGTCAACAGAATCGCCGAATACATCATCGGCGCCGGCGGCAAGCGTATCCGCCCCGTGCTGGTGCTCTTGACGGCGAACGCCTTCGGCTACAAGGGCAGGCACCATCACGTGCTGGCCGCGGTGATCGAGTTCATCCATACTGCCACGCTGCTGCATGACGATGTGGTCGACGAATCGTCGCTGCGGCGCGGCCGCGAAACGGCCAATGCGCTGTTCGGCAATGCGGCGTCGGTTCTGGTCGGCGACTTCGTCTATTCGCGCGCCTTCCAGATGATGGTGTCGATCGGCAGCATGCGCGTGATGGAAATCCTGGCCGACGCGACCAACGTGATTGCTGAAGGCGAAGTGCTGCAGTTGCTGAACATGCACGATCCCGATGTGACCGAAGAGCGCTATCTGCAGGTGATCCGCTCGAAGACCGCCAAGCTGTTCGAGGCCGCCGCCGAATTGGGCGCCTTGATCTCGGGCGCGAATCCCGACGAGGTCGAAGCCTGCGCCGAATACGGCCGCTCGCTCGGCACCGCCTTCCAACTGGTCGACGACGTGCTGGATTATTCCGGCGTGGCGGCCGACATCGGCAAGAACGTGGGCGACGACCTGCGCGAAGGCAAGCCCACATTGCCCCTGATTTACCTGATGCAACATGGCACGGCGGCCCAGCGCGAACTGGTGCGCTCCTGCATCGAACAGGGCGACGAAACGCATTTCGATGAAATATTGGCCGCCATCACCGAATGCGGCGCGCTCGACTATACGAAAAAGCAGGCGGAAAGCGCTGCACAACGCGCCGCCGACTCGATTCAAGCGCTGTCGGATAGCATTTTCAAGGATTCTTTGCTAGAATTATGCGCTTTCGCAGTTGACCGCAACCATTAAGTAGTAACAATGGGGCTGTCGTCAAGGCATCGGGGTGTAGCTTAGCCTGGTAGAGCGCTACGTTCGGGACGTAGAGGCCGGAGGTTCGAATCCTCTCACCCCGACCAGGCATTACAATTGCATATCGTGTTCCAGTAACGCGCCACCGTGCGATTGATCAATCAATGATGCCTCCTCGCCCATGCATTTTCCTTATTCCATGAAGCAATTCGATTTACCCAAGCGCTGGATGGCTGCCTTGCCTGTTTGCGTCCCTCTTATTCGGGTCCCTGAATAAGCCGTGGACGCGATTCCCTTATGGGTCCAGATACTGGCCCTGCCGGTCCTGATCCTGTTCTCGGCTTTCTTCGCCATGGCGGAGACGGCATTGATGGCGGCCAACCGCCATCGCCTGCGCCATCTGGCCAAGCGCGGCAGCCTCTCCGCCGCCACCACGCTGTGGCTGCTCGAGCGCACCGACAAACTGCTGGCGCTGATCCTGATCGCCAATACGCTGATCAACGCATTGGCCACGGCGCTGGTCACGGCGCTGGCGATCTGGACCTTCGGCAATAACGAGCGCGTCATCACCGCCGCCACGGCGGCCGTGGCATTTCTGTTGATCGTGTTCGCCGAAATCGGCCCCAAGATCATCGGCGCGACCTATCCGGAACGCATTGCGCTGCCGACCAGCCTGATCCTGAAGCCCCTGATGACGGTGGCCAAGCCGCTGATCTGGATCATCAACCTGTTCGTCTCGGGCTTCCTCAAGATACTGCGCATCAAGACCGGCGATTCGGCGCGCGACCATCGGCTCTCGCCCGAAGAACTGCGCTCCATGGTGCTGGAAGGCACGACCTTCATCCCGAAGAAGCACAGGAGCATCCTCCTGAACCTGTTCGACCTGGAAAAGATTTCGGTCGAAGACGTAATGACGCCACGATCGCAGATCGAGGCGCTCAATCTCTCGGTGCCGGTCGACGAGATCAAGAGTCAACTCACCACCTGCTATCACAACAAGCTGCCGGTCTATGAGGGCGAGATCAACCGCGTGGTCGGTATCCTGCATGTGCGCAAGGCGATCGCGCTGTTGAACGAGGAAGAAGATCTGACGGTCGAGCATTTCCGCGAACTGCTGACCCCGCCCTACTTCATCCCCGAAGACACGGGCGTATTCACGCAATTGCAGTATTTCCAGGAAAACCACGAGCGGCTCGGCATCATCGTCGACGAATACGGCGAAGTGCAGGGTCTGGTGACGCTGGAAGACATCATCGAGGAAATGATAGGCGAGTTCACCACTTCCATGCCCGGTGCCGCGCGTGCCGATGCGCTGGGCTGGGATGCCAACGGCGAATGCCTGCTGGAAGGCAGCGCCGCCCTGCGCGACATCAACAAGCGGCTCGGCCTGAACTTCCCGCTCGATGGGCCGAAGACCTTGAACGGCATGCTGCTCGAATATCTGCAAGACATCCCCGATGCCAGCGTCAGCCTGAAAATTGCCGGCTGTATCATCGAGATCGTCCAGGTACAACACCAGTCGATCAAAGTTGTAAAATTGATTAATCGAAATACGGCGCGAAATACTGAACGAAATGCCGTGCGCGGACAGGCTGCGAAGGGGACTTGATGCCGTTTCCGGCAGCGGCTTTCGCGCAATGCCCGACGTAAATGTTGCATAAACATCAGAAACCGGGACTTTGTTAATTTTTGAGCGTTTCCACAAGACAATTTATTCACAAATTGTCTTTACAAATCAGGTGCCTATAGGCATCATCTAAAGCTGATTGGACGATTTTCGGGATAGTACCGACTCACTACCATGGCTGCAGTTCTCCCCAACTCTCCGGCAAATGCCGCCATACCAGGTTTGGCTCGCGCCCTGCTGCAAGCCGGACGCCTGACAGCGCAGCAAGTCGATACGCTGGTCAAGAAATGCACCAGTGAAAAAATACCCTTCATCGATACGCTATTGCAGAGTGGCAATATAGACGGCAAGTCCCTGGCGACGTTTTGCTCCGAAACCTTCGGCTACCCGGTGCTGGATTTTTCCACCTTCAACCTGAGCTTCGCGCCGGAAAAGGTCATCGACATCAAGTTGATGCAGTCGCAGCACGTGGTGGCCTTGGCCAAGCGCGGCAACAAGATTTCGGTCGCCATCTCCGACCCGACCAATACCCAGGCGCTGGACCAGATCAAGTTCCAGACCGAATTGATGGTCGAGCCCGTCATCGTCGAGCATGCGGCGCTGATGAAGCTGATCGAGAAGCAGGGACAATCTGCCGAGCAAAACCTCAACGACATGATGGGCGACGATCTCGATCTCGATTTCGCCGATACCGACATGCAGGCCGGCGTCGATGCCGCCACGGCAGCGGCCGCCGATATCGACGACGCGCCGGTCGTCAAGTTCCTGCAAAAGATCCTGACCGATGCGATCAACATGGGCGCCTCGGACTTGCACTTCGAGCCGTTCGAAAAGTATTACCGCATCCGCTTCCGCGTCGATGGCGTGCTGCGCGAAGTGGCCCAGCCGCCTTTGGCGATCAAGGAAAAGCTGGCTTCGCGCATCAAGGTGATTTCCAAGCTCGACATTTCGGAAAAGCGCGTGCCGCAAGACGGCCGCATGAAGCTCGTGATGTCCAAGACCAAGTCGATCGACTTCCGCGTCTCGACCTTGCCTACGCTGTTCGGTGAAAAGATCGTCATGCGTATTCTCGACGCGACCCAGGCCCAGATGGGCATCGAGTCGCTGGGCTACGAGCCGGACCAAAAAGAAGTCTTGACCGACGCCATCCAGCGCCCCTACGGCATGGTGCTGGTGACCGGCCCTACCGGTTCGGGCAAGACGGTGTCGCTCTATACCTGCTTGAATATCCTGAACCAGCCCGGCATCAATATCTCGACCGCGGAAGACCCGGCCGAAATCAATCTGCCCGGCGTGAACCAGGTCAACATCAACGACCGCGCCGGCCTGACCTTCCCGATAGCGCTCAAAGCCTTCCTGCGCCAGGACCCGGACATCATCATGGTCGGCGAAATCCGCGACCTGGAGACCGCCGACATTGCGATCAAGGCAGCGCAAACCGGCCACATGGTGTTTTCCACGCTGCACACCAACGATGCGCCGGGTACGCTGACACGCCTGATGAACATGGGCGTGGCGCCGTTCAATATCGCGTCCTCGGTCATCCTGATCACCGCGCAGCGCCTGGCGCGCCGCCTGTGCACCTGCAAGCAGACCACGGTCATTCCCGACGAGACGCTGATCGAAGCCGGCTTCAAGGAAGAGGAACTCGACGGTACCTGGTTGCCGTACAAGGCGGTCGGCTGCGAGCGCTGCAGCGGCAGCGGCTACAAGGGTCGTGTCGGCATCTATCAAGTCATGCCGATCTCCGAAGAAATCGAAAAGATCATCCTGGCGCACGGCACCGCGCTGGAAATCGAACACCAGGCAACCATCGACGGCGTCAAGTCGCTGCGCGAGTCCGGACTGGTCAAGGTCAAGCACGGGCAAACCAGCCTGGAAGAAGTGCTCGGCTGCACGAACGAATAATCAAAGGGAACATATGGCTACGGCAGCGGGAAAAGCTCTGGGGGTCAAAGAGACCATCTATGCCTGGGAAGGCAAGGATAAATCGGGCAAGACCGTCAAAGGCGAAATGCGCGCCGGCGGTGAAGCCATCGTCAGCGCCACCTTGCGCCGCCAAGGCATCCTGGTAGGCAAGGTCAAGAAGAAGTCGTTCTCCACCGGCAAGAAGGTCACCGAGAAGGACATCACCCTGTTTACGCGTCAGCTGGCGACCATGATGAAGGCCGGCGTGCCGCTGCTGCAATCGTTTGAAATCGTCGCCAAGGGGCATTCCAACCCCTCGGTGTCGAAGCTGATCAACGACATCCGCAACGACGTCGAGACCGGTACCAGCCTGAACCAGGCGTTCCGCAAGTTTCCGCTGTATTTCGATTCGCTGTTCTGCAACCTCGTTGGGGCCGGCGAGCAGGCCGGTATTCTCGAAGACTTGCTGACGCGCCTGGCGATCTACAAGGAAAAGACCATCGCCATCAAGGGCAAGATCAAATCCGCCCTGTTCTACCCGGTGTCGATTTTGGCCGTGGCCTTCATCGTCACCGCCGTGATCATGATCTGGGTGGTGCCGGCGTTCAAGAGCGTGTTCACCAGCTTCGGTGCCGACCTGCCGGCGCCGACGGTGCTGGTGATGAACATCTCGGACTTCTTCGTCAAATGGTGGTATCTGATCTTCGGCAGCATATTCGGCGCGCTGTATTTTTTCTTCCAGACCTGGAAGCGCTCGGAAAAAATGCAGCGCGTCATGGATCGCATCCTGCTCAAGCTGCCGGTATTCGGCGACGTGATCATGAAGGCCACCGTGGCGCGCTGGACCCGCACGCTGGCAACCATGTTCGCCGCCGGCGTGCCGCTGGTCGAATCGCTCGATTCGGTCGGTGGTGCGGCCGGCAACTTCGTGTTTTTCGACGCCACGCGCAAGATCCAGACCGAGGTGGCAACGGGTACCAGCCTGACCGTGGCCATGCAAAACGTCAATCTGTTCCCCAGCATGGTGACCCAGATGGTTGCCATCGGCGAAGAATCGGGCGCGCTCGATTCCATGCTGGGCAAGGTGGCCGACTTCTACGAAGCCGAAGTCGATGAGGCAGTCGAATCGCTCTCCTCCCTGATGGAACCGATGATCATGGTGATCCTGGGCGTGCTGATCGGCGGCCTGGTCGTGGCCATGTACCTGCCTATCTTCAAGCTGGGTTCGGTCGTCTAATGTCGGAGATATTGTTTTTTGCCGCAGCGGGGAGCCTCTTCCCCGCTGCGGTGGCCGGAATATTCGGGCTCCTGATCGGCAGTTTCTTGAACGTGGTGATCCATCGCCTGCCGCGCATGATCGAACGCGAATCGGACGACTACTTGCCGCTGTACCAGGAAGGCCGCGAAGAGGCCATGCGCCTTGGCTCGGCCGTCACCTCCGTCTCGTATGAAAGCAAAGTCCCGCTGCCGCACGAGGAACCGTATAACCTCGTGCTGCCGAACTCGACCTGCCCCTCGTGCGGACACAAGATCACCGCGCTGGAAAACATCCCCATCGTCAGCTACCTGGCCTTGGGCGGCAAGTGCAGCCAATGCAAAACGCCAATCTCCGCGCGCTATCCGGCCGTCGAATTGCTGACCGGACTGTTGTCGGTCTTCATGATCTGGCATTTCGGCAGCGGCGTGCTGGGTTTGGCCAGCCTGGCGTTCACCTATCTGTTGATTGCGATGACGTTCATCGACGCCGACACCAAGTATCTGCCCGACGTCCTGACCTATCCCCTGCTCTGGATCGGCCTGCTGTTGAACGTCAAAAACGTGATCGTGCCGACCGGCGAGGCCGTGATCGGTGCGGCTGCAGGTTACCTGTTCTTCTGGATCATCAGCAAACTCTTCTACCTGCTGCGCAAGACCGAAGGCATGGGCCAGGGCGACTTCAAGCTGCTGGCCGCGCTCGGGGCCTGGCTCGGCTGGAAGATGCTGCCCTTGATCGTGCTGGTCTCGTCGCTGTCCGGAGCCATCGTGGGCGTCGCCCTGATCGTCTTGGCCAAACGCGGCCGCAACTATGCGATTCCCTTTGGCCCCTATCTGGCGTTTGCCGGCATGGTGGCGCTGGTGGCCGGCCAACCGATCGTCGACGCTTATCTCGGCAGTATGGGGCACTGAACGATGGTTGGCCCGGCCAAGCGCTTTTCGGTCGGCTTGACCGGCGGCATAGGTTCGGGCAAGACCACGGTGACCAATCTGTTCGGCGAACTCGGTGCCGGCATCGTCGATACCGATCTGATCGCGCATCGGATCACGGCGCCCGGCGGCTTGGCCATCGCCGCCATCCGTGGCGAATTCGGCGCACAATTCCTGACGACTGACGGCGCGATGGACCGCGCACGCATGCGCGAACTGGTGTTTTCCGATGCGGCGCAAAAAGCCAAGCTTGAAGCGATTCTCCATCCCCTGATCCGCAGCGAAACCGAAGCTGAAGCAGCACGTGTAACCGGGACTTACACGATCTTCGTCGTGCCGCTCCTGGTGGAATCGAAAAGCTGGCGCCAGCGCGTCGATCGCGTACTGGTGATAGACTGCCCGGAAGAGACGCAAGTGGCGCGCGTGATGGCACGTAGCGGCATGACCGAAGCGCAGGTGCGCGCCATCATGGCAGCCCAAGTGCCGCGCGCGGTGCGGCTGGCGGCGGCTGACGATGTGTTGGACAATGCCGGTGATCCGGCCGCGCTGCACGAAACGGTTGGCCGGCTCAACACGCTATACTGCGGCTTGGCGAATCGGGCTTCGAATCGGACCGCAGGTCCGGATACGACCTCAGGCACGAACTCCGGCACCAATGTGACCGAATAAATCGTGTACAACATTTGTAATTTTTTACGCCTTCGTTCAGAATCACGTATCGCCTAACCGAATCTGCCGAGGAAACATTTTGATCGCTTACGAATACCCTTTCAACGAGCGTATTCGCACCTTGCTGCGGTTGGAGGATTTGTACGAAAAATTCGTGTTCTTCCTCAACCAGGAACACCCGCTGCAGCACCACGTCGCGTTGTCGACAATCTTCGAAATGCTGGAAGTGGCAGGGCGGGCAGATCTGAAATCCGATTTGTTGCAAGAGCTTGAGCGGCAGAAACAGACACTGCTCGGCTTCAAATCCAACCCCGCCGTCGAAGCGGACCGGCTCGACGCCATCCTGAGCGAAGTTGACCGTGCCGGCAGCGCGCTGGTTGCCTCACAGGGCAAGACCGGCCAGCATATCCGCGACAACGAATGGCTGATGAGCATACGCGGCCGCACCATCATCCCCGGCGGCGCTTGCGAATTCGACCTGCCGTCCTACTATGCCTGGCAACAGCGCCCGGCCGAGCAGCGCGCCACCGACATCGCCAACTGGTTCGCGCCGCTGGCGCCCTTGTTCGACGCCATCAACATCGTGCTGCGCCTGTTGCGCGAATCGGGGCGCCCCGCAAAAATGATTGCCAATGCGGGAAGTTACCAGCAGATGCTGCAAGGCAAGATGTATCAGATGCTGCGCCTGACACTGGACGAGACGCTTGGCGTGATCCCCGAAATTTCGGCCAACAAATATATGCTGTGGGTACGCTTCATGCTACAGGATGGCGATATGAAACCGCGCTCGCATGAAATCGATGTTCCCTTCGAGCTTACGCTCTGCAATTTCTAATTTCTGATTTCCGATGGTTACCAAGGTTGATTGCCCTACTTGCGGCACGAAGGTCGAATGGCTTGAGCAAAATAAGTATCGGCCGTTTTGTAGTGAGCGCTGCAAGCAGATTGATCTTGGCGCTTGGGCGGAGGAGAAGTATGTGATTCCGGCTGTTAATCCGCCGTTGGGGGTGGATGATGAGGAGTCGTCGTCTTCCCACTAATCCAAGTGTAGGGTGGGTGAGCGCAGCGTTACCCACCGATGTGCCACAAATTCGTTTTGTCTGGCGCGACAAAGAACTATGTTCTTTCTCGTCGAAGCCTTCGCCGGGGGTAGCCCGGCAGCTAGTCACTTTCTTTGCTTCGCACCTAGCATTCCCGCGAAAGCGGGAATCCACGCCTACCGGGTTCCCGCCTACGCGGAACGACGAATTGATTACCGATAGCGCTCCATCGACAATCCTTCCAGGTCGATATCCGGCTTCTTGCCCGACACGATATCGGCCAACACGCGCCCCGAGCCACAGGCCATGGTCCAGCCCAGCGTGCCGTGGCCGCTGTTCAAGAACAGGTTGTCGTAGCGGGTCTTGCCCAGGACCGGTGTGCCGTCCGGCGTCATCGGGCGCAGACCGCACCAGAATTCGGCCTTTGCCACGTCACCGCTGTCGGGGAACAGGTCGGTGACGGAATGTTCCAGCGTTTCACGGCGACGCGTGTGCAGACGCAGGTCGAAGCCGGCGATTTCGGCCGTGCCGCCGACGCGGATGCGGTCGCCCAGGCGGGTGATTGCGACCTTGAAGGTTTCGTCCATGATGGTCGATTCGGGGGCGCGCGTGGCGTCGGTGATCGGCACGGTGATCGAATAACCCTTGATCGGGTAGATCGGCACGTGCAGGTCGACGCCGCGCAACAGGCTTGACGAATAGCTGCCTAGCGCCAGCACGTAGGCATCGGCATGCAATTCGCCGACCGAGGTGGCGATGCCGCTGATTTTCCCGCCTTGGGTCAAAAGCCGGTCGATGGTCACGCCGTAGCGAAATTGCACGCCCAGCTTTTGCGCCATGCCGGCCAGGGCTTGGGTGAACTTGAAGCAATCGCCGGTTTCGTCGCCCGGCAGGCGCAGCGCGCCGACGAATTTTTGCCGCACGTGCGCCAGGGCCGGTTCGACCTTGAGGCAGCCGGTCGGGTCGAGCACTTCATAGGGGACGCCATAGCGCTTGAGCACGGCGATGTCGGCGGCGGAAGCATCGAGCTGCTTTTGCGTGCGGAACAATTGCAGCGTGCCTTGGCTGCGCTCGTCGTAGCCGATGCCGGTGTCGCGGCGCAAATCGATCAGGCAGTCGCGGCTGTATTCTGCCAGGCGCACCATGCGGCTCTTGTTGATTTCGTAGCGCGCGGAAGTGCAGTTGCGCAGCATGCGCAATACCCAGGACCACATCTGCGGGTCCACGCTGGGGCGGATGGCGAGCGGGCTATGGCGCATCAGCAGCCACTTGATCGCTTTCATAGGGATGCCCGGGCCAGCCCAAGGCGCGGCGTAGCCAGGGGAGACTTCGCCAGCGTTGGCAAAACTGGTTTCCAGGCCGGGCCCGCTCTGGCGGTCGATCACGGTGACGTCGTGGCCGGCTTGCGCCAGGTAATAAGCCGAAGCCGTGCCGATGACGCCACTGCCCAGTATGATGATTTTCATTATGTTTTCTCCCAACGCAACTTGTCGAGCCAAGCGATCAGCGGAATCGTGGCCGGTAACAGCGGCTCAAGATCGACGCTGCCCTGCCAGGCAAAGGCCTGGCCTTCGAGGCTTTGCGGTTCGCCCGTCCAATCGCGGCTGATATAGAAATGTAATCTGACATGGGCATGCGGGTAAACATGTTCGACGCCGCACCAGGGTTCGGCCGAGTTCACCATCACGCCGAGCTCTTCGACGAATTCGCGCTTCAAGGCGTCCAGTATCGATTCATCCGGCTCGACCTTGCCGCCCGGGAATTCCCAGTAACCGGCATAGGGCTTGCCTTCGGGACGCTGGCCCAGCAGCACGTCGCCGTTAGGCTGCATCAGGATGCCGACGGCGACATCGATCGGTGTGGCTGCCACTATGTCCTACCCACGTAATCCTTGGCGAACTGCCAGGCCACGCGCCCCGAACGCGATGCGCGCTGCAGGGCCCAGCGCAAGGCGTCGTCGTGGGCAGCGGCGACTTGCTCGTCGTTGCAGCCGAGCTGGCGCAGCCAGTGCGCCACGATGTTGAGGTAATCGTCCTGCTTGAACGGATAGAACGATACCCACAGGCCGAAGCGCTCGGACAGCGAAATCTTTTCTTCCACCGTCTCGCCCGGGTGCAAGTCGCCGTCGTCGGTATGCTTGTAGCCGGCGTTGTCAGCCATGCTCTCAGGCAGCAGGTGGCGCCGGTTCGAGGTGGCATAGACCAGCACGTTGTCGGACTGTGCCGAGACGCTGCCGTCCAGCGCCACTTTCAAGGCCTTGTAGCCGCGCTCGCCTTCGCCGAACGAGAGATCGTCACAAAAGATGACGAAGCGCTCGGGCCGAGCCTGAACGAGCTCGACGATGTCGGGCAAATCGACCAGGTCGTCCTTGTCGACTTCGATCAGGCGCAAGCCTTGCTCGGCAAACTGGTTCAGGCATGCCTTGATCAACGAAGACTTGCCGGTGCCGCGTGCGCCGGTCAACAGTACGTTGTTGGCCGGCAGGCCGGCGACGAACTGGCGTGTGTTCTGTTCGATCAAGGCTTTTTGCGGCGCGATGTTTTGCAGGTCGGAAAACGCGATCGACGAGGTGTTGCGCACCGGCTGGAAAAAGCCAAGGCCGTTGCGCTTGCGCCAGCGAAACGCCGTTGCGCCAGCCCAATCGATTTGCGGCGCAGCCGGCGGCAAGACGGCTTCGAGGCGCGTCAGCAGGCTCTCGGCGCGTGCGATCAGGCTGTCAAGGTCGGCCATGTTCAAGAACGATAGTCGGCATTGATCGACACGTAATCGTGCGACAGGTCGCAGGTCCAGACCGTGGCCGCGATGCCGCCGCGACCGAGCTTGACACGCACCGTGATCTCGCTTTGCTTCATCACGCGCTGGCCGTCTTCTTCGCGGTAATCGGGGTGGCGTCCGCCCTGCTTGGCGACCCAGACGTCGTCGAGGTAGAGATTGATCTTGCTGACGTCGAGGTCAGTAATGCCGGCGTAACCGACGGCGGCGAGGATGCGTCCAAGGTTGGGATCGGAGGCGAAGAAAGCCGTCTTGACCAGCGGCGAATGCGCGATGGCATAGGCCACCTTGCGGCATTCCTCGGCATTGGCACCTTCTTCGACGGTGATGGTGATGAACTTGGTCGCACCTTCGCCATCGCGGATGATCTGCTGCGACAGGTTTTGCGCCAAGGCTGTGACGGCTTTGGCGAGCGCCTCGTATTCGGGCGTATCGACCGACGTGACTTCCAAGCCGGACGTACCGGTTGCGATCAGCATGAAGGAGTCGTTGGTCGAGGTGTCGCCATCGATGGTGATGCAGTTGAACGATTGGTCGGCCGCTTCCTTGACCAGGTGGTCGAGCACCAGTTGCGATACCTTGGCATCGCAGGCGAGAAAACCGAGCATGGTCGCCATGTTGGGTCGGATCATGCCGGCGCCCTTGCTGATGCCTGTCAGCGTGATGGTATGGCCGTCGATCACCGTGCTGCTTGAGGCCGCCTTGGGCTGGGTGTCGGTGGTCATGATGGCTTCGGCAGCGGCGTACCAGTTGTCGGCCTTGAGGTTGGCGATGGCCGCAGGCAAGCCGGCCTTGATGCGCTCGACAGGCAGCGGCTCGAGGATCACGCCGGTCGAAAACGGCAGCACCTGCGAGGCATCGCAATCGAGCAGTTCGGCCAGCGCCACACAGGTCGCGTTGGCTGCCATCAAACCGGCTTCGCCGGTACCGGCATTGGCATTGCCGGTATTGATCACGAGCGCGCGGATCGATGACGAGGCGGACAGGTGCAAGCCTTCCAGGTGAGCCTTGCACACCTGCACCGGCGCGGCGCAAAAGCGATTGGTGGTGAAGACGCCGGAGACGGTGGCCGAGGGCGCCAGCTTCATCAACAGCAGATCCTTGCGGTTGGCCTTGCGGATGCCGGCTTCGGCAAAACCGAGTTCGATCCCGTTGACGGGTTTCAAGTTGGCGGCGGCGGGAAGCGGGAGATTGACGGCCATGGGATGCTCGCGTATCGGTTCAAAGTTGGCGGGGCGCCGCGAAAGGCGCTGGTTTGGCGTTATTGTAATCGGAACGGCCGCTTGCTGCGGTTCGCGCAAAATGAAAAAGGGCGGAACACCTTCCGCCCTTTTTGACTACGGCAGCGCCTGGCTCAGCTCAGCTTGCCGTGGCATTGCTTGAACTTCTTGCCGCTGCCGCAAGGACAGGGATCGTTGCGCCCGACGTTGAACATGGGGTTGTTGCGCTGTGGCGAAGCGTTTTGCGGCGCTTCATCCGGCGTCGGCGCCAGCAATTCCTCGGCGCCCAATGCCGGATTGAAATCGGCGTGCTGGTAGTGCACGTTTTCCAGGTGCGATTGCGCCAGTTGCTGCTCGGCCTGTTCGACTTCCTCGCGCGACTGGATACGTACCAGCATGATCTTTTGCGTGACGTCGTTCTTGATCATGTCGAGCATCTGGCCGAACAATTCGAACGCTTCGCGCTTGTATTCCTGCTTCGGATTCTTTTGCGCGTAGCCGCGCAGGTGGATGCCCTGGCGCAGGTGATCGAGCGCGGCCAGGTGTTCGCGCCAATGCGAATCCATGCTTTGCAGCATGACGTTGCGTTCGAACCCGCCGAACGATTCCTGGCCGACCAGATCGACCTTGGCCTGATACACGGCATCGGCGGCTTCGTAAAGCTTCACCAGCAATTCGTCGTCGGTCAGCTTGGCATCGGCTTCGAGCAGTTGCTTGAGCGGCACCTGCAGTTGCCATTCGGCCCGCAGGGCATTTTCGAGGCCGGCCAGGTCCCATTGCTCTTCCATCGATTCGGCCGGCACATAGATGCGGAACAGGTCTTCGAAGACGCCGTGACGCAGCGAACCGATCAGTTCGGAGACGTCCTTCGCTTCGAGCAATTCGTTACGCTGCTGGTACGTCACCTTGCGCTGGTCGTTGGCGACGTCGTCGTATTCGAGCAATTGCTTGCGGATGTCGAAGTTGCGCGCTTCAACCTTGCGTTGCGCCGATTCGAGCGAACGCGTGACGATGCCGGCCTCGATCGGCTCGCCTTCGGGCATCTTCAGGCGTTCCATGATGGCGCGCAGACGGTCGCCGGCGAAGATGCGCAACAAGGGATCGTCGAGCGAGAGGTAGAAGCGCGAGGAACCGGGGTCGCCCTGGCGCGCCGCGCGGCCGCGCAGCTGGTTGTCGACGCGGCGCGATTCGTGGCGTTCGGTGCCGACGATGTGCAAGCCGCCGGCGGCCACCACCTGCTCGTGCAGCGATTGCCATTCGTCGCTCAATTGTGTGGCTTTTTGCTGCTTCACCTCGTCGGACAGGCTCTCGTCGGCTTCGATGATCTGGATCTGCTTTTCGACGTTGCCGCCCAACACGATGTCGGTACCCCGCCCTGCCATGTTGGTGGCAATCGTGATCATCCGAGGACGTCCGGCCTGGGCCACGATCTCGGCTTCGCGTGCATGCTGCTTGGCGTTCAAGACGTTGTGCGGCAGTTTTTCCTTGGTCAGGATGCCCGACAGCAGTTCCGAGTTTTCGATGGACGTGGTGCCGACCAGGACCGGCTGGCCGCGTTCGTAGCAATCCTTGATGTCGATCATCATGGCGCGGTATTTCTCGGGCGCCGATTTGTAGACCTGGTCTTGCTTGTCCTTGCGCTGGTTCGGGCGGTTGGGCGGAATCACCACGGTCTCCAAACCGTAGATTTCCTGGAATTCGTAGGCTTCGGTGTCGGCCGTACCGGTCATGCCGGCCAGCTTGTTGTACATGCGGAAGTAGTTCTGGAACGTGATCGAGGCCAGGGTCTGGTTCTCGTTCTGGATCTTGACGCCTTCCTTGGCTTCGACGGCCTGGTGCAGGCCATCGGACCAGCGGCGGCCCGTCATCAGGCGGCCGGTGAATTCGTCGACGATGACGATTTCATCGTCCTGCACCACGTAATGCTGGTCGCGGAAGTATAGCGTGTGGGCGCGCAGTGCGGCATACAGATGGTGCATCAGCGTGATGTTGGCCGCATCGTACAGCGACGCGCCTTCAGGCAAGAGGCCCATGCGCGTCATGATCTCTTCGGCCTTTTCGTGGCCGGCTTCGGTCAAGAGCACCTGATGCGCTTTTTCATCCTTGGTGTAGTCGCCCGGCACTTCGATCTTGCCGCGGCCATCGGGCGTCTCTTCGCCGACCTGCTGCGTCAACAGCGCCGGAATTTCATTGATCTTGTAATACAGGTCGGTATGGCTCTCCGCCTGGCCCGAAATGATCAAGGGCGTTCTGGCCTCGTCGATCAGGATCGAGTCGACTTCGTCGACGATGCCGAAGTTCAGCGGACGCTGCACGCGATCGCTGGCTTCATAGACCATGTTGTCGCGCAGGTAGTCGAAGCCGAATTCGTTGTTGGTGCCGTAGGTGATGTCGGCCGCATAGGCGGCCTGCTTGGTGTCGTGATCCATGCGCGACAGGTTCACGCCGGTCGAGAGGCCCAGCCAGCCGTAGAGGCGGCCCATCCATTCGGAGTCGCGCTCGGCGAGGTAATCGTTGACCGTCACAACATGCAAGCCCTTGCCCGACAAGGCATTCAGGTAGGCCGGCAGCGTCGCCATCAGCGTCTTGCCTTCGCCGGTGCCCATTTCGGCGATCTTGCCGAAGTGCAGCACCATGCCGCCGATCAATTGCACGTCGAAGTGGCGCATCTTGAGCACCCGCTTGCCGGCTTCGCGACAGACGGCAAAGGCTTCGGGCAACAGGTCGTCCAGCGTCTCGCCGCGGGCCACGCGCTCCTTGAATTCCGGCGTCTTGGCCTGGAGTTCCGCATCGGACAGGCCTTCCATGGCCGGCTCCAGCGCATTGATCTGGCGAACGATCTTTTGATATTGCTTGATCAGCCGCTGGTTGCGGCTGCCGAAAATCTTGGTCAGAAATGACATGCTAGAGTTTTAATTAAGTAGTCGCGGCAAAGCTCCAATTCCCACCTCAACCGCGCGCGCAGTCACTGTGGAATTGGGACGAGGTAAAACGCAAAACCGTGCAAAACAGCTAAAAGACTGAGATTTTAGCATGCGAAGCACCCAAGATTGGGCCTGTCCGGCTGGAAACAAGGGGATTTGCAGCAAGCAATACGGAGGGAAATCAGCGCGGCATGGCGGCCGGGCGGCTGGCGTTGGCGGCGACCGTGGTGATCTTGGGCGCCTCGTTCTCGGCCAGCAGGGCGCGTGCCTGCTCGGCACCGGCGGAGAGGAATTTGTGCGGGTCTTGCTGCATACCCTTGACCAGCACTTCAAAATGCAAATGGGCGCCGGTCGAGCGGCCGGTAGAACCGATATCGGCCACGTGCTGGCCGCGCCGCACGATGTCGCCCACATTGACCAAAATCTTCGAAGTGTGAGCGTAGCGCGTCACGATATCGTTACCGTGGTCGATTTCGAGCATGTTGCCGTATTCGTGATGGTATTCCGCGGCGATCACCACACCACCCGCTGCCGCCACGATGGGCGTGCCTATCGGCGAAGGAAAGTCGATGCCTTCATGGAAGGCGCTGCGCCCGGTGAAGGGGTCGGTGCGCCAGCCGAAACCGGAGGCGTTATAGGCGACGTTGACCGGCTGCACCGTCGGCAACAACCTGGACTTGACGTTGTAGGTCATCAAGGTGGTTTCCACCACGTTCATATAGTCGGAGCGATGTTCGATGTCCACCGCAAGGTCGTCAAGCTGGTGCTGCATGCTCTCCATGCTCAAATCGGGCGGCACTTTTTCGTCGGGGTGCGGTGCTTGGGCCGGCTGAACCGGAGCCGAGGTGCCATTGCTATTGCTGTTCGCCGCCGGGGCGCTCTTGAATTTGAACTCTTCGGGCTTGACGCCTGCCAAACCCTGTACCCGCTCGCCGACCGCGTCGAGGCGCATCAGGCGCGCCTGCAATTCGCCCACCCGCGCGGCAATGGCGGCAAGGTTTTCTTTGACGTATTTGTCTTTCTTGCCTGCATCGTCGGTCGACGAAGCGGCAACGTCACCGAGGAAGGGCAAGCCGGTATGACGGGCGAGATAGGTAATCAGGTAGGCAGAGAGGGCGACGGCGACAGCCAATCCTGCAAGACCGAGCAGCATGTGGCTGACCGTCAAGGTCAGCGGTGCAGCGCGCGGACGCAGCAGAATGATTTGCATGCCTACCCTTTACCCTGGATAAGGTGTGATATGGTTGCGCGATGAAAAGGCCGTCATCGTTCATCCCCTATCAACCCGGCAACGCCAAGGCAAAAACCGCCAAAGGCGCCGTCGATTTCCTTCGTGCTCACGACAAGCTGGCTAACCTGTTGCCTGCTGCCGCACGGTTGGTAGCGCTGCAAAAAGACTGCGCTGCCATACTCCCCACCCAATTCGCCTGGTGCGCGCCGCTGGCATTTGAAGACGGTCAATTGACGATCGCCATTCCCAATGCCGCACTCGCCGCCAAGCTCAAACAGCAATTGCCGAAACTGCAAGACAATTTACTGAAGCGGGGCTGGCAGGTTATCGCAATACGTTTGAAAGTGCAAGTCGTTAAGGAAGTTGTCAAACAAGAAAGAGTGCCGCATCCGGGATTGCCTGCGGGCGCGGTAACGGCGTTTGCGCAACTGGAAAATGCGTTGGAAAAGACACCGCAAAACAGTGCCTTGAAGGAGGCATTGAAGAATTTGGTTGAGAAGCGGATGTAGGTTGGTGCTGAGCAAGCGAAGCCCAGCATCCGCACGTCGAATCAATGCCTGCGGTGATGAAACACCCCTACGTTGGGCTTCGCCTACGCGCAGCGCCAACCTACCGTCTAGTTAAACGCCCACTCCTGCCCGACTTGGCGGACATAACTCTCCGGTGCAGTATTAATGTCGTCGAAGCTGACGACTTCATAGGCATCGGGTTGGGCCAGCAGCGCGCGCAGCAGCATATTGTTGAGCATGTGGCCCGACTTGTGCGCCGTATAGCTGGCCAGGAACGGATGCCCTATTAAATAGAGGTCGCCGATCGCGTCCAGAATCTTGTGGCGCACGAATTCGTTTTCGTAGCGCAAGCCATCCGAGTTGAGGATGCGGTATTCGTCCATGACGATCGCGTTTTCCAGCGAGCCGCCGCGCGCCAACCCGATGCCGCGCAGCATTTCCACATCCTGCATGAAGCCGAAGGTGCGGGCGCGGGCGATTTCCTTGACGTAGGAATCGAGGCCGAAGTCTACCTCGGCGGTCTGGCCCGTGCCATCGACTGCCGGATGCTTGAATTCGATGAAGAACCTGAGCTTGAAGCCATTGTAGGGTTCGAGCCTGGCCCACTTTTCCTGCTCGCCTTCGCCGTGACGCACTTCCACGGTCTTCTTGATGCGGATGAATTTCTTGGGCTTATTCTGCTCCTGCATGCCGGCTTGCTGCAGCAGGAAGACGAACGACGAGGCCGAGCCGTCCATGATGGGAATTTCTTCCGCCGTCACATCGACGTAAAGATTGTCGATGCCGAGGCCGGCGCAGGCCGACATCAAATGTTCGACCGTCGAGACGCGCGCGCCATCCTTTTCCAGCACCGACGCCATGCGCGTATCGCCGACCTGCAAGGCCGCGGCGGGAAAGTCGATGATGGGGTCGAGATCGACGCGGCGGAAGATGATGCCGGTGTCGGGTGCGGCGGGACGCAAGGTCAATTCGACCTTGGTACCGGAGTGAAGGCCCACACCAACGGTCTTGACCAATTGTTTGACGGTACGTTGTTTCAGCATACCCCGATTATAACAACTAACCGGAAAGTCAGTTAAAAACGGCACCGATGTTGTTGCATCGGCGCCGTTGATATTTGTTACCGCTTGTATCCGATAAGGTTCGGCTTACAGCTGGCCCAGCAGCGTTTCGGCGTTCGACACTTCGAACTTGCCCGGTGCTTCGATATTGAGTTGCTTGACCACGCCGTCTTGCACCAGCATCGAATAGCGCTGCGAACGCGTACCCATGCCGAACTTGCTGAAGTCGGCATCCAAACCCAGCGCCTTGCTGAAGGCGGCATTGCCGTCGGCCATCATGCGCACGACGCCGGTCGACTTTTGCTCGCGGCCCCAGGCGCCCATGACGAAGGCGTCGTTGACCGAGATGCACCAGATTTCGTCGACGCCCTTGGCCTTGAGGTCGGCGGCATGCTTGACGTAGCCGGGAACGTGCTGTGCCGAGCAGGTCGGTGTGAACGCGCCGGGCAAACCGAAGATCGCGATCTTCTTGCCCTTGACCAGGTCGGCGGCCTGGAAGGTGTTGGGGCCGATGGTGCAGGCGTCGGTCGCGGTGTCGAAAAATTCGGCCAGCGTGCCGTCGGGCAGGTGGTCGCCGATCTTGATGGTCATGGGTGCTCCTTCTTTTATATTGACGATGGCAAATAAAAACGCCGCACCCGCATTTCACAGGTGCGGCGCACAGACCGCAGTATGCCTTGTTATTGTTTTTTATGCAGGATGAGCGCCACCCACCCCTTCAGCATAAAACATCCGACCCGTCATCCCCGTGAAAACGGGGATCCACTTTACATCCCGTCGCCTTGGCACTCTGGGTCCCCGTTTTCACGGGGACGACGGACGTATAAAATCGGCCCGCTCAGCCAGCTTGCTCAATCGGCTTGCTTGCGCAGGAACGCGGGAATGTCGTAGGTTTCCATCCCGTTCTTCTCCAGCGCACGCACCGTTTCCGACGCCGATTCACGACGCCACACCGCCGGCGCCTTCAAGCCTTCGAACTGCTGCTGAGCCGGCGTTGCATGACCGTGCGCGGCGTGGGCCATGGCGTTGGCCTGCAGCGGCTCGTTGTGCGTGCCGGTGCGCATCATCGGCGTTTGCACCAGTTGCACGGTCTTGCGCGACTTGCCCAGGCCGGTTGCCACCACGGTTACGCGGATGTCGTCGCCCATGTTGTCGTCGTAGGCGATGCCTTGCGCAATCGACGCATCGGCGGCGGCGAAGGCGCGCACGGTGGCCATGACTTCCTTGATTTCCTTACCCTTCAGGCTGCGGCTGGCGGTGACGTTGACCAGCACGCCGCGCGCGCCGGAGAGGTCGATGCCGTCCAACAGCGGCGAAGCGACGGCTTGCTCGGCCGCGATGCGCGCGCGGTCGACGCCTGACGCGGTGGCCGTACCCATCATGGCCTTGCCCTGCTCGCCCATGATGGTCTTGACGTCGTTGAAGTCGACGTTGATGTGCCCCGGCACGTTGATGATTTCGGCAATGCCGGCGACGGCATTGTTCAACACGTCGTCGGCGTGCTGCAGCCATTCGATCATGCTGTCGTCCTCATAAATCTCTTCCAGCTTTTCGTTGAGGATAATGATCAGCGAATCGACGTGCTGGCTCAGCGCCTCCAGGCCTTCGTTGGCGATGTCCATGCACTTCTGGCCTTCGTAGGAGAACGGCTTGGAAACCACGGCGACCGTCAGGGCACCCTGTTCCTTGGCGATCTGCGCCACGATCGGCGCCGCGCCGGTGCCGGTGCCGCCGCCCATGCCGGCGGCGATAAACACCATGTGCGCGCCGCGCAAGGCGTCTTCGATGCGCGCGCGCGATTCCTCGGCCAATTGGCGACCGATCTCGGGCTTCATACCCGCACCCAGGCCGGTCTCGCCGATCTGGATGACGTTATGCGCCTTGGACAATTGCAGCGCCTGCGCGTCGGTGTTGGCGGCGATGAATTCAACGCCGGACACACCCTTGTTGATCATGTGTTGGACCGCATTGCCGCCTGCGCCACCGACGCCCACGACCTTGATGACAGTTCCCGCCGCAGCGTTATCAAGCATATCGATTTCCATAAGGACTCCTAAAGTGTGCAGTTTTCAGTCGCTAGTCATCACGCGGTGTGCCGACTAGCGACTGCTAACTACGGGTTATTGCAAGACAAAATACAAAAAAAACCGTGAATCTCTGGAAATCGTAGCGAGCGGTCCAAGTTCGGGCCGAGAAGCGCAACCGTACGACTGTACGGTGAGCATCGCAGGCCCGAAATTGGGCCGCGCAGTAGATTTATAGAGATGCACAATACTTCTGTTAGAAATTACCAAGAAACCATTCCTTCATGCGCTGCCAGACCGCCTTCACCGTGCCATCCTGACGCGTGACGACGTAGCCGCGCAGGTATTGCTTCTTCGCCTCCAGCAGCAGGCCCAGCACGGTCGAGTAGCGCGGGCTGCGCACCACGTCGGCCAACTGACCGCTGTATTCCGGTGTGCCGAGGCGAGCCGGTTTCAGGAAGATGTCTTCGGCCAGTTCCACCATGCCCGGCATCATGGCCGAACCGCCGGTCAAGACGATGCCCGACGACAGCACTTCCTCGTAACCCGATTCGCGCACCACCTGGTGCACCAGGGCGAACAATTCCTCGACGCGCGGCTCGATCACGGCGGCCAGTGCCTGGCGCGACAAGGCGCGCGGCCCGCGGTCGCCCAGGCCCGGCACTTCGAGCGAATCGCCCGGATCGGCCAGCACCTGCTTGGCCACGCCGTAGCGCAGCTTGATTTCCTCGGCTTCCGAAGTCGGCGTGCGCAAGGCCATGGCGATATCGTTGGTGATCTGGTCGCCCGCGATCGGGATCACGGCGGTGTGACGGATCGCACCTTCGGTGAAGATCGCCACGTCGGTAGTGCCGCCGCCCATGTCGATCAGCACCACGCCCAACTCTTTTTCGTCGGGCGTCAGCACCGCGTCGGCCGAAGCCATCGGCTGCAAGATCAAATCCGACACTTCGAGGCCGCAACGGCGCACGCACTTGACGATGTTTTGTACCGCCGACACCGCGCCGGTGACGATGTGCACCTTCACTTCAAGGCGGATACCGCTCATGCCGATCGGCTCGCGCACGTCTTCCTGGCTGTCGACGATGAACTCCTGCGGCACCGTGTGCAGCAATTGCTGGTCGGTCGGGATGTTGACCGCCTTGGCCGTTTCGATCACGCGCGCCACGTCGGCAGCGGTGACTTCCTTGTCCTTGATCGCCACCATGCCGCTCGAATTGAAGCTGCGGATGTGGCTGCCGGCGATGCCGGTATAGACGTTGCGGATCTTGCAGTCGGCCATCAGCTCGGCTTCTTCGAGCGCGCGCTGGATCGATTCGACCGTGGCTTCAATATTGACGACGACGCCTTTCTTCAAGCCCTTGGACTCGTGCTGGCCCAGGCCGATGACTTCATGCCGCCCGTTGGGCATGACTTCGGCCACCACGGCCACCACTTTGGAGGTGCCGATGTCGAGGCCGACGATCAGGTTTTTCGCGTCTTTTGTCATATCGTTCCGCTTATATTCCGCTTATATTCCGCTTTTCTTCCCTTTGGTCCCCATGGGCGGACCGGGAGGCGGTCCCACCGCCTTCAAGGCCAGTCCGTTCGGATAACGCATGTCGATGCTCTCGATACCGTTCTGCCACTTCGCCACCAATTGCGGGTACACCTTGACCAGCCGTCCCACGCGTTGGTTCAGGGTGGTCGCCGTCGGCTCCCTGCCCAGTTCCACCGTCATGCCGTTGTCGAGCTTCACGGTCCAGGCATAGCGCCCCGATAGCTGCACCGACTCCGGTTCCAATTTGATCGGCGCAAACCATTGCCGCAAATCGGCAAAACGCCGCACCACATCCTTCTCGCTGCCTTCGGGTCCATCGAATTCGGGCAGCTTGCCATCCTCTTCGGCTTCTTCCAGGTTGGCGGTAAACGGCTCGCCCTTGATCGAGACCAGGCGCCCGTCCTCGCCCCAGGTGCCAAGCGGCACATGTTCTTCGATCGAGACCACGAGCTTGTTCGGCCATTCGCGCCGCACTGCTGCACGCCGCACCCAGGGCACGGCTTCGAAGGCCTGGCGCACCGCATCGAGGTCCGCCGTGAAGAAATTGCCCTTGATGCGCGGTATCGCGGCGCCCTTGATCGTGGTCTGGTTGACGCGGCGCAGCGGCATCTCCCCCAGCGCTTCGACACGGATCGCACGCAGCGTGAACATCGGACGCTGCGCCAGCCACCACAGGCCCACCACCAGCCACGCGAGCACGAACAGGCCCAGCAAGGCGCCCGATACCGCGTTCATGGTCTTGATGTCGTGCCACATGGTTTCCTTATTCTTCCTTACGGTTCCACTCGGCCGTAGGCTCGAGATCGAGGCCCGCGGAACGCAAAATCGTCACGCACAAATCTTCGTACGACATGCCCATCGCCTTGGCCGACATCGGCACCAGCGAGTGCCCGGTCATGCCGGGCGAGCTGTTGATCTCGAGCAGGAACGGCTCGTTGTCGGTCTCGCGCAGCATGAAGTCGACACGCGCCCAGCCTTCGCAGCCGAGGGCGTTGAACGCCTGCACGGCCAGTTCCTGCACGCGCGCTGTCAATGCCGCATCGAGCGGCGCGGGGCACAGGTATTGCGTGTCGTCGCTGAAATACTTGTGCTCGTAATCGTAGTTGCCCTGCGGCGCGCGGATTTCGACGATGGGTAGCGCATGCGCGTCCTTGCCCGTGCCCAGCACCGGCACGGTCAGCTCGCGCCCGCGGATGAATTCCTCGGCCAGCACGTTGCTGTCGTATTTGGCGCACAGCGCGAAGCCTTCCTGCATCTCGGAGTAGCCGTTGACCTTGGCGATGCCGATGGTCGAGCCTTCGTGCGGCGCCTTCAGCATCAGCGGAAGGCCCAACTCGTCGGGCACGGTGCGCAGTTGCTCGCGCGTGACGTCCGCAACCGACAACACCTTGAAGCGCGGCGTCGGCAAGCCGTAGGTCAGCCACACGCGCTTGGTCATGACCTTGTCCATCGACAAGGCCGATGCCATGACGCCGGGGCCGGTGTAGGGAATGCCCAATTGCTCAAGCGCACCTTGTATCGTGCCGTCTTCGCCATAGCGGCCATGCAGGGCGATGAAGACGCGGTCGAATTTTTCCGCCGCCAGCTCGGCCAGGCTCTTCAAACCGGTGTCGAACGGATGCGCATCGACACCCTTGCTCTGCAAGGCCTTGAGCACGCCGTTGCCCGACATCAGCGAGACTTCACGCTCGGCCGAACGGCCGCCGAACAGCACGCCGACCTTGCCCAGGGATTTCACCTCAATGCTCATGCCGCCTCCTGGCCCACGCGTTGCTGTACCTTGAGCGGCACGCTGCCCATCGAACCCGCACCCATGGTAATGACGACGTCGCCGTCACGCACGGTTTCCAGGATCGCCTCGGGCATGTCGTCGATGCTTTCGACAAAACGCAATTCCACCTTGCCTGCCACGCGCAGCGCGTGCGCCAGGGCGCGGCCGTCGGCGGCGGGAATCGGCTGCTCGCCGGCGGAATAAATGTCGGCCAACACCAGCACATCGCAGCGCGACAAGACCTTGACGAAGTCCTCGAACAAGTCGCGCGTACGGGTGTAGCGGTGCGGCTGGAAGGCCAGCACGAGGCGCCGTCCCGGATAGGCACCGCGCGCCGCCGCCAGCGTGGCAGCCGTCTCGGCAGGGTGATGGCCGTAATCGTCGACCAGCGCAAACGTGCCTTCCTTGCCCGGCACGTTCAATTCGCCGTAACGCGTGAAGCGGCGGCCCACGCCGTTGAATTCGGCGAAGGCTTTTTGCGTCGCGCTGTCGGGCACGCTCAATTCGCGCGCGATCGCGACCGCTGCGCAGGCATTCTGCACGTTATGCATGCCGGGCTGGTTCAGGCGCAGTTGCAGCGGCGGGTATTCGTCCTGCAGCACGGTGAATTCCATGTGGCCGCCGACGGCCTTGGCGTCGACCGCGCGCACGTTGGCCTGTTCGTGGAAGCCGTAGGTGAGGATGGGCTTGGAGACGAAGGGCATGATCTCGCGCACGTTGGCGTCGTCAAGGCACAGCACGGCGATGCCGTAGAACGGCAGGCGCTGGGTGAATTCGATGAAGGCCTGCTTCAGCTTGGCGAAGCTGTGGTCGTAGGTCTCCATGTGATCGGCATCGATGTTGGTGATGACTTCGATCACCGGCGACAGGTTCAGGAACGATGCATCGGACTCGTCGGCTTCGACCACGATGAAGTCGCCCGTGCCGAGTTTGGCATTCGCGCCGGCCTTCGTCAGGCGGCCGCCGATGACGAAGGTGGGGTCCAGCCCGCCTTCGGCCAACACGCTTGCCACCAGGCTGGTGGTGGTGGTCTTGCCGTGCGTACCGGCGATCGCGATGCCGCTCTTCAAACGCATCAATTCGGCCAGCATCATGGCGCGCGGCACGATGGGGATGTGCTTTTCGCGCGCGGCCATGACTTCCGGATTGTCGGACTTGACGGCGGAGGAGACCACGATGGCGTCGGCGTCGGCGATATTCTTGGCGCCGTGGCCCTGGAACACCTTGGCGCCGAGCTTGGCCAGGCGTTCGGTCACAGCGTTGCTGCCCAGATCGGAACCGGACACGGTATAACCGAGATTCAACAGAACCTCGGCAATGCCGCTCATGCCCGAGCCGCCGATGCCGACGAAGTGGATATTGCGTACCTTGTGTTTCATGCTGCACCTGCCAGTTTCTCGAGGACTTGCGCGATCGCTTCGTTGGCGTCGCGCCGTCCGTTGTCGTATGCCGCTTCCGCCATCGTGAGGCAGGAAATGCGGGTTGTCTTTTTCAGCAACGCCGCCAGGCGTTCCGGATTCAATTCGGTTTGCGGCAGATGGATTGCTGCGCGGTGATGCGCCATCCAGCGCGCATTGTCGCGCTGATGCTTGGTGGTCGATGCCATGAAGGGCACGAGCACGCTGGCGACGCCGGCCGCCGTCAGTTCGGAGACCGTGATCGCGCCGGCGCGGCAGATCACGAGATCGGCTTCGGCGTAACGGCGCGCCATGTCGTCGATGAAGTCGAGCACGTCGGCTTCGACGCCGGCCGATGCATACGCGGCACGCAAGGCCTCGATATGCTGCTTGCCCGACTGGTGTGTGACGATGGGCCGTTCATCCGCAGGCAAGAGCGCCAGCGCCTGCGGCACGCAATCGTTCAATACCTTGGCGCCGAGGCTGCCGCCCACCACGAGGATACGCAACGGTCCGCTACGGCCGGCGAAACGTTCGGCCGGCTTGGGCAGGCTTAATATCTCTTGCCGCACCGGATTACCGGTCACGGTAGCCTTGCCGGCGGCACGGCCGAATTCGCCGGGGAAGCCGAACAGCACGCGCTTGGCCAAGGGCGCCAGCGTCTTGTTCGATAACAGCAGCGAGGCATCGGCGTTGGCCAGCACCAGCGGAATGCCGCGCATGCGCGCCATCATGCCGCCCGGCACCGTGACGTAGCCGCCCATGCCGAGCACCACGTCGGGCTGGCGCCGCGTCAAGTAGCGGAAGCATTGCGCGAAGGCCGGTGCCAGGCGGAACGCGCCCTTGATCGTATGGCCCAGCCCTTTGCCGCGCAAGCCGCGGAATTCGATGTTATCCATCTCGATGCCGTGCTTGGGCACGATGTCGCATTCCATGCCGTGCGCGGTGCCAAGCCAGGACACGGCCCAGCCGCGCGACTGCATCGTCGCAGCAATCGCGAGGCCGGGGAAGATGTGGCCGCCGGTGCCGGCTGCCATGATCATCAGACGCTTCTGGTTGGACGCGCTCATCAGATGCGTCCTCCCCGCATCAGCGTGCGGTTTTCGAAATCGATGCGCAACAGGATCGCCAGGCCGACGCAATTGATCAGCACGCCCGAGCCGCCGTAGCTCATCAAGGGCAATGTCAGCCCCTTGGTCGGCAAGAGGCCGAGATTGACGCCCATGTTGATGAAGGCCTGCACGCCGATCCAGATGCCGATGCCCTTGGCCGCCAGGCCGGCGAAGGTCAGGTCCATAGCGATGGCCTGGCGCCCGATGTCGAAGGCGCGCTTGACCAGCCAGTAGAACATCAGCACCACCACCAGCACGCCGGCGAAACCGAGTTCTTCGCCGATCACGGCGAGCAGGAAGTCGGTATGCGCTTCGGGCAGGTAATTGAGCTTTTCCACGCTACCGCCCAAGCCCACGCCGAACAGCTCGCCGCGGCCGAACGCGATCAGCGAGTGCGAGAGCTGATAAGCCTTGCCCAGCGCATTGTTTTCCTGCCAGGGGTCGAGGTAGGCGAAGATGCGTTCGCGCCGCCATGGCGAGAGCCAGATCACCATGCCGAAGATGCCGACCAGCGTACCGGCGATGCCGCCGAACCAGACGCCGTTGATACCGCCCAAAAACAGGATGCCCATGGCAATGCAGACGATGACGCCGAACGCGCCCAAGTCGGGTTCGAGCAGCAGGAACAGGCCGACGCAGCCGACTGCCAGCGCCATCGGCAGAAAGCCCTTGGTCAATTGATGCATGTATTGCTGCTTGCGCACGGTGTAGTCCGCCGCATACAGCACGACGAACAGCTTCATCAATTCCGACGGCTGCAGATTGAACATGCGCAGCGAAATCCAGCGCCGCGCACCGTTGACGTCCTTGCCGACGTGGGGGATCAAGACCAGCAGCAGCAGCACCAGCGTGCCGACGAACATATAGGGCGCCAGGCGCTGCCAGGTCTGGATCCGCACGCGGAAGGTCAGGAAGGCGGCCACCAGCGACACGCCGATGAAGATCGCCTGGCGCTGCAGGAAGTAGGTGTTGGTGTAATTGGCGAACTTGGGCGAATCGGGCAGCGAGATCGAAGCCGAATAGACCATCACCATGCCGAACAGCATGAGCAACAGCACGACCCAGACCAGCGGCTGATCGTATTCCATCATCTTCGAGCGCGGCAGGAAGCCGTCTTGCGAACGGCCGGCTGAAGAGAACGACGGCATGGCGAAATTCGTCATGCGACCTCCCCGCTATCGAGCGCCAGTTCACGCACGGCATCGATGAAGACTTGCGCACGGTGGGCGTAGTTGTCGAACATGTCGAAGCTGGCGCAGGCGGGCGAGAGCAGCACCTCGTCACCGCTGTGCGCGATTTCCGCTGCGGCGCGCACGGCTTCCGGCAGGCTGGCGCAATCGCGCAATTCGACGCCGGAAGGTTCGAGCGCAGCGCGGATTGCCGGGGCGTCGGCACCGATCAGGAATACCGCGCGCACGTATTTCGCCACCGGCTCGGCCAGCGGCGTGAACGACTGCCCCTTGCCGTCGCCGCCGGCGATCAGAATCAGGTGCTTGGCGGCTCCACCGCTTATACCGTGTTCGGCGCCCAGGCCGTTCAGGGCCGCGACCGTGGCGCCGACGTTGGTGCCCTTGCTGTCGTCGTAGTAATCGACGCCGCCGACGTTGGCAACCAGTTCCACGCGATGCGGCTCGCCCTGGTATTCGCGCAAGCCGTGCAACAGGGGCGCCAGCGGCAGACCGATTGCGCGGCACAGGGCCAGCGCCGCGAGCGCATTCATTGCGTTGTGCTGGCCGCGAATTTTCAGCGCATCGGCCGGCATCAGGCGGTTGATCAGTACGGCAGGCGCTTCCGTGCTGTCTTTCTTGCGCCTTTTCTTTTCACCTTCCTCGGCCGGCACGGCCATGGTCAACCATTGCATGCCGTTTTCCACGACCAGGCCGAAAGAATCGACTTGCTCGGGTTCGTCACGGCCGAAGCTGACGGTGCTACCCAAAAGCGTTCCCATGCGCATGACTTCGGCGTCGTCTCGGTTCAGTACACGCACGGTGCGCGCGCCGAAGATGCGCGCCTTGTCGGCGGCGTAAGCGGCCATGTCGCCGTGCCAGTCGAGATGATCCTGCGTGACGTTCAAGACGGTTGCTGCGTCGGCTTGCAGGGTGAACGTCGAGTGCAACTGGAAGCTCGACAATTCGAGCACCCAGGCTTGCGGCAGATCGTCGGCGTCCAGCGCTTCGCGCAGCACGTCCAGGGCCGCTGGGCTGATGTTGCCGGCGATTTGCGTCTTCAGGCCGGCGCGGCGGCACAGCAAGCCGGTCAGGCTCGTGACAGTGGTCTTGCCGTTGGTGCCGGTGATGGCGATGAGCTTGGGCGCGTAACCGTCCAACTGCGCGCGCTCGGCCTTCAAGGCAGTCAGCGCTTGGGCGAACAATTCGATTTCGCCCCACAGCGGAATATCGCGCGCGCGTGCTGCCGGGGTGATGTCGGCCAACTCCTTGTTGGGCGCGAGGCCTGGACTCAGAGCCACGAAATCGATGCCTTCGAGCAAGGATGCGCCGAAACCGCCCGCAACGAATTGCGCGGCGGGCACGGTTTCCTGCAAGGCAGCCAGGCGCGCGGGCGCACTGCGCGTGTCGGCAACGCGCACGGCGGCGCCGCAGCGCGCCAGCCAGCGCGCCATCGCCAACCCCGACTCACCGAGGCCCAGTACCAATGCGTGTTTGCCTTCGTAATTCATTACATTCGCTTCTTCAACGCAACTTCAGTGTAGACAATCCGAACAGCACCAGCATCATCGTGATGATCCAGAAACGCACCACGACTTGGGTTTCGTTCCAGCCCTTTTGTTCAAAGTGATGATGCAAGGGCGCCATCAAAAATACGCGCCGGCCTTCACCGTAGCGTCTCTTGGTGTATTTGAACCAGATGACCTGGATCATGACCGACACGGTTTCGGCAACGAAAATACCGCCCATGATGAACAGCACGACTTCCTGACGCACGATCACGGCAATCGTGCCGAGCGCGCCGCCCAAGGCCAGCGCGCCGACGTCGCCCATGAAGACCTGGGCCGGATGCGCGTTGTACCAGAGAAAGGCCAGCCCCGCGCCGGCCATGGCGCCGCAAAAAATCAACAACTCGCCGGCACCCGGAATGTGCGGGATGAACAGGTATTTCGAATACGCCGCGCTGCCGGTCAGGTAGGCGAACAGGCCCAGGGCCGAACCGACCATGACGGTCGGCATGATGGCCAGGCCGTCCAGGCCGTCGGTGAAATTGACGGCATTGCTGCTGCCGACGATCACGCAATAGGTCAGGCCGATGAAGCCCCAGACGCCCAGCGGGTAGCTGACGGTCTTGAAGAACGGCACGATCAGGTCGGCCTTGGGCGGCAGATCGGTATTGAACCCTGAGCCGACCCAGGAGCTGAACAATTCCCAGACCTGGGTATTGGTCGGCGCCGATACCGAAAACGCCAAATACAAGGCGGCGATAATGCCGATCAGCGATTGCCAGAAATATTTCTCGCGCGAACGCATGCCTTCGGGGTCCTTGTAGACCACCTTGCGGTAATCGTCGGCCCAGCCGATGGCGCCATAGCCGAGCGTGACGATCAAGACCGGCCAGATGAAGCGGTTGGTCAGGTCGGCCCAGAGCAGCGTGGCGATGCCGATGGCGATCAGGATCAAGACGCCGCCCATGGTCGGCGTGCCGGTTTTCTTCAAGTGGGTCTGCGGGCCGTCCTGGCGCACGGCCTGGCCGACCTTCAGGCGCGTCAACATGCGGATCACGGCCGGGCCGGCAAACAAGCCGATGCTCAAGGCCGTGAGGGTAGCGAACACGGCGCGGAACGTGATGAAGTTGAAGACGCGCAGCGGCCCCAGATCCTGTTGAAAATATTGTGCCAGCCAAAGCAGCATATCAGTGTGACTCCGGTTCTTGCTTGCCGAGCAGGTGTTGCACCACCCGCTCCATTTTCATGAAACGCGACCCTTTGACCAGGACCGTCACCGATGGTGTCAACATGGTGTCGGCCGCCTGCTTCAGGATATCGATATTGTCGTAATGCTTGCCGCGCGAGCCGAAGGCGCTGCTGGCATGGCGCGCCAGGTCGCCCAGGGTCAGCAGGTGTTCGATGTTGCGGCCGCGCGCGTAGGCGCCGATCTCTTCGTGGAATTTCTTGCCGTCGGCGCCGACCTCGCCCATATCGCCCAGGATCAGGATGCGCGGCGCGGGATATTGCGCCAGCACATCGATGGCGGCACGTACCGAATCGGGATTGGCGTTGTAGGTGTCGTCGATCACGAGCGAGCCGACGTGGCTGACCTTTTGCTGCAGGCGGCCCGTCACGGGCACGAAACCTTCGAGGCCGCGCTTGATGGCTTCGGGCGCGACGCCGATGGCCAGTGTGCAGGCGGTCGCCGCCAGGGCGTTGCGCACGTTGTGCATGCCGGCGGCGTTCAGTTGCAGCGGGATTTCATGGCCGCCGCCCTTGACGATGAGCCCGCTGCCGAACTCCTGCAGGTTGTATTCGCAGGTGACGTCGGCGTCCGGCGTGAAGCCGAAGGTGATCACGGTACGCTTGCCTGCCGCAGCCGCCAGTTCGCGCCACAAGGGCGTATAGACATCGTCGGACGGGAACACGGCGATGCCGTTGGACGGCAGGCTGGCAATCACGCTGCCGTTTTCCCGCGCCACGGCTTCGACGCTTTCCATGAATTCCTGGTGCTCGCGCTGGGCGTTGTTGACCAGGCCGACGGTGGGTTGCGCAATCGCGGAGAGCTGCGCGATTTCACCGCGATGGTTCATGCCGAGCTCAATCACGCCGGCGCGGCAATGCTGGTTCAGGCGCAGGATGGTCAGCGGCACGCCGATATCGTTGTTCAGATTGCCATTGGTCGCCAGCACCTGCTGCGGCTCGAGTGCGGCGGCGAGGATTGCGGCGATCATTTCCTTGACCGTGGTCTTGCCGTTGCTGCCGGTCACGCCGATCAAGGGCAGCGAGAACTGGCGGCGCCAGTGGCGCGCGATTTCGCCCAGGGCGATGCGCGTGTCGGGCACCACCAGGGCGGGGATCGTCATGTCCGTAGGCACGTGATCGACCACCGCGGCGACAGCGCCTTGCGCGGCCACCTGCTTGAGGAAATCGTGTGCGTCGAACTTCTCGCCGCGCAGCGCGACGAACAGGTTGCCTTGCGCAATGTTGCGGCTGTCGGTCGATACGCCGGTGAAGGCGACGTCGGCGGCGGCCAGCGCGCCGGTCAGCCAGGGCTGCAGATCGAACAGTGTGGAGCGCATCATAGCGTTATCCTCATGGCGCCACCTTCATCGTCACGCGCGCCGCCAGGGCCAGTGCGGCATGGTCGGCATCGAGGAAAGGCAGCTTGCGCCCCTTGATCTCTTGATAGGTTTCATGGCCCTTGCCGGCCAACAGCACCACGTCCTGCCTGCCGGCATGCTTGACGGCCCAAAGAATGGCGGCAGCGCGGTCTTCGAATACCTGCGGCGGCACTTTCGCCGCGCCCATGCCTGCCACGATATGGCCGATGATGGCCGACGGCTCCTCGTTACGCGGGTTGTCGCTGGTCACCACGACATGGTCTGCCGCCAGCGCCACCTGCCCCATCTGCGGGCGCTTGCCCGGATCGCGGTCGCCGCCGCAGCCGAACACGCACCACAACGCGCCGTTGCGCTGTTGCGCGATCTGGCGCAGCGAAGCGAGCGTCTTTTCCAAGGCATCGGGCGTGTGGGCGTAGTCGATCACGACCAGCGGCGCGTCGGGCCCGCCCAGTTGCTGCATGCGGCCCGGCACCGGCGTCAATGCTTCAACCGCATCGACCAGATCTTCCCAATCGGTGCCGCGCGCGACCAATACACCCATGATGCCGAGCACGTTGCTCACATTAAAGCGGCCCACCATCTGCGTCTTGACGTGCCCCACGCCGAACGGCGAATCGAGATGAAAGTTCGTGCCGCTGTGATTGGTGCGGATCTCGCTCGCGGCAAACACGGCCACGCCATCGATCTGGCGGCCGACTGTCGTGTAACCATAGATCGGCAGCGCCGGCTGGGTGCGCTTCAAGTGCTGCACCAGGCGCAAGCCCATCTCGTCGTCGAGATTGACCACGGCATGCGCCAGCCCGGGCCAGTCGAACAAGATGGTCTTGGCCGCCTCATAGGCCGCTTCGTCGCCATGATAATCAAGGTGATCGCGCGTGAAATTGGTGAACAGTGCGACGTTGAAATGCAAGCCATCCAGCCGCCCCTGGTCGAGGCCGATGGAAGACGCCTCGATGGCGAGCGCCACCGCACCGGCATCGCGCATCTTGGCCAGGCGGCGCTGCAGCAGGACGGCGTCGGGCGTGGTGTAGCCGGTGCTTTGGAACTCGTCGTGGCGGCCATTTTCAAACAGGCCGACGCCCAGCGTGCCGATCACGGTAGTCGGATCACCCAGGCGCGACAGGGCGTTGCCGATCCACTGCGTGCACGAAGTCTTGCCGTTGGTGCCGGTAACGCCGACGGTGAACATCGCGCCATCGGGTTTGCCGTAGAAGGCATTGGCAATCGGGCCGGCCTGGCGGTCGAGTTTCTCGACTGCCAGGTGCGGCACGGCCCAGGCGGCGTCCCAGGTGAAGCCTTCGCTCTCGTACAAAACGGCTGCCGCGCCCTGGGCGATGGCATGGCCGATGTGCTGGCGCCCGTCGGCCCCGATCACGGGATAAGCGACGAACACGTCACCCGGCGCGATACTGCGTGAATCGGACGATAACTGCATATCCGACCGTTGCGGCGCAAGCGCCTTGAGCCAATCGAGGGCGGTTTGTACGGAGGCCGTCATCACATCTCCTCCCCGGAACCCTCGGCCGGCACGACGATGTTCGTCACGTTCGAGTCGGGCGGCACGTTCATCGAGCGCAAGGCGGCTGCGGCCACGTCGGAGAACACCGGGGCGGCCACGTCGCCGCCGAAGTGAAACGGGCCGGTCGGCTCATCGATCATCACGGCGATGATGATGCGCGGGTTCGACGCCGGCGCAAATCCGGCAAAGCTGCCGATGTAGCGGCGCGGCATGGCATAGACGCCATTGACCACCTTGTAGGCCGTGCCGGTTTTGCCGGCGACGCGGTAGCCCGGCACCTGGGCCTTGGGCGCGGTGCCGGCGGGGCTGGCGACGGTCTCGAGCATGGTGCGCATTTCGTGCGCGGTCTTTTCCGAGATCACGCGCTGGCCCGTTGGCGGCTCGGTCACTTTCTGGAACGACAGCGGAATCTCGTCGCCGTCGCGCGCGAAGATCATATAGGCGCGCGCCAACTGGATCAGCGACACCGAAATGCCCTGGCCGTAGCTATACGTGGCTTGCTCGATCGGACGCCAGGATTTGTACGGGCGCACGCGTCCCGCGACGGCACCGGGGAAACCGAACTTGGGCTGCTGGCCGAAGCCCACCGTGGTGAACATGTCCCACATCTCTTCGGCCGGCAAGCCGAGCGCAATCTTGGCCGTACCGATATTCGACGAATGCTCGATGATTTCCGATACCGTGAGCATGCCGTGCGGATGCGAATCATGGATCGGCGACGGGCCGACCATCATCACGCCGGGCGCGGTCTGGAAGGTCGAATTCGGTGTGACGCGGTTGGTGTCGAGCGCCAGCGCGATCGTAAACGGCTTCAGCGTCGAGCCCGGCTCGAAGGTGTCGGTCATGACGCGGTTGCGCAATTGCGCGCCGGTCAGCGCGGCACGGTTGTTCGGGTCGTAGGTCGGCAGGTTGGCCAGGGCCAATACCTCGCCGGTCTTCACATCCAGCACGACGATGCCGCCGGCCTTGGCCTGGTATTTATCGACCGCTTCCTTCAACTTGGTGAAGGCGATGTACTGGATCTTGCTGTCGATCGAGAGCGTCAGGTCCTGCCCATCGTGGGGTTCGCGCAAGCCCTCGTCTTCGATAATGCGACCCATGCGGTCTTCGATGACGCGGCGGCTGCCGATCGCCCCGGCCAGCGATTTTTGCTGCGCCAGTTCCATGCCGTCCTGGCCCGCATCTTCGACATTGGTGAAACCGACCACCTGCGACGTCACGTCGGCTTCGGGGTAGAAGCGCTTGTATTCCTTGCGCGTATCGATGCCGTCGATGTCGAGCTTGGCGATTCTATCGGCCACGTCCTGCTCGACCTGGCGCTTGAGATAAACAAAACTGCGGTCCGAATTGAGCTTGCTGCGCAATTCGGCGTCGCTCATCTCGAGCAGCTTGGCGAGTTGCGCCAGTTTCTCTTTGGATGCCGCCAGCACGTCTTCGGGAATGGCCCAGATTGCCTTGACCGGCAGCGAGGACGCAAGCACCTGGCCGTTGCGGTCGGTGATCTTGCCGCGCGTGGCGGGCAGTTCGAGCGTGCGCGCATAACGCAGTTCGCCCTGCTTTTGCAGGAATTCGGTCGAGATGCCCTGCAAATACAAGGCGCGGCCAATCAGCGCACAGAATGCGACAAACAGGGCGAACAAAACGAAACGCGAACGCCAGGCCGGCAACTTCACGGCAAGCACCGGGCTGGCGGAAAATTGCACGCCCTTGCCGGCAGCGGTACGGGTGGTGCTGCGGCTCATTGGCCCTCCACCGTCAGGTATTCGGTACGGTCATGCGTCACCGGCACCATGTTCAAGTCCTGGCGTGCCAGCGCATCGATGCGCGAATGCAGGCCCAGGCGCGACTGGTCGAGCTGGAGCTGCGACCATTCGATCTCGAGCTGGCGCGCCACCGATTGCGAATGCTCCAGTTCGATGAACAGCCGCCGCGCCTGGTATTGCGCATTGACCAGGGATAGCGCGCACAGCACCAGGGCCGCGGTGAGAATGAGATTGATGCGCCCGCTCATGCGCCCTCCCTATCCATGGGCAGGCGTTCGGCCACGCGCATCACGGCCGAGCGCGCGCGCGGGTTGGCGGCGACCTCAAGGTCGGACGGCATGATTCTGGCGAGGAGCTTCATTTCCGGTTGCGGCAGATCGACGGCACGGATCGGCAGGCGGCGGTCGGGCTGCTGCACCTTGGCCTTGCCGGCCATGAAGCGCTTGACGATGCGATCTTCCAGCGAGTGAAAGCTGATCACAACCAATCTCCCGTGCGGGGCCAACCGTTCAAATGCCGCGTTCAATCCTATTTCGAGTTCTTCAAGCTCTTTATTGATGTAAATCCGGATAGCCTGAAAGGTACGAGTGGCCGGGTCTTTGCCTTTCTCGCGGGTTTTGACGGCGTGTGCCACGATCTCGGCAAGCTGTCGTGTGCTTGAAATCGGCCCGACTGCCCGGCTAGCTGCAATCGCCTTTGCAATCTGAAAAGCAAACCGTTCTTCCCCATATTCTCGTATCACTTTCTCGATAGTTTGCTCGGTTTCCGTGGCCAGCCACTCGGCCGCCGACATGCCGCGCGTGCTATCCATGCGCATGTCGAGCGGGCCATCCAGGCGGAAGCTGAAGCCGCGGGCCGCGTCGTCCACCTGGGGCGACGAAATGCCCAAGTCCAGCAACACGCCGTCCACCTGCTTTACACCGCGCCCGGCCAATGCCGCGTCGAGCGTGGCAAAACTATCGTGCACAATCGCAAAGCGCGTGTCTTTCGCGGCCAAATTTTCCGCCGTGGCGATCGCCTGCGGGTCCTTGTCGAAGGCGATCAAACGCCCCCGGCTGCCCAGGCCCTCCAGAATCCGGCCGCTATGCCCGCCGCGACCGAAGGTGCCGTCCACATAGACGCCCTCGGCGCGCAGGCCGGCCAGATCCAGAGCCGACACCGCCTCGTCCAACAATACCGTCCGGTGCGAAAACTCCGGCACCGTCAATTCTTTCATCGCCAGCCGTCAAAACGAAAAGTTGTTGAGCACGTCCGGCATGCCTTCCGCTACCGCCTGCGACTCGCTTTCGGCGAGCTTGGCGGCATCCCATATTTCAAAATGACTACCCATGCCCAACAGCATCACGTCACGCGTCAGGCCAACCGCCTGGCGCAACTCCGGCGCGATCAAAATCCGCCCCGCCGTATCGAGTTCGACGTCCGACGCATTGCCGAGGAAGATGCGCTGCCAGGCGCGCGCCGACATGGGCCACGCCGCGATCTGCTCGCGATGGGCCTCCCATACCGGACGCGGGAAAAACAACAGGCAGCCATGCGGATGTTTGGTCAGCGTGACACGTCCCTCGCATTGCAAAAGCAATACGTCGCGATGCTTGGCCGGAATCGACATCCGTCCTTTCGCATCGAGATTTAATGCGGACGCCCCTTGAAACACCCTGGCTCCCTCTTGTCTTTAAGTTAAGTAGTTGTCGTGATCGGTGCAAGAGCGGAGAAATTCGATGCAAAAATTCGAAATAACCCCACAAAAAAACACTTTTTCACACTGCCGCCCACTTTAAGGTAAGCACAAAGACAGGTCAAGGGTTATTAATAAGGAAAAACCACGAATTTCTTCAATGAAGTCAAGGACTTAGCAGAGGGCATTAAAGCTGGAAGTGAAACAAATACCGAGCAGAATTATGGACTTAGCAGAGGTAGTGAAAGTGATACTTAAGATAAACACATGTGTTTATTGATTTTGCTGGCGATTTTCGCCGACTTATTGAGGAAAGTGAATAACGTTGCTAGGAGAAAGAATCAAGTTGGCTGGGCTCGGGCAAATCTTGCCGTCAAAGCGGATCAGTTTTGGACGCGAATCAGCAAGCAGCGCGCAAACGGACAAAAAGTCGGTATTGCGGCTCGAACGACCGCGTTTCGGCGTATTGGCACATGCAAAGCCCTTTCTCGTTTGTGCCGTCAAGCCTGAGCCATCAATTCAAGTACGTCTGCTTGACATAGGGTCAAAATCGCCTGACGCGTTCCGGGACTCTTTTGTTCCAGCATATCGGTCATTTGCAACAAGCGCTTCGCACCTCCAAAAGCCTCCAGATCAGCGGCGTTGATTCGTTCGAAGGAGAATCCTGCCGGTATCGCTCGCATGCCCGCCGTGAGCACATCGACCAGGCGATGCGTATACCACCAGCAACTGACGGACACGCTCTTGTCCAATGCTCGCACCGAATGCCAATAATTTCCCGGAATGAAAAGCATTTCGCCGGGATGCAAAATTGTTTCCTGTATTTGCGCATCTCTGAATTTTGGAAACCGCTCGAAATCAGGATTGTTGTGATCGACCTGGCTATGCCAATGGGCTCCCATATCAGGCGTACGCGGGTACATCGCTTCATCAAAGGCAGGCGAAACGAGAAGAATGCGTTTTCTACCGCGAATTTGCGCAAAGATATTGCAGTTCAATTGAAACGGATCGTGATTATCCTTATGGAATGAAATTTCCGTATTCGCCGGCCCTAACCACAGGTTCATCGCATTGGCCTGATCGGCGGGGGCATAAAGAGCGGCTACATAATCCTTTAGCGTCGGAATGCTCTCCAGGGGGAATTGGTCCATATAGTGGCCCCCGTCGGTCTCGTTCAAGATCGATTCCGCGTATTTTGCGACGGTGGTGTTCCTGGAACGTGTCGTATGTGTTCGCTCGAGGCTAAGTGCGACGGGAGTTCGATCGAAGGATGTGAACCACGCATGATCCCATTCTGCCATGGCCTTCCAATCGTTCATGGCGCCGGTTATGACGACCGGAATTTGCGGAAGATCATAGCGTTGCCGAAAGTCTTCCACCGATGGGAATTCGACACGCGCGACAGGAATGTACTCGGGACGACGCTCAATATGCATTCAATACTCCTTCTACGGATACAAGAACCCATTTCAAATAGGCCATGGCATCGTTCGCGCCTTGCCCGACGCAATGCGCGAACAAATCCAATTTAATTGGAATCGGCAATCCAATCGAAATAGCAGATCATCATTTCGTCGAAAGTCTGCTCGCCAAGACGCACTGTCCTGGTGGGGTCCGGATTGTAGGGATTGCCGCTGGAATTGTCGTACCAGCTTGTGGCCAGCAGCTTCATGCCGGGCTCAACGTGGACCGGTTCCTTGAACTTGTAATACATCTGCCAGTTGAAATTGAATTTCGGAACATCGAGAAGCAAGGTCTTTGTACCATCCTTCGCTAGCAACCAGACCTTCCACGCTTTGCTGCGCAAGTGGGCGTGCGGCATCACCGAGATGAGCGTGCCGGAGGTCTTGAACTCGTGTTGCGAGGATATTTCGTAGTTGGCGTCGCCCGGCGGTATGGCAAAATCGCCATTGAAGGCAGAATTGGTCTGGACTTCCTTCAACCGGCCATCCGCACCTGTTGGTTCGTCCACGAACTTCAATGCCACTCGCGTTTGATCGACCTGTTCAACGCCGTTAGGCTGATAATGAATCACAAATTTCAGCCAGGCCCCCTTGGGCAGCTTCTTCGCCGCCCCTGGAGGAAATGTCATCATCGGGAATCCCGGCGCCGTACCGCCGAAGAAACCGTCCCCGCCGTCGTTCGGCAACGGATCGCCCGGCTTGCGTGAGGGATCGTTGTAGCCCTTCCTGCCCGGCTCTTCGACAAAGAACAATGCGTGATGCACCACGCGAGGCGCCGTCGGTTGAATCTCTATTTGGCTAACCCATTTGTCGGTGTCGAAATTGGTTTTCAAGTAAGAGTATTTGTATGCGATGACGCCTTGGGCGGGCACACGAAATTGATCCGGAATCTGCAAGATGGCGTCCGGTTGCTCCATGACCCACCCCGGTGTGAAGGTTCGCGCAATGGGGGCATCCGTCTTTTTGCCTTCTGGAGTGCCGCCTTTTATCCAGGCATGAAGATCTGCCAGGTCCCGATCAGACAGGCTGGCATCGTTGGCCCACGTACCCACATGGCGATTCGCACTCCATGGCGGCATGATGCGATTCGACGTCATGTAATCGATCATCGCCGCACGATCGGCCACCTGCTTGAAATTCTGCAAAGGCATCGGGGCAAAGCCTCCTTCGCGATGGCAAGTCTCGCATTTCCGCTGGATGATGCGGCTGATCCGGTTGTCGTAGGTGACCGGACGTGCCTTTCCGGCCGCATCCATGTCTGCATCGAGCGCGCACCCGGTCGCGGGTGTGCTGTCGATCGCAATGCTCTTCTTGTCAATGAGTTGATTCAGCGAATTGCGTAACCAGCTATTGCCCGGTTTGTCCTTGCTATAGCCAATTCCATATTGATCGTCGATCGCACCGCGATAGCGCAGGGTCCCTTGTGTATCAATCAAGAATACGTCGGTGCTTGAGTTTGCCCGCAGCGCGTCAATGATTCTCCTGTCGGTATCCAGCACGACGCGCCCGTTCAAGCCATTTTGTTCTGCATCCCTGCGGGCGTCCTTGGCGCCATGCGGCGAAATGTCGACGTAGATGAACTTGAAGCCTTTCGTGCCATATTCCTGTTCCAGCTCGGCGAGCCTGGTGGAATAGCGTTGCGATACCTGGCACGCCGCATCGCGCACAACGAGTACCGCCCCCAACGATCCGGCCGGCGCTGACAAGGACGCAGGCTTCCCGTCAATATCCCTGAAGGCAAGGTCCGCGACGCGCTCGCCGGGGTGGTAGCCGAATGATAGATAGTGCTTCGCTGCCGGTGCGGCGGTCGCCGGGTGCGGTATGTCGTCGGCGTGTGCGGCACCGCCGGCCATCGCGCAGATGGTCAACGTTGCGATAGCCCAAAGACGTAATGTGAGGATGTGCGTAGGCGTTATTGGCATAAGAATGTTGGGGTGATTTTCAAGAGCCGCCGTTCGCAAAAACGATATCGGGCTTGCGTTCACCAATGGCTGCGTGATCCGATTGGTGACAAAATTGCGGGCGCAGTTTTCCGAGAATGCAATCGAGAACGGCGCGCTGTTCGCTGTTGATGAAAAAATGATCGCCGTTGAACCAGCGAATGTCGCACTCACCCACGGTTTCCTCGCGCCAGCCTTGTACTTCCTGCATCGAGACATGGTCATCATATTGACCGGCGAGCACCGTAATCGGGACGGTGAGCGGTGGTCCGGCTTGGTATTGGTAGGTCTCTGCCAGCGCAAAATCGGCGCGGATCGTCGGCAGCAAAAAATCCATCAGGTCGCGGTTATCCAGTATTTCCGCCGGTGTGCCGTTGTAATTGCGCAGCGACTGAATCAACTCGTCGTCCGGCAGCAGGTGCAAATTCTTTGAAGGACTCCGATATTGCGGGGCGTCGGTTCCGGAAACGAACAAATGTTGAGGTAGGGGCAGTCGATTTTTTGCCAATTGCCGGGTCAATTCATAAGCCATCAGGCCTCCCAGACTGTGGCCGAAAAACGCAAATGGCAGTTTGTTTTCATGCAAAACGACCTGCATGATTTCGGCAATCAAGGGCGGCATGGCGTGATAAGGCGCCTCCCTCATTCTGGTGCCGCGGCCAGGCAACTGTATTGCACACACTTCTATATCCGGGCCGAGCTGCTCTTGCCATGGCAAATAGCTGATTGCGTTACCGCCGGCATAGCAAAAGCAATACAGGCGCAGGCGTCGCGCGGCGCCGGCTTTTCGGATAAGCCAGGGCTGAGAGAACATGGGAGCGCGTTCGCGCTCTGGATATCGCCGCGTCATGCCTGGGCCAGAATTACGTGGTGCTGGCGCGGGCCGCTGTATGGCCGCCGTGCGTGGGAGACCGCATTGTTGTCGACCACGACGATGTCGCCCGGCTGCCAGCGGAAGCACGCGGCGGTCTTCATATGGGCGCGCAGCACTTCCGCGATCCAGTCATCGGGGATGGTTGTGCCGTCGCCGAACACGACATCGCGCGGGAAACTCGCGCCCTTCAACATGTCTTGCAATGCCTTGCGAATTTCCGGATCGAGGCAGGACGGATGATGGAGCAAGACCTGGTTGAAGAAGACGCGCTTGCCGCTGTCGGGATGTGCGGTCACCGCCGGCCGCGAAATTTCGGTCACCAGCCCCCCGTTGGCAAGCCAGTTGGTTTTGATACCATGGCCGGCGCACAATTCTTCCACCGCCGCCTTGCTTTGCGTGCCGAAGTACTTCGTCCACGGCACATCCAGGCCTTCGACAAAGTTGCGACGATAGATCAACCCGCGCTGTTCAAATCCGTTACGGATTTCCTCGGGCAGTGCCTGATAGACGTCCGCCGAGTTTGCCAGCGGCGTTTCGCCGTCCCGCTGTGCTGCGATCGTGCACTGGAAGAAAATGAAGCGCGGCGCCTGATGCGTGTGCGAACCTTCGTTGTGGAACAGGATCGCATTTTTCGACGGATATTTAGTGACGTTGAACACACCCGAGGTGCCGTCGTCGGAGGGGCTCATCGGCAGATCGCCATACTCTTCGACGAGCGGGATGTTCAACTGCGAAATGCATTTGCGGAAGGTCGTCGCCTGCGCCACCTTCAGGCCTCGAATCAAGGTCCAGCCGAGCGAGGCGACGTTGCGCATGATCGTGTCGCGATGGTCGGCCACCCAGCCGATCGGCCCACCTGCTGCGGGGTCGGCGACCATCACGAAACCTGCGGAACGGTCGGTGACATCAAGGTGCCGCAGGTCGCGCTCATCCTTGCTCATCACGGGATAGCCGCTTGCCGGGTTAAACGCAACCGGGGCGGCGTAGTTGTGTGCCAGATTGTTCAACTGATGCTCCTTCAAGTGTCGTATCGCCTTCAGTGGCTATATTCAATCGGTGGTGCGGATGATCGGGAACCTGCCCAGCATGGCCAGGCAAAACAAAAACATGAGCGCGCCCGCACAGGCCAGGATGGTCCTGTGACCGACGCCGGCAAGCAATAAGCCCGACACCAGCAGATAGGAGAGCGGCACCAGGCCCATCGTCAGCGTGTCGTAGAAGCCCATGACGCGTCCGATTCTGTCCTTGTCCGAATAGGTCTGCAGCATGACGGCGGTTGGCAGGTTGTTGAAGGTCACGCACAGCCCGATCAGGAACATGACCGAGATGCCGCCCGCCACGTCGTTGGTCAGCGCCAGACATGCCAGTAGTGCGCTCTCCACCAGCAGCACGTAGAGGACGAAAAGAAACTTGCGGCTGCGGCGCGGACGGAACGACATCCATAGCCCGCCCAGCAGCGAACCGGCCGTGAAGAACGACCACATGCCGCCGAAAGCACCGGTGCTTCCGGCCAGCTCTTTCGCCGCCAGCAAGGGCACCGACTGTTGCAAAGGCCCCATGAACAGCAGGTTCGCCCCGGCAAACAGCGGCATCAGCACAGAGAACTGGGGATGGCTGCGGATATAAGACAATCCTTCCTTCAACTCCTCCAGCACGAACAGGAAATGTTCCCGCATTCTTTTGCGCGGCGTCATTGCGCCGGATGCCTTGGTCCGGGGCAGAATCAGGATGACGGCGCCGCATGTCAGCAGCAACACACCGACCATGGAAAAGAGTGTGGTGAAGGTTACGCATGAGAGCAGGACTCCGGCAAGGGCCGGTGACGCCACCGCGCAAATCTGGCAAGTCACCGTGAGCGCAGAAATGGTTTCGGACAGGTGTTCCGCCGCGATCACTTCCACGATGAGGGCGTCGCGCGCGGGTTGATAAAACGCATCGAGCACGCCATACAGGAAAGTCACAACCAACACGGTCGCGAACCCGGCATAGCCCAAGGGTATTGCCATGGCCAGCAGCAAGACAAGCAAGGCGCGCAAGGCGAACGTGAGCGATACAACACGCGCTTTCGGGAAGTTGTCCGCCATCACGCCGCCTATCATCATGAACAATATGCGCGGCAGCATGGCGCAAGTCAGGATGACGCCGAATTGCGCTTCCAGGTGCAGCACCTTGACGGCATACCACGCTTCCGCCATCGACGAGACGCCAAACGACACCGTGGACAGCAGCGCAATGATCCACAGCAGCCAGAAATTCCTACTCCTGTAGAATTTCGATTTCATTTTCCATGGCCTCGACGATGTCGTGTATTGCGCTGGCATTTTCCGCGGCAAAGGCGGCAAAGGTCTTTTCCGTATGTGCGGTCTTGCAGTAGACCCAGTAGAATTTCAGGCAGCCATCGTCGAAATAGGCTTTCGAGAATGGTGCGAAGCCTGAATGCATGGGGCCGTCGTCCGTGCCGAAATTTTCGCCGGCGTGCTTGAAGCCGGTCGCGCGTGTCTCACTCTCTTCCGCAATGGCGGCATCCCGTTCGTAGGCGCTGGCCTGGCGGGGAATGAAATTGAATTCGAACTGGTGCTCCGGGAACGATGCCATTTCCGACCGAACCGATTCGTCCCGATGCACGTACCTCATCAGGGTGAACAACGCTTCCTTCCCCTTTCTTTCGTCGCGCTGCCTTCCTACTGCCTGCACCGCATCGAGGAGCGCGGGGCAATCCGATATGTCATGCATGCAGTTCGAATAATTCGCCAGCCAACCGATCGTCCGGGACAGATCGATTTCGGGGTTTTTCTCCCACAGGCGGCCGTGATGCACGGTGTTGAGGCACAAGGCCTTGGCGCCGGACCATTTTTCATAGGCCACGAGGATGGCGGTGATCAACATGTGTTCCACGGTGACGCCGGGCAGGCGGGCCGGGATGCTTTCCAGCCGTTGCGTGGTTTCGGCGCTGAGCGCATGAAACACCACGCCGTGCCGCGCGATCCCGGTGTCGGGCGCAAGCTCGCTGAGGTTGCCGTCCTGGGGCAGCGGGCGATATCGGTGCCAGGGCTGCGAGCGCCAGTATTGCAGCTCCGCGTCCGTGTCAAGACCGTGCGCGAGCTGGTCGAGGAATTCGGCGGTTGCCTTGACCGACGTCGTCTTGTCCGGTAAGTCGGGCTTGCGGCCTTGCGCCAGCGCGGCGCAGGCGCGCTCCAGGTCGCTGATGAAGATCGCTTTCGAGTAGCCGTCGATGATCAGGTGGTGGATGGCAAGCATGAGCCTGCCGGGCCGGGTATTCCCAAGGTCGAAATACACCGCCTTGAACAGGACCTGCGTAATATCGAGCGAGCTCTGGATTGCCTCGCAACGGCGTTCGATTGCCGCTGCGACTGCCTCATCGGGCAGGTGCGACAGATCCGCGACGCTCCACCACGGGCTCATTGCCTCCGGCGCCTGGAACTGCTGCATCCAGCCGGACGCTTCCTCGACCCATACCGCACGCAGCGCGTCGTGGTGTCCTAGCAGGAGCGCCAACGCGTCCCGGATGACGGTCGGGTCGTAAGGGATGACCGGCTCGAGCAGCATCGACGAATTCCAGTGATTCAGGTCGCGCCGTTTGAGGAACCAGTAGTTGTTCGCCAGGATGGGCGCCTTTCCTGTGACGAGGGCGCCGCCGCTTCCGCCGACGTAGCTCTGTGCCGAGTGCGCCAAGCCCTGGACCGTCGGGTTTTTCATGAACTGCTGCAGCGAGACGGCGAATTCGGGTCTCGCCTGACGCATTTTTTCAATGAACCGGACGACCAGCAGCGAATGGCCGCCGAGCTCGAAGAATTGGTCATGCCGTCCGACGCGCGGCACACCGAGCAATTCCTGCCAAAGCCGGGCAATGGCGGTCTCGACTTCGCCTTGCGGCGCTTCATAGGCACGGGCCAGCACGGACGATTGGTCAGGCGCGGGCAAGGCGTTGCGGTCGAGCTTGCCATTGGGAGAGAGCGGGAAGGCATCGAGCATGACGAAGGCGCTTGGCAGCATATGCTCGGCCAGGGTCCTGGCCAACTCGGTGCGCAGTGCAGCCACTGACGGCGCGTCGCCTTGGGCAACCACATAAGCCACCAGACGTTTGTCGCCAGGCTGGTCCTCGCGGGCCAGCACGACGGCTTCGCGCACCCCGGCGCAGGCCGTGAGCGCTGCCTCGATCTCACCCAGTTCGATGCGTAAGCCGCGGATCTTGACCTGGAAATCGTTGCGGCCGAGATATTCGATATTGCCGTCAGGCAGCCAGCGCGCCACATCGCCCGTCTTGTACAAGCGAGCACCGGGCGTGGCGGAGAACGGATCGCCAATGAAGCGCTCCGCCGTCAGTGCTTCACGATTCAAGTAGCCGCGTGCTACCTGGACCCCGCCCAGATAGAGCTCCCCGGCTACGCCAATGGGCACCGGCTGGAGATGACGGTCGAGCACGTAAGCCTGCGTATTGGGTACCGGCTTGCCGATCGGCACCGACTTCAAGGGCGTGCCCGGCACATACTCCCATGCCGTCACCTCCACCGCCGCCTCGGTCGGACCATACAGGTTATGGAGCGCAATGTTCTTCGACACCGCATGAAAGCGCTCCACCAAGGCTACCGGCAACGCTTCTCCACTGCAAAAAAGCCGGCGCAAGCTGGTGCAGCGGCCCAGGTCCTGGTGTGCCAGGAACAATTGCAGCATCGATGGCACGAAGTGCACCGTCGTCACCGACTCGCGGCACATCACCTCGCACAGATATTCCGGGTCCTGGTGTCCGAGGGGCCGGGCCAGTACCAGACGCGCGCCGCAACCGAGCGGCCAGAAAAACTCCGGCACCGATACATCGAAACTGAACGGCGTCTTCTGCAAAAGCACATCGTCAGCATCAAGGCCATAGGCGTCCTGCCCCCACAGCAAGCGATTGACGACTGGACGATGCTCGTTCATCACTCCCTTGGGTTGGCCGGTCGAACCGGAGGTATAGATCACATAGGCCAGGTTGTGCGAAGTCAGGCCGACGTCCGCCGCCGCGGGATTGTCCGCAGAGAAAGCGGCCCAGGCCGCACCATCGTCAAGATCGATCAAGGGCACGCTGCTATCGAAGCGCCGCAGCAAGGCCGTCGTGGCGCCGTGGGCCAGGATTGCGGCGGGTGCGCTATCGGCGAGCATATAAGCCAGCCGCTCGTGCGGATAGGAAGGATCAAGCGGCACATAGGCACCGCCGGCCTTCAAGATGGCAAACAGGCCGACCATCATCTCGACGCTGCGCTCGAGGCAGACTGCAACGCGGATATCGGGTGCGACACCCAGCCCACGCAGATGGTGCGCCAGGCGATTGGCGCGGGCGTTCAATTCCGCGTAGCTCAGGTGCTGACCTTCAAAGCTGAGCGCAATCGCATCCGGCGTTCTGAAAACTTGCGCCTCGAACAGCTGATGAATCAGCAGGTCTTGGGGATAGCTTACCGCCGTGTCGTTGAAGCCAGCCAATACCTGATGGCGTTGCGCCGCAGGCAGCAGAGGCAAGCGACTGACCGCTTGCGCCGGATCGGCCACCATCGAAGTGAGCAAACTTGTGAAATGTTCCGCGATGCGTGCGACGCTGGCGGCATCGAACAAATCGCTCGCGTATTCGAGGCCGCCGGCAATTTCGTTGCCGTTGTCGGTGAGCCATAGCGACAGATCGAAGTGGGTGGTGGCGCGGCCGATCTCGACCGGCTCCAGCGTCAAACCGGGCAACGCCAGCGGCGCTTTACCCGGCGTGTTGTCAAGCGACAGCATCGACTGGAAAATCGGGCCGTGCGCCAGACTGCGTGCCGGCTGTGCGGCTTCCACCACTTGGTCGAACGGCAGGTCCTGATGCGCGTAGGCAGCCAGGGTGGTGGCCTTGACCTGGGCCAGCAGTTGCGCCACGTCTGGTTCGCCGTCGAAGCGCACACGCAAGGCCAGCGTATTGACGAAGAATCCGATCAGTGGCTCCAGCTCGGTGCGCTGGCGGTTGGCCACCGGGGTGCCGATCACCACGTCGATCTGGCCGCACAGGCGCGATAGCAGCGACCCCCACGCGGCCAGCAAGGTCATGAACAGCGTCACGCCATGTTGTTGCGACAGGTTGCGCAATCTGTCGCTCAAGGCGGCGTCGAGTGTCAACGGCAGCACGCCGCCGGCGTACGACTGCACCGCCGGACGCGGACGGTCGGTCGGCAACTCGAGCAAGGCCGGTGCGCCTTGGAGATGATCGCGCCAGAAATCGATGTGGGCTTGCAGCTTGGCGCCTTTCAGCGATTGCCGCTGCCACACGGCATAGTCGGCATACTGTATCGGCAGCGGCGGCAAGGGATCGGGCAAGCCTTGGCTGAATGCGGTGTAAAGCGCACGCATTTCGCCGATCAGGACGCCGGTGGACCAGCCGTCCGAAATGATGTGATGCTGGGTCACCAGGAGCACGTGTTCTTCTTCGGCCAGACGCAGCAAGAGGCCGCGAATCAAGGGGCCGGTGGTCAAACCGAAAGGGCGTGCGGCTTCGATCGCGATCGCGGCCTGCACGGCGGCTTGCTGTTGCGCCGGATCGGGTGTCGACAGATCCCGCTCTTGCAAGGCAAAGCCGACGTCGGCGGGAGCAATCGATTGCACGGGTTCCCCATCCACGCTGATGAATGTAGTGCGCAGGCTTTCATGGCGCGCCACGATGCGATCCAGCGTGGCGCGCAGGGCCGCGTGATGCAGCTTGCCGCGGAGGCGCAGGGCGCCGGGAATCTGATAAGCCGCGCCGGCACCCGGATCGAGCTGGTCCAGGAACCACAGCCTTTGCTGCATCAACGATAGCGGCAGGGCACGCTCGCGCGGCGCCGGCATGATGGGCGCCAGATCGAAGCGGGTTGCCGACTTCACCAGTTCGGCTTGACCTTCGACGGTCGGACGTTCGAACAATTCGCGCAAGCTGACTTCGGCGCCAAAGGTCTGGCGCAGGCGCGATGCCAGTTGCACGGCCAAGAGCGAATGACCGCCGAGCTCGAAGAATTGATCATGACGGCCGATCCGGGGCAGGCCGAGCAATTCCTGCCAAATGCGGGCGATGGCGACTTCTGTTTCGTCGACCGGTGCGACATAGGTGCGCGCGAGCACGGCGGACTGGCCCGGCGCAGGCAAGGTGCGCCGGTCGAGCTTGCCGTTGGGCGTAAGCGGGAAAGCTTCCATGGTGACGAAGGCCGACGGCAGCATGTATTCGGGCAAGCTGCGCACCAGCGCCCCGCGCAAGTCCGCCACGCCAGGCGCGCAGCCTGGTTCGGCGACGAGATAGGCCACCAGGCGTTTGTCGCCGGGTTGGTCTTCGCGTGCGAGGACCGCCGCCTGGCGCACGCCGGCACACGCAGCAAGCCTTGCCTCGATCTCGCCCAATTCGATGCGGAAGCCGCGAATCTTGACCTGAAAGTCGTTTCTTCCGAGGTATTCGATATTGCCATCCGGCAGCCAGCGCGCCATGTCGCCGGTGCGGTACATACGCGCCCCCGGTGTTTGGCTGAATGGGTCGAACACAAAGCGTTCGGCGCTGAGTTCGGCCCGGTTCAGGTAGCCCCGCGCGAGCCCGGTTCCGCCGATGAACATCTCTCCGGCGACGCCGATGGGTACCGCTTGGAGATGGCGGTCCAGGATATAGATTGCGGTGTTGGCGATGGGCCGGCCGATCGATACCGATGCCGAGGGCTGCGGGCTTGCCAGCCGCAATACGGTGGACCAGATGGTGGTTTCGGTCGGTCCGTACAGGTTCCAGGCTTCGGCTGTCTTGCCTATCAGCCGCTCGGCCAATGCGGGAGGCAAGGCTTCGCCGCCGCACAGCGCCTTGAGGTCCGGCTTTCCGGCCCACCCGCTGTCGAGCAACATGCGCCAGGTGGATGGCGTGGCCTGCATGATGCTGACGGCATGCTGGTCCATCAGGCGGCGCAGCGCATCGGGTTCGGCGACATCGGTTTGCCCGGCGAGGACGATGCGCGCACCCTGCGCCAGCGGCAGGTACAGCTCCAGCCCGGCGATATCGAACGAGAGCGTGGTGACCGCCAGCATCACGTCATCGCCGGCGAGGCCCGGCTTTTGGGCCATGCTGGCGAGGAAATTCACCACCGAGCCGTGTTCGACCATTACCCCCTTGGGCAAACCCGTCGAGCCGGAGGTATAAATGACGTAGGCCAGGCTGGTTGGGACAAGTCCCGCGATGCGGGGATTGGATGCCGGCGCCGTCTTGTAAGGTTCGTCATCGTCGATCGTGACGATTGCGCCGTCCTCGAACGCCGGCAAGCTTGCCAGCAGGCGGCTTTGCGTGATCAAGACGCGCGGCGCGCCATCGGCAAGCATATATTGCAGCCGTTCCGGAGCATGACCGGGGTCAAGCGGAATATAGCCTGCTCCGGCTTTGAGCACACCCAGAATGCCCACCACCATGTCGATCGAGCGCTCAATGCAGATTGCCACGCGCTCGTCAGGTCGCACGCCCAGCGACAGCAGGTGATGCGCCAACCGATTGGCGCGGCGATTCAGCTCGCCGTAGCAAAGCGACTCATCCCGGTGCATCACGGCGACCGCATCCGGTTGCGCTGCGGCTTGCGCTTCGAACAGCTGGTGGATCAGGCGAGCGCTAGGATAGTCGGCGGCCGTATTGTTGAATCCCGTCAGCAATTGTTCGCGCTCTGGCGGCGTCAGCAAAGGCAGACGGTCGACGGCTTGTGCGGGATCGGCCGCCATGGCCGACAGCAGCGTGGTGAAATGCCCCGCGATGCGGGATACCGTAGCCGTATCGAACAGGTCGCTCGCATATTCCAGGCCGCCCACGATATCGTCGCCGCTTTCGACCAACGACATCGTCAGGTCGAAGCGGCTGGTGTCGTATGGAATCTCCAGCGGCTCCAGCGTCAATCCCGGCAGCGCCAGCGCGCCGCCCGCCGGCGTATTGTTCAATGACAGCATGACCTGGAACACCGGCGCATGCGCCAGGCTGCGCGTTGGCTGCAAGGCTTCCACCACCTGCTCGAACGGCAGGTCCTGATGCGCATAGGCGGCGAGCAGCGTGGCCTTGACCTGGGCCAGCAATTGCGCCACGTCGAGCTGGTCGTCGAGACGTACGCGCAAGGCCAGGGTATTGACGAAGAAGCCGATCAGCGATTCGACTTCGGTGCGCTGCCGGTTGGCCACGGACATGCCGATCACGACGTCGTCCTGGCCGCAGAGACGGGCCAGCAACGCCGACCAGGCAGCCAGCAGGGTCATGAAGAGCGTTACACCGTGCCGTTGCGACAGGTCGCGCAGTTGTGCGCAAAGCTTCGCATCCAGTCTTACGGGCAGCATGCCGCCAGCGTACGAACGCACCGCCGGCCGTGGGCGATCGGTGGGCAATTCGAGCAGGGCCGGCGCGCCTTCGAGATGGCTACGCCAGAAGTCGATTTGGGTTTGCAGCTTTGCGCCTTGCAGCGATTGCCGCTGCCACACGGCGTAATCGGCATACTGTATCGGCAGCGGCGGCATGGGATCGGGCAAACCCTGGCTGAAAGCGGTATAGAGCGTGCGCACTTCGTTGACCAGGATACCGGCGGACCAGCCGTCGGAGACGATGTGATGCAGGGTCACCATCAGTACATGCTCTTCGTCGGCAAGGCGCAGCAAGAGACCGCGAATCAACGGACCCGTGGCGAGGTCGAACGGCTGGGCGGTTTCGTGCGCAATGGCTTGCCGCATGGCCGCTTGCCGGGACACGGCGTCCAAGGTCGACAAATCCTGTTCGCGCAAGGCGAAGCCGACATCGGGCGGTGCGATCGACTGTGCGGGTTCCCCGTCTGCGCTCACGAACGCGGTGCGCAGGATTTCGTGGCGCGCCACGATTCGGTCCATCGTCGCTTGCAGGGCGGCGCGCAGCAGCTTGCCGCGCAGGCGCAAGGCGCCGGGAACGTGATAGGCCGCACCGGCGGCCGGATCGAATTGGTCGAGGAACCACAGCCGTTGCTGCATCCACGACAGCGGCAAGCTGCGCTCGCGTGGCGCCGGTGCGATAGGTGCGATAGATACGAGGTCGGAACCGGTTGCCGATGCCACGAGTTCGGCCATATCTGCGAGAGTCGGACGCTCGAACAGTTCGCGCGGCGTGAGTTCGGCGCCAAAAGCTTGGCGCAGGCGCGAGATCAATTGCAGGGCCAACAGCGAATGGCCGCCGAGATCAAAAAAATGATCGTGCCGGCCAACCCGGTCTATGTCCAACAGATCCTGCCAGAGTTCGGCGATGGTTGTCTCGATGTCGCCCAGCGGCGCAGCATAGGTGCGGGTCGCGGCGGCGGACTGGCCTGGTGCAGGCAGTGCGTTGCGGTCGAGTTTGCCGTTCGGCGTGTGCGGGAAGGCTTCCAGGGCGACGAATGCGGCGGGTACCATGTAGTCGGCCAGGACGAGCGCGAGTTCGTCGCGCAATTCTGCTGCGGCCGGGGCACAACCTTCTGCGGCAGTAAAATACGCCACCAGGCGCTTGTCGCCCGGTTGATCCTCGCGGGCCAGGACGACGGCTTCGCGCACACCGGCGCAGGCAAGCAGCTTTGCTTCGATTTCGCCCAATTCGATACGGAAGCCGCGGATCTTGACCTGGAAATCGTTACGGCCGAGATATTCGATATTGCCCTCGGGGAGCCAGCGCGCCAGGTCGCCGGTCTTGTACATGCGGGCATCGGGGGCGGAATCGAAAGCGTCGGCAAGGAAACGCTCGGCGGTGAGTTCGGGGCGATTGAGGTAACCGCGCGCGAGACCGTGTCCGGCAATATGGATTTCACCGGCCACGCCGAGCGGTACCGGCTGCCGCTGGGCGTCGAGAATGTAGATCTTCGCGTTGGCTATCGGCCGACCTATGCTTGGCGTGTCGCCCAATTCCTTGAGCCAGCCTATCGTTGCATCGATCGTGGCCTCGGTCGGGCCGTACATATTGTAGAAATTGATCGCTTGCGCATCCTTGAGTTTGTCCCACTGTGCCTGGCTGATGGCTTCGCCGCCGATCAATACACTCTTGGGCTGGTAAGGGGCGTTATCGTCGATCAAGCCGGCGGCGAGCAAGAGTTCCAGTTGCGATGGCGTGCAATCGAAGGCGTCGATCCGGTTTGCCGCGAAAAAGTCCATCAGGGCATGGCCATTTGCCCTGATCAATTGCGGAATGATGACTACGCAATGTCCGGACAACAATTGCAGGATGCCCTTGAGCGACATGTCGAACGAGTAGGAGGCGTTCAAGGCCACGCGTGCGGGTTTCGGGCAATAAGTGTGGGTGGTGCTTTCCAGCACCTTCCAGAAATTCACCGCAGAACGGTGCTCGATCATGACGCCCTTCGCCGCGCCGGTCGAACCCGAGGTATAGATGATGTAGGCGAGGTGACGCGCTCCCAGGCCCGGGACGGCGGGGTTGGTTGCCGCCTGGCGGTTGATCGCGGCGAGATCATTGATGCCGTCCAAGACGATCATGGGCACACGGCGACCCGGCAAATCGTCGGCCAGGCGGCTCTGCGTCAATAGCGCGACAGGTGCGCTGTCGGCAAGCATATGCGCCAGGCGCTCCGATGGATACCCGGGGTCGAGCGGCACGTAAGCGCCGCCGGCCTTGAGAATGGCGAGCAGGCCGACGATCATGTCAACACTGCGTTCGACGCAAATGGCTACGCGATCGTCGGGCCGCACGCCCAGCTTCAGCAGGTGATGGGCCAACTGGTTGGCGCGGCGATTCAAATCCCCGTAGCAGAGCGACTGCTCCTCATACACCACGGCGATGGCGTCGGGCTGCGCGGCGGCTTGCTGCTCGAACAATTGGTGAATCAGGCTCTCGTGCGGGTAGCCGATTGCCGTGTCGTTGAATTGCCGCAGCAACTGGTCGCGTTCAGGCGGCGCCAGCAAAGGCAGGGTGCTGACCGCCTGCGCCGGATCGGCCACCATCGAGGACAGCAGCGTGGCGAAGTGGCCGGTGATACGCGCCACGGTGGGCGCATCGAACAGGTCGCTCGCATATTCGAGGCCGCCGACGATCTCGTTGCCGTCGTCGACCAGCCCGAGCGACAAATCGTAATGGGTTGTGGAGTGCGGAATCTCGAGCGGCGTCAGTGTCAATCCCGGCAAGGCCAGGTCGCCGCCAGGCGTATTGTCGAGTATCAGGTTGGCCTGGAAAATCGGATTGTAGGCAAGGCTGCGCGTCGGCTGCAAGGCTTCCACCACCTGTTCGAACGGCAAATCCTGGTTCGCGTAGGCAGCCAACGTGGTGGCCTTGACCTGGGCCAGCAGTTGTGTGACGTCGAGCTTGTCGTCCAGACGCACACGCAAGGCCAGCGTATTGATGAAAAATCCGATCAACGACTCGAGTTCGGCGCGTTGGCGATTCGCCACCGGTGTGCCAATCACCACGTCGTTTTGGCCGGAGAGGCGTGCCAGCAGCGCCGACCAGGCGGCAAGCAGCGTCATGAACAGCGTCACGCCATGCCGTTGCGACAGGCCGCGCAGCTGCGCGCTCAACTTGGCATCGAGCTTCAAGGGCTGCATGCCGCCGGCATACGATTGCGCTGCCGGACGTGGACGATCGGTAGGCAATTCGAGCAGAGCCGGCGCGCCCTCGAGATGCGCGCGCCAGAAATCGATCTGGGCCTGCAGGTTTGCGCCTTGCAGCGACTGCCGCTGCCACACGGCGTAGTCGGCGTACTGTGTCGGCAGGGGCGGCAGGGGATCGGACAGATTTTGGCTGAAAGCGGTATAGAGGGTGCGGACTTCGTTGACCAGGATGCCGGTGGACCAGCCGTCGGAAACGATGTGATGCAGGGTCACCAGCAGCACGTGTTCTTCTTCGGCCAGACGCAACAGCAGGCCGCGAATCAGCGGGCCTGCAGCCAGATCGAAAGGCCGTGCGGCTTCGGCTGCGATCGAGGCTTGCACGGCGCTCTGCCGTGCCAGAGGATCAAGCGATGACAAGTCCTGCTCGTGCAAGGCAAAGCCGACATCGACAGGCGCGATCGATTGCGCCGGCTGTCCATCCACGATGACGAACGAGGTGCGCAGGCTTTCGTGGCGCGCCACGACGCGATCCAATGTGCGGCGCAACGCGTCCCGATGCAGTATGCCCGTCATCCGCAGTGCGGACGGCTGGTTGTAGGACACGCTCGCAACGGGATCGAACTGGGTCAGGAACCACAAGCCCTTTTGGGCCAGGGAAAGCGGCAAGGCTTGAGTACGATCGGCTGCGGGAATTCCCGGATTGGCGGCGTTTGCGGTTTGTGCGCTGATCCGCTCTTTGAGCCGCTTTGCCAGTACGGCTTCCTTGAGGTTTTCCAGCTTCGTCGCGTTGCTATTCATTTGTCGCATCCTCGGCCAAAATCGCCATGAGTTCTTCTTCTGTTAGCCCATCCAGTTCTTCGAGCATGCTTTCCGCCTCGTCGCCGAGGAAGACTTCGAGCTGCAGCGATGTGACGAAGCCGGCAAACTCGGAAAGCTGAGGCTGCTGAAATATGCTGCCTATGGGAACGTCGACGTGGCACTGCTCGCGCACGCGAACTGCCAGCTGCACGGCCAAAATCGAATGGCCGCCCAACTCGAAGAAATGATCGTGTCGGCCGACCTTGGGCACGCCGAGCAGTTCCTGCCACAGCAAGGCAATGGCGGTCTCGACGTCCCCTTCAGGGGCGGCATAGGTCCGCGCGAGCAGCGCCGACAGGTCCGGTGCAGGCAAGGCCTTGCGCTCGAGCTTGCCGTTG